>WBZX01000649.1_pt1 | contig 30315 bp, 22 predicted proteins | sample 5204211 | NCBI WGS metagenome assembly WBZX01 (sample SAMN12344362, study PRJNA552823) | activated sludge metagenome | biome: Activated sludge suspended growth; feature: Nitrification reactor; material: Wastewater; isolation source: activated sludge from nitrification reactor of wastewater... | reverse complement strand
CCGGGGAATCGCGGCTGTTGCACGTTTCGTTGCGCCGGCGTTGCCCCGTGTTTCAAGCGCGCTTCGGGGGCGCTGCGGGGCACCGCCGCGGCAGCGATCCGGGCTTGGCACGCACGATGCTCTACCGCCGTCGCATGTTGGTGCTCGGCCTCGTGCTCGCGGTTGCGATCGGTATCGCCCTGGGCCTGTTGGGGGGTGGCGGCTCGATCCTCACCGTGCCGATCCTCCGTTACGTCATGGACATCGAGGCCCACGCCGCGATCGCCGGCTCGCTGTTCGTGGTGGCGGTGACCAGCGCGTTCGCCCTCATCGGTCACGCCCGCGCCGGGCGCGTGCGCTGGCGAACCGGCCTGTTGTTCGGCGCCGCCGGCATGGTCGGCGCGTACGAGGCCGGCAAGGTCGCGCACTACATTCCAGCGCCGGTGCTGCTGCTGGGCTTCGCGCTGATGATGGTCGCGACCGCGGTGGCGATGCTCCGCGGTCGCAAGCAGGTGACCGCCGCGGTCGGCCGCGACCTGCCGGTGGTGAAGGTGCTGCTCGAGGGTCTCGTGGTCGGCGCGGTGACGGGCCTCGTGGGGGCCGGAGGCGGGTTCCTGGTGGTGCCCGCGCTGGCGGTGCTCGGTGGGCTGCCGATGCCGGTGGCGATCGGCACCTCGCTGCTCGTGATTGCGATGAAGTCGAGCGCGGGCCTCTACGGCTACATGGCCAGCACGGCGATCCCGTGGACGCCCGTGTTGCTGGTGACCACAGCGGCGCTGGTGGGCAGCGTGCTCGGGGTCCGCATCGCCGGGCGCATCGAGGAGAGGCGCCTACGCGCCGGGTTCGGGTGGTTCGTGCTCGTCATGGCTGTGTTCGTGCTGTGGCAGGAACTGCCCAAGGTGCTGTGATCGAGACTCCGGCGAAGGTGGTAGAACCGAGCGCAGTGGCGCAACGCAAGCCCCGCGAGGTCGATCTCGAGGCGTTGCTCGACGCCGCGCTGGCAACCGCGGCTGGGCCGGCGATCGTGCTCGACGCGAGCCTGCGCGTGCGCATGGCGACCGCTTCGGCCGCGACGCTGCTGGGCACCGAGATCCCCCGCGGTGTCGCTGCCCCGGCGTTGCTGTGCGGCGACAAGCCCGAGCGTCCGGTGGCCGAGGCGCTCGCGGCCGGTCGACCCGTGCACGCCCTGGTGCCGCGCATCGGCGGCAGCGACGAAGCGCTCGTCCGCATCCGCTCGGTGCCGCTCGGCGAGGGCCGCCCGATCGGTTGGTTGCTGATGCTGCAGGACGCCGGCGAGATCGGCGGTGATCGGGCGGTCGAGTTCCACGGCATGTGGACCCGCGATGCCGCGATGAAGCAGATGTTCCGGGTGATAGAGCGCGTGGCCGCGAGCGACACCACGGTGCTCGTGCGCGGCGAGACGGGTACCGGCAAGGAGCTGGTCGCGAAGGCGATCCACGAGATGTCCGAGCGCGCCCGCGGGCCGCTGCGGGCGATCAACTGTGCCGCGCTGCCGGCCAACCTGCTCGAGAGCGAGCTGTTCGGCCACGCCAAGGGCGCGTTCACCGGAGCGCTGCGCGACACGCCGGGGCACGTCGTGCTCGCCGATGGCGGCACGCTGTTCCTCGACGAGGTCGCCGAGCTGCCGCTCGAGCTGCAGGCCAAGCTGCTGCGCATGCTCGAGACGCACACGGTGATCCCGGTCGGCGCACGCGAACCGATCTCGGTCGACGTGCGAGTGATCTCGGCGACCCACCGTGCGCTGCGCAAGGAGGTCGAGGCCGGGCGCTTCCGGGCCGATCTCATGTATCGCCTGCGCGTGATCCCGGTGTTCCTGCCGCCGCTGCGCGAGCGTCGGGGCGACGTCGAGCTGCTCGTGCAGCGCTTGGTCGACGAGGGCAATCGTCGCGGTCGCCGACGCATCGATCGCATCGCGCCCGCGGCCATGGCCGCGCTCGAGCACTACGACTGGCCCGGCAACGTCCGCGAGCTCCGCAACGTGATGGAGTACGTGTTCGCGATCGGCGACGGCACCGAGCTGGTGCCGAGCGATCTGCCGCCCGAGCTGCTCGAGCCCGAGCGCGGCGAGCTCGCGACGGTGGTCGCATCGCCGGTGGTGCGGCCGCAGGGCGCTGCGCCCGAGCTCTCGCCGGAGGCGCGCCGCATCAACGCCGCGCTGAGTCGCACCGGGGGCAATCGCGAGCAGGCCGCGAAGCTGTTGGGGCTCTCGCGCGTGACGCTGTGGCGCCGCATCAAGGCCCTCGGGCTCGAGTCGTAGCCGGTTGGGGTGAGCGTGCTGAACGCTCGGGTGCCACGGCCCCCACGCAGACGCTCGCTGGCGCGCACATCCACGGGCTTGCGCGTGGCACCACCGCTGCAGACTGGCCGATGGCGCGCAGCTACGCTGCGAGCCTCAGGTGACGATGCGAGCCAAGACTCTCGTGGTGGTGACCCTGGCAGCGTGGGGCCAGATGGCGTGCCGCGGTGCGCGTGGCGGCGGTACGGCGACGGAATCCACGGGCTCCAGCACGGGAGCCACGGCGACCGGCGCCGACGATCTCGGCACCACGTCAGCGACCGCGGGCGCGACGAGCGAAGCGACGTCGATCGGCGAATCGACATCGATGCCGGCGACCAGTGCGGACTCGTCGAGCACGGGTACCGCGCTCGATGAGCCGGTCGATGGGCTCATCGATGCCATGCCGGCCAACTCGTGGCTGTTGCTGCCGGCCAGTGCGATGGTCGACGCATGCCCCGAGCCGCTCGATCACTACCGCTGCGAGACCGTCATGTCTGCGTGGTCCGGCGCAAGCTACGATCATGGTCGCGACCGCATGTTGGTGTTCGGCGGCGGTCACTCCGATTCCTACTACAACAACATCTTCGCCTTCGATCTCGGCCCCATGACCTGGACGCGACTGACGGAGCTCCCTGCGGGCGCCGACGGCCACACCCCGACGGCGGCCATGATGGACGGTCGCGCCGAGTCCTGCGGCTACTATCCGGCCGTCGCCGCGCTCACCCTCGCTCCCGAGGACATGAACGGTGACTACATCGATGCCAACCTCTGTCACCGCGCGGACATCCTCGCGCAGCTCGACACGCAGCAGCCGCGCTCGTCGCATACCTACGGCAAGCCGGTGTACCTACCGACGCAGGATGCGTTCTTCTACCTCGGTGGCGGCTACTTCCCCGGCGCGCAGACGTCGAGCCCGTGGGGATTTCGCTTCGACTTCGCCACCGGCACCTGGTCGGAGTCGGCGGTGCGGCCCGGGTTCATGGGCCGTGGCATGGCCGCCATCGATGCCGCGGGCGACGCCTGGTACGCAACCGACGACGGCGGGCCGTTCGTCCGCTATCGCGCCGCCGACGATGCCTGGGACACCTACGGCCCGCTCAACTACGACGTGCGTGGCGTCGGCGACATCGACCGCACTCGCAATCGCTTCTGGCTGCTGCTCGACAACGGCGATCCGACGCTGGTTCGCGGCTTCGAGCTCGACGACATCGCGCACCTGATGAGCAACGATCCCTACGTCGACGTCGCGACCACCGGCGACGCGCCGACGCCGGGCAACCGGGTGGGCTTTGTCTACGCCGACGGCCTCGATCGTTTCGCGGCCTGGAACGGTGGCGCCGACGTGTATCTGCTCGATCCGTCGACGCAGGTGTGGACGCACCAGACTGGCGGGGGTGACCTGCCGCCGCCGCCGCTCGCCAACGGCACCTACGGTCGATGGCGCTACAGCACCACCCGCGGGGTGTTCGTGCTCGCCAACGACGTCGACAGCGGGGTCTACCTCTACAAACCGTGACCCGTGCACGCGGGCGCTGAACGAGCGCCACGTTGCAGCGCTGCTTCATCGTGTTTCAACGGCGCGCGCGCACCGGTGCCCGCGCCCCGCTTCGCCGGCGAAACGCGACTCGGCACGGCTGCTGCACTGAGGGTCCCGCGCGAGGGGCAGCACACGGCTTTCCCCCTCGGGAGCGAATCACGTCATGTCACTGTCCACCCAAGGTGCAACGCAGCGCGACCATCTTCATCCCCACGAGCTCGAGCCCTGGCTCGCGCGTGCGCGGGTGATCGATGTGCGCGAGCCGTCCGAGTGGTCCGGCGATCTCGGCCACCTGCCCGAGGCCGAGCTGGTGCCGCTGGCGTCGCTGGCCCACGCCGCGCGGGAGTGGGATCGCAGCGAGACGCTGATCATGGTCTGTCGGTCGGGCGGTCGCTCGGGGGCGGCCCAGCGTCAGTTGCGATCGATGGGCTTCACGGCGGTCATCAACCTGCTGGGGGGCATGCTCGCGGTGAACGACGCGGGCCTGCGGGTGCAGCGGTAGACGGCCGCGCGAGCGCCCAGGCGCGCAGGCGCGCAGGCGCAGCGACCGGAGCGACGAGTGATCAACTCCGGTCGCGCCCCAGTCGTAAGGGGCGAGCTGCCCATGAGCCCACCCCAACGCCCCCTCTGGTCGACGCCGAAGTTCCTCGTCATCGCACTCGTGGTCGAGTTCGTCGCGATGTTCGTGACCAACGGCCTGTTCAACATGGTGCTGGGCTGGAACGTGCCGTCGTACGCGCTCGGGGTGGTGCCCTCGGTGTTGTTGGTGGCTCTGTTGCCGCGCTGGCGCGTGTTCCACGACCGCCTCGCGCGGCGAGGCGGCGTGTCGAACGATCGAGCGCGGCGGTGACGATCGCCGCCGCCGCCCGGCGTCAGAGGAAGGCCTGGTTGGTCTTCATCGTCCAACCAGCCCAGGTCGAGCCGCTGTTGGTGGTTTGAGTGCCCCAGACGCGGAAGTCGAGGCCGAAGGCGAGGGTGAGCACGCTCGCGCCGTCGTTGCTGCACGCCAACCCGGGTGCCGACGAGGACAGGCCGCCGGCGATCGCCTGCCAGTGCGGCTTCCAGGTCGCACCGCCGTCGGTGCTGACGTTGCGCCACTGCGCGCTGTCGGTGCCGCGACCAATGAGGTGCACGACCTTGCCGTTGCTCGAGGCACACGCAGCGAGCGATGAGGTGAAGATGCCCTTGCCGATCGGTTGCCAGTGCGGCTTCCAGGTCTTGCCACCATCGGTCGAGACGTTCCGCCAGCAACGCATGTCGTTGCCGCGACCGAAGACGTGCACGGTCTTGCCGTCGGCGGAGGCAGCAGCGGCGGGTGCCGACGTGAAGACGCCCTCGCCGATGGGCGACCAGTCGACCCAGGTCTTGCCACCATCGCTCGAACGCGTGCGCCACATCTTGTGATCGTTGCCGATGCCGAACACGCGCAGCTCCTTGCCGGTGCTGTCGATGGTCACCGCCGGGCCGGTGAGGAACACGCCCGGGCCGATCGGCGTCGAGCCCTGCCAGCTGGTGCCCGAATCGTTCGAGGTCAGGAACCACATCCGATTGTCGAGGCCGCGCCCGACGACCACCAGGTGCTTGCCATCGCCAGAGCTGGCGGCGGCGATGCCCGAGTTCATCGCGACCGCGCCGAAGTCACCGAACGACCCCCAGGTCTTGCCGCCGTCCTTCGAGCGCTTGCGGTGCACCTTGCCTTCGTGGGAGCGCGCGAACAGCCACGTCACGCCGCCGCCCTGGGCCACCGCGGGCATCGGGTGCACGCCCTCGATGGGGTTGGGACTGCCAGCGCCGAACAGCGCGTCCCAGTTGCTGTCCATCGATCGCGTGACCTCGAGCATCTTGCCGACCGCCGGGCCCGCGAAGGCCGAGTTGGTGTTGCTCATCGCGGCGGAGCCCATCTGCTGCGGAAGTCTCACCGACAACGCGGCGTACGCGGTGCCGATGTCGCCGGTGTGCCAGATCTCGGCCTGTTCCGAGCCGGGATTGGTCGAGGCCCAGCCGCCGCGCACGGTGCTCGAGGCTGTCGACACCCGATAGGCCTGCATCGTCTTGCGCGTGGCCTTGGTGAACAACTTGGGGTCATCGCGCAGCTGCTCACGGATGAACTTGCCCATGTCACCCGCCGACATGCACACGCCGCCGACCGAGGCACGGCAGTGGAAGTTGAATGCCGGCTTGTGCGTGCGGGGATCGGGCGACATCGTCATCGTCTCCGGGTCCCAACTGTGCTGCCACGGGCCGTCGAGCGCGCCCGTGCACGTGACGCCGGTGGCAGCGTGATCCATGCCCAGCGGCGCGAAGATGTGCTCGCGAAGCAGCTCTTCGTAGGTCTTCGCGGTCTTGTGCTCGAACATCGACGACGCGATGATGCCGCCGCCGCTGTACTCGAAGCCGGAGTTCGGCGGCGCGTACTTGGGAGCGTCCATCACCGCGTGCTTGACGTAGAGCCGCCGCCGCGCGCGGAGCTTGTTGTTCGTCATGTCCGCCGCGGTGTACGTTTCCCAGTCGTCGACGTTGTCGGCGGCCGGCGTGTACGGCATGCCGGAGGTGTGTGCGATGAGCTGTTCGATCGTCACCGTCTTGTAGAGGACCTGCGACGCCGGATTGTCCCAGATGCTGGCGTAGACGTCGGGGATCTTGCTCGTCCACCCGAGGCCGCCCACGCCGTCTTGGATCAGCTTGCCGATCAGGTTGCCCGTGAAGACCTTGCTGACAGAGCCGAGGTTGAACTTGTCATTCGGTTGCACGGCGTTTGCGTCGCCGGATGCGCCCAGCTTGCGCACGCCCTGCTGCCCGCTGACGATCGCATCACCGCCATCACGCACGAGCACCGCGGCGAGTGCTGGCACGCCGCACTCGCCGATGGTCTCGCGGAGCTTCTGCTCGAGGTACTTGCGGGCTTTGACGGTGGGCGACACCGTCGGCAAGGCCGGGCCACGGCCCGGCGGAAGGTTGACCGGCGCACCGTGGGATTCGCCCGAGTGACCGAGCAGCGCAAGCGCGGGCAGTCCCGCAGTGACGACGAGCATCGATCGACGCGTGATACGTGGCATTCGAGACATCCTCCGCAGCGAGCCCGTGACACCGGGTCGTGCGGTGGACGCGGCTTCGCCAGGACGTGACGGGGGCACGAGGTCGATTTCCGATCGACACCGAGCATGCGCCAGGGGCTCGGCCTGGCCAGGTGGCCAGCGAACCCGTCGCCGTCCGCCGCGGCGCTGGCCCGCAGCGTCGAGGCCCTCAGCCGGCGCGGAAGCTGGCGATCGCGGCCTCGATCTCCGCGTCGGTCAGCAGGTGATCGGTGCGCTTGGCGAGCTCGAAGATGTGCGTGACGAGGCCCTTGTCGGGCTCGATACCCCGCTGCTGCAGCCAGAACACCACGTTGGACTCGCCGGACATGAAGCCGATCTCGATCGACTGCTGCTTGCCGAACCAGCCCGCGGGGACGCCGGAGTAGATGCGGTCGGCGAGGTCGACGTCGCCCTTCTTGATGGCCTTGATGACGGCCGCCGCATGCACGCCGGTGGCAGTGCGGAAGGCGTCATCGCCGACCAGCGGGTACTGCCCCGGGATGGTGACGCCGAGCGCGTCGGCGACCTTGCGGCACCACGGCACCAGGTTGGTGAGGTCGCGATCGCCGAGCTCGCCCATGAGCTTCAAGTTCATCAGGGTCTGATCGAGCGCGGCGTTGCCGACCCGCTCGCCGACCCCGAGCGCGGTGCCGTGCACACGATCCGCACCGGCTGCGATCGCACGCAGGTTGTTGATCACGCCGAGCCCGCGATCGTTGTGGCCGTGCCAGTCGATGCCGACGTCGCGCGTGCCCATCGACTCGAGCACCAGCCGCGTGAAGCCGACCAGGTCGGTGACGCCCTCGGGCGTGACGTGGCCGACGGTGTCGCACAGGCACAGCCGCGCGACGCCGTGGTCGACCGCCGCGCGGAACAACCGATCGAGCGTCGACGGTGGCGTGCGTGTGGTGTCCTCGGTGACGAAGGTCATCGGCAGACCACGGGCCTGGCACAGCTTCGCGGCCATGATCGTGCGCTCGAGCAGCAGCTCGACGGTCCAGTTCTCGGCGTACAGGCGGATCGGGCTCGAGCCCAGGAACGCGTACACCGTGATGGACTTGCCGGTCTTCTGCGCGATGTCGGCGATCGCGTTGATGTCGTTCTCGTGGGTCCGCGCCGCGCAGGCGTACTCGATGCCGAGCTTCTCGCGCTCGGCGAACTCGACCAGCGCGGTGACATCGGCCACCGCGCGGGGGCCTGCCCCCGGCAAACCCAGATCGACCGCATCGATGCCCAGGCTCGCGGTCAGGCGCAGGATCTCGCGCTTGTCCTCGATGCTGGGGTCGCGCACGCTCGGCGACTGGATGCCGTCGCGCAGGGTCTCGTCGAAGAACGAGAGCTTGCGCGACGACAACGGCGACAGCGGTGACACGCGGTTGCGCGTGTTCCAGTCGTAGACGAGCGTGGATGCGGCGGGTTCGCTGGGGGTGGTGCTCATGGGATCACACGCTCTCGATCACGACCGCGATGCCCTGGCCGCCGCCGATGCAGGCCGAGCCCACGCCGTAGCGACCCTTGCGGCGACGCAGCTCGTGCACGAGGTGCGCGGTGATGCGGGCGCCCGAGGCAGCCAGCGGATGGCCGAGTGCGATCGCGCCGCCGTCGACGTTGGTGCGCTCGCGGTCGAGGCCGAGCTCCTTCTCGCACGCGAGGTACTGCGGCGCGAAGGCCTCGTTGATCTCGAACAGATCGACGTCCTTCTGCGCGACGCCGGCGCGCTCGAGCGCGCCGCGGATCGCCGGCACCGGGCCGATGCCCATGATGGTCGGATCGACGCCGGTGGTGTGCCACTGCACCACGCGGGCCAGCGGCGTGAGGCCGTGCTTCTTGATCGCGTCTTCGGTCGCCAGCACCAGCGCGGCTGCACCATCGCAGATGCCCGACGCGTTGCCGGCCGATACCACGCCGTCCTTCTTGAACACCGGCGGCAGCTTGGCCATGCCCTCGAGCGTGGCCTCGGGGCGCGGGTGCTCGTCGGCCTCGAACGACTCGGGGCCCTTGCGACCCTTGATCTCGACCGCAGCAAGCTCGGCCGCGAAGCGACCGGCCGCGTGCGCGGCGGCCCAGGTCTGCTGGCTGCGCAGGCCGTACTCGTCGCACTGCTGCCGCGTGAGGCCGTGCTTCTCCGCGAGGTTCTCGGCGGTGACCGCCATCGCGCAGCCGGCGTAGGGATCGAACAGCGACGACCACAACGTGTCCTCGAGCTTCGGGTCGGTGCCGAACTTGGTGCCCCAGCGCAGGTTGCGGGCGGCGTACGGCGCCTGGCTCATGTTCTCGGTGCCACCGACGAGCACGATCTCCGCGTCACCGGCGAGCATCTCGTGTGCGCCGCTGACGATGGCCTGGAAGCCCGAGCCGCACAGGCGATTGACGGTCAGCGCCGGCACCGGCACGGGCACGCCGGCCTTGAGGCCGATGTGGCGCGCCATGTAGAGCGCGTCGGCAGAGGTCTGCGAGACGTTGCCGAACACCACGTGGTCGATGGCATCCGCGGGCACGTTGCCGGCAGCGAGCGCAGCCTTGGCCGCGACGACGCCGAGGTCGATCGCGGAGACGTCCTTGAGCTTGCCCCCGAAGGTGCCGAAGGGCGTGCGCTTGGCGGAGACGATGAAGATCGGGCGTGAGAGCGTCTTTGCAGGCATGTCGATTCCCTTGGGGAGCGTGGCAAGCGTAGTGCACGACGCCCACGCAGACCCGCTGCAGTCGTGCCGCATCGGCGTGCTGCAACGCGTTGACTTTCCTCACTGCCTCGCCGTGTGTGCGACGAGACAGCAGTGGCGATGCGATCGCGACGACCGCATCGCGCGCTCGCAGCGAGGACTAAAGTGCTGCGGGTGACGTCGAGGTCGCGCGCGTGCGCGTGGGTGGTCGCGACCGCAGCGGCGTCGTGCGCGATGCAGTCGCACGCGCACGCCAGCGCGCCGGCGCCGGTCGTGCGTCGCTCCGAGGTGCAGCCGCCGGAGCTCGACGCCGACGGCGTGGTGCCCGAGACCCCTCGCAGCGCGCGTGCCCGGGCGCGGACGCCCGCGCTGCATCGCTACCTGACGCGCGAGCTGTCACCGTCGGCGCGCTTCCTCGACCACGGCGTGATCGCGCTGTCGCTGGCCGGCGGCTACCCCCACCGCTATCGCCTCGGCGCCGCGATCGGCCTGCTCGATCACGTCAGCCTCGGCGCCACCGCCCACTGGCTGCCGGGGCAATCGCGGCCGCATGTCTCGGCCCAGGTCGCGCTGGCGTTCTATCGCTGGCGTCACGTCGAGCTCGGCGCGATCTACGATCGCATCGCCTATCCGCCGCCCGAGCGCGATCAGGATCCCAAGACCCCGTCGTACCAGCGCGACGCACACGTGGTCGCCGCCGCGATCGCGTTCTCGCAGCAGTGGGTGTCGGCCGGCGTCGAGGTCGGCATCGCCTACGGTCGCGAGCACGACCCCGGTCGCGAGGACAGCGACGACTCGAGCAACCCCAAGGTCTGGCGCCTGCGACCCGGCGGCGGTGTGTTCGTTCGCGCGGGCACGCGGCGCTGGGGCTTCGTCGCCACCGCGCGGGCACCGTTCTGGATGGCCGAGCTGGCGTTCGATCTGCGCTTCGGCGCGTTCGAGCTGCGCAGCCGCGGCGGCTGGCGCCCCCGCGGCATCGTGCGGGCCGGCGACCGTCGCGTGCCGCTGCGCAGCGGGCCGTAGCCGTCGTCGCGCGCGGCCGCACGCTCGCACGCGACCGCAATCGGTCAGTCCTCGGGCGTGATCATGCGGTCGTCGCCGACCTCGGACATCGACGGATCGCGGATGAACGCGTTGCTCGACACGCGCACGATGCGGCCGTACTTGCTCAGCATCGCGAGATCGATCGTCTCGGCGTCGGCGACCACCGAGACGATCGGAAAGCGTCCGTCCTGGCGCGCGTAGTACTGCGTGACGTCGTCGGCATCCAGGCTCGGCAGCGCCAGCCACTGCGCGACGCGGGGATCAGAGGCGTCGTTGCCCCACGCACGCACGCGCTCGGGCACGTAGCGCTCGGGCACGCGCTCGCTGCGGAAGTCGAGCTCGAGGTTGCGGCGGAGCATCGCGAAGTCGTCGGCGTTGGGGCGTGCGCGCACGGCCGCCAGCGCTCCATCGAGCGCCTGCGCCAGGTGATCGGCCGCGCAGCGGTAGCCGAGCCCGATCGCGAGCGGCGACTCCATCGACCACCGCACGCGATACGACGCGTACTCTGGCTCGAGCGCGGGGTTGGTCCGATCGGTCCGCAGCCACGCGATCTGCTCGTGCATGTGGGCCGCCAGCACGTCGTGGCGCGTGCTCGCCGTCCACGGCAGCGCGACGCGGATGCTGACGTCGGCGCGGTGGGGATCGTCGAACAGGAACACCGTCGGCTCGGTGAGCTCGCGGAAGCGCGGCCCCGTGCTGGCGCCGCCGCGCCGACCCAGCGCCGGCGGCAGCGCGGCGCGGAACCCCGCGGGATCGGGCCCGACGTAGAGAATGTCGGGGTCGCGCTGCCGCAGCTCGTGCAACGCCCGTGGTAGCTCGCGCTCGCCGCGATGACGCAGCGCGGCGTCGTCGGGCAGCTGCGCGTCGATGCCGTGCTCACCCCGTAGCGCGTGGACGTGGAACATCAGCGCGCGCGCGACCTCGTCGGCCCGCAGATCACCGCGGCGCTGCAGCGTCCAGTCGAGGTGGCTGCGCACGTCGGGCGCGGATGACTCGCGCTCGTACAGCCACTCGCGCAGCACCGGCATCGCGGCCGCGAAGGTGTCGGCGCTGCCGACCACGTCGACGTAGGTCGCGTCGGTGCTGCACTCGACGTCGGGCTCGATGCTGCTGATCGGCATCGCCGACAGATGCGCGACCATGGCGTCGCAGGCCCACGGATCCTCGCGCGTGCCGATCGGGAACACCCAAGTGGCGCGGAACAGGGGTCCGTCGGCGCGCGTGGTGATGACGCGGCCCTTGCCGTGCGGCGAGCTCTCGAAGTGCGAGCCCTCGACCAAGAATCGCGGCTCCATCGGGGTCGCAGGTGCGTCGATGAGCGACTGCGCGAACGGGCTGTGCTTGCCCAAGGCGGGCTCGTGCGGCAGCGACGGCAGCGTGGGTGGTTCGACGCGCCAGACCTTGCCGGGGTTGCGGTGCACGACGACGTAGCCCTGCGCGAGCAGCCGCTTGGCGGCGGCCACCAGGCGCTCGCGCGCGGGCATCGGGCCCGCGAGCTGCTCGGCCACGTCGTGCCATGCTCGGTGCTGCACGAACGATTCCGAGATCACGTGCACCAGCGCCTGCGTGCTGCGGGCCCAGTGGTTGCGCACGAGCGACGCGCGGGCCATGGCGCGCTCCCATCGCGGCTCCGAGATGGTGTCGTTGGCGATCGCTTGCAGCCCCTCGATCGCGACCCGCTCGGCTTCTTCGGTGGTCTGGCGGGGTCCGGGGAACACACCGATGTTGAACTGCCCGGCGTTGCCGAGGATCGTGCCGCCCCCGAGATCGGCATCGTCGAAGCGCGCGCCGAGCAGGCCGCCGGGCCCCGGCAACGCCTGATCGAGCGCGAGCAGATCGGCGTACTCGGGTGAGCCGTACGGCGGTGCAGCCCAGCCCAGGTGCGCCAGCGGTGGCCCGGCGTCTTCGACCTTGATCACCGTGCGCGGCTGCTGCAGCGGTCGCAACACCGGCGGCGACACGCGGATCGGCGCCGGCTCCCACGCGCCGAAGTACTGCTCGATCACCGGCAGCGCTTCGTTCGGCGTGATGTCACCGACCAGCACGATCGCGGTGTTGTTCGGGCGATAATAGTCGGCGTAGAACTGCCGCACCTCGGCCAGCGGGGCCTGGGCGACCTTCGCGATCTCGGCCTCGGGATCTTCGAGCACGCCGGTCGCGGCCGCGATCGCGCGATCGAGCTCGAGGTACGCGCGCGAGCCCTCGGTGCGCCAGCCCAGGAACTCGAGCTGCTCGGAGCAAGCCCCGAGAAAGTTGCGGAAGTTGGGGTGCTGGAGGGTCTCGGCCGCCAGCGCGGCCCACGACGCAAAGCGAGCGCGTGGCACCTGGATCGAGATCTCGGTGCCACCCCCGAGCGTGGTGGTGGGATCGCGACTGCCCAGGGCCATCGACGCGCCCATGTACTCGTCGCCGCCGACCAGCCCCGTGCTCGAGGCCTCGGCGGCCGCGACCGCGCGCAACATCGCGTCGCGTCCGCGTACGTCCTCGACGCGCGGCAGCTTCTCCAGCAGGGTGTGCTGCAGCACCAGCTGGGGCAGCTCGATCGCGGGGTCGAGCACGCCGAGGCGGGGGCCGCCGTGCAGCACCGCCTGCAGCGTGAGCGCGGCGATGCCCCGCTGCTGCGGTCCCTCCTCGGGTGCGCCGGCGCGCACGATCAACGCGGTCGAGACGAACGGCTCGAGCGGGCGGTGCACGACGTAGACCGTCAAGCCGTTGCGCAAGCGGTGCAGCGTGACGCCGGTGGGATCGCCCGACATCGGCTCGGCCACGACCGGCGGCAGGTCGGAGGCTGCGACGATCTCGGCCCACGCGTCGGGCAGGGCGGCGGGGCTGGGCGCGCTGGTGTCGTCGATTGCGAGCTCGGCCGGCGCCGCGTTCTGCCGCCCGTGCAGCGACGCGTAGCCGCCCGCGCTCGCGACCGCGAGCAGGGCCGTGCTCGCGACCAGCCACCGCGCCGAACTCCGACCGGGGCGGGCCGCAGCGTCGCGCAGCGCGGTCAGCAGCTCGCGCATCGAATCGAAGCGCTGATCGGGCTCGCGCTCGAGCCCGCGCAGCAGCGTGCGCTCGACGCCCGTCGGCACCTCGCGTCGTCGCGGCAGCGCCTGCGCGGCGGTCTTGCGACGCAGGTTCTCGGTCAGCTCCGTGTAGGTCGAGCCCGCGAACGGACGACAGCCGTAGAGCGCCTCGAACAGCGCCACGCAGAACGAGAACTGATCGCTGCGGGCGTCGGGCTCGGCACGCTCGAGCTGCTCCGGGGCCATGTACGCAGGCGTGCCGACGACCGTGCCGGTGCGCGTGATGTCGACGTCCAGCAACGCGCTTGCGGACGACGACGGCGACGGCATGTCGCGCGTGGTGCCAAGCAGATCGGTGGCCGCGCGCGCGAGCCCGAAGTCGAGCACGCGCGGCCGCCCGTCGCGGCCCACGAGCACGTTGTCGGGCTTGAAGTCGCGGTGCACGATGCCCTCGGCGTGGGCGGCCACCAGGCCCTCGCCGGCGCGCAGGTACATCTCGAGCACCTCGCGCCACGATCGCTTGCCCGAGGCCCGCCACGCACGAAGCGTCTCGCCGCGCACGAGCTCCATCGCCATGAACACCTGGTCGCGCTCCTGGCCGACCTCGTAGACGTGCACGACGTTGGGGTGCGACAGCCGTGCGGTGGCCTGGGCCTCGCGGAGCAATCGCTGGCGACCGACCGAGCCGGGCATGAGATCCGCTCGCAGGATCTTGATCGCGACCGGCCGATCGAGCTCGTCGTCGTGCGCCGAGTAGACCAAGCCCATGCCGCCGGTGCCGATGCGCTCGATGATGCGGTAGCGGCCGACCGCGACCGGCTCCTCGCTCCATCCGAGCAGGTTGCGTCGCGCCCGCGCCAGCAGCACCCGCGACTCGAGTCCGTCGGCGGCCGTGACCTCGACGATCGGGGGCGCATCGGGATCGAACGCCTCCTCGTCGCCGGGCGCCCCGGGATCGTCGGGCTCGGCGCGCCCGCCCAGCTCGGGGAGCGCGACCGTGTCGAGATCGTGGGGCTCGGTCGTCATGCCTGCACCGGGGGCGGGCCGACGCCTTGGCGAATGCCGGCGCCGCTGCGAGCCGATCCCACCCCGTAGTCCCATCAGTTTCCCACAGCCGGGCGGGGTTCCCGGGGCCCGTGCACGGCGGTCCGAAACGTCGTCCCTGCGCCGGTCTGCGCCGGCGTCAGCGACAGAGATCGCCGCGGTCGGTCAGACCCGCGCCGTCGATCGTGAACAGCTTGGGCACCGCGGTCGCGGCGGGCGAGGCCGGCGTCGCGGCAGGCGCGGCCGTCGGTGTCGCGGCGGGCGTGGCGGGTTCGCTCGGCGCGGGGGTCTCCGCGGCGGTCGCCGGCGCCTCGTTCTCCCAGCCGCCGTCGTCGTCGCCCCAGTCGTCACCACCTGCGGTCGCATCGCCGCCGTCGGTGTCGTGGCCACCCTCGGTCGCGCCACCTTGGGTTGGATCGACACCGCCGCCGCTGCCCTGCGCGAACGCGGGCGCGAGATCGCGGGTCTTGTAGCTGATGACCACGGTGTTCGACTTGCGACCGGCCGGTGCGGTGATGCGAGTGCGGGCGGGCAACACCACGTCGCCGTGGCGCTCGAGCTCCTCGTGGGCGAGTGTCCACAGCAACGGACCGCGCGAACCATCGGCGCCGCGTCGCCACAGCTTGCCACCGACGAAGCGCCACGCGTCGCCCTGCGGTACGAAGTTCAGCTGCTCCACGAATCGATCGTTGGCGACGACGAGCGCCTCGAAGCCGCCTTCGGCGTCCCAGCGCTGCTCGAGCGTGGTGCGGGGCTCGGCGATCACCGGCGCACCGCCGAGCACCAGCGCGGTCAGATCGTCGCCGTCCAGTGCGACACCCAGCAAGGCCTCGATCGCGCACGCCGACGGCGGCCCGTGGTAGAAGCCGCTCGGGAACGCATCGAGCTTGTAGCGCAGCGCGTAGCCCTGCTCGGTGAACGACAGCGTCACCAGCTCGTTGCCCGAGACCTGCACGCTGCCGCGGAAGCGGGCCGGCGCCTGGGCCACGAACGCGAGGTTGCCCCGCATCACGCGATTGGCCACGACCTTGGCCTCGGGCACCGCGATCGCCTCGAGCTGTCGTGCGGTGCTGGCCAGCAGCAGCGCCTGCGCGGGCGCTTGGCCGGGGGCATAGGGGGCTCGGATCTTGCGATGCCCGCACGAGGCCATCACGAGCACGGCGAGTGCCACGAGCGCGTGTCGCAGCGACGATGGATTCGAGCGGGCAGGGCGACGCACGGGCGGCAACACTACCACTGCCCGAGGCGCCGGCTTGGTCGCCGTCGTAGCGCCCGCCGCTTTGCGCGGGCCCTCGCCCCCGGTCGACGCGACGTGCACGCCGCGACCCTAGTGCGCGCGCGAGCGATCGCTCGCACGCGCCGGGCCGCGGACTTGCGCAGGCACGACGACCGGGGGCCCTGCGGCAGCGCGTCAAGTTTCCTCGGTCGAAGGGGTCGCGATCCGCAAGGTCGTCTCGCCGTCGACGATGATGTACTGGCGGATGCGATCGTAGGTCTTGCGACCGATGCCCTTGACGCGCATGAGCTGGCTGGCATGGGACACCGCCTTCCTCTTCACGAACTCGACGATGCGCGCGGCGGTGGTGGGGCCGATGCCGGGCAACAGCTCGAGCTGCTCGACGCTGGCGGTGTTGACGTTGACCTCGCCCTCGAGCGGCGGTGCGAGCAACGCCGCGGGTACCGGCGTGGGCGCGGCCGCTGCGGTGATCGGCAGGCCCAGGCACAGCAGCAGCACGGCGCGTCGAAGGGTGCGATGGTGGAGACGGTGGATGGCGTTCATGCGGCCGCGCATGAGCACGCGCCGCGCCGCACGAGCACGACGGCCGCGATCTGCGTGTGATCTCGGGCCCGCACGCCACGCCACGCGCGTGCGTGGGCCCGGCCATGCGCGGCCATCGGCGGCCGATCGGGCCGCGCATGGCCGAAATGGGCCACAAGACCGGTCGCGCCCCTGGGCATCCGTTGTATCCTCCGCCGGTCCATGTCGCGTCTCGCGCCCGCGGTGCTCGCCCTGCTCGTCCTTGCCGGCTGCAAGGCCAAGATCGGCGATCCGTGCCAGGTCAGCACCAACTGCAGCCTGACCGGCACGCGCATCTGCGATCTCTCGCATCGCATCGACGGCAACGGCAACCCTACGCCCAGCGGCAGCGGCGAGTGCACCGTCGAGTCGTGCGGCGTCGACAACTGCCCGAAGGAAGCCGAGTGCGTGAAGGTCTACGGCAGCGACTTCCTCACCGTCGCCTGCGATCCCGAACGTGAGGATCGCGTGGTCGCACGACCGCAGTCGTGCGGCGCCGACGAGTGCCCCGATGCCGACACCGATGGTCCCGAGCTGCCCGAGTGCCTGACCGACGACGACGGGCAGTGTGTGTTCGCGCCGCTCGACGAGTGCAACCCCAACGAGGTGTGCCTGCCCGAGGGCCTGTGCGCCGACGAGATCACCGCGCGCACCAGCTGCCGCCGTCGCTGCAAGAAGGACGGCGACTGTCGCAACGGCTACGAGTGCGTCAGCACCGGCGCCCGCGGCATCTACCCCGCGCCGGATCCCGACCATCCGGGCGACCCGCACGACGTGAAGATCTGCGTGCCCAAGAGCTTCTGACGTGGCCGCGGACCTCGACGAGCTGCTCGCGAGCGTGCGCGCGTTGCTGCAGGAGCACTCGCAGGAGCCCGAGGCGCGGCCCGAGGGCGAGGGCAACTTCCGCTGCGTCGACTGTCAGGGCTGCAACGACTGTCGCTTCTGCAACGGCTGTACGCGCTGCCTCGACTGCACCTACTGCGACGCGTGCGTCGGCTGCACCGGATGCACGCAGAGCCGCGGCTGCAACGACTGCCAGGGCACCTCGCACAGCCAGTACGCGCGAGCCTGCGATCAGTGCTCGTACGTGACGTTGTGCGTGGGCTGTGAGAGCTGCGTGCACTGCTTCGGCTGTGTCGCCATGAGCGGCGCGGAGTTCTGCATCGCCAACGTCAAGTACGCTCGGCGCGAGTACCAGACCAAGGTCGCCGAGCTGCGCCTCGAGCTCGATCGACGCATGGCCGCGGGCTGGCGACCCGAGTGGCTGGCCGATGGGACCGACGACGACGCCGAGGACGACGTGTCTGCACCCGAGCACGATGCGGCGCCGGACGACGCGAACGACGACGACGACGACGACGACGATGCGCCCGAGCGTGCCGCGGCGGCGGTCGAGGAGCCGCGATCGGAGCCCGTGCGATCGGAGCCCGTGCGATCGGAGCCCGCGCGATCGGAGCCCGTGCGATCCGAGCCGCGCGCCGCCGGGCCCTCGGTCACGCGCCCGTCCCGGCCGACGCGCGCCGAGGCGCCGGCGGGCCCCACGACCACGACCAAGCCACCGAGCGTGGTCGCGGCCCGACGACCACGACGGGGATGATCCGCACGCGGTCGACCGCACGCGGATCAGCAGCACGGATCTGCGACACGAATCCGTGGTAACGCAAGCCCCATGGAGAGGCTGGCGATCCTCGGTTGCGGCACCATGGGCGAGGCGATCCTCGGCGGCCTGCTGCACGAAGGTGTGTTCGCGCGCGAGCACGTGACCGCGACCGTGCGCCGGGCCGAGGCCGCCCTGCGCCTGCACCAGGCCCACGGCATCGGCACCACGCTCGACAATGTGGCGGCCTGCGCCGGCGCCGACGTGGTGCTGGTGAGCGTCAAGCCGCAGTTCATGGCCGAGCTGCTCGACGACGATCGCATGCGTGCGGCGCTCGACAACAAGCTGTTGGTGAGCATCGCAGCTGGCGTGCGACTGCCGAGCATCGATGCCTGGCTGCCCACGACCAAGCTCATCCGCGCGATGCCCAACACGCCGTGCCTGATCAGTCGCGGGATGACGGTGCTCGCCGCGGGCCCGCGCGCAGGCGCCGACGAGCTCGAGCTCGCGCGGCGCATGTTCGCCGCGGTCGGCCGCGTGATCGAGCTCGAGGACAAGCACATGGACGCCGTCACCAGCCTGAACGGCAGCGGCCCCGCGTTCGCGTACGTCATGCTCGAGGCGATGGCCGACGGCGGCGTGATGATGGGCCTGCGCCGCGACGTCGCGCTCGAGATCGCGGCGTCGGTGTTCCTCGGCGCGGCGTCGATGGTGCTCGACACCAAGCTGCACCCCGCCGCGCTCAAGGATCAGGTGACCACGCCGGCCGGCAGCACCATCGCGGGGCTGCTGACGATGGAGGACGGACGCATCCGCTCGGTGCTCGCGCGCACGATCCAAGAGGCGACCAAGGTGGCCGCGTCGCTCGGGGCTCCGAAGGGCTCTGCCACCTGAGGTCGTCGCACGCATTCGGCCCCTGCGTGCGCCACTGAACGACGGCGCAGCGCCCGAGGACCGCACGAAACTTGCGAGCCTGCGCGCGCGCACGGGATCATGGGCCGGTCTTGATTCGACTGGTGCGCAGCTTGATCGCGATCGCCGCGATCGGAGCGCTCGTGTGGTGCTCGTTCCACGTGCCCATCGGGCGCCGGACGTTCTCGGAGCATGTCGATCGCATCGGCGCCACGCCCGAGGCCAAGGAGCTCATCGACTCCACGCGCCACGCGGTCACGCCGGCCCTCGAGGACGCCACCGATCGCATGCTCGGCGAGTACGTCGAGGCCGCGACCGTGCCGGTCGATCCGCGCCATGCCCGGCCGCCACAGCCGGCCGGTGCGATCACGCCGGCGCGCACGGCTGCCGGGCCGCCGCCCCGCGGTCGCCTGCCGTCGCAGTGATATGCTGCGCGCCGGTGTCATGGGTGGCCCTCATCGTGGCGCGGCTGGTGCTCGCGCATGCGACGAGCGAGCCGTCGTCGCCGCCCGAGGACCCGCCCACGACCGCCGGTGCGCGGGCGGGCGCCGCGACGGTGGTCCCGAGCGAGACTGCGGCGCCCGAGGGCCCCACCGACCTCGCCCGCATCCGCGGCCGCATCATGACGCTCGGCGAGCGCTCGCCCGTCTCCGGCGCGCGCATCATCCCCCGCGATGGCCGCGAGCCGGCGACGAGCGGCGACGATGGCTCGTTCACGTTGCCGCTGGGTGCGGGCCAGCACCGCTTGATCATCCGCGCGGCGGGCTACGAGGACTTCGAGGTGACGGTCGAACTCTCGCGCAGTCAGGAGCGAGAGTTCGAGTACCGCATGATCCCGACCATCGACGACAAGCGCTATCGCACGATCGTGCGACAGCGCCGCGAGATCGCGCTGTCGGCCACCACGCTGCGCGAGGAGGAGATCCGCGCGGTCGCGGGCACCGGCGGCGATCCGCTCCGCGTCGTCAATAGCCTGCCGGGTGTCTCGCAGCTGTCGGGCCTGCTGCCGTACGTGGTCGTGCGCGGCGCGGCCCCGGGCAACACCGGCTACTACCTCGATGGCGCGCGCGTGCCGGTGCTGTTCCACCTCGCGCTGGGGCCGTCGATCTTGCATCCGTACTTCATCGATGCGGTCGACTTCTATCCCTCGGGGGCGCCGGCGCGTCTGGGGCGATTCATCAGCGGCATCGTCGAGGCGCGCACCCGGCCGTCGCGGCGCGATCGCGTGCACGGTGATGTCGAGGTGCGGCTCACCGATGCCGGCGGTCTGCTCGAGATCCCAGTCAACCGCGGCTGGCTGCCCAACTGCCACGCCAAGCGGCGGCTGGCGTGCAAGCGCGGCCCGGGCAAGGGCGCGCTCACGCTCGCGGGCCGCTACAGCTACACCGGCGCGCTGCTCACCGTGGTGCAGTCGGCGGCGCGCATCCAGTTCTGGGACTACCAGGCGCGCTTCGATCATCGCATCGCGCCCAACGCCGACTTCATCGCGTTCGCCTACGGCAGCTACGACGACGTCGGGCAGAAGGCCACCGTCGACCAGAACGGCGTGCGGCAGCCGAAGCGGTCGTTCGTGCGCTACTACTTCCATCGGCTCGACTTCCGCGTGCGCCAGCGCCTGCGCAACGAGGGCAGCGCCACGTATGCCGTGGTGTTCGGGCTCGATCAGTCGGGCTTCACCGCCGGCGACACCACGTCGAACAGCTACCGCACCAACGAGTGGCGCATCGCGCCGCGCATCGACGTGCGCGTACCGATCAACGATCGCATCGCCATCGGTGTCGGTCTCGACCAAGAGTTCCAGATCTTCCGGCTCGCCAATCAGATCGTCGACACCGATCAGATCAACCTCGAGGACATCTCGCTGCTGTTCAGCGAGCGGACGGTGTCGGCGACCGCGGGCTACATCGAGGCGCTGATCTCCAAGGGCGGCTTCGAGATGCGGCCGGGGCTGCGCCTCGACACATATCTGCAGATCGGCAACAGCCCATACCTGCCGAATGCCCGCGGGGTGACGCACGCCGTCGGCGTCGATCCGCGCATCACGTTTCGCGAGAAGGTCGCCAAGCGCTGGACGTTGCGGCAGGCGGTCGGCATGTACCACCAGCCGCCGACCTTCCCGATCCCGGTGCCGGCGATCGAGTCGTTCGGCTTCGAGCGCGGCCTGCAACGCAACGTGCAGGCCTCGTTCGGCTACGAAGTGGAGCTGCTGCCATCGCGCCTGAGCCTGGTCCAGGAGGCCTACGGTGGCTACCTCAGCAACCTGCAGGACTACGACCTCGGCGCGGCCTCCTCGGGTGCGTCGGTCGCAGAGCTCGAGGACATCATCACCAGCGTCGACGGCTGGGCCTACGGGCTCGAGACCATGCTGCGGCTCTCACCCGAGCTGCGCATGTTCGGCTGGGCCGCGTACACGCTCTCGCGCTCCGATCGCAACTATCACGTCGGTGGTCGCGCGCCGTCGAGCTGGGATCAGCGGCACATCGTCAACCTCGTGCTCGGCTATCGCATCAGCCACAAGTGGAACGTCGGCGGTCGCGTGCACTACCACACCGGTCGACCATGGACCGCGCCGGTCGGCAATCAGACCAGCGAAGAAGCGGCCACGCAGAACCGCAACAACGCCCGCATGGCGCCGTTCTTCCAGCTCGACCTGCGGGTCGAACGCAGCTGGCGCTACCCCAGCTGGCAGCTCGATGTCTTCCTCGACATCAACAACGCGACCTACTCCTTCGACACCATCGCGTGCACCGACGGCCGCAGCAACCCGCTGCCGGGGGGCTTTCGCGTCGCGCAGCTGGCCTTGGCCGCGCAGACCGACCCCAGTCGCGGTGTCGCCAAGTGCACCGCCCAGGGCCTGCGCTACACGCTGCCGACGTTGGGCGTGCGCGGCCGATTCTGACGCGCGCGCTCGCCTCGCCGCCACGCGAGCGGAGCGTCAGCGCAGCCCGGCGCCGCGCTGCGTGAGCTCCCACGCCACGAAGGTGCGGAAGCCCGCCAGCTGCACGCCGCCGGTGCCCTCGGCCATCCGCGTGACCGCGGCGGTGAGCTGGGCATCGGACAGCCGCTGCTGCCACTGCGGATCGTCGACGCTGAAGACCGCAGCGGCCTCGGTGTCCGAGCCGACACCGGCGTGCCGGTGACAGGGCGCGCACTGCTCGTGCAGCAACGCGCTGGCGCCGTCGCGCAGCGCAGCGACCTCGTCGTCGCCGAGCGCGGCGATCTGCTGCAGCGCCTGCTCTTGCTGCGACTGCAGGCGCACCAGCCCGAGCGCGAGCACGACGGCGGCCGCGACCGCGGTCATGCCGATCCAGAAGCCGGTCTGGAAGCGACCGGCGTTGCGACGCGCACGCTCGCGGCGGGCCTCGACCAGGCGTCGAGCCTCGACCTCGCTGGCACGGTCGACCTCGTCGTCGCCGTCGAGCCAGCGCGACAGCACGCCGTCGGCGAAGTCGTCGGGCACGTCGGGCTCGGCCCACGCGCGCAGGTGCTCGCGCTCGTCCGCGCGCAGCTCGTCGTCGTTCAACATTCGCCCTCCTCGCCGAGCACCTCACGCAAGCGCGCGCGTGCCCGAGACAGTCGCGATTTCACGGTGCCGATGTCGATGCCGAGCGCCTCGGCGATGTCGGCGTAGTCGAAGCCATGCAGCTCGCGCAGCAGGAATGCCGCACGAAACGGTGGCGAGAGCGATTCGACGGCCGCCTGCACGCCCTGGCCGACGATCTCGGCGTCGCGCGCGAGGTCGGCGTCGGCCGGCCAGGCGTCGATGGTGTCGGAGCTGATGGCACCGGGCCGGCGGCGCAGCTCGTTGAGCGCCAGGCGCGTCGCGATCGTCAGCAGCCAGGTCGAGAACTTCGCACGGCCATCCGAGGTGTAGCGGGGCAGCGCCCGGAACGCGCGCAGGAAGGTCTCCTGCGCGAGGTCCTCGACGATCTGCGTGCGGCCGCTGGGCAGCAGCACGCCGCGGATCTGCGAGAACACGGCCCGCTCATAGCGACGCACCAGCGCGCGGGCGGCCGATCGATCACCTGCGCACGCGGCCGCGACGGTCGCCGACTCGTCGCGGGGCCACGGGGCCGCAGGTCCGGATCCAGGGTTCGCCATCCGCGGGTGCATCTCACACCCTGGCCGGGGGTGTTGTTCCAGCAACCCTCGAGAACGTCGCCGCGGGCCCCACAGCACCACGAATGGCGAGCCCGGGCCACGCAGCGCGGGGGCCGCCCAGCGCCCGTGCGAGCGCTCGGCGGCGCGTCAGAACTCGTCGTCCTCGGCCGGCGGCAGGGCGTCCGCCCCCTCGCCCGGCAGCGTCAGGAAGTCGTCCGGCAGCAACCACATGAGTGGGTCGAACTCCGGCTCGGCTGGGGGCAACACGGCGGCGGGGTTCTCGGACCACGGCTGTAGCGGCCATGTCGAGGGATCGAACTCGGCGGGCTGTTGCTGCGTGATCAGCTCCTGGGCGCGGAGCTGCTGGGCCTCCTCGAAGGTCGGCAGCTCGACCTCGGTGTTCGGCAGCGCATCTTCCGTGCGGGCGCGCTTGATGGTCTGGAAGAACTCCGCGAGCGCTTCGCGGATCGTCGGTGACTCGCCGAGCTCGGGGCTCACGTCGCCACCCCAGCTGGTGCGCACCTGCACGCGGACGATCGAAGGATCTTCGATCTGCGACGGTAGCTCGCGGCATGCCTCTTCGAACTGCCGCTCGAGATCGCCGAAGTCGGGCTCGAGCGGCGGGATGCCGACGTGTGGCGCGAAGCGTCGCACGGGGATCTGCACGAAGCCCTGCGACGGCGAGGTCACGTCGGGCGCGGCGAAGCCCGAGACACCGCTGGCACTGCCGTACTGGGCGCACAGCAACACCTCGAGGCTGTCCTGCTCACCGTGACCTTGTTTGTACGGGCCAGCCCCCGACGGCTCGGGCGCGAGCCGCTTGCGGGGATTGGATCGCGCCGCGCCGCCGTCGCCCGAAGGACCTTCGTCGTCGTCGTCGTCGAGGCCACCGCCGGTGGGCGGCGGGCTACCGCCCGACGGCGATGGCGACAGCGTTGGCGCCGGCGCGGTCATGCGCTGCTCGAGCTCCATCACGAACTGCTCGAGTCGATGCTGCAGCCACATGAACGTCAACGGTGCCGACGCGGGCATCGCCGCGAGGTGGGTGCCGAGATCGAACTGTCCGGGGGCATGGTTGGGCAGCGGATTCGAAGCGGCGTAGTCGTAGGGGAATACGACCTTTTCGAACTGCCCCGACAGCGCGAGCTGGAGGATCTGTGCGAGGTCCTCTTCGATCCACTGCTTGTTCGTGTCGATCTCCGCATCCGAGAACGCGAAGCCGAGCTGTCCACTCGGCAGCTTGCAGGTGCGCAGGCCCACCGCGTTGGACTGACCACGGATCACCGCCTGGCCGCCCATGCCGTAGCGCGCGCCGTTGTCACCGAAGACGAACAACCACCGCTGCACGCCCCACTGTGCAAAGCGCCCGGGGTTCCACAGGAGCGCAGGAACCGAGGTGTCCCACAACACCACCGCGCGCGAGGTATCGAAGGGAAACGACGGCGACGGGGCTTGTGAGAGCGGGGCCGGCTGCTGGGCGTCGGGCGATGCTGGCTCGAGTTGCGAGGCCGGCAACGCACCGCCGATGCCGACGAGTGCCTGCCAGTGGAACTGGTTTTCGCAGTAGAGATTGACGAAGTCGAGCGGGTCACCACCCCACTGCACATCGGTCTCCCAGGCAGCGGCGCCGGTCTGCACGAAGATGTGATAGCTCTGCCCGAACATGTGCGAGATGGCACTCAAGAGAATGAGGTCGCCCCATGCATCGGGCTTGGCCATCTCGCGCAGGTACGTGTTCCAGTTGGTGCCAGCGTAGGCGGCACCCCCCGGGAAGCCGGCGGCGTGCCACTGCAGGAGTTGATCGAGCGCGGTGCCCATCCCGTGCGGCGTCACGATCTCGTCTGCGATCATGGCGCGCAGGTGTGCGATGGCCTTGAGCCGCAGTCCGAGCGCGCTCTCCCGTGAGACCCCGAGGTGGTGGAGCTGGCACAGGCTGTAGAGCAGGCAGGCACCGCCGCCGGGATTGTCGACCGCCTGCAATTCGTACGCGCCGAACAACGCGCGTGCGGTGGGCTGCGCGGTGATCTCGGGTGGCGGCGCCGGTCGGAACACGCGCGAGCCCTGCAGCTCCATGTCGAGCAGGATCTTCCGCAGCGCCCCCGCCGACAGCGTCGAGGCGGGCTCTGGCAGAGGCGTGGTCTGTTCGTCGCTCGCGAGATCGGGCTGCGCCCGCAGGATCTCCTCGCCGAGGCGGGTCTCGTCGATGCCCTCTCCGATCTGCCGCAGACGCCCGAGGATCTCGGCGAACACGTCGCTGCCGCCCGAGTGTGCCAGCTGCTCGCGGAACGCCTCGAACAGCGGCGTGAAATCGGGTTGCGGCTCGGTGGGGCCCGTGAGCACGAAGTCGGCGAGCACGCCGTCGTGGTCGCTGAGCGCGTGCGCATCGTCGACCAACTGCTGTGCCTGGGCGCGTGGCGTTGCGGAGGGGGGCGCGTGACGCAAGCTCGCGCCGAGATCGTCGTCGAGCTGATACGAGATGCTCACCAGCGGTGACGCGGGGTGGTAGACCGGCGTCTGCGGTGGCGAGAGATCGGGCGCCCGCGGCTCGCGACGCGGCAGGATCGCGCGCGTGGGGCTCACGATCTGCTGCTGACCGTGGATCAGCCTCGACCCGCGCCAGCCGAGCGTCGAGATCGCGACCAGCTTGTCGTAGGCGGCGTTGTGAAAGAAGAACCGCTTGCCGCCGCCGAGGTCGACGAGCTTCGATCGCACCAGGCTGGTGCCGTCGCGGACGATGAGCTGCGGGTCGACGATCAGGCTCGGATCGCCCGTGAGCTCGGCGAGCCACGTGCGGCGCGTGGGCGCGGTGCCGTGCCAGTGCTCGACCGGCTGATCGAGCAGGGGCACGCGTGTGTCGACGTTGGTGTCCGACATGAAGATCGCCAGCCGCTTGCCCGACCGCATTGCCGCGGCATCGCGGGCGAAGCGGGGGAAATCGGTCGCACGGATCTCCGCATTGCCGGCCGACGGCGCCGGTGCGTGCCACGCGACGAACTCGACGTCGACACCCAGCGAGCGCTCGCGCAACGGCACCACGATCGGCGCACGCTTCGAGTACGACGGCAGGAAGTAGGGACGTGCATGGAAGGCGCGGCCGTCCGGCAGGGCGTCGCCGGGGCCGTAGAACACGCGCCGGTTGTAGAAGATCCCGTAGGCTTCGTCGGCAGTGAAGAAGCGCGCGCAGAACTGCATCACCGGGCCACGCTCGGTCTTCTTCGCCGCGGCGTACTCGGTGACCTCCTTGCTCAGCAGGCGCAGGATCGGCAGCGGTGGCCACACGCCGTAGTCGAACTGGTCGGGTTCCTCATCGGTGGCCTGGGCGCAGACCTGCTCGGCGATCTCGAGGAACTCGAGCAGGCCGGGGTAGCTGCCGCTGGCGCGCATCTCCTCGACCTGCGCTTGGTAGCGCTGCATCGCCTGCTCGTAGCGAGCCATGCGGATCTCGTACGCGCTGTTGAGCATCGCCCGCGCGAGCGCTTCGTCGTCGAACTCGTGCCAGTTCGAGGATTGCCCGACGACGGCGCCGACCCGCGCGACCACCTCGCGGAGGATCTCTCGCACGACACGGTGCAAGAACGTGACGCGCACGCGCAGCGCCTGCAGGTCGCGCGTTGCGGCCTGCACGGCCTTCAGCACCGCTGCGATGGCCCGCCAGACCTGCGCGTCCGCGTCGTCGGCAGGACATGGACTCGAGAGCAGCGGGGTCGCCCAGCTGTCGATCGCGGCGAGTCGCGGACTCAACCACGTCAGGTACGGCAGCAGGATCGCCGGTGGCTTGGACGAGAGGCCCTTCACCGCCGGCTGCGCGAGCACGTGGGCGCGGAAGCTGGTGGGCGGTGCGTCCGCGCACTTCTTGAGCAGCTCGCGGATGTCGTCGGTCGGCAGCCGCGGCCACGGCGACGTGCGCGTGTCCCAGAGCGGCACGGTGCTCCAGTCGGCGACGCCGAGCCGCGCCACGGCCACCGCGTCGTCGCGCAGGGCGAGCACGCGAGCGCCGAGGCCGAAGCTCGGGTTCGTCATCACGTCGTGGTGCGCCGCGACCAAGGCCTTGGCGAGCGTGCCGACCGGATCCCCTTCGAGGGCGGTGGTGTCGGCCGCCTTGTCCTGTTCGCCGATCTCCTTTGGGTCGACCTCGGGCTCGTCGTCGTGGACGAGCGATGCCACCGCCGGCTCCCACGCGATGGTGGTGACGAGTGCGTAGACGAAGCTCGACAGCGTGCGAGCAAAATCCTCGCGCGGCGCACCTTGGCCACCGAACAACGGCCCGAAGCGCGTCGTGAACGGCTCGTGGCGGGTCGGCGTGGGTGCCATCGGTGGCTCCGGCCTCGCTGGCTGCTTGCCCGACTTCTTGAGCTCGAGCAGTGCGACCACATCGGCACGGCACTGCCAGATGATCCGCGCGATCGCCTGCTTCACCTCGGGCGGACGCTTGGGTCCGCGGCTGGGCCCGCCGCCGAGGTCTTGGATGTTCCACAACAACGCCCGCAGCGTGGGGTTCTCCGGCGGCGAGACCACCGACTCGCCGAGCCCCACCTGCAGATCGACGACCTGCAGCGAAGGTGACGGCGGCGGGCTCGGCTGCGCGCCGCCGCCCGTGTCGTCGTCGTCTTCGCTCTCGCTGTCGCTACCGTTGGGATGCGGCGCCATCGGTCAGCTCCCATGCCAGTCCACCAGGGCCTCGGCACTGGTCGCGTCGAGCTCGCCCGGCGCCTGCTCGAGTCCCTCGCGCTGGAACACGGCCAACACGTCACCCTCGCGCCACAGCGGGTTGTGGCCCTCCCGAAAGCCCAGGTTCCACAGTCGCGCCGCGGCGCCGCTCGGATCGTCGGCGGGGCGCAGACCACCGACGTTCAGCTCGAACCGCCAACGTCGACCGCCGCCGCGTGGCTCGATCGTCAACAGGCCGCGCGTGACATCGGGGAGCACCGGTGCGTGCAGGCGCCCGGCGCGATCGGTTCGCCCCACCTGGGTCGCGATCGGACGCGATGAGCCTTCGAACGACAAGGCGTAGGAGCAGCCCGCCCACGGTCGCGCCTGCGCATCGACGACGCGCAGCGTCATGACCACGGGCAATCCGATGCGGTGCACGACCACCAGGTGTCCCGCGGGCACCTCGAGCCAGCGCAGCGTTCTGCGCGGCACCTCGAGCTGCATGCCGGGGGTCAGCGCGAACTTCGAGTGGTGCGCACCGAAGCGGGCGGCGTTGTGATCCCACAGCGTCTGCGGCAAGAGCCCATGCAGATACCCGAGCTTCACCAGACACTGCCCGGGGGTGACCTCGATCATGCGCGGCGGGGCATCGCGGGGCGTGAACGCCGACCACGACGGCGCGGTCGTACTGACCGCCGCGCTCGCCGACAGCGGCAGCTTGGCCACGAGCTCCCACGCGGCCGCGTCGAGCTCGGCCAGCGTCACGCGGGTCTGTTCACCGGGCGGGACACCCTCGAAGCGGCAGCGCCCGCGTGCATCCGTGACGTCGCTCTGTAGCCCCTTCGACGGGCTCTCGAGCACCACCGCGAGCCCCGCGAGCGGTCGATCGTCGTCACCGCAGATGATCGCCTCGATGGCTTCGAGGGGCTCGCCACCAGCGCAGGGCTGTACGACACTCGATTCGCTCGGCACGTCGTCTCCTCTTCGATCCTCGGGTCGTGCGTTCGCGGCTACTATATCAGCGGTGACGCACGACGCAGACGGTCGCGAACCCCTCGTGATCCGTGCCCCACAGATCGTGGCGCTGCTCGAGGCGCGCGATCCAACGCTCGCCGAGTTCGCTGCGCAACTCGCACGCCGCCATCCCGACGGCCTACACGGTCGAGCGCCCCGGCAGTACGACGAGGCCCTGCGGACGCTCGCGTCGCGGATGGTCCAACGCTACGGCGTGCTCGACTCCGGCCACCTGCTGCGCTTGTTCGCGATCGCAGAGCAGCGCGGATGGGACTTCGACCACGGTGATGCGGCGGCGTGGGTGCGGCAGATCTTGCTCGATCCACGCACACCGCGCCCGGGCCGTCGCGTCGAGCGGCTCGAGGCGGAGCTGCGCGAGCGCGACGCGATCGAGGCCCGCAACCGGGCGATCGATGCGGCGTTGTCCGGTCGGATGCCGCGACGCGGCAGCTGATCAACCACCCAAGCGTGGTCGCGTCAGCGTGAGCCCGCAGCTGCTGCCCAGCGATGGCGCGGGCGGGCCGTACCCCCAGCACGACAGCCCGCCCGCGCCATCGATCTTGCAGCCGAAGTTGGCGACGTACGCGGCGTCGCTCGGGCTCCCGGCGGGCGGCAGGTACGGCGCGCCGGTGTCGAACGGCGCGCCCCAGCAGACCGATTGCGCGCCCGCAAAGCCGCAGGTTCCGACGGCACCCACCACCAGTCGATCGAACTCGATCGTCGTCGCGCGATAGAAGCCGGGCACCACCTCCGCCCAGTCGAAGTCGTTCTGCGCGTCGTAGAGCTGGCCGTCATCGTTGCTGCCCCAGCAGTAGATGTGGCCATGATCGGTGAGCGCGCAGCTGTGCTGGTCGCCGACCTCGACATCGACGAACTCCTCGTTGGGCAGCAACCAAGCCTCATCGATGATGGCATGTCCGAAGCTCTGATCGTCGTCGTCGGCGCCCCAGCAGGCGATGCGACCGTCGACCATCAGGCCGCACGAGTGCCACGCGCCGGCGCTGACGTCGACCCAGACATAGTCGTCGTCGAAGGGCGCGGCTGGAGGCGAGGACTGACCGCTCGAGTTGTCGCCCCAACACGCGAGGCTCCCGTAGCCGGTCGTTGCACAGGTGTGAAACCAGCCTGCGTCGATCTCCGCAGGGCTGTAGCCGGGGTTGAGCGATGCGGTGGCGAACTGGGGCGGCGGCGTTCGCTGCCCGCTCGAGTTGTCGCCCCAACACGCGACCACGCGGCTGCTCATGATCGAGCACGTGTGCAGCAGCCCCGTGGTGATCGATGTGTAGCGCGGCGGTGGCGTGAGTTGGCCGCGCGGGATGATCCGACTGGTCGCCTGCCCGAAACCATTGTCGCCCCAGCACAGCGCGTCGCCACAGCTGGTGGTCGCACACGCGTGCGTGTAGTGGACGTCGACGTCGAGCGCAGTGGGGGCCGCAGCTGCGTCACGGCTGAGCAACGCGGACGCGAACGGGAGCAAGAGCAGCGAAGCGCGACGTGGGTGATGCATGAAGGGCCTCCTGGTCCCATCCGAGCAAACGGCATGCCCACGCGTCGTGACGCGCTGTTGCGTGCGCGCCCGGCCGAGCGCAGCC
>WBZX01000648.1_pt1 | contig 30327 bp, 19 predicted proteins | sample 5204211 | NCBI WGS metagenome assembly WBZX01 (sample SAMN12344362, study PRJNA552823) | activated sludge metagenome | biome: Activated sludge suspended growth; feature: Nitrification reactor; material: Wastewater; isolation source: activated sludge from nitrification reactor of wastewater... | reverse complement strand
GTATTAGATGAAATTGTCCCACTTCCATGCATCGCTTTATATCCAAGTGCTGTGTTATAAGTATCTCTTCCACTTGTGCGATCATCCGCATTATGCATGGCACGAAATCCAACAGCGGTACTTCGATGGTTACCCTGATTGCTGTAGAGTGCTCCGGATCCAATGGCTACATTCTGATCACCCGTGGTGTTCTGAAAAGAAGCACCTTCTCCAACAGCTGTATTGGCAGATCCCATGTTGTTATTATGCAGGGAGATGGCACCATAGGCTGTATTATAGTTACCGGTGCTATTTAAGGTTAAGGACTCAACACCGGATGCTGTGTTATTGATGCCCGTTGTGTTAAACTTTAATGCTTGATTTCCAACGGCTGTATTATTATCTCCCGTAGTATTCAACTGAAGGCTGGCAATGCCGAAGGCTGAATTGCCGGAACCCAGGTTTTCATAAAGCGCATATGCACCAACACCTGTATTATTCGTGCCGGTTTCATTCTTTTGAAGCGCAGCATTTCCTATTGCTGTATTTGATCCGCCGGTGGTATTGGATTTCAGCGTTTGGTTACCAAGGCCTGTATTCATACTTCCTGACGTATTTGAAAGAAGGGAATTATCACCGACAGCCGTATTAGACGTTCCTGTATTCTGATCAGCCGACGGGCCGCCTTGAAGGGCCCGATAACCAACAGCTGTATTAAAGGTTTCAATTCCACTGTTAGTATTATTGGTATTCGACATTGCCTGGTGACCTATGGCTGTAGATCGGCTGTTCGCCACATTAGCATACAAGGCACCGCTACCAATAGCCAGATTGTTATTGCCGGTTGAGTTGAGATTCATAGATGCGTCTCCAACAGCAACGTTGTTTGAACCCGTCGTATTCGCCAGCATTGCATAGGAACCAACTGCTACATTACTCTCACCCGTCGTATTTAAGAACATAGCGCTTTTTCCGATGGCAGAATTGCGTGAACCGGTTGTTTTAAGTAACAACGCCTCATTTCCAATGGCGGTGTTCTGCTGGCCAGTAGAGTTATTGGACAGGGATCTGCTGCCTAGACTGGTATTATAAGAGCCTGATGAATTTGATTTCATTGCCTGATCGCCTACAGCTACATTGTCAATGCCAGTGTTATTGGCGGCGGAGCCACTTCCACGCAGGGCCTCATAGCCCACTGCTGTATTTAATGTCTCTATTCCGTCTGTTCTGTTATCTGCATTCAACATGGCATACTGACCCAGGGCAGTTGATCGGCTGTTTGCTCTGTTGTTGACCAGTGCTCCTATTCCCACTGCCAGATTGTTACTCCCGGTTGTGTTTTGCGCAGCAGCAGAAGTTCCAATGGCGGTATTGTTTGAACCTATCGAATTAAAGGACAAGGACCATATACCCATAGAAACGTTTGATGCGCCAGTGGTATTTGCAAATAAAGAACCATGTCCGACGCTCGTGTTTTCAATACCAGTGGTGTTGCTTTGTAAAGCACTCCTCCCCACAGCTACATTCCTGTCCCCTGTAGTATTAGCCACCATCGAGCTCATGCCGATACTAATATTATCGCTACCAGTTGTATTCGATTGCAGAGCCTGAGCCCCTAAAGCTGTGTTATTCGATCCTGTCGAATTGGAAAGCATGCTCATACCACCAACTGCGGTATTACTTATACCCGTATTGTTGCCAGGTGTTGTGCTCCCCCGCAAGGCTTCTGCACCTACTGCTGTGTTTTGGGTTTGAATACCGGTGGTACGCTCATCTGCATATCGCATAGCATTAAACCCGATTGCGGTGGATCGACTGTTCGCTTTATTGGCATATAATGCGCCTCCTCCAACGGCCACATTCTGGCTGCCGGTGGTATTAGAAAAGGCTGAACCTTCACCGAGGCCGGTGTTGTTTGAACCCGTCGTATTTTCCCTGAAGGATATCGCACCAAACGCTGCATTAAAGCTTCCGGTTTGATTTTTATAGAGTGCCTCTTTTCCTACTGCGGTATTATCCTCGCCTGTGGTATTAAGACCTAAAGTTAACCTGCCCATAGCGGTGTTTTCCGATCCGGTAGTATTGGCTTCGAGAGCTGATTTGCCAACCGCTGTATTGTATATACCGGTTGTTGTCAATCTCATCGCACTTACCCCTACGCCGGTATTTTCATTGCCGGTGGTGTTGGTAGTCAATACATTCACACCTATAGCCGTATTACTGCTTCCGGATGTATTTGAGGAAAGAGTCCTGTCCCCGACCGCCGTATTAGAAGTGCCTGTATTATTGGCTGCCGTAGTGCTACCTTTAAGCGCATCGTATCCTATAGCCGTATTTAATGTTGAGATTCCAGTAGTGCGATCATCTGCATTCTCCATGGCTCCTTTGCCAATGGCTGTCGAACGGCTGTTGGCCACATTGGTATAAAGCGCATACTGTCCGATCGCCGTATTGCTATTGCCAGTTGTGTTCTCGTTTAATGCTGCATCACCTAGAGCAACATTATTGGAACCACTGGTATTCTTGAACATCGAAAATGAGCCAACACCTACGTTGTAGTTACCTGTCAAATTATTATACATAGCATTTCTTCCAAGCGTGACATTGCGTAATCCCGTAGTATTTGATCTCAATGCCTCATTTCCGATGGCAGTATTGTCTGATCCGGTTGTATTTGTGGTTAATGCATTCACGCCTATTGCAGCATTATAATTTCCTGATGTATTGGCATACAATGTCCTGGACCCAAAGGCTACATTACTATTACCTGTTGCTGTTTGACGCAAGGATTCAAATCCAAATCCGGCGTTGTTTGTACCTGTTGTTATCGATGAGCCTGAGTTATACCCTATCAATGTATTCTGACCCGTATTCTCAATTTTTCCTGCGGGGGTATTATTGACCTTGAAGGTGAGGGCCTGATCATTGGTGGTCCCTATAAATTGAGAGCCTGATGCGACATTCCCATTCATAGCCCATCCGGACAATGAACTCAGCGAATTGACCCAGCCAGCAGTGTTATGGTAAAACCAAAAGGACTGCGTATCGCTGTCATAGACCATCAGGCCCGTTGCCGGACTGGTGATGGCTGTTCGTTGAGCAGAGGTCATCCTGGGCACGAGCACCCCTTTGTCAGAAGATTGCACGTCCAGTATGGCGCTGGCATCAGGTGTTGTGGTATTGATGCCAACATTTTGAGCCTTGGCTGTAGCAAGGGTACACAGGGCTGCCAGAAGGATAATAATAGCGCGTGATTTCATTGTACTTGGATTTAGGTGTGGTGGTGGTTGAGTCGATGGTAGGTGGGAGCGCAGACCCTACGACCGGCATCTGTTGATCCAGGGCCTCCATCTGTCGCTCGGCCAGCATCAGGATGACACTGATGATCACGAGGATGATAATGGCCAGAATCAGGATCCGGATGTGTTGTCTTTGCACGAAATGAGCCTTTTGATTTGATCGGGTCAAATCTATCGGCAAGACATGCAGATCCTCAAGGAATGGCTATGGACAATACCTTTTCAGGGAGTGGACAAAAGTTGTTCATGTCCTGGTATCACCGGAGAGGTAATTTTCCAGGTCCGAATCCTGCTCCAGCCCCAGTCTCTGTCTCAGCCTTCGCCTTGTGGTATAGACCGTATTGGGCGAAACCCCCAATAAGTTGGCCGCCTCCCTGGCGGTAAGCTTGAGCTTGCTGAGCGCTGCCATACGCTGTTCAGCCTGGGTGATGTCGGGGACCGTATTGCGCAGAGACAGGAAAAAGCCGGGATAGACAGAATCAAAGAGTTCCTTGAATCGTAGCCAGTCATCCTCATTCAGGATCAGGTGATGGGTAAGATCAGAAAGTGTCCTGAGTTGCTCAGTGGAAGTATCTTTTGACTCCTGTGCCGATTGTAGTTGTTCGATGAGTCCATTTTTTTCCAGCAGATGTTGACGGAATTCGTCGAGCTGGGTAATCGCGCGCCTTGTTTCAACTTCTGCGAGGCGCTTACCTTCGATCGCCTCGCGCTGGCGCATTTGCATTTTCAGATATACCCTGTTGAGCCATAGATAGCCAACCACTCCCAATAGAAGTACAATGGCGATTGTGAAATTACGAACCAGGGCAATCTTGCTTTTTTGACGATTGAACGCCTTGATCGTCTGCACCTGGCTCTGATTGTCAATCTGCATCTGTAGGATGTCAGCGCGACTCCTGGTGATCTCCGTTTGCAATGAATCATGCAGATGGAGATACTGTTGAAGGTAGGTATCGGCGCTGTCTGCTGGTCCCAGCTTAATATACGCTTGTGCAAATCCGTAGAATACATTCACGAGGTAATTGGGCTGGGGCATTTGCTGCAAAAGCCTTTTCGCTTCTCTCAGTTTACCCAATGCGATCTCCGGCCTTCCCTCCTGCAAGTCGATGCGCGCTAACCATTGTAATGAGTTTGCCGCATTGTCAAACTGTTTTGCCTGTAGACTGCCCACATAATCATTTTGTAGCAGTGGATATGCTTCATCATACTGTCCCAGATCGTAGTACACATCTCCTTTGTTGCCTTCGATGATAGCTGACCAGAACTTGTGATTGAGCTTGTGCGCTATACTTGCTGCCTTATCAAAGGCCAGAAATGCTGAATCAGGCTTGCTGATCTTTCGATAGGCGAGTCCGATGGTATTCCATTGCAGCATCTGCTGGTAGGCGTTAAGTGTATCATCCGGAAGGAAGGTGGCATTTGGCAGCACTCCTAAAGCCAGGAGACCGGATTGGATGCTACGTTCATATTGATGTGTGTGATAAAGGCTAAACCCCATATCATAGTAACCACCTGCCGGAAGGTAGAAATCAGCACGGTCATGCCGGCTGAGGATGTCAAACATCAATTGAAAATGTATGGTTGCCTGACCATAATCCTGCGAACCATTGTAAAGCTGGCCAAGGCGAAGATGAATCTCGTACTGCAGGTACTCATCTTCAAGTTCGTAGGCAAGTTGGAGTGCTTTACGGAGGTTATCGATCGGCTCAGGGTCCGGGATGCAGGGTATGCCCGGATAATTTAACAAGTGGCTGAGTAGTCTTACACGAATCTGACAGCGTGTATTGGCCTCTTTTGAGAGGAATTGCAACTCATGAATAGCCTTACAGCGACTGGTCGTATCAAGTTTATTGATAGCCTGGTAGACGCTTTCCAGGTTGGCTGCATATCGGTCCTGTTTTATGGAAAGGGTTTTGAGCCATGTATCTGTTTGCTCCGGGCCGGAAAGGGCGAGCAGGGAGGTGCAAAAACAACTCAGGAACAGTAAAAGGGTGCGGCTCAAAAAGGGCATGTACATGATGTGTAGATGAAAAATACTTCATTTACCAGAAGTTATGCCGAAATATTCCAAATCCAAACTATTTTCCAAAGTCACCATAGAAAAATAAAAGGATAGGGCCTTGCGCTTTTAGTCAGTAATCCAGAAAGCATTCCTATATTTACCAATCTTGTTCAGCACCTGATAATCAAATGATCATTGTACCAGGATACATCTGAATAATGTATATTTCATCGCTTAATAGTTTTTCCCTCCAGGTGGTAAATCCCAAAATCAAAAAGCTAATGATCCCGCGCATCGTCCTTGTTGTAACCATTCTGACCATTCTACTACCCGCCGCTATTGAAGCACAAGGCGTCAGTATCAATTCCACAGGCTCTTCACCATATCCCGGTGCTATACTGGATATCTCCTCTGATGATAAAGGCGTATTACTACCCCGCAACGACACGCTGGGGATAAGCAACCCATCAGAAGGTATGATTATCTACGATACCGTGGGAAATGTATTCCGATACTACTCAGGTCAACGGTGGTTGATGATGCTACAGGAAGGCTATTACAGCTTTTGGTGGGCTGATATGGATGGAGACGGCTTTGGGTTCCCATTCAATGTCATTTATGCGCCTGAGCCTCCGGAATATTATGTAGGAAATAATGATGACTGTGATGATACCAGGCCTGCAGTGCATGCCGGAGCACCTGAGATCTGTGATGGACTGGACAATGACTGTGACGGACAGATAGATGAAGGGATTATTGCCCCTGATTGCTATGCATGTGCAGGAACAAATGGCTTCATGCTGCTCGATGATCACTGCCTGATTGATGATGTATGCTATCCCGCTGGTGCAGCATCTCCCCTTTCCCAATGCCTTGTATGTGATCCCCAGCAGAACCAAACGGCCTGGTCCAATAGTTGTAGCAACACCCAGGCATGCTGCAATGATGTATGTATTGATATCCTGTCTGATGTAAATAACTGCGGGGGCTGCGGATTAGTTTGTGATGATGGTAATCCCTGCACCTTTGATTATTGCATCAATGGAGTTTGTGTTCATGATTTTGCACCCCAGGGGACTTCATGCCCGGATGGATCTTGTGATGGAAACGGAGAATGTGGCATAACCTGTGCAAATGGATGCGATGATGGTAATCCCTGCACGACCGATAACTGTGTGAATGGAGTCTGCCAAAATGTTAATGCACCTGCCGGCACTCCTTGTCCGGATGGACAATGTGATGGCAACGGTACTTGCATGCCGGAATGTGAAAATGGTTGCGATGACGGCAACCCTTGCACGTTTGATAGCTGTGTCAACGGAGTCTGTCAACATATCAATCTCCCCATCGGCGCTCCATGTCCAACTGGACAATGTGATAGCAACGGCAATTGTATGGAAAATTAGTGGAGAAGGAGGGCTAAGGACTACAAGTGCACTTGATTTGTTTGTTTTATCCATTGGCCCCTTATATTTCTACTGGTTCGGCCACACCATATCGGGGATCAATTGATTAGGCTGACCTTTCCAGGTTATTTAAAAAGGCCTGATCCATTGATCTTGACCCCCACTTAGGACATTTGCTGCTACTCCAGCAGAAGCTTAGCCAGGCTAAGGCTTAAATCCGTATTTACCCTTACAAAATATCAATACTAAAATGCAATCTTTACCGTCGCTCCGCCCCCAATTCAATATCATGTAATTTCAACCTATCGCCAAAACGTAAGTAGCAATCTATGAAACACATCCTCAGGCTCACCGCTCTGTTCCTATGGCTCCCCTTCTGCACCCAGGCCCAACTCATCCTCTCGGAAGTATCCCCCACCAATGCCTTTCAATTGGCAGATGAAGACGATGACTACCCTGACTGGATAGAGATCTTCAACCCCGGACCATCCGATCAGGCACTGACGGGCATGAGGCTGAGTGACAACAAGGATCCAAAATGGACTTTCCCGGAACATAACCTTGCTGCCGGAGAGCGCGTACTCGTGTTTGCCTCAGGCAAAAACCGTGGAGGCCAGGGTCAGTCGGATATCGACCACTGGGAAACCGCCTTGTATGAAGGAGATCTTTGGCAATTTTTCCTTGGAACCGAGCAGCCTCCATCTGAATGGACGAGTACCGGCTTTGATGACAGCGCATGGACCAGCGCACAGGGTGGATTCGGATATGGGGATAATGATGATGCGACCACTGTCCCCGACACCACGTCCTCATTTTATTACCGGCGAACCTTTATGGTAGGAGATCCTTCGGTCCTCGATAGCGCTATCCTGAGCATGGATTATGATGATGGCTTCATAGCCTACCTCAATGGAATCGAAATAGCACGCAGCTCAAACATGCCTTCAGGCACCCCGGATTTCAATACGGTCACAGAGACTGACCACGAAGCACAAATGTATAATGGCGGCAATCCGGATGTATTTCCACTTTCAAGGACTGACCTGCAGGCATTACTGGTCACTGGTCAAAACGTATTGGCTATTGAAGTTCACAATGTAGTACCGCCATCCAGCGATCTTTCAGCACGGACCTGGCTCCATTTTGGTATCCATACACCCGATATATATTACGGGCCCAATCCTCCATTTTTTAATACTGTCTCCACGACGGTCTATCATACGGATTTTAAGATCGGATTTGGAGAAACCGTAACGCTGTATGGCGCCGATGGACAAATCACTGATTCGGTGACCATTGGATATATGCTCCCTGGCCATTCAGTCATGCGCACCGATGATACAGGTTCCTGGTGCTTTACGGATAGTCCAACTCCTGGTGATACGAATGGCTCCGATTGTCTTTCCACTTATGCCCAAATCCCGGTGATCTCTCCACAAGCCGGTTTTTACCAGGCCGATCAGACCATCACGATTGCCGGCAGCAATGTGCGATATACAACTGACGGCAGCGAGCCAGATGACACATCGCTTTTGTACACAGATCCATTTGTCATCAATCAAACTACTGTGATCCGTGCACGCAGTTTTGAGCCCGGTCGCTTAGCAGGCCCTACTGCCAGTGCCTCCTATTTTATCGGCGTGACTCACGATCTGCCGGTGCTGAGTATCACCGCCAGGCCTGGCGATCTGTTCAACGATGGCAGTGGCGGCCCCGCGGTGTATGACGATTACAATTCAGGCAACCGGGCACAGGTCCATCTTGAATACTTTGACCAGGACAAGAGCCTGGTTTTTTCCGAAAATGCAAGCCTGCGTCCGGTAGGAGGATATTCCATCGCATTCGAACAGAAGTCCATGCAGTTTGCTTTTGATGAGGATTACGGTGCCATAGATGATGTCCACTATCCTCTTTTTGGCAGGGACAAACCAGGCATTACAGCTTATCGGGAGTTCCGCGTGCGCAATATGGATGATGACTGGAACAGTACACGCATGCGTGATGTGCTCGCCAATCAACTCACCCTGCCCACCCATTGCGCTTCTACAGGCTACCAGCATATGGCCGTATTTATCAATGGTGAGTATTGGGGCCACTATGGTGGCAGGGAGGTCACCAACGAATACTATGTCAGGGACAATCATGGGGCAGATCCTGACGAAGTGGAACAGATCTTTTCCTCTTATTTTGAAGATGAAGACTATCTGGCGGAGGAAGGCACAGGTGAAGATTTTTTCAACATGAGTGATTTCATCATTCAAAATGATATGACTGACCCCGCCCTGTTTGCAGAGGCACAAAGGCGGATCGATTGGGAAAACTGGGTCGATTATTTCGCAGCAGAAATGTATCTCGGCAATGGCGATTGGTTTTCAAGCATGTATTTCAACAACACAAAAATGTATAGTGCTCCGGATGTACGCTGGAGATATATCCTCTTCGATGTAACCTATGCACAGGGAAACGGCGTGTCGAGTACCATCAATATCCTGGATGAAGCTTTGGCCCATCCTGCCTTTCAAAACCGGTACACTGATATGATGAATAGCCTGCTCGAAAATCCGGAATGCAAGTCCTACTTTATCAACAGGTTTGCAGACCTGATGAATGATTACTGGACACCAAGTAAAGCCGGGACAATCATAGACAACAATGCCGCTGAAATAGCTTCTGAAATAAACAGGCAGAGTGCCCGCTGGGGTTCTCCGGACTCGCTGGCATGGCGCGACCAGGTACATGACCTCAAGGAGTTTCATGTCGTCCGTCGCATCTATCAGCGCAACCAGATCGAGGAATATTTTGGTCTCAATAACCAGGTCGATCTCTCCCTGCGTGTCCAACCGGCTGAAGCTGGCGTCATCCATATCAACTCCATTATCCCTAAGACATATCCATGGGCCGGCATCTACTTTGATGGCAATCCTGTGACCATCACCGCAGTCGCCAATCCAGGTTATACATTCGATCACTGGGAAAACAATCTTGGGCTGGACACCCTTTCAACCTCCTTTACACTCAACCTGACTACCTATTCAAATTTCACAGCAGTGTTTACCGGTTCTGCACAACCAGTAGAAGTGGAATTGTCAGAAATCAATTACCACTCCGATCCTACCCTCGATGCCGGTGACTGGGTGGAAATTCACAATGTAGCAGACTACCCTATCGATCTGACCCAGTATAAGGTACAGGATCGCGACTGGTTCAATGCTTATCCGATTCCTCCAGGCACAATACTAATGCCTGACGAACGACTGGTGGTTGTAGAAGATGATGCAAAATTCGCGGCAGTCTATCCTTCAGTGCCCAACAAAGTCGGAAGTACTTTATTCAGCTATGACAACAGTGGAGACCAGGTACGCCTGCTGGATCGCAAGGGAGCCACAGTATTTCAATCCACCTACGATGACGAGGCTCCATGGCCTTGTACCCCTGATGGTTTCGGCCGTACGATGGAAAGGAAAGATGGCATGAATGATCCTGAACAACCGGACAATTGGTTTGACGGATGCATAGGCGGCAGTCCAGGTGAAGCATATAGCCCTTGTGAGGATGACATCATCATCAGTGAGATCAATTATCACTCTGCAGATATCGCCGATGCAGGAGATTGGTTTGAAATCAAAAACCAGCTCAGCGCTACCGTTGACTTGTCGGGATGGTCGGTCCGCGATGATGACGATACCCATATTTATACTATTCCGGATGGAACTACCCTGGCCGCTGGAAAATATATGGTCTTGTGTGAAGACGAAGCTGCCTTTACAGGTATCCATCCTTCTGTCCCATCACTTGTTGGAGACCTGGGTTTTGGCTTGGGCAATGGCTCAGATGTAATCCGGTTATATGATGCTGATGGTCACTTGCAATTGAGCGTTTGTTATGGTGACAGTACTCCATGGATTACAGTTGCGGATGGAGAAGGCTATACGCTAGAGTTGTCCGACCTCAATGGTAATCTCAATGACGGTGCAAATTGGTTTGCCGGATGTCTGGGTGGCTCTCCCGGTGGACCTTATGATCCGGACTGCATTCCAGTTGACATAAAACCCGTTTTCGATTCCAATGAATGGGCAGTCTACCCCAACCCTTTTGGTCAGTCATTTACAGTCAGCAGTCCTGAGGGCGTTTCAGCGACAATCAGAATATCAGATGTCTTTGGAAAAATAATGCATGAACAAATAGCTTCGGGAGAGTCCACCATCATAAACGCTGACAGCTGGAGCCCCGGGATGTACAGTGTCATGATAGACGTAGATGGTGTATCACAGATTAAAAAAGTGATGAGGCTATAGCAGGGCGCTGATCACTTTTCAGATCAACGAAGCAAAGTCACATCGCCCCATAAAATGGTTTCCTCCTGGACTCCATTGCTTACATACTGCAGATGTACGACATAGGCATACACTGCCGATGGAACTTCATCATTTCGGGCAAAACCATCCCATGCAAAGGGAAGGTCTGTGGAGTAATAAATTATGTTGCCCCAGCGATCGAAAATGGAAACTTCATTGGAAAGGATGACGATGCCCCCACTTACTGCGAGCTGGAATACATCATTGACACCGTCTGCATTTGGGCTGAATACATTGGGAAGGTAAAATTTGCTTACTGTGCAGTCAGGAGACTGAAGGACTTCCACGTCCGCCGATATTGACATACAGGGGACAGCAACATTTGCAACATATAAGCCCGGCTGTGTCACTGTGATGACCGGTGTCTGCGCCCCGTTACTCCAGCTATAGGCGGCATCAAATGGCTGCGAAGCATCGAGGACAATGGTATCTCCAGGACACCATGAGATCTCAGGTTCCAGATCAAGGAATGGTTGAATGGTATCAATTTGAACTGTGAGGCTATCTCCCTCCATACCACATTCATTTTGAAGGCGCAGGTGATAGGTCATTGCTTCATCAGCTAAGAAAAATGGTTGGTTGCTACCATCCTGCCAGGTGATTTCAAATGCAGTTGAAGGTGCCATAAGCAAAATGGATTCACCCGGACAAAGCACTGTGTCGGGTCCAAGACTAAAAGGAATGGGTGGCTGAATCGTGCCCACAAGAATGGTATCTGTCTCCGAACCACATTGATTGGACACATTGACGTTATACGTCCCTGGGATTGTCACATCAAATGTTGACAACGTGGATCCATCCTGCCACACGAAGCTAACATTTGGAATGGCTACACTTAAGACCAAAAGGTCTCCTTCACATATCATCGTATCTGCTCCAAGATCAATAGAAGCGACATTACTTCCCGCTAACACGAATATGGTATCCGAAGTGAAACCACAAACGTTACTGGCTTGGACCGAATATGTTCCGGGAGATGTAACCATGAACGTATCTGCTGTACTCAAATCCTGCCATATATAGGAAACCCCGGGTATCATCGGAGATAAGATCAATACATCACCGTTGCATATTGACATGTCAGGACCAAGACCTGGAATAGGGGGCACGTCTATCTCGCCCACTATAATTGTATCCGCACCTGAACCACAAATATTAGTCACCGTAAGTGAATAGGTGCCTCCTGATGTGACGGTGAGTGTTGTATCCGTTGACATATCACTCCAGGTATAGGTGCCTGGTGTACCCGTATTGGACAACATCAAGGTATCACCTTTACAAATAGTCAGGTCTGCAGGCAAAACAACCTGTGGAAATCCATTGTTGACATCCACATGTATAGTGTCTGCGGCAGAAAAACAAGTGTTTGAAACCGTTACACTATAATCCCCTGCTGATATGATCTGATATATCGGATTGGTGCTGCCATCCTGCCAAACAAAATTGGTGGCTTCGGGTGAGCCTGTGGCATCGAGCTGGTAAGGGAGTTGGGCAAAACATAAATCAAGATCCACCCCAAGGTCAATCATTGGCATCATTATCTGATCGACAAAAAGTGTGTCACTACTTGATCCACATTGATTAGATACAGTAACTGAATACAACCCTTCAGAAGAAACCACATAGGATGAATCTGTAGAACCATCCTGCCAGACAAATGAGGCACTCAATGTATCTGCATCGATCAGCAATGTATTGCCGGTGCATAAGATAACCTGTGGCCCTCCCAATTCAATCGATGGTGCATCGATGGAAGAGATATAGATATCATCAGAGGTACTGCCACAACCATTTGATACCGTCACTGCATATAATCCATCCGTAGTCACGTGATACATGGCGGCTGTGCTGCCATCTTGCCAAACAAATGCACCCCAGGTAGTGTCCAGTTCAATGGTTATCGATGATCCAACACATATAGACGCATCCATACCAAGGGAGAAGGGAGCAGGAGGGTTTGCGACAATGATGACTATCGAATCTGTGGTCACGTTGCATCCATCATCCCGCATTACAAAAAATGTACCTGGCGAGTTCAACGAAACATCGGCGGTCATGGCGCCATTACTCCATTGATAGGCCCAGGTGGGATCCAACGATATATCAAAATGATCGCCATTGCATATGATCACCGAATCAACACCAATGGATACCGGTGCAGGGCTGCCCTGGATCGTGATGTCAATACTATCCATACCTGCATTACATCCGTCAGATATAGTGACGGCATAATTACCGGAAGCCATCACCAAAAGTGAATCTGCCAGGGATCCATCTTCCCAATGGTATCCAACATAATCCACACCAGGGTGTATAACAAATGAATCGCAAACAGACACGGGAGCTCCAAGATCCAACGGTATAATTCCAGGATCAGGGCCTTCCTCTACCACCACATCGTCAATAAAGTAATAAGAGTAAATAAAGGCAGGAGAGCAATCAGGATCTAATACCGTTTCAGTAGCGGGGTGAAAGTTACCTATCGTGATATAAGCTTCGTCGCCTTCGGCCGTAAAGCATCCTGAAATCAACGTCCATCCTGTATTATCAGAGAGGAAGGTATCTATCACATAATCTATCTGGGGTACGACATCAAGGCGATCCGAACCAACATATGGTGGGGGTTGGAAAGAAAAATAGGCCCCGATATGCTTAGATCCACAAAACTCGTCAGCCAGGCTGACATAAAAACTCACATGATAGGTGACACCTCCTTCCAGGGGCTGGATCAATGGGGCCTGTATGTATTCAAAATAATCATTCGTTTGGCTTCTTACAAAAAACCCGGCATATCCGTCTCCGGAATGAGCCAGCTGATTACCGAAATTATTGGAGGGCACATCAACAAATCCAGTGATATCGCATGCATTGAAGTAATCTGAAGTGCCGTTGTTACCGTCTTCCCATGGCAGGCAATGCAGATACCCTGATCCGATACTGGAGGGACAATTGTCATACATTTCAAAATCAGGGTTCGGGACCAGATTCTGAGCTGTGCTTAAAGTCAAACAAGCAAAAGTGTAATACAAGATGGCATACACCCTTTGATATGATCTTCTTTTACTCAATTTATTTGTAATGCTGGTTCTGGTTTTTTGAAATGACTTGTGAAGTCAATATACCCGAAAATGGGGCCATACCTTTAAACACTCTGGCAAAAGTAACACTTGCAATATTTAACTGACCCTTTCCCTTGTTTACCTCCGGCTTTATCCCATCTCATCAAAAAGGCACTTGATGGCAGCTTACCCGCCGAACTCCCGTTACTATTCCTTGCGCATTTGATACCCCAAATTCATTAAAAGCTGCCCTACAGGCATCTTTTTCGCCTATTCTGTATCTATCCTTATTAAATGTGGGTGGATTCTCAAATTTCAGTAGAATCTATCGTGATTTAAAAGTGATTTTGTATATTTCTGCCTGTGAAATGGGCTAATGACCACCCTTTAGGGGTATAGTGCCTGCTTTTCAGCAAGTTATACATTCTCTTATTTCTTAACCAATTCTCTGGCTATTCAGGAATCTTTACCGCTTTGTGGCTATGATCAAAAGACTGGCATTTTATCTATCACTGGTTTTCATTTTGACCGTGAGTGTAGTTCGTGGACAGGATATCCACTTTTCACAGTTTTACATGTCACCTCTGACGCTCAATCCTGCGCTCACAGGTGTCATGAATTGTAATACCCGTATCGTAGGTAATTACAGAAACCAATGGGCCTCTGTCTTGGGCAAGAGTGCTTATAATACCTACAGCGTTTCCTATGACCAGAAAATGCCGGTAGGCCGTTATGACAACTTTGGCTTCGGAGCCAATATATGGAGTGACGTGGCCGGATCCCTGGATTTCCAGACACTTACGCTCAAACTATCGGGATCTTATGCACGCCGTGTAGGAGGTGACCGTAGAAAATCTCATTACATGGTATTGGGGGTTGAGGCAGGTGGATCTCAGCGCAGTATCGACTATACTAACCAACAATGGCCTGTGCAGGTGACTGATGGAGAATTTAATGGCGGTATTGACCCAGGTGAAGGTGATCTTCCAGATAATTTCCTTTTCGGTGATGTTGGTGTAGGCCTCTTATGGTTCTCTGTCCTGGACAAGAAGACTAACTTCTATTTTGGTGGCGCCATCAACCACCTCAATCAGGCCAACCTTTCATTCTATCGTCTTAACGATCAGGTTGAAAAGTATTATACAAAGGCTGTATTACACGCTGGTGGTCAATTCCCTATGGGCCGCGGAGATGTATCTCTCGTCCCTGGTGCTGTATTTTTCACCCAGGGCCCATCGCTTGAAATCAACGCCGGAAATAGCTTTCGTTTTGCCCTTGATGGCCAGGATCAATCCTTCCAGGTGGGTGCATGGGTTCGCCTTGCCCGCCATTTTGAAAAGCCATTGCTGATGGATGCCTTCATCCTGTCCACCAGGTTTGACTATGACAACTGGGGTATTGGTTTCAGTTATGATATCAACGTATCCAGTCTCAGCCAGCAAAGCCGTGGAAACGGAGGTTTTGAATTCTCCATGATCTACCTGGTATGCGGCCCGCAAAGCCGCGGCGTATACTGTCCGAAGTTTTAAGAGAAAAAAAGCAAAAAGAAGAGTGAAAAGTGAGGGAATATATTCTTCACTTTTCACTTTTCTTTTTTAACTTTATCACAGCCCCCTTTGTCAGGTTATAGTCTCCATGACATACCTATTTTTTAACGGCTTTAATACTACTAAGGGATGTTTGGCAATACAAAAAATGATCAAAAGAACAAGACCAATGGGATCATCACCACTGCGTCTACGACCTCCAGCAATAGTCTTGTCCAGGGCACCAATGTCGAAGGCACCATACAAGCCGATAAAGACATTCGCATAGACGGTACACTCAAAGGCACATTGACCTGCAAGGGAAAGGTCATCATCGGCCCTACCGGCTATATTTCAGGCGATATCACCTGTGAGAATGCAGTCATCGAAGGCCGCTTTGAAGGTGTGCTCATCGTCGGAGATGTACTCCATGTCAAAGAAACCGCCAAGATCGAAGGCGATGTGTCTACCCAGAAACTGGTCGTTCAACCCGGCTCTATATTCAATGTGAAATGCAAGATGGGTCCGCAGACCACGACTACCCGCAAATTGAATATGGAAGAAGAGGAGGTGATCGAACTGAGCACCCTCGGAAAATCAAAAGCAGCTATGTCTTGACGGCGAAACCATCGCAGTCCAATCAATATCTCAAATACAGCGGTATGGCGCTGCAGTTGTTTGCCTTGCTGGGTATCGCTGCATGGCTAGGCCAGAAATTGGATAAGTCGTTGCACACCGCTGATCCCTATTTTACTATCCTGCTTATCCTGCTCTTTACCGGAGGCTTCTTCTATAAACTCGTCAAAGACCTCAACCAGAAGGATGAATCCTAAGCAATTTCTCCATGGCATGGGGATGACGGTATTGGTGCAGGCCATCCTCAATCTTCTCCTGACCTGGTCGGTCCAGAAGGTCAGCAACCATCTTGGGTTTATTATATTCTCCATGCTGGTCATGGTAGTCTTTTGCGCCATGTTGTATGCCGCAGCAAGGATAGCAGCGGGAAGTAAACTGACCAGGCTGTATATCCAGTTGATCATGATCGCCGTTTTCCTGAAAATGCTTGTTTGCCTGGCAATGATCATCGGCTATAAAAAACTATTCACCCCGGCAGACAATACCTTTCTTTGGCCGTTTCTGATTATCTATGTGTCGTCAACAGTATATGAAGTGATCTTCCTTGACAAAGTCGGCAGACAAAAACAAACTACAGCACAATGACAGACATAGCTTCCCTTGTGGTCGAAATCAATGGCCATAGGTTTGAAATGACATCCCAAGAGTGGAAAGATCTTGATTGCATCCAGGTCAATGAAAACACCTTTCACCTCCTTGAAAATGGTGTAGCCCATACGATCGTCCTCATCGCCGCAGATCCTGCCTCAAGAAAGTACACTCTTAAAATAGATGGAGAAATCAAGGAAACGGTACTCCTGACAGACCTCGATCTCCTGATCGAGAAGATGGGCCTCAACACCACCCAATCCAAAAAACTAAGTGTCCTTCACACACCTATGCCGGGACTAGTCACAGGCATTAAAGTCAGCGCAGGCCAGGAAGTTGAAAAGGGTACACCCCTCATTATTCTGGAAGCCATGAAAATGGAAAATGTAATCGTGGCTCCGCAACATGCAGTGATCAAAAATGTCAGTGTCAATGTGGGCCAGGCTGTGGAAAAAGGAGCTGCGTTGGTGGAGTTTGATACGTAAGAGCTAACAGCTATCAGTTGTGTGGGCAAGAGGGTGTGCTTGATCTAACAGTTACCAGATGTGTGTGGGCAGGAGTGGGCGTAATGAACTAATCATTAGTATGTGAATTGGTCACACACACTCCCCTACACCCCCAGCTTATAGCTGGTAGCTGACAGCTTCTCAATAATTCGCTTCGAAAAACGTCTTGTACTCAGCAAGTGACCTTGCCTTGATCACTTCCCTGTAATTCTTCTGGGTGATCGGGTACACTTCATATATTGCATTGGCTGGCAGGAAATCCTTAGGATTGCGCAGCGCTGTTTCATAATAGGTCATCGCCTTTTCCTTAGTATTAAAGGATCTAACCAACACAAGAGAATGATTCTTGGCAGGGTCAAAGACAAGACTTGCCATCTTCAGGTTGTCCAGGGCAAAATACTTCTTATGGAATTCCGCCAAGGCTATTTTGGTATCGGCGAGGCTCACCTGATCCTGGTTGCTGACATATACGACTACAAAGTGCAATGCATTTTCTTCCATTGTGAAGACTGCATCCTCAAGTCCAGACTCTCCATACGCTTTTCCTGAGCCACTATCGCCAAGTAAGAGCAACATATCCTTAGCCTTCTTCTCTTCATCACTGTTAGGATACCTGGCGATGACATACTTGAGGCCATCTACATAGGCTTCCTTGCCTACAGTGGCTCCCATGCTCATCGCTTTCAGGAGGTCAAACTTGGCCATCAACACATTGTTAGCACCAAATTTTTCATCCAGGTCACGTATTCTTGACAACACCTCGTCATGCTTGTCTTGTTCAAACAAAAGGAAGGTTTCATCATAATACTTTACGAGTCGGTCGTGCTCTGACAACTGGGTTGCCGCAAAATTCGGATCAGACAATACTTTGGCAAATCTTGAATTAGGATATTGCGCAATGATCATTGCCTTGTATTGTTCCGCCTTGGCATGATCACCTGCGGAGAGCGCGGAGAGGTACAATTGATAGAAGGTCTCCAGCTCCTCAGGAGCATCAGGATACTTGGCCAGCAGTGACTCCAGGATTTCTATAGAGCTGTTGAAGTCCTCAAGCCGGTCCCTGTATAGTTGTCCAAGGAGCAACATTGATTTCCGGATCTTAGAATGGCATATCGCCCTGGCAGAATCATTCTTCGGTACATCCTTGAAGAAGTCTTCAATCTCACTTTCATAGATACCAATGGATCCTTCATTGTCAGGTGTAACCACCTCCGCGGTGGAAGCAAACTGACTGGCTTTGGCACTGACCCTCCAGTAATCGGTCAGCGGAATATCCCCCCAGGTCCTGTCAAATTCCCGCTTGGTCTTCTTAAGGTTTTTCTGATCAAAAGCCCAGAATACGCCTGCAGCTTCATCCCCTGCACGTAAAGGAGGCACACTACCACCACCGGCAGCAATAGGCGGAGGTGGTGCTGACTTATTGCCTGCTGAAGCCTGGTATTTGCTCTTGGCAGCAGCTTCTTCTGCTTCCTTCTGTTTTTTGAGCTTGATGTTTACGGCTACTATCTTCAGTTGCTCAGGAGTGAGTGTAGAGAGGTAGAGCAAGCTGTCCTGCAGGGTGATTGTATTTAGATTGAGCGCGATGTCTGTAAGGTTGTCTGCAAACTTCTTGACCTGCTTGTACCTTGGATCTGTATCCTTCATGACTGACGCACAGGCCTTATATGCAGATTCAGCAGAGACATAATCCTTTTGCTGCATATACAATGTAGCCAGGAGATATTGGCTCTCGATCTGTTGAAACTTATCAGCACCAACTTTTTCCACACTCTTTTCAAGATGGCTTATCGCGAGGGGAATATCATTGGCATCAACCGCCATCGTACCCATCAGGTAGTAGATGCGTCCGAGGTAGTTTACGTTCTTGGCATCCTTGACCATTTTTTCAAGACGATCCAGCGCCTCCGCGCTGGTCATCCTGTTTTCCTTGACTGAAGCCTTGATGATCGCAAGCTGGGTATTGAACTCCATCTCATAATCATTGGTGTAATCAAGGGCCTTTTCATAATAGGTCCTTGCTTCATCGATTTTACCATCCCGATAATACAACTGCGCAATGATATAGCTGTATCGGGCCTTCAGCGAGTTATTATTGGCCCGCTCGATAGCCTGCTCCAGAAAAGGAATGACCTGTGGGTAATTACCACGCTTCATATGATAGTAGGCACGGGCTACGGGAAGCTCCATGTACACCCTTGGCGGCAACACATCATCACCTTCCAATCGCCTGAACTGATAGTCCGCTCCAGTCCAGTTTTCACGCTCTATATAGGTCTTGGCAAGCCAGAGAATAGCTTCATCATAAGCTGCCGCCCTGAGGAAGAAATTGGCCTGATCACCTTCAGCCTTTGCTTTGGCCTTGAGCTCAGCAGCAGTAGGCTCATATTTTTTAACCTCGGAGGTAGGGATTGTGGTAGTCCCATCTGCCGCTTTTGTAGTACCCGGACGTACCAGGTCATCGGTAGGAAGCCCTTTTTTCTTACGTTTACGGAGCTCCTTATTGTATTTCTTTCGCTCTTTCTCAGCTTTCTTACGTGCCTTTTGCAACTCCTTCTTCCGCTTATTGGCTTCCTTGACTTCTGAGGAAGATTTTCCACCACTTTGCGAAACGCCAGCCTTGTGGGTCCGCTTATATTTTGAATTGGCCCGTTTCCCGGTAGGCAGGAACTCGTCCATGTAAAATTCGTAGGCATTTTCGGCAGCCTCATAATCCTTTTTGAGGTAGAGGGACTTGCCGATCAGGAGGTAGCAATCATCTGCCCAGTCACTGTACTTGTGCAGGGTCACCACAACAGAGACCTTTTTTATCGCCTCATCGAGATCAGCCTTGACCGCATCAGCACTTTCGACTGCGGCATACTCATAGATGGGGAGGATTTCGTTGTAATTGTCCTGGTACTGATCTTCCAGAGTAGCCACACTTTTAATCACCAGCTCGTTGGCATTAAACCAGCCATTGAATCTGGAGGTAAGATTATGATAGTATTGCCCTACTTTTGACTGGTCATTCCGGCTTTTCTTTGTCACGCACCCACTGAGCAATCCTACGGACAATATGATCAAAAAGGTGTTTTTCACGTTAATATGGTATATAAGGCTGTCTGATTTCAACACTGAACCGGGATTTCCTGAAAGGTTGAATGCTATTTAACTGAATTTGAGGCAAATTTATTTTAAAAAATCAGTATCCGTCCCATCATATGATAGAGCAGGTCAAAACCCGCAAACGTAACTGGCATACGATCTACAGGTTGGTCCTCCGGAAGGATGAAACCCTGGAGGAAGTGGGCTCATACCGGCTCACCCTCCTCAATATCTATATCCTCCTTTCCTCTTTCATCCTGGTGGCTATGGGGCTGATGGCCGTAGTGATCTTTTTTACACCCCTCAAAAGATTAGTCCCGGGATACGCCGAACCCACCCAACACCCGGAATACATCAAGCTGAGCAAGAAAATGGCTACCCTGGAGAGCGAGTTGACCAGCTATAAGCTTTATTATGAGCGCTTTAACCAGTTGGTCCGTCAGCCAGACAGTATTTCTACCGCCAGGAAAAACTACACCTCAAAGGTAGTAACTTCTGTCCCGGAAAAACCTGCAGCAGGCATAGCCGTGAGTACCGGGTCAGCTAATGCATCAGATAATACCATAGTCAACAACTCCCCGAAAGGCTCGATTCTCAACGAGGCGGATTACCGGTACCTCATGCCGCCCATCTCCGGGGTGATCAGCAGCGCCTTTGATGCCAAGACCGACCATTTGGGTGTTGACATCCTCGCACCGCATGATACACCAGTCAAAGCCATCTGGGACGGTCACGTGATTACGGCTGACTGGACCCTGGAAACCGGCTATACGATTGGAATCCAGCACAGTAATGATATGGTATCGTTTTACAAGCACAATGCCACCCTGCTCAAGAAAACCGGGGCTTTTGTGCGCGCAGGCGAAGCAGTAGCCATCATCGGCAATACAGGAAAGCTGTCCTCCGGGCCCCATCTTCATTTTGAACTATGGCTCCATGGTAAGCCCGTTGATCCCACCAACTATATAGATTTCTGATGTTTCCCACTTTGTTTTCACAAATCCCTTAGCGGGGGATTCAAATCAGTTAACAAACCATATCAGAAGGCCCCCATATCTTTGGCACACCCTTTGCATTTGTTAATCAACTATTGATGAAAAAGCCGAAATTACTTACCGTATTGAATGAGAAGGGGGAGACGCTGAGTCCCCGCCTGCCTTCTGAAGTCAAGAATTTTCTGATTGACATCGACGGTACGATTTGTGATGACATACCCAATGAAGAGCCTGAGCGAATGGTGGACGTACCGTACTATCCCGATGCGCTTGAAATCATCAATACCTGGTACGATGAGGGCCATATCATCACCTTTTTCACCTCCCGCACCGAAGTACATCGCGAAATCACAGAAACCTGGCTGAAAAAATGTGGGTTTAAATACCACGGTTTGTTAGTGGGCAAACCTAGGGGTGGCAATTACCACTGGATTGATAACCATATCGTCAAGGCCACGAGGTTTAAAGGCAAGTTTACCAACTTTATCAAGCTCAACAAGGAAATCGAAGTATTCGAACCATAATTGTTTCCCTGGCCTTCCCCTTTTCCTATTTCTTCCTGATCAGGTCCTGCATTGCTTCGTCAATGGAGCTAAAATGAAACTTAAACCCTTCCTTTAACAGTCGCGTTGGCCGGCCATTGCAACTCTGTAAGAGCATCTGCCGCATTTCACCCAATAGGAGTGTAAGCATCACCACAGGTACAGGAATCACCAATCGGTGCGGGGTATACGCCCTGGCTGCGGCAATTGTGATCTGCTTATTAGTAACCGGATTAGGAGAACCTACAAAATATAATCCCCTCATATGCTCATCACCTGCGGCTTGAAGGAAAATACGGACAAGGTCATCGATATGTATCCATGGCCAAAACTGAAGTCCGGTGCCAAAATATCCTAGTATCCCAATTGAAGCTGTCTTTAGCATTTCAGGAAGTGCGCCCCCCTTCATGCTGAGGACGATCCCGATTCTCAAAACAATTGTTTGGATCCCCAGTGCTTCTACACTACCGTGACCTGCTTCCCATTCCCGGACCGTACTACTCATCCAGTCATCAGCGGGGCCGACCGGAGTGATTTCATCTACAGGTTCATTTTGCTTATTTCCATATATCCCGATAGCCGAAGCTCCTATATAAATTCCTGTCCTCAACTGGCCTGCCTGCAGATATTTTTGAAGAGCGCTGCACGCCTGGACCCTGCTGTCTACGATCTCCTTTTTTCGTTTTCTGGTCCACCTGCCCCCAGCGATAGAGGAACCGGCAAGATTGATGATGGCATCAAAGGTTTTACTTTCTTCCAGGTGGATAATGCCTTCACGAGGATCCCACTCGATGCGGCCAGGGCCAGCGGTACGGCTCAACAATGTCACTTCCCACCCTTCCTGAAGCGCTTTTTCACGTATAGCAGACCCGATCAGGCCACTTCCTCCGGCGATTAACAATTGTTTTTTCATCAGCCATACAACACCTGTGGGCCCACATGGTTAACGATGGTGGTCAAAATCTTTTACGTCCCCCAAGTTCCCACTCTAATGATATTCTCAAAACCCCTTTGCATGTTTATCTTTGATATATGTACAGGAAGGGACTCATCACACAAATCGCCATTGGCGTTGTATTGGCTGCAGGATTTATCTCCTGCAAAAACACGCCCGAAATTTCTCCTTTTGAGGTTACGATCAGGTTACCCAACGAACCCGAAAGCCTCCATCCGATATTTTCCAAGAGTCTCTATGCGGCACAGATTGAAAGCCTGATCTTGCTACCCGTAGCAGAATATGACCCTGTGTCATTGACTTTATCCCCGCTTCTTATCACCAGTATGCCTGTAGGTGAAAAGGTGAAGGAAGGAAAACACGCAAATGGAAAAGTCTTCAGGATGACATTCAGGCCCGAAGCAGTTTGGGCAGACGGCAAACCCGTCACCGCGGAAGACTACCTTTTCACTTTTAAGTCGGTATACAATCCCCACGTAAATGCCCCGACATGGAAGGGATTTATGGATTATATCAGTGAAATCGAGGTTGATCCTGCTGACCCCAAAAAGGTGGCGGTGTACATAGATAGCTCATATATCCTTGACCTCGAATCCACGACCAATTTTAATATCTATCCTGCGCATGTCTATGACAAGGAAAATATCATGTCCGGATTTACCCTCGCTGAACTCAGGGAACCAAACAAAGTATGGACTCCGGAACAAGACAGCCTCCTCAAACGATTTGCCACCTTGTACGAATCGCCTGAATACTTCAGGGAAACAGTGGTCGGCTCTGGTCCCTATGCCCTGGATCAATGGATGACCGGAGAATTTATACGCCTCAAGCGGCAGGAAAACTGGTGGGGAGATAACCTCAAAGATCCACCTCTCTTATTGCAGGCCTTCCCTTCGGTGATCACTTATCGAATACTCCTTGATGCCGCCTCCGCTGAAGCTTCCCTCAAGGCGGGGGAAATAGATCTCATGGCCGAAGTACCGGTAAATGACTTTAAAAAATTACAGGATGATCCTGCTTGGAATGAAAAGTTACAATATGCCACTCCCGCGCTGATGCAGGTCAACTATATTGAAATCAATAACCGTGATTCTATCCTTGCAGATCAACGGATCCGTAAAGCACTCGCCCTATGCATCGATTATGACGGAATCCTTTCCAATGTCATGCAAGGTTATGCCAGAAGGACAATCGGTCCGGTACATCCCGATAAAAGTTATTTCAATACTGCACTCAAACCTATTGTGCAGGATATCCCCAAGTCCCTGGCTTTGATCAAGGAAGCAGGATGGTCAGATTCCAACAATAACGGGACACCGGATAAAATGATTGGAGGTAAGCGTCAGGAATTACACCTTGAAATTAAGATCACCAACAAGGAAGAAGGAATGGCCATAGCCAATATTGTCAAGGAGAATGCGGCGAAAGTTGGATTTGACATTGAAATCGCGGTGGTTGATCCCAGCCAGTTGCAACAGGATGTACGGCAAAACAACTATCAATTGCTACCGATCCGCATCAGGCCTTTTCCTGGCAAAGAAGATCCCTTTCCATACTGGCATTCAACTTATGACCGCTCAGGAGGAAGCAACAGAAGCGGCTTCCACTCTCCTGAAATGGACCACGTCCTCGAAGAACTGAGATCTACCAATGATATAGCAGCAATGGACCAGTGGTATAAGAAGTTCCAGGACATCATCTATGAACAACAGCCGGCTATATACCTGTATGTCCCCCTTGAGCGAATCATTGCTACCAAACGGATCCAACTACAAACCTCCGTCCGGAGACCAGGGTATTTTGAAAACCTGCTGAAGCCATCAGGCTCATAAAGCAACACTATGATCAGATCCCTGCTTAAGCGCTTGGTCCGTGCACTTTTCCTGCTGGGAGTCATTTCCATCATTGCCTTTTGCCTGAGCAAACTTGTGCCCGGTGATGAAATACTGGATTACCTGAGCATTGATGAATCGAGATATTCATCATCGGCCAATCCGCTGCAACAACGTCAGGCTTATGCACGTGTAGCAGAAAAAAGAGGGCTTGATCTTCCGTTGTTTTACATTACCATTACCCACGGCTATTATCCTGACTCGTTGTACAGTATCATTCCGCTTGATGACCGGTCGACGATAAAAAAATGGAGTCAAGCCACTATGGATAAAGATGCTGTGATGCAACTTTTCCATACCCTTATATCTGGACTTGAATTTGCGTGCCCAAAGGCAGATACCTCGGCACTGGCTGATCAGTTTTGTCTGGCGGTGCACGAGTTACTCCGTACGCACGATCTCTTTACAGTACATCATACGGTCATACGCCTTCAAACCCTTGTTGCACGCAATCCAAATAACGACCCGGCGTATGCTACCCTTGCCACCAGGTTGAATACTGATGTCGAACAACTCATTAATTCAAAAAAAGATCTTGCCTCGGCAGCTTGGCTTCCATCGATTCATTGGCACGGTACAAACAATCAGTACCATCAATGGATGTCAGGATTTATCAGCTTCGCACCACTGACCTCCTTGATTGATGGACGCGACGCATGGGCTAAGATATTTGGCGCTTTAAAATGGACGTTACTGCTCAACGGGCTGGCTTTTATGTTGGCTATCCTGCTAGGTGTCTCGATAGGTGTGTGGAGTGGCACACATGATGGATCAAAAATCGAACGGCTCATCAATCTTAAACTGTTTGCCCTGTATGCCTTGCCTTCCTTCTGGCTGGCCACCTTATTTATATACTTTTTATCCTCCGGCGAATGGCTCACCATACTTCCAGCAGGTGGCCTCGGCTCCTATGAGGGAGGCAGCAATTTTCTTGATAAATCCGGCATCCTGTTAAAGCATCTCATTTTGCCCGTGCTTTGCCTTGCACTTGGGTCACTGGCCTATGTGTCCAGGCAGATGAAACAATCGGTGTTGCTGCAATTGCGCCAACCGTATGTGCTGTCTCTTCGCTCGCTTGGTGTGTCACAGAAAACGATCATTCGAAAGCATGTAGTCAGAAACGCTTTATTCCCGATGATCACACTTATCGGAGGGGCTTTACCTGCTTTGCTATCAGGTTCGCTGATCATCGAAGTGATCTTCAGTATACCCGGTATGGGAAGGCTTATGTACACAAGCCTGATGGCACGCGACTGGCCTGTCGTATTTCCAATATTGATGTTTGGCGCCACGATCACTGTGTTGTCCTATATCCTTACAGATGTCATCTACAAGTGGGCAGATCCCAGGGTCAAATCGATGGAGCCATGAAGAGATCGATAGCGCTGATGCACTCCCTTCCAGGCTGGAAAGCTGGATTCACTGTTCGATGCGCGTGGATCTTCTTATTGGTGATTGCTTTCATCGCTGTATTCGGACCATTGATCTCAAATGAAAAACCGTATTACTGCAAGCTCGATGGCAAAACCTATTTTCCATTATTTACCAGTGTCTCTGAGTCAGGGCTGTCAGCAACACATCCTGCGCATTCTCCGGTCAGTTGGAGGAATACAACATTTGAATCTGTGTGGCGCGCTCCTGTTCCGTACAGTCACCAGACTATTGACCTGAAAAGTGGCTCGTATTTAAGTCCGTTTGGTGATCAGGGAGATCAGTATCGTTTCAGACATTGGCTGGGTACAGATATATTGGGCAGAGATGTCCTTGCTGGACTGATTCGGGGATGCAGGGTGAGTCTGCTGATCGGATTTGGTTCGATGCTGATCGCCCTCCTGATCGGTATCCCTCTTGGCGCTGCAGCTGCTTGGTGGGGCAATACGGGCTGGCGCATCACCTGGCCTCAGTTGGTCATCCTGCTGGTCAGCATGGTGATGATATTCCTGGTTTGGTTTTGCCCTCTTTCACTTCTGATCAGGTGTTTGTTCTCTTTAGTACTATTGGTGGCTATGATTATGGTTATGAAAAAAACAGGCGTTGATGCACGTGGCAACATACCTGTTCGGATCGATAGCATGGTCATGGGATGGGTGAGCATTATTGATGGCTTTCCAGGCATCTTTCTCATCCTGATCCTGGTAGCGATTGTCCCATTAAAAGGGTGGGTGGTCGTCATGCTTACAATAGCGCTATTGCGCTGGCCATCGATGGCGAGATATATGCGTGCAGAGGTTTTCAAAATGAAAGAAACCAATTACATCAGAGCTGCGCAAATCCTCAATGTACCTTCCATGCAGATCCTGCGCAAGCATATCATCCCTTATGCTTTCAGACCCGTATTGATCTCCTTTATCTTTGGCGTATCTTCTGCGATCCTGGCGGAGTCTTCACTATCCTTCCTGGGCATTGGATTGCCAACTGAAGAAATCAACTGGGGTCGTCTTCTCGCGCAGTCAAGAAACCATTTTGATGCATGGTGGCTGGTGGTTTTTCCTGGGCTTGGGATTTTCCTTACGCTGTTGTCCTTATATACCATCGGGAATGCGTGGCAGAAGGAAAAAGTGGGCAGTATGCATTAGGCAGTGGGCAGTATGCAATAAATAATGATATCGGAATCTGTTAACCGAATACTGATCACCAATTACTGCTTATTGCCAACTGATGGTTGCTGACTGCTGACTGAAAACTGCCAACTCAATTGTGGTGCACTTCCTTGTGTTTTGGCTTGTAAGCGCCCTTTTGTTCCTTGTAATGTTTCTTGGGAGGCAGCAATCCTGAGGTGGTCTTGCTGGATTTATATTCGCCATGCTTGTCCACCTTGGTTTGGGCGGTTTCGGCTGGACAACCGGATTTCTTACTGCAGGAGGACGCTGAGATGGCTATAATTGCTAGAAAAAAGACATAGCGGAAGTGCTTCATGCCGTGAAAATAGGGGTTCTGGGGCTACTGAAACAAAAAAAGTCAATAAAATCAGGCATTTCAGTCCATTTTTCATGTATAAAGTTTGTTTTTAATATATCCGCGACCTACATTTACGCCCGAATTCATATATTATTTAACATTAATAAGCTGAAAATGAACAAAGGCGATTTAATTGAAGCTATTGCAAAAGGCTCAGACCTGACTAAGGCTGATGCTGGCCGCGCACTTGATGCAACCCTCGAAGCGATCACAAAGACCCTCAAAAAAGGTGACAAAGTGACTCTTCCTGGATTTGGTACATTCTCTACCAGCAAGCGTGCTGCTCGTACAGGTCGTAACCCGGCAACTGGCGAAACGATCAAGATCAAAGCAAAGAAGACCGCTAAATTCAAAGCCGGATCTGCTCTTGCTGATGCAGTGAAATAGTCTTTCACTACGACATCGATCGTGCCGCAATTGCGGTACACCACATGAAGAAGGCACTCTGATCTTAGATTGCCTTCTTCTTTTTCCCCCAAACCCGTAACGCGGAATTAGATTTTATTCAATTATTAGACAATGCCAACCAACGAGGAACTCAAGAAAATAGCCAGCCAGGTAAGGCGCGATATCATCCGCATGGTCCACCAATGCCAGAGTGGCCATCCGGGCGGTTCGCTGGGCTGTACTGATTATATGGTAGCCCTTTATTTTCATACCCTTCATCACAACCTTCCCTTTTCAATGGAAGGCAAGGGGGAAGACATGTTTTTTCTTTCCAACGGACACATCTCTCCGGTATGGTATAGTGTGCTGTCACGCAGCGGATATTTTCCAACTGTTGAACTGGGCACCTTCCGTAAACTGAATTCAAGACTTCAGGGACATCCTACCACGCATGAAGGCCTGCCAGGTGTTCGTGTAGCTTCAGGTTCTCTTGGACAAGGCATGTCCGTAGCCATCGGTGCCGCATTGGCAAAGAAAATGGATCATGATGACGGACTGATCTATGTGCTCACTGGTGACGGTGAACTAGACGAAGGACAGGTATGGGAAGCGATGATGTCAGCGGCACATCACAAGGTGGACAATATGATCGTCACTGTAGACTGGAATGGCCAGCAGATAGATGGCGCCACTAAAGATGTCATGTCCCTCGGAGACCTCGATGCCAAATGGAAATCTTTTGGCTGGATGGTCCTGCACATGAATGGCAATCACATGCAGGAAGTTCTGGACACCCTGGCACAAGCCAAAGCCCTTACCGGCAAAGGCCAGCCTGTCGTCATACTGATGAAAACAGAGATGGGTTGTGGGGTAGATTTTATGATGGGCAGCCATCATTGGCATGGCGTGGCACCTAATGATGAACAAAAAGATAAAGCGCTTGCGCAGCTGGAAGAAACTCTTGGTGACTATTGAGCATAGGGCAGAGAGCATAGAGCAGAGGGCCGCAGAGAGCATAGAGCAGAGGGCCGCAGAGGGCAAGGAGCAAGGAGAAATATTATAGCCCCGTAGGGGCGACATGTCTGTAGCAAAGAAATAGAAAAACATTTCGAGCTCCATAGGAGCGAAACAGAATAGCAGGATCAATTACATTGCATAAAACAATATCATACACATGTTAACAGATTTTCCGGTTACAGGTAAGAAGGCCACACGTGATGGCTTTGGAGATGGCTTGCTGGCAGTAGGCCAGCAGCATCCAAATGTAGTTGCATTGTGCGCAGACCTGATAGGATCATTGAAGATGAATGCATTTATCAAGGCCTTTCCGGATCGGTTTATACAGACCGGTATCGCTGAAGCAAATATGATGGGCATTGCTGCGGGCTTAGCTACCGCTGGCAAGATTCCTTATACTGGAACCTTTGCAAACTTTTCAACAGGTCGGGTATATGACCAGATCAGGCAATCCATTGCCTACTCTGATAAAAATGTAAAAATCTGTGCATCCCACGCCGGACTCACACTTGGCGAAGACGGAGCTACACACCAGATTCTTGAAGATATCGGACTGATGAAGATGCTCCCGGGCATGACCGTCATCAATCCATGTGATTATAACCAGACTAAAGCAGCAACGATCGCTATCGCCGAACATCATGGCCCGGTATACCTGCGCTTTGGCCGTCCATCATGGCCTATCGTCATCCCTGATACAATGCCCTTTGTCATCGGTAAGGGAATACTGATGCAGGAAGGAACAGATGTTACCATCATTGCGACAGGCCATCTTGTAGCCTATGCAATGGAAGCTGTAGAAAAATTAAAGGAGCAAGGCATCTCTGCCGAGCTGATCAATATCCATACGATCAAACCACTGGATGAAGAGATTGTACTCGATTCAGTTTCCAAAACCCGTTGTGTAGTCACTGCCGAAGAACATCAGCGTAATGGTGGATTAGGGGATAGTATCGCACAACTGCTTGCCAGGAAAAATCCAACTCCTCAGGAATATGTCGCAGTAAACGATAGTTTCGGAGAAAGCGGCACACCTGATCAGTTATTGCTCAAATACGGTTTAGGTCCGACCAATATTATTGATGCGGCAAAGGATGTGCTGAAAAGGAAATGAAAAGTGAAGAATGAAGAGTGAAGGGTG
>WBZX01000647.1_pt1 | contig 30330 bp, 34 predicted proteins | sample 5204211 | NCBI WGS metagenome assembly WBZX01 (sample SAMN12344362, study PRJNA552823) | activated sludge metagenome | biome: Activated sludge suspended growth; feature: Nitrification reactor; material: Wastewater; isolation source: activated sludge from nitrification reactor of wastewater... | reverse complement strand
CGAAGGTCTACCGCTGGGATTCGGCGCAAGAGAGCTTTATCAACGAGCACGATCCCACCGATACCAAGACGCCCGGTCAAATGGAGCGATTCACCGGCATCGTATTGAAGGAGCATAGCGGCGGCGGTTGGGATGGGACGCACTGCGGCGAGCTGCCGCGGTGGGCGCTCTGAGTGCCGGTCGATGCCGGGTTCGCTGAATGAAGAGAGGGAAATCCGGCACGGTGAAAGGTGCCGGCTTTTCTCGTGGGCTGATCTTCATCCTCAAGGACGATGAACGTATCCGGGCATTCATGCGCCCGGTTCTCCCCGTGTGCTCGTCGATCAGGAGGCGACTCGCGCGAAGTCGATGAACCCTCGTTCGACATTCGTGCTCACCAATTCCACACTCAGCCTGTCGCCGACATCGAGTCCGGTCACGCTTCCGGAAAGTTTGCCCTCGACAGGCGGGTCAAGCAGCCGCACCCAGGTCCGTTTATCGGAGAGGCCGGTGACGATGGCATCGAATCGTTCCCCGATACGCGGTTGGAGCAGCAAGGCAGCCGCGGACTTTCTCATTTGCCGTTCCACGCGTTCCGCATCATCTTCCTTCTCGGTGCAGTAGTCGGCCAGGTACTTCAATTCATCCGGTCGGTAGGGCAGAGGCGCGCCCGCCAGCGCCGCTTTGAGTAAACGTTGGGTGATGAGATCCGGATACCGGCGGTTCGGCGCAGTGGAATGCGTATACCCCTTCACGGCTAGTCCGAAATGTTCCGGCGCGCCGCCTGTTCCGTCGTCGAGCACATATTCGCCCCGACCGATGAGTTTTACGATGGCCAGCGAAAGGTCGGGAAAGCGGAGCGGGTCGGCCGTACGTCGTGTGACGAGGAAGGCATCCAGCGCCTGCGCATCAGGCTGTGGCGGCAAGGCCTCGCCACAACCCGCGGCCAGATCAACGATTCGCTGCCAGCGTTCCGGGGAGCGGAGGATACGCCGGAACGAGGGGATGCCTTTACGCTTGAGATAGGCGGCGGTCGCCTGGTTGGCGGCGATCATGCAATCTTCGATGAGCTCCTTCGCACGGTTTTTCTGTTCGACCGCGATGCCCGTCAGGGTATCGCCGTCAAACACGGCGCGTGGCTCGATGGTTTCGAGACTCAGCGCTCCCTGCTGATGACGTCGCGCTTTGAGCTGTTGCGCCACGCGATCTTGAAGACGGAGCTGCGCCTCGAGGCCCGGCACGTCCCCGAGGCCGTCCGGTGCAGGACCTGTTTCCGCCAGCCACGCGGCGACACTGTTATAGGCGAGCTTGGCGTGGTTGTGAACCAGTGCGCGATAGTGGGACGCGCGACTCACCTTTCCATTTGCGGCGATGATGAGTTCGACCACAACCGCCAGCCGATCCTGGTGTTCGCGCAGCGAAGTCAGATCGTGGGAAAGCGGTTCGGGCAGCATGGGGAAAATATCCCCCGAGGTATAGACGGAGGTCGTGTTGTGGCGCGCGTGGGTATCGATAGCGGAATCTTTAGGAACGAGCGCATCGACGTCGGCAATCGCCACCAGCAGGGTGACCGAGTGATCCGGATGTTCGGTGGCCACGGTGATCTGATCCAGGTCGAGAGAGTCATCGTTGTCGATGGAGACCCACAGCAGATCGCGGAGGTCTTGCACATCCGGCCCGTGGTCGACTGCCGCCTGGCGGATCTGGGCGAGCTCAGCCATGGCTTTGGCGGAGAAGTCCGGCCACAGTCCGCGATCAATCATGGCGTGTCGGGCAAGACGTTTGAGGTCGATGCGATGATTGGGCATGAGGTCCTCGCATTGATCTGTCCGGAAGACGATAAACGTGAATGGCGACCGTAGTTATAGCTATAACACGAATCAGTCAGAGGGTGGGGGCAACTCACTGACACTCGAGGTCAGCGCGTCAGGGAACAGGGGCATCCTGAAACGGGAGGGGTGAGGCCGCGTTCGTTATCCCATCGCGGCCCAGATTTTCTGGGCGTTCTCGCCGGTAAAGGTCATGTCATCCTGCGCTGAGGAACTGCGCTCGAAGTACAGGTGCAGCAAGCCGCCGCCAAAATGCGCCTCACGCACCAGGTCAAGGTTAATGGCGACTTCACCGGACCGTTCCTCATCCTTTACTTTCACGAATCGCATGATGGTTCCTCTCCTGGTGTGCGGCGATGGCGGTAGGTGTACCGTGTCTGCAGGGCCAGCATACCTCAGGCTGGTAAAAAGTGTGAGCAAAGGCCGGAAATGTGTGTGCGCAAGACTCCCCCGCAGGGGCCTTTGTCATGGCATCTACAAGCGGCCATGCTCGATCTCATTCAGATAGTGGAATTCCGGTGTGTTGACGCCTGCGTTACGTCTGATCTCCACCAGCTCCGGAGACTCAAAAAATTTCCGGGCCCTGTCGAGGGACGTCCACTCTGAGAAATGCACGAGCCGGTTGGCGTTGGTCTCATGCCGCAAGAGCTGGTATCTGATTTCACCGGCGTGTTTTCTGATCTGTGCGGCGTGATCGAAAATCGTCTTCCAGGCCGGATAGGCGTCCACGTCATGAATGATCAACACGTAAGGCATAGGTCTCCTCGGTTGTGACAGGCATTGGATCGAAGTTCGCTTGCGGTGAGTCTATCTCAGCGGTAGTGGCCGATGCATCAGTGGCCTGCTCGCGCGGCAAATGCGATAGAAGTTTGTGCGGGAAGAGTCTCTTGATACAGTGAAGTGGGAGGCCACTGTATCACGATTGACCTGTCACACAGTAAGGAGTTCATATGGCAGACCTATTTGCAAGACATCCACAGACAGTGAAAGACATGATCGTGGCGGAGACGTTCTGCCCGCTGCATCAGGAGCCGGTCAAGGTCGGTTTCGAGATGAACGGCGTACAGGGAAAAGTCACCGTCCGGGACCATTGTTCCATTCTGCAGATGGGCGAAAAGTGCAGTGAAGCCTGCCGCAGCAATCCTGAAATTCTTGAGGCCGTTCACAAGAAGATGGAAGAATTTAAGGAAGAATCGGCACGGGAAATTCCGATTATTTCCACGCCCTAGTGGTCTGTTAGATTCTGGCCTCTGGGCACTGCTTGAGCGGTGCGCCCAGGCCGCTCCCAGCCGCCTTCGCCTGTGATGCGAGGGCGGCAGTTCTCCTCCTGCCCCGGCTGCGACGCTCCCGTCGACTGATTCCCTCACATCTCATCTCACTTCCGCGCCGTTTGTGGCGTGCGGTGTCTGTTTGCTCACAGATGCCTTTCTATGCCGCGGTTCCTATCTTCGCCCGATACGAATTGGAAAATCTGGCTTGGGGCGGAAAGGCTTGAGGAAGCTCCATCGGTTTCGGCATGATGTCGCAGTCGATGTGACGGATGAACCAGGACCGAGGAGACAGGTATGCCGGATCAGGTACAGATGCAATTCACGCAAGCCAATGCGTATCTCACCGAACTCATCAATCAGTTTGCGGGGATTGAAAAACGAATCGAAGGCGGCGAGACCGTGACGCTGAACTTCACTGACCAGGGACGGACGCTCTCGCTTGTGGTCAGCCGTGAGCACGTTGCCGAACGCGCTGCGCCAGCATCCGGTCCGGCGCCACGCACTTCCTCCACGCTGGCCGACAACCATACCCTTGTCGCCGCACTGACGAAAACGTTTGCCTACGATCTTGGGCAGGCCAACCGGAAGATTTCCGTTGCCGATGTGCAGACTCACCTGAAACAAGCCGCGAGACAGACGGTTAGGGACGGGGCTGATCTGATACCGACACTCCCTGATCCGGTTGTGAAGCATGATGGCCAGCTGTGGGTCGTGGCGGAAGATTGCCGCTATGCTACGCTGGACGGGGGTATCATTACGGCCAAGCGAGGCTTTAAGAGCGATCTGGCCAGCATCCCGCGTCTGTTCTGGGTCATCATTGCGTCATTTGAACTTTCGCTGGTGGCCCCGATCATGCACGACTTGATCTATCGATGCGGAGGAAATGTGATCCTTCCGGACGGCGAGGTGACGCCTGCGGGCAGGTTGTTCAGCCGGAAAGATGCCGATGATCTTTTTCTGGAATTGATGACCAGGTCCAAGGTTGCCTACTGGAAACGAAATGTGGCGTATCTCGCTGTGCGAGCGTTTGGTCAGTCGTCCTGGCAAGAGAAATGAGGTGAGGTGCTTTCCCTGAAATCAAGCCGTCAGTCGCACCGGCTGGAACCGGGGAGTTGCAGACTGTCTTCATCTCACGAGGGAGAAAGTCGAAGCCGAGTCCCGCGTTCCATGCTAGCCGCGGAGATCCGACGAGGAGCCCCTACCGTATCGATTCCGCACGGAGCGGAGTGAGCGAAAATGCTCGATTCTCGAGCCTGATCATCGCGACCACACGTCAGCGTATTTCCCCGGTAGTTTTTCGCCATTACTTCACGAACGGCTGCCCGGATTGCTGCCACTCCTCAAGGCTCATGACCACGGCCGTCGTCTGCGTGAAGCCCAATTCCGCGAGGGATTGCGCCGCGAGAGAGGCACGGTTTCCACTTTGGCACTGCAGGTATAGGGGTTTGGCCATCTGCGGCCCGGCAGGGGAGCCGACATGTTTCCAAATCTGAAATTCGAGGACCCCGCGCGGAATATTGACGGCACCAGGCACATGCCCGGCAGCATATTCCTGTGGTTCACGCACATCAATGATGAGCGCCTCGCCAGGATGGTCGACCACCATTCGATAGTCCGCCATGGCGATGGTCTTGACCTGCTTTTGCGCCGCATGGATTTTCTGGGTCACAACCGGAGGAAGGGTTTGCGCCGATAGGAGTGACGACAGTGGGAGTGTCACTCCCGAGACGACAAACAAGGAAAGAAGAATTCGTCCGTTCATGGTCCTGTCCTTTGTGCCAATGGCAACCGGGCGACTCGTTTGGAATGAGCAGATACGGAAGAGTGTACGCTCCTCAGGCGATGGGCTCAAGCGAGGGGGCTTGCCGTCAGGTGGCGTGAATGAGGTGCCTTGCTTGTGGCCGACTAGTCCGGCACGGGATGTGCTGCTTCATGGTAGGCGGAGGCCCTGGTACGCAATGCCAAGGAATACCGGGATTCCGGCATCCGTTGGTGATGAATGGGAGGGAGTCAAGGATGAGAGTCATTTCGATGTTGGTGTGCGTGATGATGATGGTGCCTGCCTTGGCCGAGGCTCGTTGTCGGACGATCGGCGAGAGTGCCAGCCTGGGTAGCGAATACGGCACCTTTCCCTTGTATCCGGCCGAACAGGTGGTCGAGGCTGGTCAGAAGCGCGAGAGCGTCGCGATCCAATGGCTCGGATATGGCATCGGGGTGCCGCTCTTTGTCGTTGCCATGTCGTTTGTCATGGTGGGAGCAGTTGCCGGCGCGGCTGCCCATCCGTGGACGAAGTGTAAGGCGATGGACGGTCGATTCGAAGGGCCGGAAGTGCATCTGGCAGGAGCTGATCGGTGAACCGGGTGCGACGCGGCCATCCGATGTACACCGAGGCTTCCGGCGACTGACACCGGATTACCCGGTCGTGATGCGATCGCGCGTGATACCACCAGCGGCCCCCGCAACTGTCTCCCGGCCAGCTTTGGATTGGGCGCGAAATCTTGCCGGAGGCAGAGTGAACTCCCGCTTGAAGGCGCGGTTGAAGGAAGGCTCAGACTCATAGCCAATGTCGCCGGCAATTTCAGCCACGCTCTTGGAGGTGGACGTGAGAAGTTGTGCCGCGAGGTGCAGCCGCCAGCGGGTCAGGTAGGCGATCGGGGTTTCCGACAGATAACGCCGGAAACGCTCCGCCAGCACGGATCGTGACAGGCCCACCTCGCCGGCGAGGGACGCGATAGTCCATGGCTCCGCCGGGGCGCGATGCAGCGCCGCGAGAGCCTTTCCAATGTCGGGGTCGCGAACTCCGGCCAGCCATCCTGTTTGTTCCGGCGGCAGCCCGGCGATATACCGCCGCAGCGTTTCCACAAACAACACTTCCGATAATTTAGCGATGATAGTCGCCCCGCCGGGTCGAGACGCATCGGCGTGGTCCACTGAATAGCGGAACGTATCCTCCAACCATTTTCCAGATGCATCCTCCCGGATGTTGAGCTTGATCATGGCAGGCAAGCCGGCGAGAAAGATGCGGCCGAGTTGCGGATCGCAGGTCAGATACCCGCAGACGAGTTTGGTGAGTTCTCCTCCTCCGCCAGTTTGTGACAGCATTTTCCCTTCGGCAATCACCTCCTGTAATTGAATCCTGCTGTCGACCGGTGTGACGGGAGGGCCATTCCCCATCAGGTGCGAGTGACCTTGCGGAAACATGACGATGTCACCCGCCACCAGCGGGACGCGACGATGGTCTTGTTCTATGCAGGCATGCCCACGACCTTCGAGGATCAAATGGAAAATAATCACATGAACGGATCGGGGAGACAGGTAGCCGGCCATGGTGCAGGAGTCCGGCTCGCGCATGCACCAAGGGGCGGAGAATTCGCCATTGAAAAACACCGCGCCGTCGAGTTTGACACTCTTCAGCACTTCGGAGAGGACATCCATCGGTGTTCCACCGGTCATGCCTTGCGCGTCGGCTAAACGGGCCGGACGCTCGGCAAGATGAATTGCGAGCTTAGCATGCTCCTGCTAAGAGAGCCAGACGCGCGGATAAGCGGCCGTTTCGGTGGGGGCCTATAGTGGGGACAGTCATCGCGGGATGCCACATCCCACCACAAGTACAAGGAGGTTGATCATGGCGACGAGCACCGGGACTGCAGAAATGGACAGTGTGAAGGCTCGGCTCAAGACCATATGGATGGCCGGGGACTACGATCGATTTTCGCGCTATCTCGAAAGCGGCGCGCGGGAGTTGTATGAGCGGCTGCCCGTTGCGCCGGGAACCACCCTGCTCGATGTGGGGTGCGGTTCAGGCCAGCTGGCGTTGATCGCGGCGAAAGACGGCCTCGAGGTGACTGGCGTGGATATCGCGCCGAACTGGGTGGAACGGGCGCGAGCACGGGCCCAGGCCGAGGGGCTGCGAGCGACGTTCGACGAAGGCGATGCCGAGGCCCTGCCGTATGCCGACAAGTCATTTGATCTGGTGGTGAGCGTGCTCGGCGCCATGTTCGCCCCGCAACCGGATCTGGTCGCTCAGGAACTCTTACGGGTCTGCGTCCCGGGCGGCACCGTAGCGATGGCGAACTGGACGCCGCAGGGGTTCGTCGGGCAGATGTTCAAGACCGTGTCAAAGTTCATTGCCCCCTCGGGGATGCCTTCGCCGGTTCTCTGGGGCGACGAGACCACGGTGCGGGCAAGACTCGGCAGCGGAATGTCGGAGTTACGCCTTGAACGGCGGGACTATCCGCTCAACTATCCCTTTCCACCGGCAGAGGCCGTGGACCTGTTCCGGCTGTATTACGGTCCCATCAATCGGGCATTTGCGTCTCTCGATGCCGAGGGCGGCGCGCAGCTTCATCGAGATCTGGAAGCGCTTTGGACGGCGCACAATCGCGCCGGGGCGGGCTGCACCATTGTCCGGGCGGAATATCTGGAGGTCATCGGGACACGGAAATGACGAGCCATTACAGGAGGACGACATGGCCATCCTCATTCACTACCCGACCATCATCTCCGCGGCGGGGGTTCCACCGAAGCAGATCGCCGAATATGTGGGAGGCCGCAACACCGCCACCGAAGCCGTCAGTATTGCACACATGGTCAGTCCCGGCGGCTGGAGTGAGCCGGGCCAGTACGCACAATTCGATGAGTATACGGTGGTGTTGCGAGGTGTCGTAGCGGTGGATACTCACACTGGGACCGATCACGTGGGGGCAGGCCAGGCCGTCGTCGTGCAGAAAGGGGAATCGGTGCGCTATCGGACGCCCGAGAGCGAAGGCGCCGAGTACCTGTCGGTGTGTCTGCCGGCTTTTTCACCAGGAGGTGTCCGACGGGACGCAGCAAGCGCCGTCGACACGATCGAGCAAGGGAGGGAGTCATGTACGATCTAAACAATCTTGCCAAGATGAAAACATTGAGCGTCAACGCATCGGAGGCAATGAGCGCCTTCGTCGCCTTTGATAAGGCCGCATTGGCGGACGGAGCGATCCCGAGAAAATACAAAGAACTCATGGCACTCGCGGTGGCGTGTACCACCCAGTGCCCCTACTGCATCGATATTCACGCCAAAAGCGCGCGGAGCTTAGGGACATCGGAGAACGAAATCGCCGAGGCCGTGCTGGTGGCTGCGGCCTTGCGCGCAGGCGGAGCCGTCACACACGGGACGCATGCGATGAAGTGATGGTGAAGGACGTCCGTTTTCAAGCGCAGGAGGGAGCGTTGTGCCAGGTGTTGGCCCGGCGCTCCCTTCGTTCGCAGGCAAGACGTTAAGGCGTCGGCGTCTCCTCGATGATGGACTGGCTTCCGAACACCAGTACAAATTCCGAGCCGCCGCCGTCCCGCGGTTGCACCCAGGCGCGCCCACCATGCCGATGGGCGATTTGTTGGACGATGGCCAAGCCTGCGCCGGTGCCGCTGACCTCGCGTCCTACGGCCCGATAAAACAATTGGAAGATCCGCTGAGCCTGATCCGGCTCCACGCCAATTCCACGGTCCCGCACCACCAGCCCCACCATGGGAGTCGTCTCATCCATGACCCTGTAGGGGGCAATGTCGATGTAGGGGGCTTCTCCAGGCCGGTGAAACTTCAGCGCGTTGGCAATCAGGTTGTAGAGGGCTTGCGTGATCCACGTTTTGTTGACTCGAAACGAGGGAAAGTGTGGCGCCACGTGGATGTGGGCACTCGTGCGCCGAATCGTCTCATCCAGTTGAGCCAGGGCCGCGTTGACCAAGTCTTTGCCGCGAACCTCTTCATGGGGCATCGCTACTCGTTGCGCCCGCGACAGGGTCAACAGATCTTCCATGAGCTGATCCATTCGCTGCGCGGCACGCACGACACGATCGATATAATCGAGACCCTTTGCGTCCAGACGGTCTCCGTAGCGCTCGCGGACTATTTGCGAGAAGTTTGAAATCGATCGCAAGGGCTCGCGCAGATCGTGCGAGCTGACGTACAGCAGCGTTTCCAAATCTCGATTGCGTTGCTGAAGTTCGGCGGTGCGTTCCTGCACACGACGTTCCAACTCCTCGTGGGATCGGCGTAACGCCTGCGCCGCCTGCTCGCGGTCCGTGACGTCGCGCGCGATGGCGTACAGGCTTCCATCCTGATGCGGGGTGGATTTCCACGACAGCGACCGCCAGGAGCCGTCCTGGTGTTGATAGCGGTTCTGAAATTCCAAGACGGGTTCACCCCTGCCAAGCTGACGTTCGACTTCCAGCAGCGTGCTCGCCCGATCATCGGGATGCACGAAATCAAGGAAGGGGCGACTCATCAATTCCTCGAGGCTCCAGCCTAACGTGCGGGTGAACGCGGGACTCAGCCGGATGAAATAGCCCTCGGCGTTGGCGATGCAGAGCATGTCCAGCGAAAGGTCAAAGAAGCGGTCGATGTCCGTTTCCGCCTGCCGGCGCGCAAGCAGTTCATTCTTCAGCTCGCGACGGAGTGATTGCACCTGAGGATTGTCGTGCGGGACAGGGGATGAGGGTGGCGTCATGGCGGGATCTTAGTCAAATCGCTCGGGTCGTTCAAGATATTGTGCCGATGCCATCGATCACGCGCCTTGACTTCGTTGGCGTATCCCACAATACTCCGGTCGGCTGGACCGGCGGCGACCGGTGATGCTTGTTGGCCCCACAGTGGAGGACTGCGATGCGTAGGACACGTGCTGGTTTCGCCCTTGCTCTGATGGTTACGACGGTCATGTGTGCGATGCCGGATGTCGCACGCGCGGATTGTGTGGATGGTGTGCGGAACGCCACGCCAGAGGAATTGGCCTTCGCCGCTCGTGCGGAGGCGGCGCTGGCGGCTGCGTTGCCGGCCCCCATTGCCAACAGCGAACGGCGTGGCGGACCGTTTGATTTTTCCCGGACGCCGCGCCTCTCGTTTTGTAAGGCCGACCAGATCGGGGCGTTCGCAGTGAGTGCGGGCGGAGGGTATCTGTACAAGTTTCCCAAGTCGGAGGCCGACCGCCTGTATGCTGAACGCAAAAGCCTCGAGAAGCAGATTGACGATCTGGAGAAATTGCCGCCGGACAAGGATGCAGAATACAAGCAGGTGGTCGCCAAGATGAAGGCGGCTTACGATGCGGCGCCGCGTCGCAGCCGGAAGGATCCGCCTTTCACGCCGGAACAGCAGGAGCAAGTCACCCGGGCGATGGCTGAGGGAAAAAAGCTTGAGGACGCGGCGAAGAAAGTCGTCACGGACCATGTCGCGGGCGTGAAACCGCAGGCTGACGTGTTGCGTGCGCAGGCGAAGCGATTGGAAACCTACCCGCAGGAACTCGTCGTGCGGTTGGTGATGAACACGGATCGATTTCCGGAGTCCGGTGCCACTGTCGCGACATACGGGACGCCGAGTGCCGGCCGTAGCACCGGCCTGACGGTGCATAATGTGGTGATGTCTGTCGAGGGACCTGAAGGGACGGCGCGGCAAACGTTGTTCGACGCGGTGGATAAGGCGTACCTGCAAGGCCTCGTCGGACAACCGCTGCCGGAGGTCGAGGCGTCGAAGGCGCGAGCTGAGCGCAATACCCACGCTCCGGGCGCCGGGAAATAGCGGCGAACGGGAAACTACTTGGTGCGTTCGAGGTCCAGGGCTACACTGTGCTCATGGAGCCGAAGCACCGGACGGGCGGGCGGACAGGCCTAGGCATCTTCGTCGGATTTCTGGCGGGGCTGCTGTGGTTTTTTCTCTCTTTCGCCGCGCTGTTCAACGGGGTCTTCTTCCTGCTCCTGCTCTTTCTTCCTGCCTATGCCCTCTCGGGAGCGCTCCTCGTATGGCTCTTCCGGCTTCCCCCGGTTCATGCGGCCATCGCTCTTGTGGGATCGGCGCTTCCCTGGGTGGCCTGGTTGTGGCCGGCGACCATCTCGAGTTCCGGTTGGCTGACGTCGTTGGTGTGGCCCGCCTTCGTTGCCGCAGCGTTCGGTCTCGGCCTTCTCGGGGCGCGGCTGGCTGCTGCCAGACGCCGTCGTAAGCCAACCCAGCCCGACCCTGCACTTGTCTAACTGTTCTTCGCTGTATCGTCACCCTTCTCAGATCGGACCGACTGCGGTGAGGTGAGGAACCTCTGCCGGAGGGATGCCGTGCGATCAGGCATTCTCTTTTTCCATGGAGGCGATGAAGGTATCCGCTTCGTGAATAGACGCGTTGAGATCCTTGATCAACAGGTCGACGTTGCCTTCGACCGTGGTCAATTCGCTCTTGAGCGAAGCAATGGCTTGCGCATTCAAGTTGTGCTTGAGAAACAGGACATGGTCTTTGAGTTTGGCCAATACGGGGTCCATCTTACTCTCCGCCCGTTTCATGGCCTTGATCAGTTGGGCATACTGACTGCGTGTTTGGGTGAGCTGCTTCTGGCTTTTCTGACGCAGCGAGGCGTTCGAATACTGCTTCAATTCCCCCTCCCATTCCGTGAAGAGAGCGTCCGACACATTCTCCACTGAGGCAATGCGGCTGCGAACGGCCTGCGCGCGTTTTTCGCTCTGCTGATATTCGTCGTTCAACACCTCGTACTTGTCCTGCAACTCACCGCCCTGGATGTTCAAGGTTTTGGTAAAGCGATCGAGTGCCGACTTGAATTGTTCCTTCGCGTCCTGTTGGGCGTCACGGGCTTTTTTGACATCATCGACCATGAGGTCGCGTTTGTGGTACCCGAGTTTTTCCATCGTTTCATAGTAGGCGGTCTGACAGCCGGAGACGGTGAGGCTTGTGAGGAGGAGCCCAGTGAGAGCGAGAGAGGCGAAAGTGTGCGCGTGAATCCGATGTCGAACGTTCATGATGCCATCCTTCTGCAAACGGTCTATCCATGCGGTATGAGCAGCCTACGGTTGACCGTCATCATTAATGAGGGGGATCCCATCGAGCAGCATGGGTCAGGTTGATGTCTCGTTCCGTTACTGTACCAGACGGCTCCTCCTTCTTCCATTCGTGTTCGTGCCCGTGCCGGGATGTTGCCTGGACAATGACGCGTGAATCCTGACATCCTGCAGAGACGAAGTCTCATCACGCGTCTCGCCGACTGAGAGCCTTGTTGCTGGAAAGGAGTGTCGCCCATGCCGACCAATACCGTGCGCCTTCACCGGGTGTTTCGTTCTTCCCCGGAACGAGTGTATCGGGCTTTTCTCGATGCGGACGCGATGGCGAAATGGCTGCCGCCGAACGGGTTCACCGGAAGGGTCCATCACATGGACGCCAAGGTAGGCGGCACCTTCAAGATGTCATTCACGAATTTCACCACAGGCAAGAGCCACTCCTTCGGCGGCAAATATCTTGAACTCTCGCCCTACGAGCGGATTCGTTACACGGACACGTTCGACGACCCGAATTTGCCGGGAGAAATGCACGTGACGATTACCTTGAAACAGGTGTCGTGCGGCACCGAAATGACCGCCGTGCAAGAAGGGATTCCGGAGGTGATTCCCGTGGAAGCCTGCTATCTCGGTTGGCAGGAATCGCTGACCCTGCTGACGAACCTGGTCGAGGCGGAGATTCCCGAGTAGCCCATCACGCGTCCACCGGCAGTTCGTCCGACGGCACATCGCGGATCTGAATCGAGTCGACCCGTTGCTGCGCCAGCACGTCAGAGATAATCACGACCTTGTCTCCGGCTCGAAACTGTTCGCGATCTTTCAGAATGCGGAAGGCCGTTTGGAGCGTTTTTTCAGGGTCTGAACTGAAATCGATTTTGAACGGGAAGACCCCGCGATTGAGCAACATGGTCCGCCGGGGTTGGCTCATGTTCGTAAAGGCATAGATGTTGGTGGCAAACGGGCGGCAATTAGCGACGAGGTCGGCCATGATCCCGCGCCTGGTGATGACGACGATGCCCTTGGCCTTGACCCCTTCCGCCAGCTGCACCGCCGCGGCCGCCAGTTGCTGCTTATTCCCCGCGTCGCGCAGATGTTTCGCAAACTGTAATCCGGGTATCGTTTCGGATTTCAGCGCAATCCGGCGGAGGAATTCGACACAGCGCACCGGATACTTTCCCACCGTGGTTTCGCCTGACAGCATGACGGCATCGGCTTCTTCGTAGATGGCATTGGCCACATCGGTGACCTCGGCGCGGGTGGGGTGCGGATGGTGGATCATGGATTCCAGCAGATGCGTCGCTACGATCACGCGCTTTCCGTATTCGGCGCAGAGTCGCACGATGGTGCGTTGCACATTTGGCAGATCTTCCAGATTGATCTCTACCCCCAAGTCTCCACGCGCGACCATGATGCCGTCTGATTCCTTGATGATGGACTCGAGATTCTTCACCCCTTCCTGATCCTCGATTTTGGCGACGATCTTCACCCGTCCGACCTTGTCGCCCATGAGTGTCTTCAGTTGCTGAATATCTCCGGCCTCGCGCACGAACGAGAGCGCAATGAAGTCTACATCCCGTTCCAGACCGAAGAGGATATCTTTGGTGTCCTTGGGGGTAATCGCCGGCAGATTGACGCGCACCCCAGGCAGATTCACGTGGCGTTTGCTCTTCAAGAGCCCGCCGTCCAACACGCGGCAGCGCATGTGGCGCTCATGCTTCTCCAGCACCTCGAAATTGATCAGCCCGTTGTCCACCGTGATCCGGTCCCCGATGTTGACCGCTTCAAGCAAGTCGGCATAGTTGATGTGAATCGAGCTTTCCTCGACGTTCAACGGCCCGCGCGTCGTGACGGAGACGATGTCGCCCTGCCGCAGATCCAATTCGTTGGAAAGGTCGCCCGTGCGAATCTCTGGGCCTTGGGTATCCAGGAGAATGGGAATGGGAAACTTCACCTTCCGATTTAGAGTTTTGATGTGCTGGATGACCTTGGCGTGAGACTCGTGGTCTCCATGGGACATGTTCAGCCGGGCGATACTCATGCCGGCGTCATAGAGCTTCTGCAGCATCTCGTAGGAATCTGTCGCCGGGCCGATGGTGCAGATGATGCGGGTCTTTTGCATGGCGCTCTCCACGGGAGGTAAAAACATTGATCCGACGTCGCCGGTGCGCAAGCGATGAACCAGGCGGTTCCGGCGTGATACGAAGGGAGGGCGTTCGACGGAGCCATTCTACGTTTTCTCGAGGCACTCGTCCACGTGTACCTGCGTGCTGTTGTCAAATGACATAGTCGCGCGCTGGGCCATACGTTTCCGCCTCTGCGCTACGACGCGTTTCGGGGATGCCTCACTACGGTGACACACGAGATCGGAGAGCCACATCAATCCTCAAGGGTGAGGCACGTGGATCGAGTCCGCCTCCTTCACGTTGCTGGTTCACGAGCGTGAAGCGACAGTGTGCTTGATCCACGCCAGACTCTGGTATATGCTTCGAGACGTGATCGCTGTGTGAATTCGTAACGGATCGAACGTGAATCTGAACCGGCAAGGCATCGGTATTAGCATGGCGGCGGCGATGATGATCGCCGGCTCCGCCTGAGCCTGCCTGCCACCACACGTCGTACTGACTGAGCAGAGGCCCCTGGCGGAATTCACCCCGTCAGGGGTTTTTTGTTGGCGAAATCCGGTCGAGGCAGAGAAAGGAGAGCAGGGCTATGGTGACAGTGGAATCAATAGCAGCCGCGGCGACGCGTATCGCCCCGTCAATTTATGAATCCCCCCTGGTTCATTCCAGGACCTTGTCGCAGCTCACCGGCAATACGATCTTTCTTAAGCTCGAAAATCTGCAGATGACCGGATCGTTCAAAGAGCGTGGCGCCCTCAATCGAATTCTCACCATGACCGACGATGAACGCATCCGCGGCGTGATTGCGGCCTCAGCCGGCAACCACGCGCAGGGGGTGGCCTACCATGCGACGCAACGAAACATTCCGGTTCAGATTTGGATGCCTCGATCGACGCCCCTCGTGAAGCTGTCGGCGACGCGTCGCCATGGGGCAGATGTTGTGTTGTACGGGGAGAATTATGATGAGGCCTGCCGGGCGGCGATGGAGCGAAGTGAGGAGAGGCATGCCACATTCATTCATCCCTTCGATGACGACGAGGTGATTGCGGGACAGGGGTCGCTGGGGCTGGAATTGCTCCGGCAGAATCCCGCCTTGGATGTGATCGTCGTCCCGGTAGGAGGCGGCGGGCTGATCGGCGGCGTGGGCTGCGCGGTGAAGGAACGGGCGAGTAAGGTCGAAGTCGTGGGGGTGCAAACTGGTCTGCTCCCGTCGATGACCGCCGCACTCCGGAACAACGCTCCCGTCGAACTGGCGGCTGGTGCGACCCTGGCGGATGGGATCGCCGTGAGAAAAGCCGGCTCCCGGACACTGCCGTTGGTGCAACGCTACGTCGACCAGATGGTCACCGTCGATGAAGACGAAATCGCCGCGGCGATCCTGACGCTGCTCGAAGGTGAAAAGACCGTCGCGGAAGGGGCAGGGGCGGTGGCGTTGGCGGCATTGTTACAGGGCAAGACGGGCCATCGCGGAAGAAACATTGCGGTGCTCGTGTCCGGTGGGAATCTGGATGTGAATCTGCTCGCGCGAATCATCGAGCGGGGCATGGTGAGGGATGGACGGCGGTTGCGTCTGCGTGTGCGGCTGCCGGACTATCCCGGTGCGCTGGAAGGATTGACCGCTGTGATCGCCAAAGCCAGCGGCAACATCGTGGAGACGTCTTACAACCGCGCTCACTACGGCGTCGGACTGAACGAAGCGGCGTTAGACGTGACCATGGAAACGCGGGGACGCGACCATGCGTCGGAATTGCTGGCGGCGTTGACCGGCTCCCGCTATGAATTCAGCGTGATTGAGTAGGCGAAGCGGGATTGCGTCTCTCCTCATGTGCCTGGAAGAAGTCTCAACATTGTTTCCGGATGCCGGCCAAAGTGGTCGTACTCGTGTGTGAACCGTCACGTTCTATGTCGATCCAGAATATCCTCGACTCTCTTGGGTTGGACGGCATCGGTCAAGAGACGGCTGCTCGTTCACTATCTGCTGGTCTGAGTGTGCAAGAGATTACGTGGCATGAGTTCAGCGCGTCATTCGGCCGGCTCGTAGATTGGCCGGAACGGCGATCTCGATCTTGGCCGGCTTGGGCTGGTGACGCCTGTTCATCAGCTCGATGAAGCTGCCCTTGTCGATTCCGAGATTGAGGCGTTCGTTGAAGCGCTTTTCCTCCCCGATGGTGGAGGAGATTCGGCCCTGATAGTCGTGCCCGGGATAGACCACGGTGTCATCAGGCAGGGCAAAGAGCTTGTGACGCACGGAGTCGAAGAGCGTGGCGGCGGACCCAGCTTGAAGATCCGTCCGGCCATTCCCACGGACGAACAACGCATCACCGGTGAACACCGCGCCAGGCAAGACATAACTCGTGCAGCCGTCCGTGTGGCCGGGTGTCGCCAATGCGGTCAATGCACTCTCGCCGAACCGGAGTTCATGCCCCTCGGAAAGAAACAAATCGGCTCCCGTTACTACGCGGGAGACCCCGCCGCCATACACGATCTGCGCGCCCGTTCGATCCTTGAGGAGCGACGCTGCGGTGATGTGGTCGGCATGCACATGCGTTTCGACGGCGAAGCGCAGGGTGAGGCCGAGCTCCTTCAAAATTCTGACATCGCGTTCGACGTTCTCGATTACCGCGTCGATGATGACGGCCTGGCGCGATTCGCGATCTGCCACAATGTAACTGCGGCTTTCCGCCCGATCGTCAACGTCCTGGGTCTCGTTCACGTCCAGCAGGACGGTCACGGTATAGGTCTGGCTGGTTGTCATCGATAGACTCCGGTGTGAAGGGACGAGTGGCGCAAAGAAATCAACGCATTGTAGACCGCGTGCCTCCCGGGGATCTATGGGGCTGCGGCCGACACCAAGGGGAGTGGTCGGCGGTGGTCATGCGGGCTTTCGAGCCGCCCGGTTCAATCACGCGCCCGTTCCGGCTTGAGAATAGGCCGTCCCTGCTGCAACAGAAACCAGCCGTAGAGCAACACCAGCAGTGTGAAGTTGGGAATGAGAATGGTCGATTGGCTCCACTGCCATCCGTCGACCTTCCAATCCGAGAGCGGCCAGAGAAAGGGCGTGGGGAAAAAGGCAAACGAATGGGTCGGGATGTCCACCAACACATGTAAACCCCAAGCGCCAAGCTCCCACACCGGCCGCTTCGTGACAAGCCACAGGAGGGCAAACACCGCGAGGAATACGACGAAGCTATGCGTCACATCGTACAGATGATGGACGTAGGGTGGAATGGTGGACTCCGGCGGCGTGCCGTGGCTGAAATCAGGCTTGGGCGAGAGGCCCAGAGTGGCGGCCACCCATAAGATGCCGAACGAAAACAGGTCCGGCGCGAGTCCAATCCCGAATGCCAGCCAAAAACTCGTGCGATTCTTCCGGCCGAAAGCCAGGGCGCCCCATAGACCGTGGGACACAATATCCATCGTATGCTCACTCCTGCATGCTCAATACCTCGGACAGTATACCGGGCTTCCTGATGAAAGGCGCGTCAGGGCACCTTCCTAGTATTGGGCCGGGCTAGGATGAGGCACAAGCCAGGAGAGGCTAACCGCGGGATCGTCATGAACCGCAGCTTCAACGTGGGTGACCCTGTCAGTTGGAACTCGGAAGCCGGCCGCATTCGAGGGACAAATCAAAAGGAGATTGCCAGTCCCACGAAGTTCATAACCTATGTGGCCAGAGCTTCCAACGTAGAGCCGCAATATCTCGTGGAAAGCGACAAGACTGGGCATCTGGCAATGCATAAGGGGAGCACATGCAGGAGAATCGTTGCGCGACCAGGCTAGACGAACCGGTCTCGTTCTGTTGCGGTGGGGACTCGACAGGTATGGGCCGTCCCCATAAGCCGGTACCGGTGGCGCGCCACAGAGTCGTACAGGATGTCCCGAAAAGGGCGCGGCACGAGAGCCAAGACGGAGAGTAAGGGCCACCCGCCCGAGAATTGCCGGACAATCCTTAAGGCCGCAGTGGATTTTGTGAACACGCGTCCCCGTTCCAGGAGAAGAAACGTCTCGAAATCCCGAGCGGGCAATCCTAACAGCTTGAGCAGCTGTTGCCCCTTGTCGGACTGCAAGGTCGCGAAGTGAAACCGCCCACCGTCGCGTGCCAGTGTAAAGTCGACCCAGGCATTGCACCAGTTGCAGATGCCGTCGAAGACGATCACCCGATCCAACGCCGCCCATTCATGTGTGGCAGGGTCGATCTCGGTCATCGATCACTCTGCATTGACCAGTCCATATCCGTTATTGTCGGTCGTCGGATGACAGAATTCCACTGCAGATTCATTCCCTCCTGGATTACATCGATCTCACCCGTTCGATATAATGCGCCCGAACTTTTAGAGAGGAGGCGCATCATGGCATTCAATCAAGTGGGCGATTTCTGGCTGGCGCCCGGTGAATCCACCCGTATTCATCTTGCTCTCGGGGGCTTGATCAACGAAGTGGAATGGGGTGGACACGATTTCGGCGCCCAGTGGATCATGGCCGATGGCGTGGGGATCAACCCGGTACGGCTCATGGTCAGCGAGCACACCAAAGAAAAGAAACCGCTTCGCCAGCATCCCGGGTCACCGAGTCCGATTGTCTATTCGGTGACGGTGACTAACATCGGCGAAGAACTGGCACATTTTACGATTCAGGGCGGGGGGAACGTATAAGCGTTCCGAAGGAGGCCACACGTGAAGACACAACGAACCGTGCATGTCCTGACGGATAAAAAGGGCGCAATCGTGGGGGGAGGCTTGCTTGCCCCCGGCAAGGATCACAAGGGGAAACCGGTGCATATCCAGATCGAGCCGATGAAAGGACAGTCGTTGAGGGAGGTTGCGATTCCGGCCACCCTCGCACGGCTCGAAGGCGCGGAACTCTTTCGCCGCTTGATGTGCGACTTTCATCTGCCACGGGGGAAGAAGGAGCTGGTGCGGAAATCGACGCGCCGTTAGCAACAGCGTGAAACGACCGATATCAATCCCCCGTGGTCATTGCGCCTGAGCCCGGCGCGACAGGGACACGATATACGAGGCGGAACGTGCGGCGATCATCGGGTCGGCTGGTTCGATCCCGGGGACCAGCGCTCCCGGCATGAACAGCAATGTCTTTTCCGCCGCCTGGCTGTCTGCCACGGCTTTGGTGATGGTGATCGTCCCCAATTCGATCTGCTTCCGGTTGTCCGGCCAGGCGACCGAAGGATCATCGATCTTGTCGCCTTGCTCGGCCACTTGCAGCAGTAATGTAAATTTCGCGGGACTACGGCGCACCCGTGCGCGAATCTCACTGCTCAGATAGTCGGGTCCCATCGTGTTGAGTTGTTCCTGCGTGAGGAACTGCTCGCCGGCCACGGGTCGAAGCTGGTAGCGGCCGAAGGTGACGGCTCCCTTCGCATTCGTGAACTTGAACGCGTTGATCCCGAAGTAGGGTAGGGTGGCATAACTCACCGGTTGTGGTTTCGGACTTGCCACGAAATTCTTGGCGGCCGGGTGAGTCGCGAGAAACGTTTCGATCGCGCTGGGTTTCGGCGCATCAGGTCCGCTCGCCCCAACCGCGAGCAGAAAGTCCCTGAACTCTTCCGCCGTCGCGACGGGGAATCCGTTAAAGGACAGGAGCACGAGATCGGTCTTCGAGCCGTCGGGTAGTGAAAATTTTACGGCCATGCCGCGCGGCATCTGGCTGGTGTCCGGGACGGATGGCTGCCCCGAACCGGCAGAGAATCGCACCGTTACAGGAATCGGCGTCTTTTTTTTCTGCAGATGAGCGGCCGTACTGACTGAGGCGGCTGAAGCGCTTGGCGTGAACGTGCCTTCGAGCACAATGCCCTTCGGATGGTTCGCGCGCATTCCCGGGTGGACGCCAAAGACGCCGTTGAATGCGTTGACGAGTTGTTCAGCCAGCGATGTCTGGGTGGCCTGGCTTTCTTGCGCGAACACAGAAGCGGGACCGAGCAAGGTTATGGCGAGCGCGGTTGTTGCCGACAGTGGTCTCCACATCGATGGCCTCCTTTTGAAAGACATCATATTCGGCGTAGCACAGCGGCATGCACGTCACCCGGACAAGACGGTGAACCGAGGGAAGATTGGCGGGGAACGAACAAAGCGTACTGAGTCAGACTGAATCAGTCAATCGGGATCGCCGCTGAGAAGGCTGCGGAGACAGAGAGGAGAGCGTCCGATACGACAGGAGTCAACCTCAGATTATGAGGTTTTTTGACCCTGAAGCTTGGGGGTCCGCAAAGGGGCCGACGCATCTCGCTTTTGCGTGAAATAATCTCGATACCAGCGCACGGTGCGCTCGAGGCCTGCGTCGAAGCCATGCGAAGGCTTCCAATCCAGAAGTCGCCTGGCCTTTTCAGACGACAGCTCGATGTGGGGGATTTCGGCCGTCACCGCCTCATTCACGACAGGGGCAAACGGGGAGTCGAGTAATTCGCAGATCCGCTGCACAATGGCCAGCACTTCCAATCGCTGGCCATAGGAGAAGTTGAACGCTTCCCCATAAAGCGCCGGGTCCTGAGAAAGCCGCTCCGCCAACAGTAACTGCACATCCACCGCGTCTTCGATGTAGAGAAAATCTCGGGTGAATCGCCCGTTGGAGCGAAGGACGGGAGGGGTGCCCTGGACAATGTTGCGTACAACCCCGGGGATCAGGCGGGTCAGATTGAAGTCATAACCCCCGAAATAATTTCCGCATCGGGTGATGGCGACGGGGCATTGGTACACCTTTCCGTACGACTGCGCCGCGAAGTCTTGCGCCGCCTTGGCGGCTTCGTAGGGATGAAGAGGGCGCAGGGCCATATCCTCCCGATACGGAATCTCCTGATTGCCATATACTTTGTCGGTTGAACTGATCACGGATACGCATTCCGGTCTGTGATTCTTGAGAAAGTCGAGGATCTGCCAGGTGCTGAGAGCGGAGGATTTGAAACATTCCAACGGCTCCTCAAGCACGCGATTGACGTCCGCACCGTATGCGACATGAAAAAAGACATCGATCGAATGCCGCTTGAAGATGCCCCGAATGAGCTCCTCGTCGTCGACGCTGCCCCACTCGAGCGAGACGCAGGCGTCCATAGATTCCATGAAGAACTGCGATTCGGGTTTTTTTGTGCGGACAATTGCCACGACGCGAGCGCCATACTTCAGCAGCCGGCGCACTAACCAGCCACCCAAGAATCCGGTTGCTCCCGCCACCAGCACCGTTTTGCCAAACCAGTATGTTGAAGCCATGGGTCACCTTAGGCTATCTTTTTAGCCTATTGCAACCAATTTCTTCCCGGTGTTCACAATTGAACGTGCACTGTACATATACGTATGCATGCATATCTTCAGAGGCGAGAGTCTGTTGTGAACCATGACCTGTAACACCGAGAGGTATCAAGAAGATGATGGCGATTGACACGAATCGGATGGACCCCGGCAGCGTGGCCGTGATCGTGCCGGGATACAATCGAGCGCAATTCACTCAGGATGAAGAACTGTCGTTCCGTCAGCTGGAACATTTTCTGGGACGCTACGATAAGTTTCTTGTGGTGCCGGAAAGTTTGGCGATTGAACGACCGGGCTTTCACCTGCAACGCTTTGCGGATACGTACTTTGGGAGTGCGGCTGCAAACAACAGATTGATGATGTCGCCGACCTTTTACCAGGCGTTTCGGAAATACCGCTACATTCTCATTTATCAGCTCGATGCACTGGTGTTCTCCGATAGCTTGCTGGAATGGTGTGCCGAAGATTGGGACTATATCGGTCCTCCCTGGCTGCAGAGTGCCGACAGTCCCTGGGTTGGCACGCCTCGTGTCGGAAACGGCGGATTCTCGCTGAGGAAGGTTGAGAGCTTTCTTCGAGTGTTGTCATCGGACACGTATTGGATTCATCCCGACGACTATTGGCAGCGTATCTCCACCAGCAAACCCTGGTATCAGCGAGGCGTCTATCTCCCTCGAAAGTGGTTCAAGTACATCAGGCGGCTCAATGGCGTGCAGCGAGAGGTAGAACTCTGGCCGTTGAGACCCGATGGCACGAAGAATGAGGATCATTTTTGGTCGGATCGGGCGGTTCACTACGATCCGTTGTTTAAGGTGGCACCGTTCGAGGTGGGATTGCGTTTTGGGTTTGAAGTGGTCCCGAAAGAGTGTTTTGAATTGAATCATCGCGCGATGCCGTTTGGCTGCCATGCGTGGCCTCGCTATGACCGTTCGTTCTGGGAGCCGCACCTCGTCAGGTAGACGCGTATGGACTGGTCCGGATTGGCTGGTCACTGGAGTGTGGTGCCGCCGTGCGCGCGTCCGGCCCATCTGATGATGGGATGCCTGGTGTCTGCCATGGTGCCGATCTCCGCATATGTGTGACGCGGCAGGGCCGCACCCGTTACACGTGAGAGAATAGGGATGGCTGAGGGTAACGCTCTTCGGCCAAAGACCAAGCTGGCGCGCATGGCCATGGGGTAGGCAGGCCCTGCTTGAATTACTGAGCGTGATGCGCAAGACCGGTCCCGCCAGTTGATCAATCCTGGACAAGCGTTTTCGGGAGGGGCCCGCCACCGCGGGAGGCTTATCGCCCGATGGCCTGTGGTTGGGTGGCTTCAGCGAGTTGGATGTTGACGCGAATGACCCCCTCGTTGAGATTCCGGTACGGATAGCGCTCCGTAATGACCGGCAGGCTATCAGCGACGTCCTGACTCGTCACGACGGTCAGGGCAGGAACGTAGCGGCCTGAGGCAATCTTCACGCCGATAATTTTCGCCCCCGGCTCGACGACAACACGATCTCCCACTTCCGCCCGAAAGACCAAGGCCTGCATGCCGATAAAGGTGTCATTGCCGACACGCGCGGGACCATGCACTTGCGACTGATGCGCCAGCGAGACGCGGTTGCCGATGTATACGGAGTATTTCATGCCGTCGACTTCGACTTCATTCTCAGGAAGTTCATGATCGCCTTCAAAGGTTTCCAAGCCGTGGACCACCACGCCATCCTGCACGTTGCTGTCATTGCCGATGTGGATATGTCGTCCTTCGTCACCACGGACCGAGGCGGCCGGCGCCACGAACACGCGTTCACCCAACGTCACCGAACCGATGACGACGCCGAGCGGGTGAATCCTGGTGTGTTTGCCGATGACGGGTGCTTCGACTTCCGGCATGAAGGTCGTCACCACGCTCGGGCCCACGTAGCCGGTGAGAAGGAAGGCCAGCAGGGTGATGTTCAGACAGAGAGAAAGTTTGAATGAGTGGGACATGGGTGAGCGTTGCTCCTGTAAGGGGAATGTGAGATGAGCTGAACCGTATGACTGTACCGGTTGCCCCAATGTTTTGCGGGCGGTCCTCTCTCGGGTGCGCGTTGGTACGCGGCTAGAATCAGGCCGAACATTCTAACCGATCACGGCTGCCATTTTACAGCATCTGGCGTGGCAGATCCGGAAGGGGTTCGGCGGACGAGAGCACGAGAGCCATCAGTCCACGGGCGGGGAGGTGGAGGCTTGGACTCGGTGGGCTGACGGAGAGGGGACGGGACTGATCCTCACGCCCCGCTCTCCGTCCATGCGGTGTCGCCCAGGAGAACAGCTAACCGAGTCCCGGCAAAGTGCCCACGCTAGTTTTGGCCTGCTGGCCTCCCTTCTCCAGAGTGCCCAGCATATACACCTTGAACCCGCTATCCCATTTCACATCAACCGTTACCTTGGACAACGTTTTGAGTGTGAGCAGCCAATGGTCCGCAGGAGGACTAAAGTTAAACGTGCTCTCCGTCCAGCCCTTGCTCGCGGCCTGTTTGGCCCAATTGGTTTTGATCTCATTAAACACTTTGGACTTATTCTTGGACTCTGCAATTGAAAGTGGCATCTCGTTTCTCCTCCTGTCGTGTCACGAACGAATAAGCACTGCGAAGTCTGTGAGGGTGCCCCATGCTCATGAAGGTGCCGCGTCATTGGTATCCTTCGCCCATGCATGACTTCGATTATGACGTGAGTGGCTACTGCGACATCGATTCGCGATTTGGCACGTTGCTCTCGAAATAGGATACTCTAGGACATGCGGATTGCGACGTGGAACGTCAACTCGCTGAAGGCTCGTCTCGAAAAAGTCCTCTGGTGGCTGGATCGGGCCAAGCCGGACGTGTTGCTGATGCAGGAAACGAAGCTGGCGGATGCCGATGCGCCCGTCGAAGCGTTCACCCAAGCCGGATATGAGCTGGCGCACCATGGTGAAGGTCGATGGAACGGCGTCGCAATCGCGAGCCGGTGCGGCATCGGCGGCGTGATCACCAATTTCGGCGAGCCGTTGCAGCGGTCACAGTCGACTGACACTGGGGATGATGAGCCGTTCGCCGAGGCGCGGATGCTGGCGGCCGATTGCGGCGGGATGCGCATCATCAGCATCTACGCGCCGAACGGTCGTGAGGTCGATTCGCCCTTTTATCACGCGAAGCTACTGTGGTTCGACAAGCTCGCACGATGGCTTGCGCGGACGAGCGCATCGCAGACAGCCTGCGTCATCGGCGGCGATTTCAACGTGGCGCCTCAAGATATCGATGTGTGGGACCCGGCCGCCTGTCACGGCGGCACACACGTGTCCGATCCCGAGCGGCGGGCGGTCGAACGGATTGTGCGCGAGGGATTCATCGATGCGTACCGCGTGCATCACCCGGAAGCAGGACGGTACACGTGGTGGGACTACCGCGCCGGCAATTTCCACAAGAACATCGGTATGCGCATCGATCACCTGCTCGTGAGTGGGCCCTTGAGAGATCGCCTGGTTTGGTGCGAGATCGATCGCGAGGCGAGGAAGGGGAAGCCGTTGCCGTCGGACCACGCCCCAGTGGTCATCGACCTGGACAGCGCCGGCCATCCCTTCGACGCCGGTTGGGTCTCGGCCGAGTCGCGCCTTACGGCCCGCAGTGGAAAGAAAGCCTGAGCCGGCAGTGCGCCGAGGAGCCTCTCAGCTTCTCTGAATCTTCATAGGCACGTGCTATTGCAGTGGGGGTGGGGGCGATACTTCGGTCGAATTCCGCTGTTTCCCATCCAGCAGACAGCTCACATTCATATCACCCATGACATTGATCGCCGTCCGGCAGCGATCGAGAAACCAATCCACCGTGAGCAGGACGGGAATGAACTGCACGGGGAGGCCGACGGCCGTGAAAACCATGGTCATCGTGACGAGACCGGCTTCGGGAATACCGGCTGCGCCGACGGAGGCGATGATGCTCGTCAGCACCACCATGAGTTGTTGATGGGCGCTCAAGTCCAGCCCGATCATTTGCGCGATGAACAGAGCCGCCATGGCCTCGTAGAGGGCGGTGCCGTCATTGTTAAAATTCGCCCCGACCAGTGCGCCCATGCTGGCGGACTGGTCGCGCAGGCCTATGCGGTCCCTGAGGGCCGCGTAGGTCACCGGCATCGTAGCCGTCGAACTCGCCGTGGAGAACGCCATGACCAGCGCGTCGCGTCCGCCGCGAATCACGTCAAGCGGACGCACCCATGATCCAAACTGGATGCGGATCAGATAGTAGGCGGCCTGGATCGCGAGCGCGAGTAGCACGCTGAGGACAAAGATGCCCAGCGCTTGAAACTGCGCGAAGCCTTCCGTGCCTACGATGCTTGCCACGATGCCGAACACGGCCAGGGGCACCACCGCGATGATCCAGTGCAGAATCTTAATCAGCGACTCCAGAATGAGTTCAACCAGGTGCTCGACCGTTCCGAGGGGACGATGACGTTCCTTGCGCAGGGCCATGCCGAAGGCCACGGCGACGAAGATGACTCCGATCACTTTCCCGTCGTCACCCAACGGTCCGAGTAGGCTCTTAGGCACATTCTCGATAAATGCCACGAGCGGATTTGCTGTCTGCGTGGTTTCGACGGCGGGTTCTGAGGGCGCGAGCCCCGCACCTCGCCCCGGTTGAATCACGTTGGCGACGGTCAGTCCAACGGTGATCGCCACCAAGGTATTCATCAACAATAGGCGTGGGAGGCGTGCGGCCAGTGGCCCGCCAAGATGCGTCGTCATGAAGGTGTGCACAATCGCGGCCAGGATCAGCGGCGGGGCGAGCGCACCCAGGAGGCGAAGCACCAGCTTGCCGGGCGTCGCCAGGAAGGCCGCCTGGCTTCCTAATGCGAGCCCTGTCGCCACACCCAGTACCACGCCGATCACGATGCGCCCGTACAGCGGGATCTGCTGCCATTGTGCAACCAGGCCTGAGCGGGAAGTCGAGAGGGCAGTGTTGTCCATAGAATTATCGTCCACTAACGAGTGCTCCGAGGTTGTTCTGATTCTCAGGGAAAGAGCCGCCGTGCTGTTGAGATCAGCTCAGCGGTCGCCAAATAGATTGTGGCGGATAGTAGCAGATCTAATTCCGCGGAGGGAAAATCGATGGCGAGGCACTGAACGGTGCGCTCATCTCGCAGCTCAGCGGTTGGTGTGCGGGAGTAATGCTGAATGACGAAAAAGACGTGATCCGTGTATTCGAGCAGGCGGAGGACTATGCGGCGATGGAACGAGCGACGGCACGGCAACCGTCTGTCGGGTTGCAGCCGTCTGTCAGCCTGTGCAGGGAGGACGGAGGGGGCGGCACATTCGCCGGCCCTAAGGATTCACGCCAGGTCGGGATAGAAATAGTCGGCTCCGACGGGGAGTTTGCCGAGCCATTGTGTGAAGCGCGAGACCTCTTCCCCGCGAAAAATACAGCCGTGCTGAGGAAGAATCGCGGTGATCGGCAGTGGCGCAAGTCGTTTGTTCATCCCGGCGACAGCTCGATTGCTCGACATATAGCGCTGGTGAAATCCCTGCATGGCTTGGGTGTGCGCGCTCCAATCATCGATGACGAGCCTGAAGGTGCGGTCCTTATACATGGCTGCTCCAACATCTCCTGAAAACAGGAACCCGCTCACCGTATCGTGCACCAGAATATTGCCGGGGGAATGCAGGAAGGGCGCGGAGAGACAATCGAGTCGGCCGCCGTCTTTCAACGGTATGGAAAGACCCTCGTCCGGGACTTTGACGAAATTGAGATTGTGAGCCTTCCCGCTCACGTCTCTGGTTTCATAATGCAGCATGAATCGTGTCCATAAGCTCGACACGACCAGCTTGATGTCTTCATTCCACTTGGTCCAGCTCGGAAATGAGGCACAGATATCGGGGTCTTGATGGCTGAAGAACAGGTGGGTGATGCTCATCGGGCTGAGGAGGAGGCACACTTTCTTGAACACATGCGGGAAGCGGTCGAAGCCGCCCGGTTCAAGCAGGTAGCCTTCGTTTCCATCGAGAATGAGATAGGTGTTGCACTCGATCTCGTCTCCTCCGGTGTGCGTGCCGATCCAATAGACCTTGTGGTCGTCCTTTTCGAAAATCAGGATTGCGTCGTCGGGGTTGATCGAATCATTCTTCAGATCGCTCAGGGGAACAGAAACCATGGCAACCTCCATCTGATAGGTCACTAAACAGCCCGGCCTCTGCACCTCTGGTTCAAGTATAGAGGAACATCCCCCGGGCACAAACTGAATACGCGCATCGAGGGAGGCTGAAGGGGAGGCCTGATGTCTGACACCATTAGGGCCCGGCACGCGCGGCGATGATGTGGAATGGAAAGGCATGCCGGTGCTCTTTGCGCCTGGGAAGTGAGGTCAGTAAGTAACGAGCGCCGCAGGATCACGCCGGTTGACTCGTTACCGTCGCGGGATCAAGATGCCGCCCGCGAGGTCGTGATGCAGCGTGTTGCCTCTCTTCTGCTTGGGCCTGAAGGGCTGTGGATTGCGATCAGCCTTGTGGCCAGTCTCTTCGCGGCAAGGAATGAGCCTTCGACTGCGGCGGGAAATGATTTCCTTGAAACGCTCTGGCTTGCGATTCCGTCAATCGGGATTCCCCTCACATTTCTGACGGCCTATCTGCCGGGAAGCGGTGGCTGGTGGTGGCTCCTGCGCGCGGTCGTGGGTTCGATTGTCGGCGTGTTGGTGGCGTCGTTCATCGCGGCCAGCGGAGTCGACTATCACGATTCGCGTAACTCCGGCGTATTGGCACGCCATTGTACAGCCTTACAATCGGGCTCTTGCTACTGGTGCCGCCGACGATTCTCGTGGCTGTGCTGATCCGGAAAAAGAATCGGGCAAGGATGAGATAACTCTGCCTGGTGCGAGTCTCTGGAGCGGAAGGCGGAATGTGCAATGGCCAGACGTGAGAGGGGCCGCATGTGACAGCCACCTGTCTGTGCCCGAGTCGGCAGGTCCAATTCCCGTTCTGTGATGGACAGACTCAGAGTTATGGGGCATATATGGCTTGCGGATCACGTCTGAGCTAGAGCAGTCGGCATTGATGACAGTGAACCTTCTTGAAAGGTGCTTGGTATGACGGTGCCTCCCTTTACCGCACACAACATCCGGCTCGATGACGGCAGGCGCACCATACCCGATGCGCCACTCTTAACGGAGGAGTGGGCCGGGTTTCACTCGCTCAGGAGGGTGTTAGACCTGGTGTTTCCTGCCGGCAAGGAGAACCATCGAATTGCGGATCTGGGATGTTTAGAAGGGGGCTATTCGGTCGGATTTGCCAGGATGGGATTCGAGGCGGTGGGCATCGAGGTCAGAGATGCGAACTTTCAATGCTGCACCTATGTGAAAGAGCACGTCAATCTCCCGAACCTGCAATTCGTGCAAGACAATGTGTTGAACTTTTCCCGCTACGGCAGATTTGACACGGTGTTTTGCTGCGGTCTGCTGTATCACTTGGATCAACCAAAAGCATTTCTGGAACAGGTGGCCAAGCAGACGAAAAAATTGCTCATTCTTGATACCCACTTTTCGATCGAGTCCGATCGGGTCAAGCCCCACTATGTGCTGTCCCCCATGACATCGAACGAGTCTCTGAATGGCCGCTGGTACAGAGAATTCCAGGACAATGCCTCCATTGACGAACGCCAAGGGCTTCGGTGGGCCTCTTTCCATAATAGCCAGTCATTTTGGGTGAAGCGGGAAGACCTCCTCGGACTGATGTACGACTTGGGCTTCAAGACGGTCTTTGAACAATTTGATTATCACGCCCCGGATATTACGAAGGTCTTGACGGAGAGTTACGAATATTTGTTACGGGGAAGATTTATCGGGATTCGATAGGGTCGGGCCTGAACATCTCGCGAACCCACCTGCTTGGCTCCCCACAGGCCCAGGGAGTTTCTTCTCAGAAGCCTTTCGGTCGTCCCCTGCCGGAGGGTCGATTCCATTCCAAACCGTTTCGCCATCCGCTCCAGCCAGGTTTCCTCAACGAACGGGCGGCCCCGTTGCACCGGCGCTCGTAGTGATTCTTACCTCGATGCAGTCTGTGGCCGATTCACACAGGCCACCCAATCACATGGCCGCGTCGTGGGCCAGTCGTCAGCGTGGCATGTGCTTGGTCCCGCCGCCACAGGCTCGACCCGTGCCAGTCTTCCGCGCCAGCCCCTCGTTCTGTTCACAGAGCATTGCGTATAGGTGACGGTGATCCAGCGGAGGATTCGGATCATTCTTGATCATGTCGAGGCTAGAGTAAGAAACGCCAGTTCTAGGCATCAGACCATAGGCGCGATGCGGATCTTTCGCTGAGCCTGGGTTTCGGCGGGGAAAAGGCTTCGACTGCGCCGGGAAATGATTTGTTGAAACACTCTGGCGCGCGATTTTGTTGGTCGGGATTCTCCTCGCATGTGTCACGGCCTATGTGCCGAGAGGTCGTGGCTGTCTTCGGCATGGTGGAGTGTTTAATTGCAAAACCCGATTTGTTTCACGCGCACTAAAGCTATCCGAATCGAAAACCAAAAAGACCACCATTCTCTGTGGCATCCGTTAGCACAACTGGCAATACGTAGTTACGAAGGTCAAATCCGTCGATGTTTTCCTTAAACGCGTCATCTTCGTTCATCGTTACGATATATTGAAACTGAAGCTCCCGAGCCATTTCCGAACCAGTTTTCAACGCACTGATGACTTGGCGGCCATCGACTCCGTCAAACAGGTGGCTGTCGTGAACCAGGAAGCCTGGGCCTATGCCTCGCCTTGCCGAGATTCCCATAAGCATCATGTCGAAACAGAATATTTGCATACTTTTGATGCCCTTGCTCCGTGCACCCTGCATTGGAAACTTGAAGGCTGGACCATTTAACGTTTCTTCAACGGTCATACTTCCAGCTGATTCATAGAGACGATTCGAGGCCTCCTCAAATGCTAGAATCGCCTCGTCTAGGCGCAGGTGTTGCTCGCTAAAGTCACGGCGTAGGCGAAGAGCGAGTCTATTTCTTTCTATCTCCAACTCATTGGCGGTACTTTCTAATAGTTCAGCAGATTCGAAACGCTGTCGCAGCATTTCCACTTCTGCCTCTGTGCGTCCAGCCTC
>WBZX01000646.1_pt1 | contig 30339 bp, 23 predicted proteins | sample 5204211 | NCBI WGS metagenome assembly WBZX01 (sample SAMN12344362, study PRJNA552823) | activated sludge metagenome | biome: Activated sludge suspended growth; feature: Nitrification reactor; material: Wastewater; isolation source: activated sludge from nitrification reactor of wastewater... | reverse complement strand
TCAGCGGCTGGAGATCCCCCAGGTTTGTCCCCACAGCCTTCGCGGCCTGCACTCGTCGCTCGCGCTGGAGGCGGGAGCAACCACGCACCAAGTTGCGTCGGCGCTCGGCCATGCATCTTTTGCGACCACCGCCCGCCACTATGCCAAGCGGGACAGCATCGAAAAAGGCAAGGCCAAGCGGGTCGCGGACGTTCTGCATGGTTCGAGCCCCGACCCCACAGTTGAGCAAATCCTGGCCAAACTCCCCAAGGACGAGCGCCGTGTCCTGCTCAGCTTGATTCGGGCGTAGCCGACTCCGACCTCCTCCGCGTAACGAACTGCTGACGTTCCTGAAGACTGACTGGCCGCGTTCGCGTCGAACTGTGTCGAATCGGATGATGATGATTACGTCGCTCTGGCTCCGCCCAAGTCTAGGGAGAACCCGCGTCCTAACGAAAGGGGCACGTCTGAATCGGAGAGAGTCCCTCGGCAACCGACCGGCGCAAGGCGGCACGGCGTCGAGTGCCTACTCTTCAACATCAGGTTCGCGGCTGAGCGAGTAGCCCGCCTCGAAGGAGGCACGGGCTGCGCTATCATTGCCCTCCTCTGCGAGCTGCATGCCGTCGCGCGAATACCGTTGAGCGGCAGAGATCCTGCTTTTTGTTGGCTCTGCCGATGTCGGTTGTGCATGTCCGAGGCTGGAAATAGAAAGAAATGCAGCGACGAGAAGGCGCTTCTTTGTACCCTTGAGGCTACGACTTCAAAACATTCTACGCGATGCCTACAGCTTTTTCAGCAGCATCACCGCTGCTAGCGCGTCTGGGCCATATTTCCACGATTGCAGCATTTGCCAACCCAACCGAAAAAGGAACTCGCTTAGCTTGGCTAGATCGTATCGTTTGACAAGAAACATTAAGAACTGACGATCTTGCTCGTGTTCGACTTTGACCGTTGCCCAATTTTCAATCGCATAGCTACCCGGAACCGGACAATCCGTAGACAGCTCGATGCGCAGCTTGATCGAGCTACAGCCTTGAATATGCCGATTCAGTGGGCCAGATAAAAAGCTCCTGTAGATGTTCGCAGGCTTTTTTGCCCTGATGGCCGGATCAATCTCCTGAATTAAGTGCGGCTGATCCGCTGGTGCTCGGGTGAGCCCAAAATCCAGAACAGCCAGATCGCCCGGCTGTGCGCAGGCTGCTAGGTCACGAAAAAACCAAGGTTCATGACGGATGTTTCCAAGCGTATAACCCATCATCAGGAAGACCCGCAGCCGTCGCAGGCTTTCAGGGTGATGATACAAGATTGGGTTCTTGGCAATATCGTGTAGGTCACCATGAATCGGATGAACCGGGATTCCTCGCGGAGCTAGCGCATTCATGGCTGTACGATAAGCCTCTGTCAGCAGCACATGACTAATATCAACGAGGTAAAGCTGCAAATCTGGCTTCGTTCCCTGTGCGAGATCGGCAATATGCGAGACAAGGGTTGTTTCCGTCTTGCCATCGCCACAGCCAAGCGCATCAATATCTATTCCAGCGCCACGAGCCTCCTTGTTAATTCGTTCTGCCAGCTTCGCCAAAGGGGCTTGAGAGCGATATAATCTTACATATTCACTGTCATTACTTAGCGCGTGCCAGTCTGCCGCACTCTGCGGATCGAGGTAAAGATATGTCTGATCGAGCTGTCCTCCCGGCCCATTGAGCGTATTGGTCATTTGATGAGTCATGGCCAGTGGATCATAGGCCGTAGTAAACCAAGCGTCGTTTTTCTGCCTATCTGCTGACAGTGCACTTTGTAGGCGCAGTGCTTTGACCGCCACCAAGCGCCGAAGAGTCAGCGGGCTGGGGGCGGTTCCTCCCTTCTCAAGGTTGACGATGGTATTTCGGGAAACCCCAGCCTTGGCAGCAAGAGCCGCGATGCTCAATTGGGCCTCTTCTCGACGGCTGCGCAGAAGTTCGCCAAAATTGGGCGGAGGATTCGCTAACAGTTCCGCTTCGTCTACAGCTTCGGCGTCCATGGTTTAGACCTCACGATTGGTACAGATTGACAGAGATTAGGCCGAGATTCAGGGCTATTTGACACGATTTTGAGAGTCAACCGGCCAGCGAATCAACCATTGATCTGCGGTCGGCGATTGGTGGCTAAATTCTCGCGTCCGGTTTTGCTAGCACTTGCCACATGAGTGAGTGAAACACGTTTGGTGGCCTGCATGGTCGTTCACACCATGCAGGCCGTGTTCGCTGGAACGACAAGCCCCAAGCAGAACGAAGCGCAGCGTATCGGCATGGGGCGTATAGATCAAGCCTGCGCGCTGTGAGGACTGCTTATGTTTATTGGGTCGTCGCTGCTTTGTGCATTGGTTCCGCTGTTGGGCTTTTGTCTCGTTTGGTATCGGCTGCGCTGTCTCAATCAGCAAGTTGGGCGGCTGGAGGAAGTCAGCGTCTTTGATCCGCTGACGGGGCTGCGCTCGGGGCGGCTGTTTGAGTCGGAGTGCTCGATCCTCTGTCGTGGGCCTTGTCCCGTCGCTGTGCTGCTGATCGATCTGGACAACTTCCGACGGTTCAATGACGGTGGCTACCGCGAGGAAGGCGATCGGGCGATCACGCTGGCGGCGCGCGTACTGTCGGAGAAGCTGCGAAGGCAGGCGGATCGGATCTACCGTCTGCACACCGCCGGGGATGAGTTTGTTTTGTTCTTTGCCGTCGAGACTTCCCGCGATGCGTACCGGCAATCGGAGCGGCTGCGTGAGGCGCTTGCGTCGGTGAACGTGCCGTGTAGCGTCGGGATTGCCTTTGCGGAAGGCTCGACGACGCGCGATCCGGCGCAGCTTCTGCGACTGGCGACGACAAACAAGAACATTGCCAAAAAGAGAGGTGGCAACACCGTCTATCCGCCCGACGAGCCACCACCGAGCCCGGTGCTTGCAATAGTCATCGAAGAGTGGGCACCACCGAGCCGCTTGTCAGCGACGGCGGCTCGCTAATGCCTCGGCGGTGCCCGCTTTGTGGATTTTTCGGAGTGAGAGCCCGGCGCGGCGCGGTGATTGCGTTTCGAGTGTTTCCGTCGCTGATGCTCCCGCGCTCGGTGTCCGTGCCGATGTGTCTGCACTGCGGAAGACACTTTCTTGATTCGTCAAAGGAGGTAGCGCTCACACCGACGCTGACGGCCTGCTACGAGGCGCGATTGCGCGTGATGGCGCGGACTACGCTGCGCACGCTTCAGCGTCGAGGGACGCCACTTCGGCAGTTAGAGCTAACGCTTGGCCTGTCGCAGGGCTACTTGTCGCGGCTGAGCATGGGAGCGGGGACGCCGAGCCCGGCGCTCGTCGCGCTGCTGGCGCTCATCGCGGATGACCCGACGAGGCTTGCCCAGATCCACCGACTGTGGGCCGACCAGAAAGGATTTGCATGAACGCTCACGACGAGACACTGACAACAGAAATGAACGCAGCGTCGGACGCAGAGCCTGCGGCGGATGCACCAAAGCCCAAGCAGCGTCGAGGCTTTGCGGCGATGGAGAAGGAGGCGCGGCGCGAGCTGGCGCGCTCGGGCGGGCGGGCGGCGCATGCGGTGGGGCTGGCCAATCAGTTCACGTCGGAAAAAGCGCGCGAGGCTGGCAAGAAAGGCGGCGCGGCGATTGCAGCGGACCGAGAGCACATGCGGGCGATAGGTCGAAAGGGCGGACTCGGCAAGCGCGGCTTTCGGAAGGTCAGAACCGATGCGAAGTGACCTGACCGACGACGATCGACGATTTGCGGCGCGGCTGTTAGCATGCCGAACCAGTGCGGCGCTGTCCCGTCAGAAGCTCGCGAATGCGGCCAAGCTGAGCGCCGCAACGATCAAGTTTCTGGAGAAGGGACGAATGAAGCCGAGCGTGCGGACCGTCTTTCGACTGATGGCCGTGCCGTCGCTGGGGCTTCTGATAGATGACATTCCGGTGGCGCTGCGTGAGATGCTCAAGAGCCTTCTTGCGCAGCGACCCGTGACACTGCCCGAATATCGCGTTAGCTGCTCATCAAGAGGCGCACCGTGTTCGGATACCACTGCCCGCCGCGCTTTGGAAAATGTCCCGCCTGCGCGAGCCTGAGCGCGATTTCCCGCAAGCTATGCCCTTGTTCCTTCAGATACTGCGCCAGCACGCGCGGCGTGCTCCTATCGTGATATACAGCCGAGCGCAAAAGATCCTGCACGCTATTCCATCTGTAATGCGCCGATTTGAGCGGTCGTAGCCCCGCCTTCTTCTGGCTCAGCTAGCAGTGTCGCGCTGTGCGGGGACCGTTCGCTGAGCCAAGAGTGGGCCGCTCAATAGGCGGGTAGTACAGCCCAATGAGCAGCACGACGAGAGCGAGCGCTATCACATGCAGAGAGGAGCGGCTGCACCAGAACCAGTCCTCGATGCGCGGTAGTGACTCGCCCCCAAAGTTTGATCCAGGGATTATGTGAATCCTGGGGTTTTCGACCTGAAGCCGGATCTTGCCACCGCAAACTGCCATGGCGACAACGTGAGCATATTACGGAACCAGGCACCTTAACGACCAACCCGTCAAGCCGTCGAAGAGTCAGCGTTCTGTGCTGAGGGTGGCTCTTGCAGCGGGGATCGGAGGGTTCTCAGGCTGAAGAAAGCAGATACTGCACTGAGAAGCGCCAAGCCAGTCAGCCAGATGAAGCGATGCGGCAGCCATGATGGGGCAGGTGCCCGCAGAAGCAGACTGCCCAGCAAGGTCAGCAGCGCAAACACGCAAATACTGCCAAGGATGGTCGCCGAGAAACCGCGAGCGAGTTCATTGATGGACCGATGGGCTGAGTCACCGACTGAGAGGGCCACCGGACGCCAGAAGCCGGCGGGTCGTACGCGCAGATAGAACGCTCCCAGCTCTGGCGTAATCGCTGGGGGTCGAAGAACTGCTACTGAGATCGCTGCACTGCTGGCAAGGATGGTCATGATCAGCATGCGCAGAGGCTCACTGGGCACAAGCCAGAGCAGCAGAGGTGCGGCAACCAGCGACGCGGCGATGGCGACCAGCTCCGAATCGGCACTGATGCGCCACCAGAACCAGCGGAGCAGGAGAGGTACACCCATCCCTGCTCCCAAGAGCAAGCTGGCCGACCATGCGGACTGAATAGACTTGAGCTGACCAAGTACGATGAGGGACAGCGCGAGGATCAACAGATTGCTGCCGCGAGCGACCCATACCAAAGTTGTTGCTGAGGGAGCTTGCTTGCGCCACAGGTCACAATACAGCCGCTTGTATAGGTCGTTGGCGAAGTAGGAAGCGCCCCAGTTGAGGTGCGTATCCACGGTCGATGCAAGCGCAGCCAGCATACCGGTTAGAAGCAGTCCGCGCGCTCCAGATGGAAGGAACTGGACGATGCCTTCGACGTACGTAGCTTCTCGCTGCGCGATGATAGACGGCACATCTGCGCTGGCCATCGGCAGTAGAACCATCAGTCCGAGCCCAATGGGTAGCCACAACAGAGATCGCAGCAGAACCTGCGTGCCGACAAAGAGTAGGGATGCGCTGCGTGCATCGTGGTCGCTCTTGCACGCCATGGATCGCTGTGCCAGATAGCCAGTACCGTCGCTGTTCATTTGTGCAAACCACTGGATTGCAAGCATTCCCATCACTGCCACTGAAGCATTGGCTGCTCCATCTGGGGTGAAGGCCAGGAGCTGTGCTGCCCTCGGGGCACCGTAGATGGCATCAAGCTGCGCACGCAGGGCTGTGAGCCCGCCCACTTGCCACACAACAGCGACCGCATAGATTGCTGTGCCGACCAGTGCTACCGCAAGCTGCACGACATCGGTATCGACCACTGCGCGCAGACCTCCGGTGGTCGAATAGAGCGTCGTCACGGACACAATGGCGAACAACGAGATCAGGTTATTGGCACTGTAGGTGGCCCATGCTGCACTCGCGGTGTTCAGGGTCAGTGATAGTCCAAGCCAGCGCACCAGCGTGACAACCGGGTCGAACAGCCATGTCGGTAACCAGACGTTCCAGAGCAGAAACGGCTCGGCGATACGGGTTGCCGCCAACAGCACCATCGCCAGCACGGTGCAGTTGAAGATCACTCCGAAATAGACTGCCTTCAAACCGCGCAAGATCGTCGCCGATCGCCCACCGTAGCGAAACTCGGCAAGCTCGGCATCGGTGATCACCCCTGCGCGCCGCCACACAGGACCGAGCAGCAGACCCATGAGGAGGAATGCGACGGCGTAGATCCACAGACGCCACAGCGAAAAGATGCCCCCCGTAGCAATAAGGCCTGTGACCATCAGGGGCGTATCCGCTGCAAACTGCGTAGCCGCCATGCTGAGCCCAGCCTTCCAGCCCGGGAGGGTTCTGCCTGCAAGAAAATACTCTTCCAGGCTCTGCCCTGCTACCGAGCGAGAACGCAGCCCGCTCCAGATCGAGTAGGCGAGGAACGCTGCAAAGATCAGTACATCGATGATGGTGAGCATGAGCGTTCCTTCACAAGATGTCGGCCCAGCGAGGAGAGGCTGCGAATGCGGCATGAATCAGCCCCACATGCGAGTACGCCTGCGGATAGTTGCCCCACAACCGACCGCTACCTGGATCGATATCTTCTGAGAGCAAACCAAGAGGGGAGAGTGCTCGCAACGTGCTGTGCATGATCTGCTGTGCTTCTTCCACTTCACCGCAGAGGGCCAGCGCCTCAACCAACCAGAAGGTGCAGATAACAAATGCATTGTTCGGTACCCCAAACCCATCGTCTGATGCGTAGCGACGAAGCCAGCTCCCCTTGCCCAGAGACAGGCTGCGCTGGATTGCGCGCACAGTACCGATGATACGAGGGTCGCTGGGGGGCAGCAGTCGTAGCGTAACGGCTTGTAAGAGTGATGCGTCGAGATCGATGCCGTCATAACTGGCGACCAAGCTACCCATACGAGGTTGATAGCCTCGGGTCATGATCTGCTGACTGATTCTCTCCGCGGCGCTGCGAAACTCGAACTCATGCGGCAGTCCTTTGCTCGCACAGACCTTCGCAACACGATCACAGGCTGCCCAGCACATCAGGCTCGAAAAGGTCTGGGGTCGCCAGTCGGCACGGTACTCCCAGATTCCAGCGTCGGGCGTTCCAACAACCGCTGCGGCCCTGCGCGCCAGGCCGAGCAAAAGCTGAAGCGTGACATCAGAGCGCTCGGACGCGAATCGCTCGTCTAAAAAGATGGGAGTAAGCGCCAACACCATCTCACCGAACACATCATGCTGACGATGACTGGCTGCAGCGTTGCCGACGCGCACTGGGCCGTGGCTTTCATAGCCGGGGAACGCGGACACAATCCGCTCATCAAGCTGACTGCGTCCATCGATGCCATAGAGAGGCGCTAGATCAAGGTTGGCGTGCTGCGTTGCGATGCTGAGCAGGAACTGAATGAACTGCTCGCGCTCTTCGAAGTGCCCAAGCAGTCGGAACGCGCTGATGGAGTAGTACGCATCACGAAGCCAGCAGTAACGATAGTCCCACGTCCGTCCGCTCGCTGGAGACTCGGGCAAAGATGTGGTGAGCGCAGCCACGATTGCTCCAGTGTCTTCAAAGCAGTGCAGCTTCAGTGCCAGCGCCGAGCGAATCACTTCTTTCTGCCAGAGCGGAGGGATCGAGCAGTGCTTCACCCAGCCATGCCAGTACGCAATGGTTGCGCTCAGGAATCGTTCACACAGAGGAGGGAGCGGCTCCTCGACGGGATCGCCCCAGCTTACAATCAAGTGCTTGCGCCCGGTGAGTGCAAACGGCTGCTCATTTACATACGATAGCGCGATGTCTGTGGTCAGCCGAAGCTGTGCCGCATAGCCGTGGTAGCGAATGTGATGAGAGCCATGTGATGTTGCAGGTCGATCCTTCGACCAGCCCAGGCGAGGCTGACAAGCGACGCGGATGCGCGGCGTACCAGAGAGCGGCTCAACGATGCGGCACAGCTTGGTTGGACGAAAAAAGCGGTCATACAAGAGGAAGCGGGGCGCAAAGTCCAAGATGCGAAAACTTCCACTCGCTGTGTCGAAGCGTGTCTCCAGGACATTGGTGTTGTCGAGATAGCGCTGAGTCCCTGCGCTGCCATCCTCGGCACCGACATAGAAGACACTTTCGGAGTCCGCATCAAGCAAGGACGAAAATACCGGCTCTGAGTCAAAGCGCGGCATGCAGCACCACACAATGGCCCCCGTGTTTTCGACCAGCGCGGAAATCTGACAGTTCCCAATCAGCCCGAGGCTCTCTAGCCGCATCGTATCCTCCGAACAGACTGCGCCCAGGCGCAGTTGGCATGGTTGCTGCTCTGCAAGCTATGCATGCGGCGTACCTGGAAGTTTCTCGTGGGTCTGCTCGTTGGACTTGCAGCGCTCACTGTGACAGCGGATCAGCTGATGAATCGCACGCTGCATCGCTGGTTCGAGCGCGATCTACAGCTTCGCGGCGAGCTTGCGCTGCATGGCATCGAGCGTGCGCTATCGGAGGCGTGGCAACAGCGTGACCAACCGAGGATCGTCGACCTGTTACTCGACCTGACGCGGGACGATCGCATCATGGCTGTGGCGCTTTGCAGCCGCGATAGCCCTGTCGAGGTATCCACGCCCGATCTTCCGGCGGAGCTTCATTGCCCGCAGGTGCTCGAACAGGCAAAGCGCTCCCCGACACTACCTCTGCGCGATGCAGTCAACCTGCGCTCGGGTCGAGTCCATCTAACGCTTCTGCCTTTTGCGCAAAGGAGTGCGCAGCCCGCGCTGCTGGCCTTGGTTCACGATCTTAGCTTTGCTGATCGTCGAGAGACCGCAGGTCGTCGGTTCCTGCTCATTGCCTTCTTTGTGCTGGGGGCCGCAGCTTCGATCCTGACCCTGCTCCTGTCGCGTGGGCTGTGGCGGACATGGACGGAGACTCTGCGTCGCCAGCTCCGCAGCGGTGACAGCGAAGAGGAGTTCTTGCCGCTGCTATCAGAAGTCCGCCTGTTGATGAGCGAGCTATCGAGGGAACGTGATCAACAGAGACAAGAGGGAAGATGGAGTCCAGCTCGTCTGCAACAGGTTCTACAGAGCTATGTGCAGGGTGAACGAGTGATCTTGCTCGCCAATCGGGAACCCTACATTCACACCCGTGATCCGCAAGGTGAGATCCGCGTGCTGCATCCCGCAAGTGGCTTGGTCACAGCCATTGAGCCGGTCATGCGTGCCTGCTCGGGCGTATGGATTGCACATGGCAGCGGCGCGGCTGATCGCGAGACAGCTGACGCACAAGGTCGGTTGCGCGTGCCACCCAGTAGCCAGGATGCCGATCGGTACTGGCTGCGCCGCGTGTGGTTAAGCGAGGCCGAAGAGCAAGGCTACTACTACGGCTTCGCAAACGAGGGTCTGTGGGCGCTCTGTCATGTGGCGCATACACGACCTGAGTTTCGTAGCCGCGACTTCGAGTTCTATCGCCTAGTCAACCAACGCTTTGCCGATGCGGTATGTTCCGAAGCACAGAGCGAAGATCCGATAGTACTGGTGCAAGACTATCACTTCGCACTTGCCCCAGCGCTGATCCGACAGCGCCTGCCGAAGGCGATGATCATTACTTTTTGGCACATTCCCTGGCCCAGCGCCGAGCGATTCGGCATCTGCCCTTGGCATCGGGAACTGCTAACAGGTCTTCTCGGTAGCAGCATTGTGGGCTTTCACACACAGGCACACTGCAACAACTTCTTGGAAGCAGTCGAGCGCTTCTTAGAGGCCCGTATCGATCACAGCCACAACTCCGTGGTTCGTGGCGGCAACTCGACCCTTGTGCGACCGTACCCAATCTCGATTGCTTGGCCGAATCCGTGGGCTGAGCAAGCCCCCTCTGTTTCGAGCTGTCGTGAGTCCGTGCGGCAGGAGCTGGGGATCTCTCCCGATGCGCTGATCGGCCTGGGAGTCGATCGCATCGACTACACGAAGGGCATCGAAGAACGCCTGCTAGCCGCAGAGTCTTTGCTGGAACAACATCCTGAGCTGCGTGGTCGCTTTGTCTTTGTGCAGCTTGGAGCACCAAGTCGCACTGTGATTCCGCGCTATCGCACATTGAATGAGAGCCTAGAATCGCTCGCCGCGCGCATCAATCTACGCTTCGGCAACGACCGCTACAAACCCATCGTCTTTGCTCGTGCGCATCATGAACCACCGACAGTGTTTCGCTATTATCGTGCGGCAGAGTTTTGCTATGTCAGTAGCCTGCATGACGGTATGAACTTGGTCGCCAAAGAGTTCATTGCAGCCCGTGATGATGAGGAAGGAGTGCTACTTCTGAGTCAGTTCGCAGGCGCGGCGTACGAGCTGACCGAGGCACTCATCGTCAACCCGTACGACATTGGTCAAGCGAGCGCTGCGATGCACTTGGCGCTCACGATGCCGACCTCGGCTCAGCGAGACCGTATGCGTGCTCTGCGCGGCCTGGTTGCGGAATTCAACGTCTACCGCTGGGCTGGAAGGATGCTGATTGACGCAGCGCGCCTGCGTGAGCGCGAGCGCCTAAGCCATCGACTGCGTGAGGCTCCACACTCCGCGTTACGCTTCAACCTGCCTGCATGGGCGAGAGGGACGCGCGAGCCATTCTGAGGCACGCTCTGCTGCGCTGCGGTCTTGCTCGCTCACTCCCCTCGCCAGGCTCAGGACTCTGATTCGAGTTGAATCAGTCTTGCATCAACATCTTCCAGTAGCTGATCACCAATGTCCTGGCTCAGGTATCCATTGCGGAGAGCCCCCAGTAGCGCATCCTTTTCACTGAGCAGAAGCTGTCTTCGTGTCGCTCTCTCCTCTTCCTCGCGAAGATCTTCAGCTTGTAGGTGAAGGTCTTTCATCCGCATCTCTGCATCCGCCATCGCGCCCTCATACTCGCTGCGGAGCTGCGCAGCAGCGACGGAATGCACCGCTCCATCCTTCTGCATCCGTTCAAGTGCAGACAGCGCGGCGGATTTGGCTCGCAAGATTCCACGCTCTCGCTCGTAGTCGATTCGGTCCCCTCGAACGCCGGTGAGACCAAGCCGTCTTAGCAGGACTGTCATGCTCAGCCCCTGAATCAAGATGGAAAGAATCACGACGCCAAACGTCATGGTGACCAGCAGCTCTCGATGAGGGAATGCTTTCGGAAGCGCCAAGACGAGGACCATCGACAGTCCTCCACGCAGTCCTCCCCACGTCATCACCGCGCTCCATGACCAGGGGAGTGTCTCTTTGGTGCGTCGAAGAAAAAACGTAACCACATAGATCAGCGCAGCGCGTCCAACCGTCACCGCCAGATACGCGACCAGGATGGCTTGCCAGGAACGGACCAGCGCTTCCAAGTGGACCTCAAATCCGATGAGCAGAAATACGATCGAGTTCAGCGCAAAGGCTACGTATTCCCAGAACGACTCCACCGCGATCCTTGTCGAGGGACTCATCCCCGTGCGAGCGCCGTAGTTGCCACAGAGCATTCCTGCCGCGACCGTTGCAATGACCCCCGATAGATGAAAGTGCTCTGCAAACAGAAAGCTTCCATACGCTGCAATCGTCGTCAGCGTAATTTCAATCATCGGGTCATCGACGCGCTGGGTGAGCTTGGATGCCAAATAGCCAACGGTTGCACCGACCAGCGTCCCCAATCCAACAACCCGAACAAAGTCGAGCGCAGCGACTCCCAATGAAAAGGAGCCACTCCCTTCGCTCACGACACCAAAAATCAGGGTGAAAAATACCACCGCTGTCCCATCGTTTAGGAGGCTCTCTCCTTCCACCAAGATGGCAAGACGCTTTGGGACGCCCAGTGATTTGAACAGTGCCACTACGGCAATTGGATCCGTCGCTGCAATCAAGGCGGCAAATACCAGGGCATGCTTCATCGCGAAGCCATCTACAAAGTGCAGCGCATTGGCGACAGGCTGAAGCAGCAGTGCAGTGAGCCCGATGGCTGCAGCTACGCCAGGAACAGCCAACAGATGGATGGCCCATTTGTTCTGCCAAAACTTCAGCGCATCCAGGTGAAAGGCCGCTTCAAACAGGAGCCCTGGTAGAAACAGCGCGTAGAGCAGCTCTTTTGTAAGATGTGGTGGCTCTATTGCACGAACAGAGCCCAGGACAAGCCCCGCGACCACGAGTGCAACAGTGTACGGAATCTTGATCCAGCGAGCGACCAACGCCACCGCCGTCGCAACCGAGAATAGGGTGACAAAAGCCGTCTCGATGTGCATCTCAGTATACTTCTCCGCGAGCCTTGTCGGTCGTGACTGTAGGCAGCTCCTCACTGCAAGGTGTGTTCCATTTGCGGTCACTTGCCGCTTCGAAAGAGCGGCCCTTTGGCATGAGGAACCGGGCTATCGCCCACTGCAGGAGCGTTCGTAGACAATCGCGGGGAACGGTGTCGCGCGCTTCCGGTCTCCCCTGCTGGCTGTGACATTTTGCTACGGATTGGCAATAGTTCACAGCCAGCTTGGTGCGAGACCCTTCAGACTCTGTCGCCCTCTCTGGTCCGTGCTAGGAGAGCTTGCGATACAGCGTGCCGCGATCGATCGACAGTGCGCGCGCAGCGGCTGCTTTGTTTCCTTGGTGTTCGCGCAGGACTTCATGAACGTAGGCACGCTCTAGATCGGCCAGCGGAAGACCCTCGCGAACGCTCCGACTCAGAAACTGCTGCAAACCACTATCTTCCGTAAGCTCAATGTCTTGCGGAATCAGCGCAGAGTGTTCGGTCAGAGCCACTGCGCGTTCGATGGTGTTGGCCAGTTCGCGGACATTGCCCGGATAGCGATGCGACGTTAGCTTTTCCAGCGCTGCAGCCGAAATACCAATCAACGGACGCTGCAATCGGCTGCACGTCTTTGCAAGGAAGTGATCGACGAGCGCAGGAATGTCTTCAGGTCGCTGACGCAGCGAGGGAATCTCGATCCGAATGACGTTGAGCCGATAGAACAGATCGGGACGGAAGCGTCCTTCGCGAACCTGGGACTCCAGCGACTGATTGGTTGCAGCGACAAGGCGCGTCTTGACAGGCACTTCTACCGACGATCCAAGCGGACGCACGCGACTGGATTCCAAGACATGCAGGAGCTTTGCTTGGGAATCGAGCGGAATCTCCCCGACTTCATCGAGAAAGAGAGTGCCCCCTGATGCCACGACGATCAGACCCTCGCGACTACGCTGCGCATCGGTGAACGCGCCTTTGTGAACACCAAACAGCTCCGCTTCGATGAGCGTGCTCGGCAGCGCACCACAGTTTACTGCGACAAACGGAGCCTGCTGACGCTGACTCTGCGCATGAATGAATCGCGCCAGCGTCGTCTTGCCGGTTCCTGTTTCGCCCGTCAGCAGCACGGTCGAGTCGGTTCGCGCCGCGCGACTCGCGACATCCAGCACACGCTTCATCGCCGCACTGTCCGAAATCAGCGCCACATCTGTGGTCGGCGCTGGACGAGTAGCCCGCAGTCGAACGATCTCTCGTCGCACGTTCCGCTCGCGCAGCGCACGATCCACTGCTTCATAAAGCGACTCGATCGCAAACGGCTTGGTCAAAAAATCACACGCTCCCCCGCGCACCGCTTGCACCGCCAGATCGATGCTGCCAAACGCCGTCATTAGCAAGACCGGAGGACTCCCCGGCACACGAGACAGCGCCGCGACCAAGTCAATTCCGCGCAGCTCCGGCATCTCAACATCCGAAATCACAAGATCAAAGGAAGTCGATCGCGCGGCAAGGAGCGCAGCACGGGCCGAGGTCAGCCCTTGAACACAGTAGCCTCGCTCTGTCAGCATCTCCGATAGAAAGTCCACCACCCCCGCATCATCGTCGACCACCAGCAAGCGGGCTTCGGATTGATTCTGTTCTGTCATGTCATCACTTCCGCGCGGTGAGAAGGTCCGTCAATCGGGAGAACCACATGAAAGCGACTCCCTTTGCCGGGCCCGGACTCTGCCCAGACTTCACCGCCATGGGACTGCACCAAGGAACGAACGACAGCGAGTCCAAGACCGGTTCCCCCTTGCTCACTGCGCGTTGTAAAAAAGGGCTCAAAGATCTGCGGCAGCGTCTCTTTGTCAATGCCGCGTCCGGCGTCCGACACCGTGATCTGTACCGCTTGGGAAAGCTCACCAGCGGTGTCCTTGGTCGTCAGCTGAAGCGCGATGTGAATGAATCCGCCCGCATCCATGGACGCCATCGCGTTGTTTAGCAAGTTCAGCGCAACCTGCTGCACCTGCGCAGGATCGGCAAGCACCGACGGAAGCGGAGTCACAGAATCCAGCACGATCGTCACCCCTTTCCTTCGCGCCGTAAGCTCCAGAAGCTCCACCACTTCGCGCAGGACGTGACGAATGTCCATCCGCTGAAAGCGAGGCGGCGTGCGACGGGCAATGCGACCCAGCTGCGCCACGATCTGCGTAATGCGATCGGTCTGTTCGACAAAGATATCGGCATAGCGTCGCGTCTCACTGTCGGTGGCTCGCTCTTTCAGCACGCGGGCGCGACCATTTAGGATTTGCAGCGGAGAGCCAATCTCATGCGCAAGTCCGGCGGCAAGCTGTCCAAGCGTTGCCAGCTTATCGAGTCGCTGAAGACCGGCTTCCAGGCTGTGACGCGCTTCGACCTCGCTGGCGAGCTGCGCGCGGGTGTCCGCGAGGGTCTGCACCAGCTCGTTAAACTCCTGCGCAACCGTTCCCACTTCATCACGGCGGGTCGGCGTCAAAAGTGGCGGCGCGTGTCCACTGCGCAGCACCCGCACCGCTTGCAGCAGCGACGCGAGCGGTCGGCCAACGTAGAATGCCCCGATTCCGAAACAGAGTGCAGCCAGCGCCACCACCAGCACCAGCACGGAGGCCGCAATCGCGAAGCCTGTGCGCATCAGATCACGACGGGCATCGTCAAGAGGACGAACCAACGCAACGGTCCCAAGCAGGGCCTTTGTCTCATCGCGCAGAGGCGCTGCATAGACCGCGTATCCCGACAGGTTTTTCCCGACAAACCGCAAGAGCGGATGACCGATTGAAAACGCCGACGCCGTGACCCCACGCAGCATTGCCAAATCTAGCTTTTGATCCCCCGAGTGCGCCGACAGCTGCTGCTCTTTGCCAAACACGAAGATGTCGTAGACCGGATCGATGCGCTCCAACGCTTCGAGCGTTTCGCGAATGTCGGCAGGCTGTCCGTCGCGCGCAGCATTTTCGACGGCCACTTGCACGGCGGTGCCAGTCAGTCGTAGCTCGCGGCTGATCGACGCACGCAGATCGGAGGACTCCTGACGGAGCTGATACAGACCGTGGCTACCAATGACCAGCACGCTGGCGAAACACAGCGCAATCGAGAGCTTGAGGCTGACTCGCATGCCGCGATCTGTAGCAAATCACAACACCTGTTGATCAATGCGACACCACATCTTGCGTGTCTGTGACGCGCGCTCGTTGCAGACACTTCGGCACAGTGGCTGCTTTGCTGGTCGGTCATGCGAACAAGCAACTCCATCTGTCTTTGTGCCGCAGCTGTCTCGGCTCTCTTCGCCTGTTCCCGAGCGACCGATTCGCGCGCTGTCGCGACTGAGCGACCTGCGGATGCCGGACCTCCAAGCGGTGTGGTGAGCGTTTCCGCTGCATCCCTTCCGTTTCTGAAGACCCAAGCCGTTCAAGTGGAAGCCGCACTGCCCGCGCTTCGTGTTCCGGCGCGTGTGGCGTTTCAGGAAGGATCGTTTACGCAGCTGAGCGCGCCCCTTTCCGGTCGTGTCGTTATCGTGCATGTCAGCAGCGGCGACAAGGTGAAGTCGGGCGATCCACTCGTGACGCTCAACTGCCCCGAAGCGTCGTCCGCGCGCAGTCAGCTCGCGACCGCAGAAGCAGAGCTACGTGAAGCCCAAGCAGCGCTTGCGCGTGAAACGAAGATGCTTTCGCAAGGAGTCGGAACCGAGCGCGATCGACTGTCCGCAGAGATCAAGCTCGCATCCGAGCGCGCCGAATACCAGCGAGCCCTAGAGACTGCGCGATTTGTCGGAACCGGACAAGGCAGCATGGTGGTCCTGCGTGCGCCGCTTGATGGCGTCATCTTGTCTCGGCGTGCCACCGTCGGTGCAGCCGTCTCTGCTGGTGCGGAACCACTCATTGAGATCGGCGATCCCCAAGCGCTCTGGATCATCGCGGACGTATTCGAGCGCGACCTTGGCTTGATTCGCGTGGGTCTACGTACATCCACCGTACTGAAGTCGCTGCCGCAGCCGGTTCAAGGAGTCGTCACCTCGATCGGATCTGTAGTCAGTGAGTCGATGCGAACGGCCCCGGTCCGCATTGCCTGCACCGGTGACGTCTCTTTGCTGCGACCCGGGATGTTCGGACGAACGCAGATCGTATCCGATGAGTCAGGAATCGCGCTGCCGGCTCGCGCGGTGCTCATCCGCGAAGGCGGCGAAACCGTCGTCTATGTCGGTCACGGTCCCCAGCAGTTCGAGCGTCGCAAGGTTGTCATCGGCCCGACGCTGGATGGTCGCGTACGTGTGCTAACCGGACTTCAGCCTGCCGAGACAGTCGTCATTGAGGGGGCACTCCTCCTTGATGGCGCTGCTGAACAGCTTCTCTGAGGCCATCGCCATGCTTTCCCACATCATTCATCTCTGTGTTCGTCGTCGCGTGATGGTGCTGCTGCTGGTCCTGGCCGTGAGTGCCTACGGAGTCAGCGCGTATCTACACACGCCGGTCGAAGCCTTTCCTGATGTCACCAACCTTCAAGTCACAGTGCTTACCCAGATGCCGGGCTCCGCACCGGAAGAGGTCGAGCGGCAGATTACGATTCCCTTAGAGCGGGTCCTAAACGGCACCCCCGGAATGCTTCAGCTGCGCAGTGAAAGCCACTTCGGACTGTCGATGGTGTCACTGATTTTTGAAGATGAAGCCGATGTCTTTCGATCCCGCGCACTGGTCAGCGAGCGGGTCAGTACTGCCGATCTTCCCGACGGTGTGGTCGCCAAGCTTGCGCCCGATGCAACGCCGCTTGGCAAGGTCTATCAATATCGAATCGTAAGCGATCGCCACTCTGCAAACGCGCTCCGTTCCGAGCAAGACTGGACGGTCGTTCCGCTGCTCAAGCAAGTGCCGGGTGTTGCGGAAGTGGTGAGCTTTGGTGGCTTCCGAAAGGAGTTCCACCTGCAAGCTGATCCCGCCCGGCTCATCGCGCACGGACTGACGCTTAGCGATGTGACCGACGCGCTCAAAGCATCAAATCAAAACGTAGGTGGCGGCATCCTGAGTCTAGGCGAACAGGGGCTTGCGATACGCGGAATCGGCTATCTGCGCAGAGCCACAGAGCTTCTGGATGTCGTGCTGCGAACGCAAGGAGGCGTCCCAGTCACCGTCAGAGATGTCGCGCAGCTTGTGCAGTCCTATACACCTCGCTTGGGATCGATTGGATACGAAGATCGCTCCGATGTCACAGAGGGCTATGTGCTGCTACGGCGTGGCGAAAATCCATCGGTCGTCCTGTCTGGCATTGAAGAAAAGATCCAGTCGCTCAACAGCGGACGGCTTCCTGCTGGCATGTCGATTGTTCCGTTTTACGACCGCACCAGCTTGGTACGTCACACGCTGTCCACCGTCTATCACAACCTCGCGTTTGGCGCGGTCTTGGTTGTCTCTGTGGTGTGGCTGTTCTTGCGTACGCTGCGCGGATCTGTGGTGGTTGCTGCCGTGATTCCTGTCGCACTCCTTGGCGCGTTTATCGGACTCCGCTTCCTGCGGCTTCCGGCCAACTTGATCTCACTGGGAGCGATTGACTTCGGAATCTTGGTCGATGCCGCCGTGGTGCTGGTCGAGAGCGTTCTACACGCCATGGGTACCGCAGCAAATGCAAAGGACTTGCATCGACAACATCCCGGCGATCGGCTCTCTATCATCACCCATGCCGCCGTTCGCGTGGGTCGCCCAGCCCTGTTTGCAATGGCCATCATCACCGCAGCGCTGATGCCCATCTTTACGCTGGAGCGTATCGAGGGTCGCATCTTTCGTCCGCTCGCGATGACCTATGCATTTGCCCTATTGGGAGCACTTCTGCTGGCCTTTACGCTGGTTCCTGCGCTGTGCGCACTGCTGATTCGGCCAAAGGACGTGGCCCACGGAGATGCAAGGTGGTTGCATTGGCTACGTACTCGACATGAGCGCGGACTGGCTGCGCTCTTGCATCGGCAGTGGCTGGTGGGAATCGGTCTGGTGTGTCTACTCGGACTGGGAGGCGCGGCAGTGTCGCGATTGGGAAGCGAGTTTTTGCCAGAGCTTGATGAAGGCGATCTCCTGATCTTTGCGGAGATGCCACCCAGCATTTCTCTGGAACAGGGCGCCGACACTCTGCACGCGATGAGACAGCGAATCACACCGTTTCCTGAAGTGCTGTCTGTCCTAACCGAGCAGGGTCGACCCGAAGACGGAACCGACAATGAGTCGCTGAACCTAGGGAAGCTGCTGGTCCGGCTCCGTCCGCGTGACAGCTGGCGCAGCGGCTGGGATCGCGATCGACTGGTACAGACCCTGCGTGAGCGACTGAGCGAGATTCCCGGTGTCCGCTACAACTTCTCGCAGCCGATCCGTGATGCAGTGGAAGAGAGTGTGAGCGGAGCGCGCGGCAAGGTCGTGCTCAAGGTGGTCGGGGAAGATCTCGATCTGATGCGTACTGCGCTCAAGCAAGCGATGCCTCTGCTGAAGGCGATTCCGGGTGTGGTTGATCTGGACCTATATCGCGATGCAACCGTTCCGCAGATTCACATTGCACTCGATCGCGCAGCGCTGGCACGCGCAGGAATTCGCGTGGCCGATGCACTGGATCTGGTGGAAACCGCAACCGGAGGCCAAGTGGTGACATCTCTGTGGGAAGGCGAGCGTCCCGTCGATGTTCGCGTCCGTCTTCCTGCACCGGAGCGTAGCAACCTGGCCGCGCTCGGTGCCATCTTGATTCCTGCTGCAGATGGTGCGCGCATTCCGCTTCGTGATCTGGCCGCCATTCGCCTGCTGTCTGGTCGCGCGTCGATTCTTCGGGAAGAAAACCGGCGCTTCGCAGCGCTCAAGTTCAATGTGGAAGGTCGCGACATGGGATCGGTGGTGGCCGATGCGCAAGCGGTGATCGCGAAGCAGCTACAGCCACCGCCGGGACACGACTTTGTCTGGACCGGCGAGTTTGAAAACCAGCAGCGTGCGATGAAGCGGCTCTCTGTGGTCGTTCCGATCTCCTTTGTGATTGTCTTTGCGCTGCTGTACTTGGCTCTGCGATCGGTACGCGGCGCGCTGTCGATTCTGCTGCTGACACCGTTCGCGATGACGGGTGGCGCGCTCGGACTCCTTTTCTCAGGAATGAGCCTGTCTGTCAGCGCGGCGGTCGGATTCATCACGCTGCTTGGTCAAGTCTGTCTGGCGTCGCTGCTGGTGCTGTCTGCGATCGATGATCGATTGGAAGCAGCGACCACACCGTGGCGAGCCATGATCGAAGGAACCAGTGATCGACTTCGCCCCGTCCTTTTGACGGCACTGCTGGCGATGTTGGGTCTGCTGCCGATGGCGCTGTCTCACGAAATTGGCAGTGAGACGCAGCGTCCGTTCGCCGTGGTGATCATCGGCGGACTCTTTACCGCACTGCTGGTGACGCTGCTTGCGCTGCCGGTGCTGTACGAACGCATCCTGCGCGTGCAGGTTGATCCAACCACTCACAGTCCCAAAGATGTGGAGGTGGCATCATGAGTCGCGCACTGTCCACACGACTTGTCTGCGCACTGATCATCGGTCTGCTTCACAGCGGAGTCGCCATCGCCGCTGACAGCGAGCGACCCACCGAGATCACGATCGAAGACGCACTGCACATCTTGCAGACAGAGAGCCCACGCTGGGCCGCAGAGCGCGCGCAGCTGGGACTCACGGAAGCGGACCTGATTCAAGCCGCACTCCTTAGCAACCCATCGGTCAACTATAACGTGCTTCAGCTTGCCAAAGGAGCCAACACCGGAGCAGCTACAACTCATCAGCTCACCGTCGAGCAGCCTGTTCCTCTGTTTGGACAGAGAAGCGCGCGAATTCAGGCCGCACGCGCAGCCCAAGCGTCCGCGAAAGCAGACCTCGCAGCCCGCTTTGCAGAGCGCGCCCGCGAGCTTCATCACGCCTTTGTGGAGCTGCTCGGTGCGCAAGAAAAGCAGCGACTCCTTGCGGACAGCTTGAATGATCTTCAGCACGCAGAAGCGATCGTACGCGGACGAGCAGCAGCCGGAGATCGCAGCAAGTACGATGTGCTACGTGTCTCATTGGAAGCCAGAGCGCTCGACAGTGAATGGGCCAGTGCAGATGCACAGCGGCTCGACGCAGCCGGTCGGATTGGGGAGTATCTTGGAAGGCCTGGCTGGCAGCCCAGAGCCCGAGGTGATCTCACTCCGATTGACAAGTCCCAGACTGCGCAGCGGCTGTGGGAATACGCACGTACGGAACATCCGCAGGTCATTGCTACGCACAAGCGCATCGCACAGACCCAAGCGCTGATTTATCAGGCCAAGCGCGAGCGGTTTCCTGAAGTGGCGCTCCAGCTTGGCTTCATGCTCACGCAGGCAGAGAGCAGCGTCTCTGTCTTCGCAGGAATCTCGACTCCGCTGCCGCTGTGGAATCACCAGCAGGGAGCCACTGCCCGCGCCCATGCCGCACAGACCATTGCGACGCAGGAACGTCACGCCATCCTAAGCGAGACAGAGTCTGCGATTGAGCGCACCCTTGCCGTATCGCGAGGTCGTCACAGCGCTGCCGCACGACTGGCCCATGAAGTGTTCGCACGGCTTCCTGAGCTACGCAGCATGGCAGAGGAGTCCTATCGACAAGGCAAGAGCGGCGTCGTCGATCTGCTGGATGCATTCCGCAGCTTAAAAGATCTGCGACAGCAGTATGTGGAAGGAATCGTCGCGGCAGAGCATGCGGAAGTGGATCTGCTCTATGCCGCAGGAATCACTGGCAGCGGCCTCCATTAGCTGTCGTCTCTTAGGAGCTTGGTGTAACGCTGCCGTTTCGGCGAACCCGTTGCGCGAGAGGGATAAGCGACAGCAGCCAGAACAAGTGCACTGCGATCACGACCCCGACCATCACCTGGACAGAAACCTTAAACAGAAGCGTCAGCACTAGCACCACCAGCGCGCCCAGTCCGGTTCCGATTCGCGAGGCAACCTCAAAAATGGGCCGCTGCTCACCATACCGTGCTCCTTGCAAACGCACGAGGAGTCGCTCGGAGGCCGGCTCATACAGACCTCCCGACAAGCTGTCTTTTAGCACCCTCATGATCAGCATCACCGTCAGAGCTGCCGCCAAAAGCAGATAGCCACTTCCCAGCAGCAGACACGCCGGAACTGCCAGTACCGAAGCGGCCAGTCCCAGGTGACGAATGATCCGAGAGGAGCCCCCCGCAGCCAGCACAAGGCTCGCGCCATTCATCCAGATCGAAAGCGATGCAAGCAGCTGAACAAAGCCAGTACCGCCGCTCGCATTGAGGGTCAAGATCCAATAGAACAGCGATTCCAAACAGATTCCCGAAGCCGCAGCCAGCACAAACGCTGCGGTCACCGATCGAGCCTGAGCGTCACCCGTCAGCACTCGCAGCGCGTCCGCAAAGCCACTGCCCACTTGTGAGGAAGGAATCTCTGTCCCTACTTGTTTCAACGGCCTCGGATCGTCTGCTCGCGCAATTGGAATCAACAGGAGCAGCGTCAACGCCATCGGAACCATCAGGTGATCACGCGCAACGTCCATCGGTAGCAACCAGCGCTCGATGAGAACCCGATTCGCAGCACTGGTGATAAGGCCCCCGAACAGTCCCCCGGCATACACCGAAGCAGCAAACACAGTCAGGCCCCGATCGGTCTCGCTCTCATCCCCTTGCAGCAGCGAAAACAGCTGTGCGCCCAGGAGCATGAAGGCCACATCGACCCAGACAAAGAAGCCGACATAGGACACGATCGATCCGGTTCCTACAGGTCCCGATTCTCCGCGAAGCAGCGACAGCACAAAGCGAAAAAGCAGAAGTGACAGCGCAATCAGAAGCGTTGAACGAACCCGCCACGTTTCCTGCCCCCAGCGCTTCTGCATCCGAATTTGCAGCGCGACAAACGGCAAGCTAAGCGCGGCCACAATCAGGAATGCCATCGGCGCATGACGGTAGCCCACATGACAGGTCAGCGCGCAGTCCCGAACCACGCTGCCCAGTCCCTGGACCATGCCCAGAACAAACGCCGCAGCTGCAAGGCGCCGCAGCGGGACTCCACGAGCTTGTGCTTGACTCATTTTTCCTCGCAAAGATAGTATCATGGAAGGAATCGCAGACTCAGCACAGCAAGAACACTCCTCCCCCTTCGATTCCGAAAGCGATGGTGCGTATGAACCAGCTCGTGTCGCAGCTACTGGGACGAGTCCTTTCGAGCTACCGCTTGCTGGAGCGAGCGAGCGCACTGCCACAACTGATCGTCCGCGTAGGCGTCGGTCTGATGTTCCTCGGTGGCGCGATTCACAAGGCCACGCATCTTGCAGACTTTGTCGCGTACTTTGCGCAGCTTCACATTCCGGCGCCGCAGCTACAAGCACCGTTCGTCGTTGCTGTGGAGTTCCTCTGCGGTCTGCTGCTCATGATCGGACTGGGAACCCGACCCGCCGCGCTGATGCTGTCAGGAACCATGGTGGTCGCGCTCGCAACCGCTGCGATTCCCGAACACAAAATTCACGCCAACTGGCGCGGTCTGCTCGACTTCCTTTACCTTCCAGAGTGGCTGCTGCTCTGTCTGCTCGGTTGGCTAATCTTCGTCGGTGCAGGCAAGATCAGTGTGGATCATGGACTGCGCAGCAGACTTGTCCGCTATCTGGGGCTGTCGCAAGAGTGACCCCTCGCGATCACTGCCCTCTGTGCGGAAATGATTGAGCTTTCCCAAGTCTGCAAGCAGTACCAAACTCGAGCGGTGCTGCAGAACGTAACGCTGACGCTGCATGCGTCACAGACCCATGTTCTGCTCGGTGCCAGCGGCTGCGGCAAGACCACGCTGTTGCGACTGATCGCCGGAACCATTGCGCCCGATTCGGGAACTGTCACCATTGATGGATCTCCGGTCGTCGTTACAGATCCCTGTCCGCTGGCCGCGCAGGTCGGCTACATGACGCAAGAGGGAGGTCTGTTTCCGCATCTGACCGCAGAGCAGAATGTGACGCTGATGGCGCGCGTGCGGGGCATGCCCAAGGACGCGCAGCAACAGCGACTGGACGAGCTGTCGACGCTGGCAGGACTAAGCAGAGAGCATCTGTCCCGATATCCCTCGCAGCTCAGCGGTGGGCAGCGGCAGCGGGTGGCGCTGATTCGCGCGTTGTTTCAACGTCCGAAGTATCTGCTGCTCGATGAACCGATGGCCGCACTCGATCCGATTATGCGACGCGAGCTACAGACCACCCTCAAGCAGATATTCGGAGGGCTGCGGACCACGGTCATCTTGGTCACACACGATGTCGGAGAAGCAGCATTTTTTGGTGACACCATCACGTTGCTTCATCAGGGACTGGTGCTACAGCATGGCAGCTTTTCGGATCTGGTTCGCAGACCCCTGCATCCCCATGTCACTACATTCCTGAATGCACAGCGTCCGGTTCCGCAGCTCGGAGAGCTGATTGAATGAAGACCTACAGTAGGACTCCTTTCGCTCCAAGTAGGACTCCTTTCGCTCCGGTGCGGATTCCCTTTCTGCTGGGTCTGCTGGCACTCTGTCTTGGCCTGTCTTTGTCTTTTCCGCTTCGTGCTGAGCCGCGCCAAATCATCGTTGCCTCGAAGCCCTTCACAGAAAGTTATCTGCTGTCCGAGATGCTCGCCCAGATCATCGATGCGGAAGGGGAAGCCAGCGCAGTGCGCAAGTTCGGACTGGGTGGCCCGACGTTGGTGGTGGATGCGATAAAGAGCGGCACGGTCGATCTCGATGTGAACTATACCGGCTCGCTTGCCCATCTTCTGCTGCCCCAGAAGGCCGCTCCAAATCGAGCCGAGCTACTGGCTGCGCTGCGAACCTACGGCATCTTGCTGTCTGAATCGCTCGGCTTTAACAACACCTATGCGATTGCGGTTCGCAGTGAGACCGCGCGGTCCCTCCGGCTCACCGCGATCAGCGATCTACGCAGTCACAGCGATCTTCGAGGCGCATTCACGCCTGACTTTCTCAACTTTGACGACGGTTTTTACAAGCTTCAGCAGGTGTACGGAGTCACGCTACAGAGCGCCAAGCCGATGCAGCACTCGCTGGCCTACCAAGCCCTCCAAAGTGGCGAAATTGATCTCACCGATGCCTATACCACCGACGGTTCTTTATCCCAGTTTGATCTGACGCTGCTTCGCGATGATCGATCGTTTTTTCCAACCTACTACGGCGTGATCATGATCCGCGCCGAAGTTGCGGAGCGCTTTCCACGGACATGGCTCGCGCTGCGCAAGCTGGAAGGCAGACTGAGCGATTCCCAGATGACGAAGCTGAACGCCCAGGTGGATGTCGCTCGTCGCGATCTGGCGACGGTCGCCCACGAGTTTCTGGTGTCGGAGCAGCTGCTCAGTGCGCACTCCCAAGCCAGCGTGCAGAGCCATGTTCTGGATGCCGGGCTGTGGGTGAGTACCTATGAGCATCTCTTCCTGGTCCTGAGCTCGCTGCTCTTGTCCTGTCTAATCGGAGTTCCCTTGGGAATCCTGGCGGTTCAGTTTCGGCGGACTGGACAAGTCCTGATTGCAGGAACCGGTCTGCTTCAGACCATCCCGTCGCTCGCACTGCTGTGTTTTCTGATTCCCATCATGGGAATCGGCGCGCTGCCAACGATCTTCGCGCTGTTCCTATACGGTCTGCTACCGATCGCGCAGAGCACGACTTCGGGACTGCTTGCGCTGGATGGCCGACTGATCGAAACCGCGAAAATCCTGGGTCTTTCGCGAATGCAGCGTCTGCGCCTGATTGAACTACCGCTGGCCTCCCGGTACATCTTGGCCGGAATCAAGACCACCGCCGTGATCAACGTCGCCACCGCCACGATTGCAGCGCTGATCGGAGCCGGAGGATACGGTCGCTACATTACATCTGGACTGGCGATGAACGACACGAGGGTGATTCTGAAGGGAGCGATTCCCACGGCGCTTTTGGCAGTGCTTTTCCATGCCCTATTCGAGCTGCTGGGGCGATGGCTGATTCCTCGAGGACTCCAGCTTGCGCAGACACACGAGCCTTGATTGCAATTTCCGCGCTGTGATACCGTCCTTCATACCATGCAAGGAACAGGGCTCGCGCTGGCTGACTTCCGGGGGCAGCTGACCGCAGTCCTTGACGCGCTGCACCATGCCCGTAGGCTAAGTGACGAGTTCTTCGCGCGACTGACCCCCGAGGGAATGTATCTGCGGTCGATTGCGGAGCGGCATCGGGTGATCTTCTATCTGGGACATCTTGAGGCATTCGACCTGAATCTGCTGGCGACGAGGGTCTTGGCAAAGCCGACCGTAGACCCTGTGCTAGAGCGCCTGTTCGCATTCGGAATCGATCCGGTCGATGGGAATCTGCCACGAGATCTCCCTTCCGATTGGCCCTCGCTTGAGCAGGTTCACGCTTTCTGCCAAAAGGCTCGTCAGCATCTGGATGAAGTCCTTGCGGACGAGGTGAGCGTGCTCACGCAGAGCGATCTGCCGGTACGTGATGCGCTTGCGATGGCAGTCGAACATCGCTTCATGCACATCGAGACGCTGTCCTATATGCTGCCGCATTTGCCGCAGAGTGCGTTTGTTCCGGCAGCGCTCGTCCCCGTTCAGTCGCAACCAGGCCCCACCCAACCAGGCTATGACAGAGTGGGGCCACCACACGCTGTCCGACGGATTGCGATTCCTGCTGGACCGATCACGATCGGAAGGAATCGGGGACAGACCTTCGGCTGGGACAACGAGTTTGGCGCCCTGACCACGTATGTTCCGGCGTTTGCGATCGATGCACGCAAGGTCGTAAATGAAGAGTTTCTGTCGTTTGTGAGAGCCGGTGGATATAACGACAAGAGCCTATGGACCGACGAAGACTGGATCTGGAAGGAGTCACGACAGCTCCAGTTCCCGATTCTGTGGCGACCTGGTTCCGAGGGTTTCCGGCTGCGCGCGGCCTTTGAGGAAATCGCTCTGCCGCTCGACTGGCCGGTGCAAGTGAGTCTGGCCGAAGCACGCGCCTATGTTCGCTATCTTCACGCGCAAGACCCTCGCAGCACCGCCCGACTCCCAAGCGAAGCCGAGCTGCATCGCGCTGCCTATGCCAAGGCCCCTGAGCACTCGGATGCGGCAGAGTCGCCCGAGTCCTGTCGTCCGTATCCCTGGGCAGGCGAGCAAGCGATTCCGCTTCACCATGGAAACTTCGGCGGAGTCCGTCACGATCTCTGTCCGGTCGCGGCGTTTCCAGCCGGAGACAGTGAGCTGGGTGTAAGCGAGCTGCTCGGCAATCACTGGGAGTGGACGCAGACTCCCTTCCGACCTCTCCCCGGCTTTGCGATCGATCCTCGCTATCCGGGGTACTCACAGGCATTTTTCGACGACAAACACTTCGTGATCAAGGGCGCCGCAGCCTGTACGGATGTCCGTTTTTTGCGCCGCACGTTCCGCAACTGGTTCCAAGCTCACTATCCGTACGTCTTTGCCAGCTTCCGCTGCGTCTACCAATCACCCATCCATAGCACCGGAGTCCTTGATGAGCGTGGCGGTCTTCCCAGAGTCCATTGAAGTGGAGTCCTTTGCAGCGGATCTGCGCAGCGGTCTACGGACCGATGGCCAGCGGACCCTTCCTTCCAAGTATCTGTATGACGAGGTTGGCTCGGCGCTGTTCGAGGTCATCTGCGTGCTCCCAGAGTACGGACTGACCCGCGCGGATACTCGGCTCCTGATCCGTCATGCGCCAAGCTGGGTGTCGCAGCTTCCCTCAAAGACGTGCGTGGCGGAGCTGGGAAGTGGCAGCAGCAAAAAGACCCGGCTGATTCTCGAAGCGCTGGCGCAGCGACAAGAGACGACCTTCTTTCCGATCGACATTTCGCGGGCAGCGCTGGCTCAGTGTGCGCGCGAGCTGGGAGACATTCCCAACCTGAGCGTGAGCGGACTCCATATGGAGTACCTGCCCGGTCTACATGAAGCGAAAGCTCGACGGCAAAAGAAGGGACCGCTGCTGGTGCTGTTTCTCGGCAGTACCATTGGCAACTTCGCTCGGGACGCTGGAGAGCGATTCCTACGCAGCGTGCGCGAACAGCTAAGCCCCGGAGACTTCATGCTCTTGTCCTCTGATCTGGTCAAGAGTGAGGCCGAGTTGGTGCTGGCGTACGACGATGTCGCGGGTGTCACGGCTGCTTTTGATAAAAACGTCCTCGCGCGCATCAATCGCGAGCTAGATGCGGACTTCGATCTCGCGCGCTTTGCGCATGAAGCACGCTGGAATCGGGAAGCACGGCGGGTCGAGATGCATCTTGTGGCTCGCACAGACATGACCGTTCACATCCGCAGAGCGCAGCTGACCGTCGAGCTGGCTACGGGAGAGAGCATCAAGACCGAAGACAGCTACAAGTTTGAAACGGGAGAGATCCGCGACGTGGCCCAGCGCTGTGGCTTTCGCTGCGCCGAGCAGTGGATCGATTCGGAGTGGGCCTTCGCGCAGAGCCTTCTCGTCGCTGAGTAGTCATGCATACGCCCGGTCATGTCCTGCTAAACCTTGCCATGCTCGGGAGCGTGCTGGGTCATGAGTCTGCGGTGATCGCGGGCGCCATCCTTCCCGATCTGCCGATTGTGGCGCTGTACCTTCGCGAGCGCGCTCGCGGCACACCACCGGAGACCATCTGGTCGGTCTGTTATCAGCGAAAGGACTGGCTGGCGATCATTCATGGCGCACACTCTGTACCACTCGCGATGCTCGGTGTAGGGGTGTGCTGGCTGGCGCATCTACCGTCGCTGCTCGCCTTCTTCCTCAGCGTGCTGGGTCATGCCTTCTGCGACCTGCCGCTTCATGTCCATGATGCGCACCGACACTTCTTTCCGCTCAGTGACTACCGCTTCATCAGTCCGTGGTCGTACTGGGACGTTCGCTATCATGGGCGATCCGTGGCGCTGATCGAAGCGCTGCTCGTGTTTCTGTGTTCGCTGTACATCTACTGGGCCCTGGCGCCGCGCTGGCACAGCATGCCGCGATCGCTCGTCGCTGCGCTGCTTGCTGCCTGCAACCTGTGGTACGCGCAGAACTACTATCGGAACATTCTGAGAGCATGACAGCGACAGCACATCCGCTTGGCGCGGCGGGGAGCTTGGCGCTGGTGCTGACTCTCTGCATGCGACTGTTCCGAGCGACCAAGTACGAGGACGCCCCTCGCGTGGCGGCGCCGACCGTTGAGGATGACCTCGGCTGCGTGCTGGCCGCGGCTCTGCTTGGCGTGCTGTGTACGTACTCCTTCTGGCTGGGTCTTTTGGCGAGCGGCGTCTCTACCGCCTTTCTGCTGATTCTGTGGCTGGATGTCGCGCTCTATCACTGCTTTACCTTCGAGCTTGGACTCGGCGGAATCAGCGATGTTGTGCTCTCCAACCTGTTTGCCGAGGTTCGCAAGATGCAGCGCGCCCGGCAGTTCTTCCGCACGCACCGTGCCTTTGCGATGACGCCGCTGCTGTTTCTACAGGCTCCTCTTTTGCTGCTGCTGACGCCCACTTCTGCGCTGCGGCCCTTGCTCGAACTGAGCCTGCTTGCGTCGCTGCTGCCTGTCATTGTCGCATGTTGGCGCAGTCCCTCGCAGAAGCCAAGCGAGCGCTCAGACCATCGCCACGCGCTCTGGTACGACTTTCTTCTGCCGAGACGACCGCGAATTCCCAAAGACTTTCAAGTCCGTCCAGAGCACGCGCACCTGCTGCAAGATCCGCCGACAGCGCCGGAAAAGAGTCCTTTTTACGGAGTCCTACGCGGGCGCTCTGTCATCCTGTTGACCTTCGAGTCCGTGGGCAGCAGACACCTTGGGGAAGAGGCCGCGCACACTCCCTTTTTCTCTGCACTCCGTCAGTCTCCGCAGACGATCTGCTCACAGCATCATGTCAGCGTCGCTCCGCTCACCAATGTTGCGCATCGCGCCCTCTATTTTGGTCGACACTCTCTGCGCGAAAGGAGCGGCTGTCCAAGCTACCTTGCGTCGCTTGAGCAAGCTGGCTATCGCCGGATCTATCTGACTGCTGTCAACACCGCGCACTATGGACTTTCGACCCTGCTTCAGCAGGCCGGTTTCGATCACATCTGCGATGGTAAAGCGCTGCTTCAGACTGAGCATTCCGCGACGCTGCGCAGTGCCACCGATTCCATCCTTCCGTGCATCGGAGTCGCCAAGCTATCGGGACTACTTGCTGCGCAGCCGTTCTTTTTGCATGTCCATGCAGCCAACGCGCACCTGCCCTACTTGGTCGAAGATCCTCAGCGTTTTCATCGCCATGATCAGAAAGACGATCGCGGTCGCTTCCTAAACGCGGTGGAAGAGACGGATGCGATGTTTAGCAGACTCTATGCAGCACTCTGCGCCGAGCTATCTCCAAAGTTCGAGGGTCCCGATCGTCCACTGCTCCTTGTCAGCTCCGATCATGGACAGTCGTTTGGGGAACACGGCTATCACTCGCATGGCAGCGCTGTCACCGCCGAGCAGACCGAGGTTCCGCTACTCATCCATCATCCGCTACTTTCTGCCACGACGATTCCTTGGTCCACCCACTTCGAGGTCTTGCCCACCGTGCTCGATCTGCTGGGAATGACGGCACCGGGAACTGGCGCTGGCTCGATGTTACAGCAACGAACGAAGCCGGCCCTCTTGCTCTGGGATGGCCAACCCTCGCGGCCAACCAGCGGCTGTTTGGGACTGTTGATCGGGAACACCAAGTACTGCGTAGACCTTGTCCGTGATAGGCTGATCGAGTCGGATTGGAACGACCGTCCGCAGCGCATCCTGGTCGGCGCAGAGCGTCACTATTTTGAGGCCTTGATTGGTCTTATCGCAAAACATCAGGGTGTGTTGTGAGTCCGCATCTACCTGTCTCTGCAAAACCAAAGATCTTGGTTGTCTGTCCCACCGACTGGGAAAAGAACGAGCTGCACAAACCAACGGTCCAAGCGGCCTTCGATTTCCACATCTGTGGCGAGGACCTCTACGAGCGTCTCTCCTTCGAACAGGCGCCGACCTTCGATGTACGCGCCTATCTGATGGGAATCGTCGACTCCTATCGCTCGCACGGAGTCGCGGGCGTGCTGGGCACGGGCGACTATCCCGGCTGCATGTTCAGTGCGTTTATCGCCGAGCAGCTGGGTCTGCCAGGACCGACGCCGCGAGAGGTCGTCCTACTGTCCCACAAGTATTACAGT
>WBZX01000643.1_pt1 | contig 30483 bp, 21 predicted proteins | sample 5204211 | NCBI WGS metagenome assembly WBZX01 (sample SAMN12344362, study PRJNA552823) | activated sludge metagenome | biome: Activated sludge suspended growth; feature: Nitrification reactor; material: Wastewater; isolation source: activated sludge from nitrification reactor of wastewater... | reverse complement strand
CCCTCATCGACCCCTACGCCATCTACCAGCATCTGCTGGACTACTGGGCCGCCACCATGCAAGACGACGTGGACGCCGTGGCCACCGACGGCTGGCTGGCCCGCCCCCGGCGCATCACCGAGCGCAAAAAGGGCAAAGACGGCCAGCCCGGCCGCGAGGTGGACAAAGGCTGGGCCTGCGACCTGCTGCCCAAACCCCTGCTGCTGGCCCAGTGCTTTGCCGCCGAGCAGGCCGCGCTGGAGCAACTGGCCACCGCGCTGGAAGCCGCCAGCGCCCAGCTGACCGAGCTGGAAGAAGAACACAGCGGTGACGACGCCATCTTCAACGGCTACGAGCGCATCAACGCCGCCGCCGTGAAAGAGCGGCTCGCCGAGATCAAGGGCGATGCGGATGCGGATGAAGAGCGCGCCGTGCTGCAGCGTTGGCAAGCCCTGGCCGCTGAAGAAGCGCGCCTGAAGAAGCAGCTGAAAGACGCCGACGCCGCACTGGACGCCAAGGCCTACGCCCACTACCCGAGCTTGAGCGAAGCCCAGGTGAAGACCATGGTGGTGCAGCACAAATGGCTGGCCGCGCTGGAAGCGGCGGCCCACAGCGAGCTGGACCGCGTGAGCCAGCGATTGACGCAAAGGGTGAAGGAACTGGCCGGCCGCTACGAACACACGCTGGGCGAACTGGGCACGCGCGTGGCCGAGCTGGAAGGCCGCGTGGCGGGGCATCTGCAGCGCATGGGGTTCGCATGGACGTGAGGGAGCCGAGTGCGAAGTACCTCGCAGCGCCGGGGTTCAAGCAGACTGAGGTGGGGTTGATTCCTGAGGACTGGACGTTGCAGCCACTCGACGCCCTGGCACACGTGACGAGTGGCAAGCGGCTGCCTCCGGGCTACGTGCTCACCGGAGACCCCACACCACACCCCTACATTCGCGTCACCGACATGCGTGCTGGAACAGTGGCGGTTGACGACATCAAGTTCGTACCGCGCGACGCGGCCGAGGGTATCAAGCGCTATCGCATCTGGACGGATGACCTGTTCATCTCGGTGGCTGGCACGCTCGGGATTGTCGGAAAGGTGCCCGAGTCGCTGAATGGAGCCAACCTTACCGAGAACGCAGATCGGATTACCGACATACGTTGTTCACGGGACTATCTGCTTCATGTGCTGTTGGCGCCGGGCATACAGCGCGGCATTGCCTTGCTTCAGACCGTTGGTGCGCAACCCAAGCTGGCTTTGGAGCGCATCCGAAAGTTCCTGATCGTCTTGCCACCTGCCCGAGAGGAGCAGGTGGCGATAGCGCAGGCACTGACCGATGCCGACGCCCTCATCGAATCCCTGGAACAACTCTTCGCCAAGAAGCGCCAGATCAAACAAGGCGCCATGCAGGAACTGCTCACCGGCCAGCGCCGCTTGCCGGGGTTCGAGCGGGCATGGGGCCGCGTGCCACTGGGGCAGACGTTGACGATCCGCCATGGCAAGAGCCAGCGAGGTGTTGAGGCCATTGGCGGCCCCTTCCCTATCCTTGCCTCGGGCGGCGTGATCGGTGCGGCCACCGGATACATCTATGACAAGCCATCGGTCCTGATCGGGCGAAAGGGCACGATCAACCAACCGCAGTACATGGACAGCCCGTTCTGGTCGGTGGACACGCTGTTCTTTTCGGAGGTCATGGAGCCGAACGTTCCGAAGTACCTGTATTACCTGTTCTGCTCGATCAATTGGACCCAGTTCAACGAAGGGTCTGGGGTGCCCAGCTTGAATGCATCCACCATCGAAGCCGTTGAAGTCCTGATGCCAGAGCATGACGAGCAAGCGGCAATCGCAGATGTGTTGACAGCGATGGACACTGAGCTGGCTGGCCTCGAAACCAAACTCACCAAAGCCCGCCACCTCAAGCAAGCCATGATGCAGGCCCTGCTCACCGGCCGCATCCGGCTGGCCCCGCCAGCCGCCGCCACCGACAGTGGCGTTTGACCGTTGAGCGCCACCACGCTGCCCCGCAGAGGGTGTCGGGTGGCTGGATGACGCAAGTAGAGGGGGAATGCTTCGCGCCCGGCCCAGGGCGCGGAGCAGGAGGACATGGAGTCAGCCAGCCACCCGGCGACCTCTGCGCCGCACCTGACCTGTGGCGTTAGCATGCCCACCCCACCCCACCGCCAAGCCCCCCAACGCCCATGACCCGCACCACCACCCTCACCGCCCTGGCCTGGGCCCTGGCGCTGCCGCTGTGCACCCACGCCGCCGCTCCCAACCCCTGCGACACGCAGGCCAACACGCTGGAGATCAACGCCTGCGGCGTGCAGCAGCTCAAAGAGAAAGACGCCGCGCTGAACCAGGCCTACAAGGCGCTGATGGCCGCGCTGCAGCCCGAAGCGCCGGCCCAGGCCGCCGAGATGGCCGAGATCCGCAAGAAGGTGCAGGCCGCGCAGCGCGCCTGGATCCAGTACCGCGACCAGGACTGCGACGCGATGTACGACTTCAACATCCGCGGCTCGATGCGCAACAGCATCGCGCTGCGCTGCAAGATCGAGAAGACGGTGGCGCGCACCAAAGAGCTGGAAGGCTGGGTGGCGTTTTGAGGGCTGGGGTGGGGCGTGGTTGCCTCAGCCCGCAGGAATGTCGTAGACCTGCAATGTCACACTGCCGTCTTCGTGCTCAAACACCTCCAGCGCCTGGTTGACCAGGTCGTCCCGGTGCTCAAGTTCGTCCAGCACGAGCTGGAACAGGTCGCGCTGTCGGTCCAGGTCCATGGGGTGCACCGAGTTCAGGCAGATCAGCCCGGCGTGCAGGTCTTGCTGGGCATGCAGACCACCCGGAGCGGGCTTGCCGTGGCCCCTGAAGTCGCGGGCGTTGTGGGTGACGAGGGTGTAGTCGTGGTCGATGACCAGGCGAATCAAGTCCCAGTCTTTGGTGCCCTGCCAGCCGCGATTGCGCACACAGGTGGATTCCAGGTGTCCTGTCTCGGCGGCCATCTGCACCAGTTCGGGCGACAGGCACTCGTCGATGAGCAGCTTCAGTGGCATGGCAAGCCGCTCTGGGTTCAGTGCGTCAAGCCTTGGGTGCCGTGATGGGTCGCGCTGGCCTCAGCACGCGCGTCTCTTTGATGGCCCAGTCTGGTTGGGCTTCGGCCAGGCGGCGTGGGCGGCCGCGCCTCGGGTGCACTTGCTGGTAGACCCGCGCGGCGCTGATGAGTGCGTCGGTGAGGAAGGGGTAAGACGCCGTGACCCGCTTGGCGTGGATGCCCTTGTCCAGCGACGCGATCACATCGGCGATGGGCACCCGGGTGCCTGCGAATACGGGAAGGCCGTCCATGATGTCGGGCGAAGCCTGGATCAGGGCGTCGGCGTTGTCCACCTGCTGGGCGCGGGCGGTGGCGTCCTCCACAAAGGAAGAAATGTCGACCTGCCCGTGGGGCAGGCGCACCAACCAGTCCACCTTGCCACGGGTGGCCTGCAATGAAAGCACCCGGTCGCGGTCGGCGCGTTGCTCGACCCGCTGGGTCAGTTCCACCAACACCCGCTTGCGCAGGTTGGCGGAATAGTCGCTTTCGGTGCCGAAGTAGAAACGGGCAAAAGCCGCCGCCAGGCGGGCATAGCGCCGGCCGTTCTCGGCCTGCACCAGCGCAGCCGGGACGATGTGCTCGTCCACCACCCGGTTCATGTCGCGGTCACTCAGCGCCGCGATGAACGCGGCTTCGGCGCTGGGCACGAAGGTGGAGGTGGCGGGCATGACTTATAAATATTCCGATAATTCGGAAAGTATATTGGCGATGCACCCGAGTTGCAAGACTGCGGCCGGGGTGTGCCGGGTGGCGTGGTAGCGGTGAGGCGCTGGCTCAGATCAGCGCAGCGGCCTCGCGCAGGCGCTGTGCGGTGAGCACCAACCCGTTGCGTTCCAGCGCGTCGGCAAAGGCCTGCGGGGTGTAGGCCGGGTTACACAGGCGCTCGCGCTGCTCCTTGAAGGCTACCAGCACCAGCAAGGGGTCCAGGTCCATCTGGGCCACCAGGAAATCGTCGGGGTGGATGGCTTGCAGGCCGAAAGGCGCCAGGGCGTGTTCCGGAAAATCTTTCAAGTTGGCGGTGACGATGCAGTCGGCATGGCCCGCGATGGCGGCCGCCAGCACATGGGTGTCGTCGGCGTCGGGCAACTGCAGGCTGGGTGCCACCAGCGCCCAGGCGGCCTCGGGCACTTCCCAGTCGGCCACGGCGTCGCGCATGGCATCGCGCCGGGCGGTGTAGGTGCCCGGTGGCTTGCCGTTGCGCGCTTCCAGCGAGCGGGTCCACTCAGCCTCGATGCGCTGGGTCCATTTGGCGGCGTACAGGCCTGTGGCGGCCACGCTCATCAGGCTGTCGCACACCGCCACGGGGAACAGCACGCAGGCGTCCAGCAAGGCGGTGTAGCGCGCATGGCCCGCCATGGCCTGGCTCAGTAGTCCAGGCCCAGTTCGCGGGCGTTGTCGGCCATGCGCTGCAGGGCCGATTTCTGGTTGGCGCGCATGGCCGTGGCGTAGGCCTGCAGGTCGTCAAAGGCCACGCGCCGGTGGGTGCCAACCATGCGGTGCGGCAGCCGGCCGGCCTCGATCTCCTTGATGACGAAGGGCCGCGAGACGTTGAGGAAGTTGGCGGCCTCCACCGTGGACAGCTCCTGCTTGGTGGGCATCAGCACGATGGGCTTGCGCTCGCTGAGCGCGCCCAGCAGCTGGGCAATGAAGCGCAACGCCTGGGGCGGCAACTGCACCACGGGCTGGGCGCCGTCGTCGCTCTCCAGCGTGATGGTGGCGGCGCGGGAATGGTCGAGCGCCGCCATGATGCAGCGCTGCGCCACGCGCGCCATTTCGGCTTCCTCGGCGGAAAGCTGGGGGGGCAGCAGTGGCTTGTCTTGCTCAAGGGCGGCCATGGTGAACTCTCCTTGGAGTGGGATGATAAGTGCAATAAACGCAACAAGTGCACCTATTGAGAAAGAACGAATTCCTGAAACCTGACTGGGATGCTGGCCCCTTGAGGGGGTCTCAGTACAGATGTGGCGCGACCGGTTTTGCATTTCCGCAAACTTGCTTTTGAAGATCAAGAGACATTCGATGTGCATCTAAATGTCTGTCATCAAATGAATTTCTGAAGTAAATTCAACTTCTCTTCTGGTCCTCTTTGCAGATGCTGGCGCCCATGGCTGAATTTACTCACCACGATTTGCGGTTGTTGAACCCGACGTTCTCCTCCCCGCTGCTCGACGTGCTGACCGATCTGGAGCACCTGCGCCGGCTAGAGCTGCGCGGCACCACGCCCTGGCCGGTGTTTGTACAACTCAAGCAGGTGTTCCACCTGTTGGAGAGCCTGGCATCGGCCCGCATTGAGGGCAACCACACCACGCTGGCCGACTATGTGGAGAGCAAGGTGGTGGTGGCGGGGCCTGGCGACGAGGCGGCCGAGCCGCTGCGCGAGATCGACAACATCGAGGCGGCCATGCAGGAGGTGGAGGCCGTGGTGCAGCCTGGCGAGCCCTTGAGCGAGCACCTGCTGCGCAGCCTGCACGCGCTGACAGTGCAAGGCCTGGTGCGCGAGGGGGATCGAACGCCCGGGGCCTGGCGCACGGGACCGGTGGCCATTGCGCAGGCCGAGCACTTGCCGCCCGAAGCCATCCAGGTGCCTGGTTACATGCAAGAGCTGGTGGCGTTCGTGAACCAGCCTGATGCACCCAAGTACGACCTGATGAAGGTGGCGCTGGCCCACCACCGCTTTGCCTGGGTGCACCCGTTTGGCAATGGCAATGGCCGGGTGGTGCGGCTGTTCACCTATGCGCTGCTCATCAAGTATGGCTTTCAGGTCAGCGCGGGGGGCCGCCTGCTGAACCCGGCGGCCGTGTTCTGCGCCGACCGTGAGCGCTATTACGCCATGCTGGCCCAGGCCGACGCGGGCACCGACGAGGCACTGGAGGCCTGGTGCACCTACGTGCTCACAGGCGTGCGCGACGAGCTCAACAAGGTGGATCGCCTGGCCGACTACAAGTACCTGCAAACCCAGGTGTTGCTGCCCGCGTTGGCCCATGCCCGCCATCGGCAGCTCATCACTGGGCAAGAAGAGGCGGTGCTGAGCGCCACAGTGAAGGCCGGTGAGGTGAAGGCGGGTGATTTGGCCGCCGTGATGCCGGGGCTCAACGCCGCGCAGCGCACCTACCAGGTGAAGAAGCTGGTGGCCAGTGGCATGTTGCAGCCGGTGCGCCCGGGGGCCAGGCAATACACCATAGGCTTCACCAACAACACACTGCTGCGTGGTGTGGTGCGGGCATTGACCGAGCAAGGCTTCATCCCGCAGGCATTGAGCGCCCCTCGACCTTGAGCCGCCAGGCGCCGACACCAGGGAGAACAAACAACATGCCACCGGCCACCCCCGAAGAGCCCCCCATCGCCCCGCCCGAGCGCGCCACGCAGGAGCGGGTGATCGCCCTGCTGTGCCACGAGCTGCACTACCGCTTTCTGGGCAACCGGGCCGACCGGGTGGGCAACAGCAACATCGAGGAGAGCCTGCTGGCCGACTGGCTGGGCCAGCGTGGCCACAGCCCGGCGCAGGTGAGCCGCGCGCTCGATCTGCTGCGCCGCGAGGCCCGCCACCCGGGCCGCGACCTGATGGGCAACAACCAGGCGGTGTACCGGCTGCTGCGCTACGGCGTGCCGGTGAAGGTGGACGCGGGCGAGCCCACGCAAACGGTGGCGCTGATCGACTGGGACCACCCCGAGGCCAACGACTTTGCGGTGGCCGAGGAGGTGACGCTGCAGGGCCCGCGCGAGCGCCGGCCCGACCTGGTGCTGTACGTGAACGGCCTGGCCTTGGCCGTGGTGGAGCTGAAGAACAGCCGCACCAGCCTGGGCGATGGCATACGGCAAAGCCTGTCGAACCAGCAGCCCGAGTTCAACGCCTGGTTCTTCAGCACGGTGCAGTTCGTCTTTGCGGGCAACGATTCCGAGGGGCTGAAGTACGGCAGCGTGGGCACGCCCGAGAAGTACTACTTGCACTGGAAGGAAGACGAGGCCGACAACGCCGGCTACAAGCTCGACAAGTACTTGCGCAAGCTGTGCCAGCCGGCCCGCCTGCTGGAGCTGGTGCACGACGGCGTGCTGTTCGACGGCGGGGTGAAGAAGCTGCCGCGCCCGCACCAGTACTTTGGCCTCAAGGCGGCGCAGGCGCGGGTGAACGCGCGCCAGGGCGGCATCATCTGGCACACCCAGGGGGCGGGCAAGAGCATCCTGATGGTGCTGCTGGCGCAGTGGATTCTGGAGAACAAGCCGCACGCGCGGGTGGCCATCGTCACCGACCGCGACGAGCTGGACAAGCAGATCAAGCGCGTCTTCGAGGACGCCGGCCACACCATCTACCGCACCCACAGCGGGCGCGACCTGCTGGCCCAGCTGGGCCAGGCCACGCCGCGCCTGCTGTGCTCGCTGGTGCACAAGTTTGGCCGCCAGGGGCGGGGCAAGAGCGAGAGCGAGTTCGACGCCTTCATCGACGAGCTGGGCAGCCAGCCCGCACACACCGTGGGCGAGGTCTACGTGTTCGTGGACGAATGCCACCGCACGCAAAGCGGCCGGTTGCACCGGGTGATGAAGGCGCTGATGCCCTCCGCCGTGTTCATCGGCTTCACCGGCACGCCGCTGCTGAAGGCCGACCAGCAGACCAGCCGCGAGGTGTTCGGCCCCTACATCCACACCTACAAGTTCAGCGAGGCGGTGGCCGACAAGGTGGTGCTGGACCTGGTCTACGAGGCCCGCGACATCGACCAGCGCCTGGGCTCGCCCGAGCGGGTGGATCAGTGGTTCGAGGCCCGCACCCGGGGCCTGAACGCCTGGCAGCGCGACGAGCTGAAGAAGCGCTGGGGCACCATGCAGGGCGTGCTCAGCGCGCGCCCGCGCCGCGAGCGTGTGGTGAGCGACGTGATGATGGATTTCGCCACCCGGCCGCGGCTGATGGACGGCCAGGGCAATGCCATTCTGGTGGCGGCCAGCATCTTCGAGGCCTGCCAGTACTACACGCAGTTCAACCAGCCCAACACCGGCTTCAAGGGCCAGTGCGCGCTCGTCACCTCGTACAACCCGCAAAGCCGCGACGTGACGCTGGAAGAAACCGGCGCCAACACCGAGACCGACAAGCAGTTCATCTACGCCACCTACACCGAGCTGCTGAAGGGCGTGCAGGCGCTGCCCGGCCAGAGCGCCACCGAGACCTACGAGGACGCGGCCAAGGCGCAGTTTGTCAAGCAGCCGGCCAGCATGAAGCTGCTGATCGTGGTGCAGAAGCTGCTCACCGGCTTTGACGCGCCGCCCTGCACCTACCTCTACATCGACAAGGCCATGCAGGACCACGGCCTGTTCCAGGCCATCTGCCGCACCAACCGGCTGGACGGCGACAGCAAGGACTTTGGCTACATCGTTGACTACAAGGACTTGTTCAAGAACCTGGTGAACGACAAAGGCACGGGCGCGCTGCAGGTGTATTCGTCGGAGCTGGACCACAGCGCCGGCGGCGCCGAACCCCAGGTGCTGATGCAGAGCCGATTGCAAAAGGGCCGCGAGCGGCTGGACGACGCGCTGGAGGCGCTGGCGCTGGTCTGCGAGCCCGTGCCGCCGCCGCGCGACGACCTGGCCCACATCCACCACTTCTGCGGCAACACCGAGGTGGCCACCGACTTGCAGCAGCGCGAGCCGCGCCGCGTGGCGCTGTACAAGGCCACCGCCAGCCTGCTGCGGGCCTTTGGCAACCTGGCGGATGAATTGCCAGCGGCAGGCTACTCGCCGGCAGACATCCAGCAGATTCAGGCGCGAATCAAGCACTACGCCCAGCTGCGCGACATCGTGCGCCAGGCCAGCGGCGAAACGCTGGACCTCAAGGCCTACGAGGCCGACATGCGGCATTTGCTCGACACCTATGTGCAGGCCGACGAGCCGCGCAAGATCTCGCCCTTCGACGGCATGGGCCTGCTGGAGATCATCACCCGCACCGGCATGGACCAGGCCATCGCCACGCAGCTGGGCGGCCTGCAGGGCCAGCGCGAGGCGATTGCCGAGACGATCGAGAACAACGTGCGGCGCAAGATCATCAAGGAGAGCCTGACCGACCCGGCCTACTTCGCCCGCATGTCGGCGCTGCTGGACGAGATCATTGCCGACCGTCGCGCCAAAGCGATTGAATACGAGGCCTACCTGCAGCGCATCGCCCTGCTGGTGGGCCAGGTGCAGCAGGGCAATGTGGGCGGCGCGCCGCGCGAGCTGAACACGCCGGGGCAAAGGGCGATCTACCACTTCCTGCAGGCCTGGCCACAACTTCGGGTGGCCGAGGGCGCGGCCGATGCCGCCGCGCTGGCGCAGCGGCTGCACGCGGCCATCCGTGGTGCGGCCTTTGACGGTTGGCGTGGCCACAAACCGCGCGAGGAGGCGGTGAAGCAGGCCATGTTCGCCGTGCTGGGCGACGCGCAGGCGGTGCTGGACCTGTTCCCCCTCGTCGAGGCGCAGCAGGAGTACTGAGGTGCCTTCACTCGACCTGGGCAGCGTGGACTTGGGGAGTGTTCGTGCAGAGCTGGTGCGCAAGCCCATCAAGCATGTGCACCTGAGCGTGCACCCGCCGCTGGGAGCGGTGCGCATCGCCGCGCCGCCGCACATGGCGCTGGAAACCATCCGCCTGTTCGCCATCGCCAAGCTGGGTTGGATCAAGGAGCAGCAGCGCCGCCTGCGTGCGCAGGAGCGCGAGGCGCCGCGCCTGCACGTCAACCGCGAGAGCCACCAGGTGTGGGGCCAGCGCCGCCTGCTCAGGCTGGAATGGGCCGAGGCCGCGCCCTGCGTGCGCCTGCACCACAAGACCCTGGTGCTGCAGCTGCGGCCCGGCGCCAGCGAGGCCAAGCGTGCCGAGGTGCTGGAGGCCTGGCTGCGCCAGCAACTGCGAGCGGCCGTGCCGACGCTGCTGGCCAAATGGCAGCCGCTGCTGGGTGTGCAGGCGGCGGCCGTCTACGTGCAGCGCATGAAAACCAAGTGGGGCGCCTGCAACCCGGTGTGCCGCACGATACGGCTGAACACCGACCTGGCCCGCAAGCCCCCCGAGTGCCTGGAGTACATCGTGGTGCACGAGCTGGCGCACCTGCGCGAGCCCCACCACGGCGAGGCCTTCCAGCGCCTGATGAACGAGGTGATGCCGCAGTGGCAGGCGCACCGCCGGGCGCTGAACCGGCTGCCGCTGCGGCATGAGGATTGGGGCTACTGACAGCAGCCCCTGTCATCCAAGCGGCCCCGCTCGTCACGCCCGTCGCACAGTCGTCCTTCCCGCGTAGGCGGGAGTCCACCCCAACAGCCTGGATTCCCGCCTTCGCGGGAATGACGAGGAGACGGCGGGAATGACGAGGAGACTGCGGCAACGACGAAGAGGCGGCGGGAGCGACGGGGTATCGCCACACCCCTGTGATAGCGTGCCCAGCACTGCCGCCAGCGCCCTGATCGAGGCCTCGCTCAAGAGGCCCACGCGCCGGCGGCGCCGGTTCAGCCAGGGGGTTTCATGTCACGAGTTCAGGCCCGTTGGGCCCATGCGGTGGTTGCGGCCTTGTGCCTGTGGGGCGCACAGGTGCAGGCCACCCAGATCATCGGCCTCACGCCGCAAGGCGAGGTGGCGCGGGTGCGCCAGGTGGTGGCCAAGTTCGACGACAGCGCCGTGGCCTTTGGCGACCCCAAGGCCGCCGCGCCGCTCGGCCTGAGCTGCAGCGACGCCCAGGCCACGCAGGGCAACGGCCGCTGGATCAGCGACCGCGAGTGGGCGTTTGAGTTCGCCAATGATTTGCCGCCGGGCGTGAAGTGCAATCTGCAGGTGCGGCCGGGCTTCAAGACCGGCAAGGGCGCGGCCCTGAACGGCCCCACGCAGTTCCGCTTCAACACCGGCGGGCCGTTTGTTCAGCACATCTACCCCGGCACCTACGAGAGGCTGGACGAGGAACAGGTGTTCGCGTTGCGGCTCAACGGCGCGGCCACGCCGGCCAGCGTGGCTGAGAACGTCTGGTGTGCGCTCGACAGCCTGGGCGAGCGCGTGCCGGTGAAGGCGGTGGAAGGCGCACAGCGCACGGCCATCCTCAAGGTGCTGGGGTTGGAGAAGGACGCGGCGCAAGACCCGCAGCGCATCCTCACGCTGGCCTGCAAGCGCCGGCTCACGCCCAGCACCCAGGTGCAGCTGGTGTACGGCAAGGGCGTGGCCACGCCCAGCGGCGTGGCCAACAGCACCGAGCGCCGCTACACCTGGCGGGTGCGCGAGCCCTTCGAGATCACCTTCACTTGCGAGCGCGAAAACGCCCAGGCCGGTTGCCTGCCCATGCAGCCGATGACGCTGCGCTTCAACGCGCCGGTGCCGCGCAAGCTGGCCGAGGGGCTGCGGCTGGTGTCGCCCAAGGACAGCACCAAGCCGGCCTTGGACGAAGGCCAGGGCGACGGCGAAGAGGTGGTGAACAGCGTGGCCTTCGCTGCGCCCTTCCCCGAGCAGACCGCGATGAAGCTGGAGCTGCCGCGCGGCTTTGCCGACGCCTCGGGCCGCACCGCGCGCAACGCCGACAAGTTCCCGCTCAAGGTGGCCACCGGCCAGATGCCGCCGCTGGCCAAGTTTGCGGCTTCGCCCTTTGGCATCGTGGAGCGCTTTGCCGAGCCCGATGGCGTGGCCCTGCTGCCGGTGACGCTGCGCAACGTCGAGGCCAAGCTCTCGGTGAAGGGCCTGAACCCGCAGGGCAAGGTGAGCGACCTGCGGCCCAGCAGCGATGCCGACATCATCCGCTGGTTCCGCAAGGTGCAGCGCTACGACGAGTCGCGCGTGGGCCGCGACGAGGCCAGGCGCGACGGCGTGGCCCAACTGCCCAAGGTGTGGGCCGACGGCGCGAACAAGACGCATGTGGAATCGCGCGCGCTGTCGCTGCTGTCCGGCGTGAAGGAGGCCAAGACGCTGGACCTGCCCCGGCCCGCCGGCAACGACCCGCGCCCCTTCGAGGTGGTGGGCATCCCGCTCACGCCCGGCTTCCACGTGGTGGAGATCGCCAGCCCACGCCTGGGCCAGAGCCTGCTGCACGAAGACTATGGCGACGCCCGCACGATGTACGTGCGCAGCGCGGCCCTGGTGACCAACCTGGGCGTGCACTTCAAGCTGGGCCGCGAGAACGCCGTGGCCTGGGTCACCACGCTGGACAAGGGCCAGCCCGTGGCCGGCGCGGCGGTGCAGGTGTCCGACTGCACGGGCAAGGCCCTGGCCAAGGGCACCACCGACGCCAAGGGCCTGGTGGCGCTGAAGGGCCTTTCGCCGCAAGCCCCGTATTGCAGTGGACGCACCCAGACCAGTGGTGGCAACGGCGAATACGAAGGTGAGGATGGCCCCAGCGGTGCCTACTTCGTCAGTGCCCGCGCCACCGACGCAAAAGGCGTGCAGGACCTGGCCTTCACCTGGAGCAACTGGACCCGTGGCATCGAGCCCTGGCGCTTCAACCTGCCCACCAGCCGCGCCGCCCAGCCCACGCTGCGCGCCCACACCGTGTTCGACCGTGCCCTGCTGCGCGCCGGCGAAACCGTGGGCATGAAGCACTACGTGCGCAAGGAAACGCGCCAAGGATTCGGCTTGCCCCCTGAGGGCGACCTGCCGGTGAACCTGGTGGTCACCCATGTGGGCAGTGGCCAGCAATACACGCAGAAGCTCGCCTGGCGCAAGACGGGCACGGGTGGTTTGGCGGCCGAGAGCAGCCTGGCCATCCCCGCCGCCGCCAAGCTGGGCGTCTACCAGGTGGAGCTTGAAGGCGGCGCGGCTGGCGCCATGGAAACCGGCCAGTTCCGCGTGGAGGAGTTCCGCCTGCCGGTGCTGCAAGGGCAGGTGGCCGTGGCGCCGGGCGCCGACAAGAAGAGGGCCGAGCTGGTGCAGGCCAAAGAGGTGCCGGTGAGCGTGCAGGTGAGCTACATCGCCGGTGGCGCTGCGGCCAACCTGCCGGTGCAGGTCTCGGCCCTGGTGCGGCCCAAGGCGCTGCACTTCGCCGACTACGACGCCTACAGCTTCAACCCGCCGCGCGGCAAGGCCACCGCCAGCGCCGACGGCGAAGAAGACGCGCGCCTGGAGGGCGACGACCAGCGCGTCATCGCCGACAAGCTACCCCTCACCCTCAACCGCCAGGGCACCGGCCAGGTCAGCGTCAAGGACGTGCCTGCAGCCAGGCAGCCGCGCCAACTGCTGCTCGAAGCCAGCTACGCCGACCCGAACGGCGAGGTGCAAACCCTGCGCAGCAGCGCCACGCTGTGGCCCGCCGCAGTGATCGCCGGCATCAAGACCGAAGGCTGGGTGTCGCTGGGGGGCCCAAGCAAGCAAAGCATCCACTTCCAGGCCCTGGCGCTGGACTTGAACGGCAAGCCCAAGGCCGGCGTGCCGCTGAGCGTGCGGGCGCAGGCGCGCATCACCACCAGCAGCCGCAAGCGCATGGTGGGCGGCTTCTACAGCTACGACAACAAGACCGAGCTGAAGGACCTGGGCGAGGTTTGCAGCGGCCAAAGCGACGCACGCGGCCTGCTGCTGTGCGATGCGGCCATCCAGGACGCTGGCGAGGTGGAGCTGGTGGCCAGCGCCAAGGACGGCGATGGCAACCTCGCCCAGGCCGCCAGCTCGGTGTGGGTGACGCGCCAGGGCGAGCTGTGGTTCGGCGGCAGCGACACCGACCGCATCGACCTGCTGCCCGAGAAGAAGAGCTACCAGCCCGGCGAGGTGGCCAGGTTCCAGGTGCGCATGCCCTTCCGCTTTGCCACCGCGCTGGTGGCGGTGGAGCGCGAGGGCATCATCGAAACGCAGGTGGTGCAGCTCAACGGCCAAGACCCCACGGTGAGTTTGAAGGTCAGCGAGGCCTGGGGGCCTAACGTGTATGTGAGTGTGCTGGCGCTGCGCGGCCGGCTGCGCGAGGTGCCCTGGTACAGCTTCTTCACCTGGGGCTACAAGGCCCCGCGCGAGTGGTGGACGGCCTTCTGGTACGAGGGCCGCGAGTACGTGGCCCCCACCGCGCTGGTGGACCTGAGCAAGCCCGCCTTCCGCCTGGGCGTGGCCGAGATCCGCGTGGGCACCGCCGCCCACCAGCTGGACGTGAAGGTGGCCGCCGACAAACCCAGCTACCCGGTGCGCGGCAAGGCCCAGGTGACGGTGAGCGTGAAGCTGCCGAACGGCCAGCCCGCGGCCGGCGCCGAGGTGGCGCTGGCCGCCGTGGACCAGGCCCTGCTGGAGCTGATGCCCAACACCAGCTGGAATTTGCTGGAGGCCATGCTGCAGCCGCGCGCCTGGGGCGTGGAAACGGCCACCGCGCAGATGGAGATCATTGGCCGGCGCCACTACGGCCGCAAAGCCGTGCCGGCCGGCGGCGGTGGTGGCCAGGGGGCTGCGCGCGAGCTGCTGGACACCTTGCTGCTGTGGAACCCGAAAGTGGTGCTGGACGCCCACGGCCAGGCCGTGGTGAGCGTGCCGCTGAACGACGCGCTCACCACGTTCAAGATCGTGGCCGTGGCCGACGCGGGCGTGGGCCAGTTCGGCACCGGCAGCACCAGCATCCAGGCCACGCAAGACCTGCAGATCATCAGTGGCCTGCCACCCCTGGTGCGCGAGGACGACGAGTTCCGCGCCATGCTCACGCTGCGCAACACCACGGCCAAGCCCATGAAGGTAGAAGCCACGCCGCGGGCCACGCTGCTCACGCTCAACGCCCAGACGGTGGAGATCCCCCCCGGCGAGGCGCGCGAGCTGGCCTGGAACGTGACCGTGCCGGCCCAGCTGGGCACCACCCGCAACACCGCGCTGATGTGGGAGATCGAGGCCAAGGACACGCTGGGCGGCGCCCGCGATGCGCTGAAAGTGACGCAGCGCGTGCTGCCCGCCGTGCCGCTGACGGTGCAGCAGGCCACGCTGGTGCAGCTGGATGGCCCGTACACCTTGGACGTGGCGCCACCGGCCGATGCCTTGCCCGAGAAGAGCGCGAAAAGAGGCGGCCTGAAGCTGGCCCTGCAACCCAAGCTGGCCGAGGGCCTGCCGGGGGTGCGCGACTGGTTTGCCAACTACCCCTTCGCCTGCCTGGAGCAAAAGACCAGCAAGTCCATCGGCCTGCGCGACCTGGCGCTGTGGCAAGGCGTGGTGAACCAGATCCCCAGCTACCTCGACAGCGACGGACTGGCCAACTACTTCCCGCCGCGCGAAGGCGACGCCAACCACGGCAGCGACGTGCTCACCGCCTATCTCCTGGCGGCCACCCACGAAGCCGCCGCGCTGGACCCGGCCTACGCCCTGCCCGACAGCGTGCGCGCACCGATGGAGCGCGGCCTGATCGCCTTCGTGGAGGGCAAGATCAGCCGCGACACCTGGAGCCCGCGCAAGGACCTGGACGTGCGCAAGCTCGCCGCCATCGAGGCCCTCGCGCGCTATGGCATGGCCAAGCCCACGTTGGTGCAAAGCATCACCCTCGTACCCAACCAGTGGCCCACGCATGCGGTGATCGACTGGCTGAACATCCTGCGCCGCGTCAAGGGCATCCCCAAGCAGGCCGAGCTGCTGGCCGAGGCCAACCAGGTGTTGAAGGCGCGGCTCTCGTACCAGGGCACCAAGCTCGTCTTCAGCACCGAGAAGGACGACTACTGGTGGTGGCTGATGGCCAACGGTGACGTGAACACCGCGCGCCTGATGCTGGCCGTGATGGACGACCCGGCCTGGAAGGACGACATGGGCCGCCTGGCCAATGGCTTCATCCAGCGCCAGCAGGGCGGCGCCTGGCACACCACGACGGCGAACTTGTGGGGCGGGCTGGCGCTGGAGCGCTTCTCGCGCGTGTTCGAGGCCGTGTCGGTGGCGGGTGCTACCCGCGCCACGCTGGGTGCCGCGAGCGCCAACGTGGACTGGGCCAAGGTGGAGCGCATCAAGGCGGATGACGCGAAGTTGGGGATGACTGGCTTGCCGCACCAGGGCAGCTGGTTCGGCGCGCCGGCCTCGCCGGGCAACCTGCGCAACAACGGCATGGCCCTGCCCTGGCCTGCAGGTGAAAAGGACACGCTCACCGTCACCCACCAGGGCAGCGGCAAGCCCTGGCTGACGCTGCAGTCGGTGGCGGCCATCGCGCTGAAGGCGCCGTTCAGCGCCGGCTACGCGGTGAAGAAGACCATCACGCCGCTGGAGCAGGCGGTGAAGGGCCAGTACACCCGGGGCGACGTGCTGCGCATCACGCTGGAGGTGAACGCGTCCGCCGACATGAGCTGGGTGGTGCTGAGCGACCCGGTGCCCGGTGGTGCCACCATCCTGGGCAATGGCCTGGGCCGCGATTCGGAAATCGCCACCCAGGGTGAGAAGAAAAAGGGCGATGCCTGGGCCGCGTTCGAGGAGCGCAGCTTCGAGGCCTACCGCTCGTACTATGAGTACCTGCCCAAGGGCAGCATCACCGTGGAATACACGGTGCGGCTGAACAACGTGGGCCAGTTCGCCATGCCGCCCACGCGGGTGGAGGCCATGTACGCGCCCGAGATGTTTGGCGAGTTCCCCAATGCCAGGCTGAAGGTGGAAGCCGCCAAGTGAGGCTGCGCCGCGCCGTCGCCAGTCTGTGCCTCACCGCACAGGCCGGCTGGGCCCTGCCCAGCTTCGACGCCGTGAAGGCCGGCCACCGCTCCTCCGAAACCCTGGTGCTGGACCGCGACGGCGTGCCATTGCAGCGCCTGCGCACCGACGCCACCGTGCGGCGCGGCGCGTGGCTGGCGCTGGCCGATGTCTCGCCCGCGCTGCGCCAGGCCCTGCTGCTGAGCGAAGACAAGCGCTTCTACGAGCACAGCGGGGTCGACTGGAGGGCGGTCTCGGCCGCCGCCTGGGGCAATTTGTGGAACAAGAAGACGCGAGGTGCCTCGACGCTGACGATGCAACTGGCCGGCCTGCTGGACGAGGCCGAAGCCGGCCGCGCCCGGGACGGCCGCCGCAGCCTGGGCCAGAAGGTGGGCCAGGCGATTTCGGCGCATAACCTGGAGCAGCGCTGGCGCAAGGACCAGATCCTCGAGGCCTACCTCAACCTCGTGCCGCTGCGCGGCGAGCTGGTGGGCCTGGACGCGCTCTCGCGCACGCTGTTCGACAAGGCCGCGCAGGGCCTGAACGAGCGCGAGGCCGCCGTCACCGCCGCGCTGGTGCGCGCGCCCAACGCCTCGCCCCAGCAGGTGGCCCAGCGGGCCTGCGGCGTGCTGCGCGAGCTGCACCCCGTGCCCGACGCGGCGCTGTGCGAAGACCTCTACCCGTACACCGCCGAGGCCCTGAAGCGCCGCGCCTTCGACACCAGCGCCGGCATCGCGCCCCACCTCGCGCGCCAGCTCCTGAAAAACACGGGCAAGCCCGCGCCGGCCACCGTCACCAGCAGCCTGCGCGCGCCGCTGCAGCGCATGGCCCAGGCCACCTTGCAGCGCCAGCTGCGCGAGCTGCAGGGCCGCCACGTGGCCGACGGCGCGGTGCTGGTGCTGGACAACGCCAGCGGCGAGGTGCTGGCCTGGGTGGGTTCATCCGGCGAGCTGAGCGAGGCCCCCGAGGTGGACGGCGTGCTGGCCCTGCGCCAGGCTGGCTCCACGCTCAAGCCCTTCCTCTATGCGCAGGCCATCGCCGAGCAGCGGCTCACGGCCGCGTCGCTGCTGGAAGATTCGGCCACGCAGATCCCCACCGCCAGCGGCCTCTACATCCCGCAGAACTACGACCATTCGTTCAAGGGCCATGTCTCGGTGCGCACGGCCTTGGGCGCCTCGCTCAACGTGCCGGCGGTGCGCACGCTGGTGATGGTGTCGCCCGACGCCTTCCACCACACGCTGCGCCGCGTGGGTCTGCCGCTGCGCGAGAGTGGCGACTACTTCGGCTACAGCCTGGCCCTGGGCAGCGCCGAGGTGCCGCTGCTGCAGCTCACCAACGCCTACCGCACGCTGGCCAACGGCGGCCGCGCCAGCGCCACAGCGCTCACGCGCACCAGTACCGCACCGCTGTTCACACCCGCGCTCGATCCAGGCGCCGCCTTCATCGTCAGCGACATCCTGGCCGACCCCAACGCCCGCGCCCGCACCTTCGGCGCCGACAGCCTGCTCGCTACGCGCTTCTGGACCGCCGTGAAAACCGGCACCAGCAAGGACATGCGCGACAACTGGGCCATGGGCTACAGCCAGCGCTACACCGTGGGCGTGTGGGTGGGCAACGCCAACGGCCAGCCCATGTGGGGCGTGAGCGGCACCACCGGTGCCGCGCCGGTGTGGGCGGCGGTGATGGCGTTTTTGCACGACAACCCACGCCAGCGCGAGCCCAGCCGTGCCCCCGCCCCGCCGCCCGGCCTGGCCCGCGTGCACACCGCCTTCGAGGCCGGCACCGAAGCCGCGCGCGACGAGTGGTTCATCCCCGGCACCGAGCAGGCCCGCATGGCCTTGCGCGACGACCCACGCCGCCTGGCCGCCGACCAGCGCCCGCCTCGCATCACGGCGCCCAGCCCCGGCACCATCGTGGCGCTGGACCCCGACATCCCGCCCCGCCACCAGCGCCTGGCCTTCACGGCCGACGGCGCCCAGGTGCGCTGGCGCATCGACGGCAAGCCCCTGGCCAGTGGGGCCGAATTGAAATGGCTGCCCTGGCCGGGCCGGCACCTGGTGCAACTCACCGACGCGCGCGGCGCCGTGGTGGACGAGATCAAAATCGAAGTGCGCGGCGCCGGCCTCAGGGCCCGCCGCAACAAACCCACATGAAAACCATCACCTTCGTGCGCCACGGCCAGAGCGTGGCCAATGCGGGCGGCGTCACCATGGCCCACGACGCCATCCCCCTCACCCCCTTGGGCCTGCGGCAGGCGTCTGTGTTGGCCGATGCCCTGACCAAGGCGCCGGCGCTGCGGCCGGACAAGATCCTGGTCTCGACCTACCGGCGTGCCCAACAGACGGCCCAGCCCCTGTGCGACCAACTGGGTCTGCGGCCCGAGGCCCATCCGCTGTTGCACGAGTTTTCCACGTTGGACAGCGCGAAGATGGTCGGCCTCAACGGTGAACAGCGCTGGCCCTATGTGCAAGCCTATTGGCAGGCCGCTGACCCCCAGTGGCGCGACGGCGAGAGCGCCGAGACTTTTGCCGAATTCAACGCCCGTGTGGCGCAATTTCAGGCTGGCCTGGCCCAACTGCCGCACGGCACGCTGTGCTTCGGCCACGGCATGTGGTTTGCGCTGCTGGTCTGGCGTCTGTTGGGATTCAGTGCCGACGACAGCCAGGGCATGAGCGCCTTTCGCAAATTCCAGCAGGGCATGCCCATCCCCAACTGCGCCGTCTACCACCTGGTGCAGGCCAAGGACGGCCACTGGCGCGTGCAAGGCGTGGAGCCGGTGATGCGCCAGATGATGGCCGTGGCCTGACAGCGCTGGCGCACACTCGGCCTTGCACCCCCATCCACCCCCAACACCACCACACCGTACCGCAGCATGACCCACGCCCGTACCGCCCTGGCCCTGTGCACCGCCGCCGCCCTGGCCGCCTGCAGCACCACCGACCCGGCCCGCAGCCTGAACCAGGCCGGTACCCAAGTGGCCAGCGTGGCCACCACGCCGTTGAACGACCTGAACATCGTGCACGCCGAGATCCCGCCGGTGCTGCAAGCCGCCGCCAACGCGCCCTACGCCCTGCCCGCCAGCAGCCAGTGCAACGCACTGAGCACCGACGTGCAAGCCTTGGACGCCGCACTCGGCCCCGACCTGGACACCCCGCCTGCCACGGCACAGGCCGGCCTGATCGAGCGCGGCGTGGACACCGTGGGCAGCGCCGCCATGGGCAGCCTGCAAACCGCCGCCGACGGCGTGCTGCCCTTCCGAACCTGGGTTCGCAAGCTCACCGGCGCCGAGCGCTATTCCAAGCAGGTGGCTGCCGCCATCACTGCCGGCTCCATCCGCCGGGCCTACCTGAAGGGCTTGGGCACGGCGGCGGGGTGCGAGGCGCCGGCCGCGCCGAAGGGGTGAGGCCAAACTCTGCGAACAGGTTCCGCTGGTATCAGCAGAAACTCAAGACTTTGCCTTGAGTTTCCAAGCGATGGGGGTTCCGGTCTCCTTGTCCATTTCTCGCTGCGGCAGAAACTCGATGGAAATGGGCGTGTCAGTGCGCCACAAGCGGCCACCGGCCTCCTGTTCCCAGGCGCAAATTTGCCTCGATGCAGGATTGATGAAGACAAACTTGAAGGTGTCATAGCCTTCATCTTCGAACAGGTCTGCGCCAGCCCTGACCACGAATTCAGGAACGAAGTCTCCTCGGTAGATCGAGCGGCGCGACTTTTGCGAAGTGACAGAGACAAAGACGTTCTCCATCGCTGGGCGCGACAGGTTGAACTCGAAGCGCACGTCCTTGGTCGGTAGCCCATCGCGTGCGACATAGGAGACACGAGCCATCTCCTGCTTCATCACACTGTCCAGTTGGCTTTGAGAGGCCTCAGTGCAGTTCAAGGCGTGAAGACTGTTCTTCATGTGAGCTCCGTAAATCTGATACCCCATTGCGACAGCCGTGCAGGAGCCCAACAGCACGAAAAGCCAAAGGGATGCATGGCGCCTTCCCGGCAACAGGCGGGGATGGACATCACCCATCATTGCGGCCGGTAGACAAGCATTTCGGGGGGCACGCCAGCCGGGGTTTCGTGCACGTCCGGAAGACAGGCGCCGCCTCGCTTTCGCCACAAGGCGTAGTCGTGGACGCCTTCGTAAAAGCGGCGGGAGATCGGATTCCAACTGACCGAAAGCCCAGGGTGCGGAAGCGCCTGGTGCGAGGGCGGAATGTCAATGATCTCGCCTTCGTGGTCTTTTCGTTGTTCCTTCAGTGTGGTCGAAATTCCCTCGGCCTCGGCCTCGGCCCGAATGACGGATCGGTAGAGGGTTCGACGCATGTATGCATGCACTTCAACCTTGAGGTGATCGGCCATTTTTTGCGCAAGGCTATTTTCAGGCATTGCGTCCGCTTTGCTCTTGAATCCGAGTTTGTAGTCCTCTTTGCCCGTCCCGGTTCGGCAGGCGTAAGAAAAGATTCGCCCATCCGATGCGAACGCATCGCTGCGAATAGACGACAGGTTGTCCTCGTCAACATTCACTTCTACGGAGTGGGCATAGTTGAGGCAAATCTGCCCAACCACACCGTGGGAGAAGAACGCAACGTCCTGGAGTTTGAAGTCATCACGCTCACGGTTCAGGCATTTCACGACATCGGCGGATGAGTGAAGTGCAACAAGGTCAAAGCCAAGCGTGCGCAGCGCTTCCAACGTCAGCTTCTCGGAATGCGTGTATCCGTTGTCCACATAGGCCAGTGTCTTGCGGTGTGCTGGACGAAGCCCCTGGCCTGTGGACGCCAGCCTGCAGGCTGCGGCGACGAACATCATCTTCCACCAGAAGTCGTTGTAAGACATCTCCGAGCCCACGAAGACGATGTTCTCCCGCTTGGGAACCTTGGCCTTGACGGTCTTGCGCTGCTTGTTGTCGACCGACGAGGTGGTCGAGGAGCCAAGGCGGCTCCATTGCTGATTGCCGCCCATTGCTACCTCTTCAGAATTTCAATCGCCAGCTGTTCGGCCTCGGCGGTCAAGACGGTGTGGGTCAGACCGTCCTTGTCGGTTTGCCCATATTCGAATTGGCCATCGGGCATGCGGATGCGGTAGGGGCAAAACGCGAGGGGTTCGCCCGTGGTTTGATCCCTCAGTACGAAGGCCTCGTCAAAGAGCTTGACACGGGAATCCGGCAGCTTGGGCATCTCGGCCTCGCTACTGGCACCCCCCAAGAACGCCGAAGCCGAAGCCTTGGCCGCCCAGGTCCCCGGCGTGGTGAAGGTGATGTTGCCGCCGTCCAGCACGATGGAGCTGTCGGCGCCAATGATCTCAATCTTGCTCTGCGCATTGATGTGGATCTCGCCATTGACGCTGATGACGGTCACATCCTTGTCGGCCAGGATCTGCAACTCGTCGGTGTGGGCCCTGAGGCTCACAGGCCCGTTGGCCGCAAAGGTCTTGATGCCGCCGTTGTGGGTGTAGAAGCTGGCGGTCTGGCCCACCACGGTGGCGTGGGTGTGGGCGGCGGCCTCGTGCAGGTCGCCCTGGCTCACCAGCGTCATGTCCTGCCCCGCAAAGCTGGCGATGCTGGCGTCGCTGGCCCAGGCCTGGGTGCTGGGGGTGTCAAGCACCACCACCGGTTTGGCAAAGGCCTCCACCGGGTCGGCCAGGTCGCGGCTGCCGGCGCTGGCCTTCCTGGCCTCCTGCCCGTTCACGCTGGCAGCGTGCTTGCCGTCCTTGGCAGGGTCGATGCTGGTGAGGAACTTCTCCACCGCCTGCCCCGCGTCGGCGCTGTGCAGACCGTGGGCGTTGCCGGCCTTGGCAGCGTCACTCAGGCGGCCCGCCAAATCCTTGGCCGCCTTGAGCTGGGCCACCGCCTCGGCGGCGTCCATCTGCGCGCCCTCGGCGCTGCCATAGGTGCCCGCGCGGGCGGTGGTGCTCACCAGCACGCCCTTGGCCGCACGCAGCGTGCCCCAGGCCTGGGTGTTGGCCTCAAACCCCGAGCCGCGCCAGGAGCCGCGGTTGGCGGTGTTCGCCCCCTGCTGGATCAAATGCCCCAGGCTCAGCTCGGCCGCGGTGGCGCTGCTGAGCAGGCGCATGCGCAGCTGGCCGGTGGCGTCGTCCATCACCCACTGGTTGTAGCCGGACTGGTCCAGGCTGGGCGTGTGCAGACCGCTGATGACCCCGGGGTGGTTCACACCGGCATCTACCCCCGCCGCAAAGGGCGGGCTGTCGGCGCCGTTGTAGAGCGCACCGACGATGATGGGCCGGTCCACATCACCCTCGATGAAATCCACCAGCACCTCGCATCCAATGCGTGGCGTGAACACCGCACCCCAGTTCGCCCCGGCGGAAGGGCTGGCCACGCGCACCCAGGTGCCGCTGCGCTCGTCGCCGGGGGCGTTGCCCTCGGTGTCGGGAGAACCTTCGTGTGACAAGCCACCAGCCAAAGGCGCACTGCCCCGCTGCCAGGGGAACTGGACCTTGACCCGGTGGTCACGGTCGGTGGTGAGCGGCTCGCCCGAGAGGCCCACGACGAGGGCGGTCTGGGCGCCGGGCGCCGTGGGCTTGCGCACGAAGCGCGGCACCACGGGGGCGGCGGCCGGGGCGGCGTGGAAGTGGTTGCGGTAAGTGCCACGTTCCAGGTCGGTGCTGCCCAGCAGCTGGGCCGCTTCGGTGCCCAGGTTGTTGCTGGCGTGGTGCTCCACGGCCAGCAGGGTGAAGGCGTTGTCCGCACGCTGGTGCGAAGCCAGCAGCGCACCCACGTCGTTGAAGGCCGTGGTGTTGGCACCGTAGAGCGGGTGGTCGATGAGGCTGAACGTGCGGCCGGCCTCGAAGTGGCGGGTGCTGCCTTGGCCTTCGAAGCGCTTCACGTCCAGCTCCAGCGCCGCCAGGGCCAGCTCGGCGGCGCGCTCGGCGTGGGCCGGGTGCTCGTAGCGGTAGGCGCCTGAGCCCTCGTAGATCTCCAGCGTGGGGATCTCGCCCAGGCTCAGTGCGCTGGTGAGCTCGGCCGAGGTGCCGGCCAGCTGGCGGTAGTTCCAGCTGCCCAGGGCCACGGCGTTGGCCTGCAGGCTGCGGCGGGTGGCGAAGGCGGTCACCGCGTCGCGCTGGCCGGCCACATTGGCCACCACGTGTTGGGCAGTGAAGCGGGCGTCGCCCAGGTCGGGGCGCGGGGCCTGGCGGTCGGTGATGACCAGGGTGTGCAGGGCACCCGAGGCCGAAGCCACATCACCTTCGGCGTCGTGCTCGAAGTGGTAGCTCAGGCCTTCTTCGGCCAGCAGGCGGGCCACGAACGCCAGGTCAGATTCACGGAACTGGCTGCACAGGCTGCGCACGCGCAACTCGTCGGTCACCTCCAGGCGGTACTTGGCCTGGGGGTGGTCGGCGAAGACGTCTTCGATGATCTGCAGCGCGGTCTTGTCCTGGTACACGAAGCTGTCGCGCCGGTAAGCCAGAAAGCTCAGCCACGGGCGCATCACAACCCGGTAGCGGGCCAGGCCGCCGTCGCTGCCGAGCTGGGCGGCCTCGAACACGTAGCCGTGCCGGGGCTTGTAAGTGCCGTCGGGCTGCAGCAGCGAGAGCGAGATCTGCTCGCCGATCAGCAACTTCAGCTCAAAGGCGGTGCTGGTGGAGACGCAGTCCAGCACCAACTCGAAGGGCTGGCCCACGGCTTCGCGCATCACCATGCGCTCGGGCACCAGGGCCAGCGCCGGCAGGGCGGTGTGCACCTGCAGCAGGCGGCCGCGCTGGTCGAGCAGCGATGCGAAGTCCAGACGTGACAGCAGCGCGGCCTTGGCCGAATCGCCCAGGTGCTGGGCCCCCGCCGTCAAGGCTTGCGCCAGCGATGGCATGCTCATCTTTTACTCTCCCTAGCCTGTGATCTTTGGCGAGATTATCAGGGCTGGCACCGTGCCGGGGTGACAAGCTGCACGCGCGCTCTGAGGGCGTGCCTAACGCGCCACCCAATGGCGCAGTCACGCACAGCGCAGCCGCCGGGCAAGGCCCGCCCTGCGGACCTTGCGACACTTATTGTTTTGGCGGGGTCGGATGATTCCCCGGTCTGGCGGGCTGACCGACGGCGTAAGCTGCCACCCCACATCGCCAACACCCACACACCGCAGGAGCACACCATGGGCTGCACCATCACCTTCCAACGCCCCGACGGGCAATCCGTTTCCGGCTACCTGGCCGAGCCGGCCAACCCCGTGGGCGCGCCCGCCGTGGTGGTGATCCAGGAGTGGTGGGGCCTGAACGACCAGATCCGTGGCGTGGCCGAGCGCTTCGCCCGTGCCGGCTTCACCGCCCTGGTGCCCGACCTGTACCGGGGTCAATCGACCGTGGAGGCCGAGGAGGCCAACCACCTGATGACCGGCCTGAACTTTGGCGATGCGGCCTCGCAGGACGTGCGCGGCGCGGTGCAGTACCTCAAGGGTCGCCACCCTGGAAACACCGCGAAGGTGGGCATCACCGGCTACTGCATGGGCGGCGCGCTGACGCTGTTGGCCCTGGGCGCCACCCCCGAGGCCGACGCCGCCGTGGTCTGGTACGGCTGCCCGCCGCTGGAGTACATCAACGCGGCGCAGATCAAGGTGCCGGTGCAGGGCCACTTCGCCACGCAGGACCAGTTCTTCACCGCCGCCACCATCGACCAACTGGAGGCCAAGCTGAAGGGGGCCGGCGTGGCCACCGACTTCCACCGCTACCTGGCCCACCACGCCTTTGCCAACGAAACCGCCGTGGGCCCGGGCCGCATCCCGGCCACGCAGTACGACCCGGTGTGGGCGGCGCAGGCCTGGGACCGCAGCTTCGCGTTCTTCGGCCGCACGCTGGCCTGAGCGGCAGAGCCCAATTTGGCTTGCGGGGTGTGCCGGTGGCTCAGGCCGTGAGCTCGCGGGCGCTGATGCTGTAGCGGAAGCTGTCGGGGGCCAGGTCGTCGAAGCGGCCCTGGGCGTTCTGGCCCTGCGGGTACATCAGGAAGGGCAGCGGCGTGGCCAACTCGCCCTCGGCACCGGGCAGGCGCACGTCGTGCGCGGTGTTGTAGGCCATCCAGTTGCCCTCCCAGCCGCCGAACAAGCCCTTCATCACCGGCGCCGCCACGGCGTGGGCCGGGTCCTTGATCCACTCGGGCGTTTCCTGGCGCATCACCTTCAGCACGTCGGCCGGGTCCATGGCCACCCAGCCGTGCTCGCGCAGGAAGACCTCGGCACGGCAGTGCTGCGCACCCTGCAGCTTGGCCGGGTTGCCGCCCAGCTCTTTGTAGCCAAAGGCCGAGGGCGCCAGGCGCAGGCCATACACGTCACGCGCGGGCACGCCGGCCGAGCGGCACAGGCCCACGAAGACGGCGTTCAGGTCGGCGCACTTGCCGCCCAGGTTGCCGGTCTCCAGCATGGCCTTGATGTCGCCGGTGCCGCAGCCGCGGGTCTTGGGCTCGCGGTGGGCGCTGGCCACCACCCAGCGGTAGATGGCGCGCACCTTGTCTTCGTCGCTGCGGGCGCCGCGCGTGGCCTCCAGCGCGGTCTTGCGCACGATGCCGTCGGTGGGCAGCCAGCGCGTGGGCGCCAGCGCGGCGCGCAGCACGGCCGGGTCTTCGCTGGCGCGGCGGGGTTGCTGCCAATCGACGGCGCGGCTGCGGGTGCGCAGCACACTGGTCAGTTGCAGCGCCGGGGCCGGGCCGTTGGCCTCGAACTCGGCCACCAGCATGCGCGCGCCCTGGTGCGGGTCGGCGGTGAGGCGCGCCGCGCTGGCGTTGCCGCTCCAGTCGTTGCGCAGCGTCTGCTGGTAGGGGGTGTCCACGTCGGGCACGGGCAGCCACAGCTTGGTGGCGCCCTGGGCCTGCGGCACCTGGATGGTGGTGGTGACCTCGAACTGCCGCCAGGCGCCCACCTGGGGTTCGAAGCGGCGCTCTGCGGCTGGCGTGGTGGTTTGTGCGCGGGCCAGCAGGGGTGCGGTGGCGGCAGCGGCGCCGGCGGCTTGCAGCAGGGTGCGGCGGGTCAGGGTCATGTCGGGGGTTCCGGTTCGGGGGTGGTTCAAATTCGGTTCAGTGGGCAGTGTGCAGCAGGCCGGCCACCCAGGCGCGCTCGGTGGGGGCGTTCCAGTCCACCTCGCCGATGCGGGTGCTGCGTGCACGGCCGTCGCGGCCCACCGCCACGGTGGTGGGGAACACGCCGGCGCCCCAGGCCTTGGACGCCAGACCGTCGCCGTCGCGCAGCACCGGCAGCGAGAGCGGCATCAGTGCCAGGTAGCGCTGGATGGCCGAGGCGGTTTCGCGGTGGTTCACCGTCACCACCGCCAGGCCCTCGGGCTCAAAGCGCGCGGCCAGCAATTCGAGCGAGGGCATCTCGCTGCGGCAGGGCTCGCACCAACTGGCCCAAAAGTTCAGCAGCACCAACTTGCCGCGTGCGTCGTCCAGGCGCCAGCGGCCGCCGTCCAGCAGGGGCAGGTCCAGCGCCGGTGTGGGCTGCTGGCGCGGCCAGGGGCGGGGCGCCAAAGTGGGCTCGGCCCAGGCGGTGGGCAGGGCCAATGCGGCGGCCAGGCCCAGGCAGCTGCGTCGCCTCAGACCACCGTCGCCTTGCTTGCGTTCGTTCATCACCCACCCGGTTGTTCAGGGTGGGTATTGGAACCCAAGCGCAGCGCCGCCCGGCGCGCGTGGCCCGGTTCAAAACGGAAGGGGCTGTGGTTGTATCCAGTATGCTTGCCGCACCCACCCAGCCTGCCCATGTCTGCTGCCACCAAGACCCCTCTGGCCGAACCGCTGGCCACGCTGAACGACGCCCAGCGCGCCGTGGTGCAGCACCGTGGCGGCCCGTTGCTGGTGGTGGCTGGCGCCGGCTCGGGCAAGACGCTGACCCTGGCCGCGCGCGTGGCCAGCCTGGTGCTGGACGGCGCCGACCCGCAACGCATCCTGCTGCTGAGCTTTTCGCGCCGGGCGGCGCAAGCGCTCTCGCGCCGTGCCGGCCGGCTGCTGCACCAGGCGCTGGGCTTGCCGGCCAACACGGCCGCACCCGCGCTGCCCTGGGCTGGCACCTTCCATGGTGTGGGCGCGCGGCTGCTGCGCGAGCACGCAACCAGCATCGGCCTGGACCAGAGCTTCAGCATCCTTGATCGGGGCGACGCCGAGGATCTGATGGGCCTCACCCGCCATCAGACCCGCGTGGCCGAGCAGACCGCGCAGCGCTTTCCGCTCAAGGGCAGCTGCCTGGCCATCTACTCGCGGGCCGTGAACAGCCGCAGCCCCTTGGACGAGCTGCTGCGCGAGCACTGGCCCTGGTGTCTGGAACATGAGGCCGCGCTCAAGCGCCTGTTCAACGCCTACGTGGCCGCCAAGCAAGACCAGCACGCGCTGGACTACGACGACCTGCTGCTGTACTGGCACGAGATGCTGCAGGCCAGCCCGGCGCTGGCCGCGCAGATCGGCGCGCGCTTCGACCACGTGCTGGTGGACGAGTACCAGGACACCAACCGCCTGCAGGCCGCCATCCTCGCCGCGCTCAAGCCCGGGGGCCAGGGCCTCACCGTGGTGGGCGACGACGCGCAGAGCATCTACGCCTTCCGCGCGGCCGAGGTGCGCAACATGCTCGGCTTCCCGGCGCAGTTCACACCAGCGGCCTGCACGCTCACGCTGGAGCGCAACTACCGCAGCACCCAGCCCATCCTCGACGCGTCGAACGCCGTCATTGCGCTGGCACCCGAGCGCTTTGCCAAGCAGCTCTGGACCGACCAGGCCTCGTCCGAGAAGCCGCTGCTGGTGGCCGTGGCCGACGACGCGGCCCAGGCCCGCTGGGTGGCGGACGAGGTGCTGCGGCTGCGCGAGGGCGGGCTCAAGCTCAAGAGCCAGGCCGTGCTGTTTCGCACCGCCTCGCACAGCGCGGCGCTGGAACTGGAGCTGGCCCGCCGCCGCATCCCCTTCGTGAAGTTTGGCGGCCTGAAGTTTCTGGAAGCTGCGCACATCAAAGACCTGCTGGCCCTGCTGCGTTGGGCCGACAACCCGCGCCATCGCCTGGCCGGCTTCCGGCTGCTGACCTTGCTGCCCGGCATTGGCCCGCAGCGCGCCCGCACGTTGCTGGATGCGATGGACAAGGCACCTGCCAACCCCTGGCCCGTGCTGGAGCACGCCGCCGTGCCCACCGCCGCCCGCAGCGATGTGGCCGCCCTGGCCGCGCTGTGCCGTGGCCTGCGCAGTGGCGCGTGGGGCTGGCCCGATGAGCTTGCCCACGCGGTGCAGTGGTACGCGCCCCACCTGCAGCGCCTGCACGAGGAAGACCACGCGGTGCGCGCGCTCGACCTCGACCAGCTGCAGCGCCTGGCCGCCGCCTTTGCCAGCCGCGAGCGCTTCGTCACCGAGCTGACGCTGGACCCGCCCGAGGCCACCAGCGATGAATCGGGCAAGCCCTCGATGGACGAGGACTACCTCATCCTCTCCACGCTGCATTCGGCCAAGGGCCAGGAGTGGCAGGCCGTGTACCTGCTGAACATGGTGGACGGCTGCCTGCCCGCCGACCTGTCCACCGGCAGCACCGCGCAGTTGGAAGAAGAGCGCCGCCTGCTCTACGTGGGCATGACGCGCGCCAAGCGGCATCTGCAGCTCCTCGTGCCGCAGCGCTTTTACGTCACGCAGCAGCGCCAGCAGGGCGACCGCCACCTCTACGGCGGCCGCACGCGCTTCATCCCCGACGCGCTGTTGCCACTGTTCGAGGCCGACGGCCCGGCCCAGCGCGCCCGCGCGGCCGAGGCGGCGCTGGAAGCCGCCAAGGGCCCGCCCACGCTGCCACCGGTGGATTTGCGGGCGCGGCTGCGCTCGGCTTGGTGAGACCTGCGGCCAAACGGCAGGGCTCGGCGCGTACATTCAGGCGCATGCACACGCCCTGCCACCTTGCCCTGCTGCCGCTGGTGCTCGCCAGCACCTGCACGGTGGCCCAGCCCGCAGCGCAGCCGGCCGATGCCGGCCCCAACGACACCGAGCAGGTGCTGGAGTCGGCCCGCAGCACCGTGCAGTCCACCGCCGAATGGCTGGCGCGCGGCGTGGACAGCTGGTTTGGCGACCAGCCTTTCGAGCAGGGGGGTGGCAAGGTCACCGACGGCCGCCTCCACATCAACCTGCTCAAGCGTGAGGGCGACAAGCTCAGCCTGAGCGTGCGCTTCAACGCCCGCTTCAAGCTGCCCAACTTCCAGCAGCAGACTTACCTGTTCATTGGCCGCGACGCACATAGCGAGGTGGTGTCGGACACGCCCGGCGCGCTCTCGCGGCAAGAGCGGCTGCTGGCCGCCATCACCGAGGACAACGCCTTCTTCGCTGGCATCGGCCGTGCGCTGACCGATTCGGTGGACTTCCGCCTGGGCTTGCGCAGCGGCCTCAAGCCTTACGCGCAGGCCCGCTACCGCCACCTCTGGCAGCTTGAGAACGACGACCTGGTGGAGCTCCGCCAGACGGTGTTCCTCACGGTTCAAGACGGCTTCGGTTCCACCACCGCCGTGTCGTGGGAGAGGGCGCTGTCCAGCACGCGCGCACTGCGCTGGCTCACCTCGGCCACCTTCACGCAAGACCAGCCCAAGGTGGGCTGGTCCAGCTTGGCCGGTGCCTACCAGTCCTTCGGGCACCAGCGGCTGCTGTCCCTGGAGGGCATCATCCAGGGCCGCGACGGCTCAGGCGTGTTCGCCACCGACCTGGGCGTGCAGACGCGCTGGGAGCAACCTGTGTACAAGGATCGGCTGGTAGGTGAAGCGCTGATGGGCCACTTCTGGCCCCGCCCCGACGCCCAAACCCCTCGCCGCGCCGCCTGGGCGCTGGGGTTGGGTGTGAAGATGAGGCTGTAGGGCAGCTGGCGGCGCATAGCCGTCGGTGGTTCTCGCGCCCCAGCTCTGTGTGCGGTGGTGCAGGTGGCCCGGGGTTCGTTCTCCGGGTCAGGCTCGCGGAACACGGCCCGTGCCCTTGGCAGGTCTGGGCAACCTTGC
>WBZX01000642.1_pt1 | contig 30486 bp, 26 predicted proteins | sample 5204211 | NCBI WGS metagenome assembly WBZX01 (sample SAMN12344362, study PRJNA552823) | activated sludge metagenome | biome: Activated sludge suspended growth; feature: Nitrification reactor; material: Wastewater; isolation source: activated sludge from nitrification reactor of wastewater... | reverse complement strand
CTCGAATGGCTGCGACCGTCGCGGTGGCCGAGCGCGCCGAACCATCGTCGCGTGCTGCGTGATCTCGCGGATGCCTCGTTGATCAGCGTCAGCCTCGCGGCGGCCTACGTGGTGCGCTTCGAGTCGTTCGCCGTCGATCGCTGGCTGTCCGGTTGGTCGACGATGGTGGTGCCGATGGTGGCGCTGCGCCTCGGCACTGCGCGGCTGCTCGGGGTCCACCTGGCGAGCTGGCGGCTGTTCGGCGTCCGAGAGGCCGAGCGGCTGGCGCTGTCGGTGGGTGCCGCGTCGCTCATCATGTTGATGGCCCGCCTGATGTGGCCCGCTCTGGGGGTGCCGCTCGGCGTGCTCGGACTCGAGGGCCTCTTCACGATGGGCGCCAGCTGGGGCGTGCGCACCTTCGTCCGCGCGCTCGACGAGGCCGAGTCGCGCGCACAGATCCACGCCGCTGCGGCCACCCGCAAGCGAGCGCTGCTGGTCGGGGCCGATCGCGACGGGCAGCTGGCCGCCGAGGCGCTGCGGGCCAGCCCCGCGGCGGCGCTCGAGGTGGTCGGCTTCCTCGACGACGCACCAGCGCGCACCGGTCAGCGCATCGCCGGCGTGCCGGTGCTCGGGCGCATCGACGAGGCCGCCGCGGTCGCGCGGCGAACCGGCGCCGAGCTGCTGGTGTTGACCATGCCGTCGGCCACGCGCGCGCAACGTCGCGAGGTCGTCGAGCGCTGCCGCGACACCGGACTCGCGCTGCGCACGGTGCCGGCCTACTGGGAGCTGGTCGACGGCGCGGTCGAGGTCGCGGCGGTGCGATCGATCCGCATCGAGGATCTCCTGGGCCGCGAGGTCGTGGGCAAGAACCCCGCCGCGCTGGCCGCCGCACTGGCCGCCTATCGCGGGCGCCGCATCCTCGTGACCGGTGCGGGTGGCTCGATCGGTTCTGAGCTGTGCCGACAGCTGGCCAAGCTCGAGCCGGCCGCGCTGGTCTTGCTCGAGTACTCCGAGAACAACCTCTTCGACATCGAGGCCGAGCTGCGGCCCCAGCTCGGTGACCGCGCGGTGCCGGCACTGGTCGACATCCGTGACGCCGAGGCGGTGGGCCGAATCTTCGCCAAGCACCAGCCCGAGGTGGTCTTCCACGCGGCCGCTTACAAGCACGTGCCGATGATGGAGCTGCATCCCTGCGATGCAGTGGCCAACAACGTCGGCGGCACGCGCACCATCGTCGAGGCCGCGCAACACCACGGGGTCGGGCGCTTCGTGATGGTCTCGACCGACAAGGCGGTCAACCCCACCAACGTGATGGGCGCGACCAAGCGGGCCGGCGAGATGATCGTGCAGTCGCGGGCCCGCACCGGCGCCACCAAGATGTGCTGCGTGCGCTTCGGCAACGTGCTGGGCTCACGGGGCTCGGTACTGCACACGTTCCAGAAACAGATCGAGCGCGGTGGGCCGGTCACGGTCACGCACCCCGACATCACGCGCTACTTCATGACCATCCCGGAGGCGGTGCGGCTGGTGCTGCAGGCCGGCGCCGCGGGTGGGCAGGGCGAGGTGTTCCTGCTCGACATGGGCGAGCCCGTGCGCATCGCCGACATGGCCGCGCACATGATCCGCCTGGCCGGTCGTCGCGAGGACGAGGTCGCGATCGAGTTCTGCGGGCTTCGTCCGGGCGAGAAACTGCACGAGGAGCTGGCCCACAACGGCGAAGACGTGGTGCCGAGCGGCATGGACGGCATCAACGTGGTCGCGCCCGAGCTGCTCGACGCGCCGACCATCCTGCCGTGGGTCGCGCGGCTCGAACGTGCCGCGCGCCAGCGCGACGTCGGTGCGGTGCGGCAGCTGCTGGCGCTCGGCACCGGCTACCGCCGCGAGGCCGCGCCCCAGGTCGAGCTCGACGGCGAGGGCATCCCCGAGATCGCAAAGGCAAGCTGATGCGCATCCTCTACCTCCACCAGTACTTCGTGCCGCCCGACGCCAGCGGTGGCACGCGCTCCTACGAGCAGGCCCGTCGATTGGTCGCCCGCGGCCACGAGGTCGCGATGGTCACGTCGAACGCGATGATGCCGGCCCGCTGGCGCAGCCTCGATCGCGTGACCCACACCGAGCTCGACGGCATCCGACTGGTCGTGCTGCCGGTCGCGTACGAGAACCGCATGGACTACCGCGCCCGCATGGCAGCGTTCGCGCGCTTCGCCGCCGGCGCGACGCAGGTCGCGATGCGACACCGCAGCGACGTCGTGTTCGCGACCAGCACGCCGCTGACCATCGCGTTGCCGGGACTGGTGGCGAGCTTCGGCCGCCGCGTGCCGATGGTGTTCGAGGTCCGTGATCTGTGGCCGGAGCTGCCGATCGCGATGGGCGCGCTCTCGCATCCGCTCGCCAAGCTCGCAGCGCGCGGGCTCGAGTGGGCCGCCTACCATGGTGCCGCCCATGTGGTGGCGTTGTCGCCGGCGATCGCCGACGGCGTCGCGCAGCGCGGCATCCCTCGCGATCGCATCACGGTGATCCCGAACGCCTGCGACCTCGCGGCGTTCTCGGCGGCCGAGGCCGCGGCGCCGGCGATCCGCACGCGCTACCTCGGCGACTTCGACCCCGCGCGGCCGCTGGTCTTGTACGGCGGGACCTTCGGCGCCATCAACGATGTCGCGTGGATGGCCGACGTGGCCGCGGCCGCCGCTGCGCGCGGCTCCGATCTCCAGTTCGCGATGGTGGGCGACGGGGCCGGCCGCGACGCGCTGCTGCAGCGCGCGCGGGCCCATGGCGTGCTCGATCGAAGCCTGCGGGTGCTGCCGCCGGTGCCCAAGCGCGAGATGCCGGGCTTGCTCGGCTGTGCGACCGTGGCGAGCTCGCTGTTCCTGCCACTGCCCGAGATGCGGGCCAACAGCGCCAACAAGTTCTTCGACGCGTTGGCGGCCGCGCGCCCGCTGGCGATCAACTACGAGGGTTGGCACGCCGAGCTGGTGACGCGCAGTGAGGCCGGCATCGCGATGCCGTACCACGACGCGGCCGCGGCCGCGAGCATGCTCGACGCGTTCGCCCACGATGGCCCTGCGCTGGCGCGGGCACGACACGCCAGCGCCGCGCTCGCGCGCGCGTCGTTCGATCGCGACATGCTGGCGACGACCCTCGAAGAGGTGTTGCTGCGCGCTGCGGCCGGCTCGCCGCTGCCGTCGCGTGCACCGGTACGTAGCGCGCGAGCGGCGACGAACCCAGCACCCGGCACGGCGGCCGTGCACACGGTGCCGTCCGGGTAGGCGCGCGCGATCACTTCGGAGGCGCTGCGGCGGGGCGTTGTACCGCTCGTCGCAGCACCTCCAGCACCGCGTCGGCCCCCGTGACCGCGTCGCTCATCGAGAGCTCGGTCGCGAGGCCGTCGTCGAGCAACGTGCCGCGGACGGCGTGGCGGTGGGTGTGACCGTCCATCACGAGGCCGAGCGTCAGGCTCAGCACGGTGCCGACCCTAGGCGCCGGCTCGCTGCCGGTGACGTCCGGTTGCTCGAGCATGTGCGCGCGCTCCAGCGCGCGGCGTAGCTCGGTGCGCTCGGCCGGCGTGAGCGTGCGCCGCTCGACGATCGGGGGCTCGGCCTGGGCGCCCTTGGCGGTCTGCTCCCAGTGCAACTCGTCGTCGATCACGAGCGCGACGATGCGGGTGGTTCGCGCGTCCTTGCTGCGCTCCTGCTCGGTGCGTTCGATGCGGAGCTCGAAGCTCGCGCCGCTGTGACCGATGTCGGTCGGACACTGGGTGACGCAGCGCTGCGCGACGCACCGTGGCGAGACCCCGCACGCCGGCGGCGCGGACGGCAGCGGTGGCGGTGGACACTTGATGGTGCGGCACGCGGCCGCGACCTGGTGGCGACTGGCCCACGCGTCGTAGCCGGTCGACACCGCGCGCAGCGATCGCGGGTCGCGACAGCAGCCGCCGCGATCGAGCACGGTGTTGCCGCGACAGCCGGCGTCGTTGGTGCACGCGAGCGGATCGGGGGCGTCGTCGTTGACGAACAAACCCTGGGCGTCGAGGTGGCCGTCGGGGACCACCGCTGGCTTGGTCGGGGCGGTCGCGGCGGGGTCGGGTACGTCCGACGGCGTCGCAGCTGGCGTGGGCGTCGCGGTCGCGGTCGTGGCTGCGGCCGGCGTCGCAGGCGGGTCGCGGTCACAGCCGAGCAGGAGCAGGGCGAGCACGGGCACGATCGCGGGGCGCATGCGGGGCGAGGATGACACCGCGGTGCGCAGGGGTGGAGCCCAAAACATGGGGACGGGCGAGCTCGATCAACCAGCCTTCGGACAGCGCAGCTCTCGACGCACGGGCTTGCCGTCACGCTCGAGCTCGAGCACCACGTGGGCATCCGAGCGCACCTCGTCGAGCAGCGCCGCATCGGGGGGGTTGCCGATGGGCTTGCCGTTCATGCGCAGCACGAGATCTGCCGGCTGCAGCCCCATCGCGTGCGCGGTGCTGCCCTCGCGCACCGACTCGATGCGCCAGTGGGTGACGCCGGCGTGGGACTCGGGCGTGACGGACACCTGCGCGGCGACCAGCAGCGGGTTGCCGAGCAGTGCCTCGAATTCGGCGCGTGGCATCGTGCAGACCGAGCCGTCGCAGGTGATGTCGGCGGCTTCCTGCGGCGCCGCGATCGCCCGCGCGGCGGCGGCGGCCTCGACGGTGCCGTCGGCGATCACCTCGATCTTCTTCTCGACCTCGGCGTTGGTCTTCTCCGCCGCCTGCTCGAGCTCGTTGCCGGCCTTGGCGAGGTCGCGCTCCTGCACGGCGGCGGCGGCCTGCTCGAGGTCGAGCTGGGCGCCCTCCGTGCAACCCGCGACACCGACGAGCAGGCATGCCACCGCGCGGACGCGCAGGGCGGCGCGAACCGGTCGGGGCTCGGCGCACGCACGGGCGACCTCGACGTGATGTAGGGCGAGCACGTCGCCCTACACTTCAAGCCGTGTGCCACAGCGCGGGCCCAAGGATCGCGACGCCGGCTCGCGCTGCGTGCGAGCGCCGGGCCGCGATGGGCCCTGGCGCACGTGACGAGCGCGGATCGTCGATGGCCTTTGCGGAGCCTCGACGGGCGTCGCCGCGCCTCGCCGGCCATCGCGGAGAATGGACGGTCGGATGCGCTACGGTCACGGCACACGGATCTCGCGCGACGATGTTCCACGTGCGCGGTGGTTCGGGGTTCCCCGCGTGCATCGCCGCGTCGTTCGACCTAAGCTCTCTCCACATGGACGCGCGGATGGGCAACGTCGCACGGGGGGTGCTGACGATGGTGGGGTTGTCGCTGGGGTGCGGGCGCGAGAGTCCGCCGGCCAGTGACGGGGACAGTAGCTCGGCCGGGGTCGGCATCGATCCCTCGCTCGGCGAGGGCCCGCGCCTCGACATGGGCGTGGGCACGGCTGCGACGATGGTGACGGTCGCCGAGGGCGGCAGCGAAGGCTGCACGCAGGTGCAGGTCTCGGTCGATCCGGTGATCCCGACCATCGTGCTGCTGGTCGATCAATCGAGCAGCATGACCGAGGACTTCAGCGGACAGCAGCGCTGGGACGCGCTGTACGACACGCTCATGGGTGCGAACGGCACGGTGATGGCGCTGCAGTCGAACGTTCGCTTCGGGCTCGCGCTCTACTCGAGCGAGGACGGCAACGACGGTCCGACTTGCCCCATGCTCACCGAGGTGCCTCCGGCGCTCGACAACTACGACGCGATCGATGCCGTCTATGGCCCGGCCTCGCCGATCGACGAGACCCCGACCGGTGAGTCGCACGCGCTGGTGGCGGCCGAGCTGTTGGCGTTCAACGAGCCCGGGCCGAAGGCGATCGTCGTCGCGACCGACGGCGAGCCCGACACCTGCGCCGAGCCCAACCCGCAGAACGGCCAGCCCGAGGTGATCACCAGCGTGCAGAACGCGTTCGGCGACGGTATCGAGACCTTCGTGATCAGCGTCGGCACCGAGGTCGGTCAGCAGCACCTGCAGCAGGTCGCCAACGCAGGCGTCGGCAAGCCGGTCGACGATCCCAGCCCGGCGCCGTTCTACGTGGCGCTCGACGCCGGCGATCTCGTCGATGCGTTCCACGAGATCATCGGCGGCTTCATCAGCTGCGAGCTTTCGATCGACGGCATCGTCGATCTCGCGCAGGAGTGCGAGGGCACGGTGCTGCTCGACGGCGTCGAGCTGTCGTGCCCGGTCGACTGGCACCTACTCGACGAGTCGACGCTCGAGCTGCTCGGTGACGCCTGCACGCAGTGGAAGGACGGCGAGCACCATGCACTCGACGCCTCGTGGCCGTGCGGTGCGGTGATGATCCCGTAGCTCGCGCGAGCCAGCGCCCGAGCTCGCTACGGATCGGCCGGCACCAACACGACGGTGCTGGTCCCCAGCGCGACGATGTCGAACAGGCAGTCGCCGACCACGTGGGCGAGCGCGACGCCCTGGGGCGCCTCGGACAGCACGATCGGCGTGGGCGCGCCGATCGTGCCGCCTTGCTGCGGGTAGACCTGGATCCGCTGGAAGCCCACGTCGGAGACCACGAGGTCGGCGTCGCCGTCGCGGTCGACATCGCCGATCGCAACGCCCATGTCGCGCAGGTTGGTCGTGCCCAGCACGCTGCCTACGGTGAGCGTCTGCGCGAAGGGGTCGTAGACCACGGCCGTCACGGTGCCGCGTCCGGCGAGCGCGACGTCGGGCACGCCGTCATCGTCGAGATCGCCCAGCTCGAGGCGGTACGCACCCGGGGGCACCGTGGTGACGGTGCTGAAGTCGGGCGCGAAGGTGTCGTCGGGCGGCGCGAACGACAGCGTGCCGTCGGCGAGGATCACCACCAGGCCGGGCGCTGCGAGGTCCGGATCCACCAGCGGGCGCATGTCGACCACGCTGGCGGTGCCAGGGATCTGGAAGTCCGCGGCGCCGCCGACCCACGCGCCGTCCTGGTCCTCCAACACGGTGACCCACGCGCCGTCGCTGGCGTCGTCGAACTCGCCGGCGACGAGCAACTCGGGCGCACCGTCGCCTTGCAGATCGACGATGCGCACGGTCTCGGCGCCGAGGCCGACGTCGATCGGCTCGCTGGTCGGCGCCAACGCACCCGCGCCGTTGCCATAGAAGATCCACACCTGCGGGTCGAACCCACCGATCGCGAGATCGGCCAGGCCGTCGGCGTTGAGGTCACCCGCGTCGATCGACCACATGCCCGTGCCCGCGCTCTCGGTCAGCACCGTCGCGGGATCGAGCCCGGTGCTGCTGCCGGGGTAGACCCACACGCCGTCGTCACCGTCGATGGTCGCGATGTCGGCGTGGCCGTCGTCGTCGAAGTCGGCGATCGCGGCGCGACCGAGCGGGTCGCCGCCGGCGTTCTCGGGCTGCGCGGGGCCCCAGCACTGCTCGCCCGGCACCGAGATTTGGTCGCCGCAGTGCGCGTCGCCCATCGCTGCGCACGCACCCTCGCCGCCGGTGCTGCCGGAATCGGCACCCGTGTCGCTGCCCCCGCTGCTGCCGCTGCCGCTGCCGTCGGATGGGCCGGTGGCGCCCTCGGAGGAGCCGCTACCGTCGTCGGAGCTGGCGGTGCCGTCGACGCTCGACGACACGCCCGTCGATGACTCCCCGGTCAGCGAGGCCGACGCGGTGGTATCGGCCTCGTCGCCGCCCTCTTCGTCGGTGTTGTCGGCCTCGGAGAAACACCCCGCCGACAGCGAGACCACGATCGCCCAGGCCCTGTGCGCCACGGTCCAGGGGGACGTGCACGTGCGCGAGTGGTTGCGCCGACGCGTCGCCGCGGGCCCGTGCGCAACGTCATCGAACTCCCCCGTGGTGCGCGTTCTCGCCATCGTCGTCGGCGACTCCAGCACGAGTGTACACTGCCCGTCACGATGCCGAAGCTGCACGCGAAACCACCGACGTGCACCGCCGTGCTCGGCGCGTGTCTCTTGCTCGCGAGCGCGTGCGGCGGTTCGGCGTCGCCGCAGGGCGAGGACGAGGGCTCGAGCGCCGGCGACGACGCCAGCGACACCGAGGCCGGCACCAGCACGGCGGGCGGCGGCCCTGGTGGCAGCGAGGCCGCGGCCTCGGACGACGGCATCGACGACGGCGGCTCGGACAGCACCGGTGGTGCCATGGTGCCGCAGCCGACCATGCTGCCGACGCCGACCGGGGTCTGCCCGACGATGGTCGACGGCGACGTCGAGTTCGCGCCCGCCGGCATCGCGCCGCGGACGGTGCGGCTGTGGATCTCCGACGCCGCGCAGGACCAAGCCGGCCCACTGGTGCTGTACTGGCACGGCACCGGGAGCCAGCCGCTCGAGGCCACCTACGGCCTCGGCAACGCGTACGTCGAGCAGGTCGTCGCGCAGGGCGGCATCGTCGCGGCGCCGACCCACGATCCCGCGGCCGGGCAGTTCCCATGGTTCCTCGTGCTCGGCAGCCAGGAGGACGACCTGATCCTCGCCGACGAGATCGTCGCGTGCGCGATCGAGCAGACCGCGGTCGACGTCTCGCGCATCCACACCATCGGCATGAGTGCGGGCGGCCTGCAGTCGGCGCAGATGAGCTGGCGCCGCTCGGGCTACATCGCGAGCGCGGTGACCTACTCGGGCGGCTTCGTCGGCAGCGCGCCGGCCGACCAGGACCCCAGCAATCCGCTGGCGGCGATGATCTTCCACGGCGGCGAAAGCGACGTGGTGATCATCAGCTTCCAACAGGCCAGCGAGAACTACCTCGCCGCGCTGACACAGGCCGGTCGCTTCGGCTTCGTCTGCGACCACGGCATGGGCCACTCGATCCCGCAGGGCGACGCGCAGGCGAGCGTGTGGACGTTCTTCCGCGATCACCCGTGGGGCACCAAGCCCTCGCCGTACGCCAGCGGCCTGCCGGACGGATTCCCCGAGTACTGCGCGTTGTGACCGGCGCCTGCCGGCGGTGCTGCGCGAAGGCATCACATCCGGCGCGCGCATTCGCGAGCTGCGCTCGTCCGAGACGGCGCGCGAACGCGGCATGACGGACGATATCGCTGCCGCGCGAGCTTGATCACGGCGCGCTCGGGATGGGTGCGGTACGGCAGGAGCATGAGCAACGCTGCCCTGCGTGCGCCGCGATCCGCGATGCACCGCTACCACATCAGCTTCCCCGCCGTCGATCCGCACCAGCTGGATCAGGACGAGGCCTACTTCACGCTGACCGATGCATCGGGTCGTGAGCGTCGCGTGCGCTTCCACGACTACGACGCGCTATACGAGCTGCCGGGGCTCTACGAACAGCTCTTCTACGACCGCTTGAAGTGCACCTCGCCGCAGCGGGTGGTGGCGATCCTCCGCCACGCCCTGCAATCGGAGCCGTGGCGGTTCAGCGAGCTGCGCGTGCTCGATCTCGGTGCCGGCAACGGCATGGTCGGCGAGGAGCTCCAGCACCAGGGCGTGGCGCGCATCGTCGGCTGCGACATCCTGCCGGCCGCCCGCCTCGCGGCGCTGCGCGATCGACCGGGCGTGTACGACGAGTACTACGACCTCGACCTCACGGCCGCGACCGCTCTGCAGCGCCGCGAGCTCGAGAGCTGGAACTTCAACTGCCTGGTTTCGGTGGCCGCGCTCGGCTTCGGTGACATCCCGGTGCAGGCGTTCCGCGAGGCCTACAACCTGGTCGAGGACGGTGGCTGGATCGCCTTCAACATCAAGCAGAGCTTCTTCGACGATCGCGACACCAGCGGCTTCTCGGTGTTCATCAAGCAGCTGATCTTCTCCGGCCACCTCGAGCTCCACCACGTCGAGCGCTACCGTCATCGCCTGTCGATCGACGGCCGGCCGCTCTACTACTTCGGCATCGCGGGTCGCAAGCGCAGCGCGATCCCACCGGGCTAGCAGGCACACGTCGCGGTGTGTCACCGCGGGCGGCTACGGGCAGCGTGGGGCGTTGAACTCGACCTCGGTGCCGCCGGAGAACAGCTCGAGATCGGTGAGGCGGCCGGACACGATCGTGTCGTCGATCGCCGTGATCTCGAAGTTGCCGATCAGGCTGCCACCACCGAAGCCGCAGTCGCCGCTGCCGGGCGAGGTCTCGACGAAGCCACCGCGGTGGTCGGCGAGCGACCCGGTGGCGCCGACGAACTGCTCGGCCAGCGGCAGGCGGAACCCGACCGACCACCCGCCGCAGGTCGGCAGTCCGCCGTAGGGGTCCGCGCAGGACTGCGGGAAGTTGCCCGACTGGATCTCGAGCGTGTCGGGGGCATCGAGCGCATCGAGCTCGCCGCTGTCGCCACCGCTGCCGACCGACGTGTTCGCGCCGGTGTCCGAGCCGCCCGTGCTCGGCAGGTCACCGACGAGGATCGCCATGTCGTCCTGCATCCCGGGCAGGTTGGTGTCGCCGCTGCTCGAACTCGCCACCGTCGCGTCCGACGAGCTCGAACCCGGACGATCGTCCGTGGTCGTCACCGCCGTGGTGCTGCCGTCGTAGGCGCCGAGGTCGACCTGCACGCCGCAGGCTGCGAGCCCGCCCAGCAGCGACGCACCGAGCCCGAACCCGCGCGACATCGCCATCATCATGCCCCTGAAGCCACCTGCTGTGCCATGGCCGCCCGCCGGGGGGTTTCGTGGCGGGGCCGTCAGTCGAGCTGCGTGCCGCGGACCTCGAACCACGTCTCGAAGCTGCGGCCGCAGGGGCTGCAGCGCGCGAGCACGCGGCGCAGGCGGCGGGGCGTGCCGCGGTGGTCGTCGACCAGCGCCGCGCCGTGCTCGACGACGTGCACGTGGCCGCCGCAGCGCGGACACGGCGTCCGCACCACGCGGGGTTCGATCACCGCCGCAGAGTCGACCGCGATCGCGCTGTCGGGGGCTCCGCCCTCGCGGGCCCGCAGCGCGCGCTGGTCGGCGGCCGCAGCCAGGCTCGGCGCCCGCAGCTGTCGGTGACGCGCCACGCCGAGCGCGACCAGCCGTGCGAGCACCGCGAGCACGGCGAAGGCGAGCAGCGCGAGCACGGGATCCACGGGTGACGCTCGGACGTTGGAGCAGCGGTGGGGCGACGCGGCGAGTGACGGCTCACCCGCGCGGGCCACCCACGGGGGGCGCGGATGTCGATGCCGGTGCGGCCGTGGGCGTGTCGCCGTCGATCGCGAAGGCCTCGTAGCGCTCGACCACGTGCATGGCCCCGCCGGGGAAGTCGACCACCTGCTCGCGCACGTGCGGGACCCCGACGGCGTCGAGCTCGAGCACTGCGGATCCGACCCGCTGTCCGTCGACCGCGATCTCGAACCCGAGTGCGTCGTCGTGATCGTCGCGTGCGCGCGCGTGGGCGGCGGTCGTCACCCACTCGTCGACACCGCCGTCGGCGTGGTCGGGCGGGCGCGCCGACCACAGCCGCGCGATGTTGTGCAGCACGCCCATGCGCGTGAGCCCGAGGAGCACCGCGGGGCCCAGCTCCGGCGCGCACGGCAGCTCGAAGCGGCCCTTGCCCGCGGTGCCGCGCATGGTCGTGCCGTCGCACTCGAAGTGGACCTCGCCGACCTGGCCTGCGAAGGTGCCACGGGCCGCGAGTGTCATGCGCCCGTCACGGGTCAGCGACAACACGCCGCGCAGCGTGGTGTCACCGGCGGTGCCGGCTCCGTCGACGTTGGCGGTGATCTCGAACTCGATGTGCACCCCGGTCGCGTCGAGCAGCCGTGCTTCGAGGGCCTGCATGCGCGCGGCGGGGTCGAGCTGCGTCGACGCGCTCGGCGTCGGTGCGGCCACCTCCGTCGCGGTCGGCGGCGCGGACGGGGTCGCGGCCTGCGGGCGGCACGCGCATGCGCATGCGCAGACGACGACCCATGCGCGACGGCTCGCAGCGCTTCGCAGGCAGGTGCGCATCGTCCTGCCCGCGATGGTCGAGCCGGGCGTGGCGGCTGTCAATCCGCCAAGCGCGTCGTGAATTCGGTGATACTGCGGCTCGCCCATCGATGCTGCCGTCGCTCGCCATGCTGCTCGCGTTCGCCGTCGCTGGTCCCGCCGTGGCGACGGCGTCGACGCCCGCGACGAGCCCGACGACGCCAGCACCCTCGCCGTCGTCGCCGCTGCCCGCGACGGCATCCGCGAGCACACCATCGCAGCTGCCCCCGCCACCGTCCGCGGGCACACCATCGCAGCTGCCCCCGCCATCGTCCGCGACGACATCACCACCTGGCACGATCTCGTCGCAGCTGCCCCCGCCACCGCCGGTCACCGGTCCGACCGCGGCACCGTCGTCGGCGGTGCCGTCGGCCGCGGTGCCCACGACCCCGGCCGCGCCGCTCGAGGGGGCGACCGACGGCACGCTCGACGCCCCCATCACCACCGGTGAGCCCGAGATCGAGTTCGTGCCCGATGTCGGCACCGCACCCGTGCCGCCGCCCGTGGTGCTGCCGCTGCCGGCGACGCCACCGGTGGTCGACGCCGAGCAGGACCCAGGCGACGCCGAGCGACTGCGGGCCTATCTCGAGTCGCTGCTCGAGCCGAGCTCCTCGCAGCCCGAGGTCGCCAGCGCCGATCGGCCTTGGTTCGCCGTCAAGGTGCTCATCGGCCTCTTGTTGCTGCTGGTGCTCGCGTACCTCGGTGGGCACCCAGTCGTGCATCGGCTCGAGCGACGGCTCGGGGTCTCGCGCGTGGTCGCGGCGGGCTTCCCGTTCCTCGCGCTGGGGCTGCTGTCACATCGCTGGGAGGTGCTCACCGACGACGTGCTCGGGCACCTGCGTCCGATCCTCCACCTCGCGCTGGGATGGATCGGCATGGTCATCGGCATGCGCATCGAGCTGTCGAAGCTCGCCGGGTTGCCGCGCGGCACGGTGACCATCATCGGTGTCGGCACCGGCATCCCGCTGGGCATGATCGTCGCCGGCTGCACCGCGGTGCTGATGATCGCACGGCTGCTCGCCGGCCAGCCGATGCTCGACGTGCTGATCGTCCGCGACGCGCTGGTACTCGGCGCCGCCGGTGCGATCGCGGCCGATACCGAGACCCTGCGCTACGGCGCGCGCCGGGCCACCCGCGAGGCCCGCCGAGCGCTGGTGTTGCTGGCCAACCTCGACGAGCTCGCGGCCCTGGTCGGGCTCGCGTTCCTGAACGCCTACTTCCGGCCCAGCGGTGCGAGCGTGACGTGGCAGCTGCCCCACACCGCATGGTTGTTCGTGACGTTCGGCCTGGGTCTGGTGGTCGGCGTGGTGATCTACGCGATCTTGCGGCTGCCGGCGTCGCGCACCGAGTCGGTCGCGTTGCTGCTGGGCTCGGTGGCGTTCGCAGCCGGCATCGCCAGCGAGCTGTACCTCTCGCCGCTGGTGGTGTGCTTCATCGTCGGCATGCTGCTCACGAACTTCCCCGGCGACTACAAGGCGCGCCTGGTCGACAACCTCGCGCGGCTCGAGATGCCGATCTACTTGGTGTTCCTGATCGTCGCCGGCGCGATGTGGCGGCCGACCACCCTCGGGTGGCTGGCGATGGTCGTGCTGCTGGTCGCGCGCTACGTCGGTCGCTGGCTCGGCGGGCGCGTGGTGTGGCGCAAGGTCGACGCCGAGCTGCCGGCCGACGCGCGCCGCTCGCTGGTGTTCGCGCCGATGGGCACGTTGCCGATCGCGGTGGCCGTGAACGCAGCGCTGCTCTATCCCGACGGTGAGCTGCCGACGATCCTCACCGCGACGATCGGCGGCGCCATCCTCTGCGAGATCGCACTGTCGCTGCTGTGGCGCAGCGACGAGCCGATCGGCGCGCAGGCCGGGCCGGCGCAACCGCGGGCGGAGGACAGCGCGTGACGGCAGGCGTGGGCATCCGGGCGTACGACGAGCCGGCCGCCGCCACGCCGGCGGTGACGGCGTGCGCGGGGCGATCGCGGGCGTGCGGGCGGGGGCGTGAACGATGCGGATCTTGATCCTCCTCGCGGTCGTGGGCCTCATGGTCGCGGCGCGCAGCTTCGAGGTCACCGGCCTGTCGATCGGTTCGACGACGGCGCTCACGATCGGCTTCCTGCTGCTGGTGGCGTACCTGACGGGCTGGCTGGCCAAGGAGCTGCATCTGCCCAAGCTCACCGGCTACCTGCTCGCGGGGGTCATCGCAGGCGACTCCGTGATGGCGCTCGTGCCGGCGTCGTCGAGCGGTGACCTCAAGATCTTCACCGGCGTCGCGGTGTCGCTGATCGCGTTGACGGCCGGCACCGAGCTCGAGATGCGCAAGATGCGACCGCTACTGCGGACCATCGGCCTGCTGTCGCTCATCGCCGGACTCGGCACCATCTTGGTGCTCGCCGGCGCGGTGATGGTGCTGCGGCCGTGGCTGCCGTTCATGGCCGAGCTCGACACCACCGGCGCGATCGCGATGGCGGCGGTGCTCGGGGTGGTGCTATCGGCGAACTCACCGGCGGTGGTGGTCGCGCTGCGCACCGAGATGAACGCCGACGGTCCGCTGTGCCGCACCGTGCTCGGCACGGTCGTGATGGGCGACCTGGTCGTCATCCTGGCGTTCGCCGGCGTCGGTGCCGTGGCTGCGCCGTACCTCGGCAGCGCGTCGGAGCAGGGCGCGATCATGCACCTGATGTGGCACATCGGCGGTTCGCTGGTGGTCGGTGCCGCGATCGCCGTGGTGCTGTGGTCGTACTTCCGCTTCGTGGGTCAGGGCTCACCGCTGTTCGTGGTCGTGATCGCGTTCGTGGTCGCCGAGGTGGGCCAGCGGATCGGCCTCGATCCACTATTGGTGTCGCTGTCGGCGGGCATCCTGCTGCGCAACCTCACCGGCTTCGGCGATGCACTGCACGAGGCGATCGAGGGCTCGTCGCTGCCGGTGTACCTGGTGTTCTTCGCGGCCGCCGGCGCCTCGATCCACATCGACGTGTTGCGCTTGGTCGGGCTGCCGGCGCTGGCGCTCGCAGCCGTGCGCGCCGGCTCGTACCTGCTGACCTCGCGCGCCGCGGCCACGCTCGCGGGCGCCGAGTCGGCGGTGCGCCGCTACGTCGGCGTGGGCCTGCTGCCGCAGGCGGGCCTGGCCCTCGCGCTCGGACTCGTGATGGTGAAGGCGTTCCCGGCGGTGGGGGAGGGCGCGGGCACGCTGGTGCTCGGGGTCGTCGCGCTCAACGAGCTCGTGATGCCGGTGGCGTACCGTCGTGCGCTCGCACGCTCGGGCGAAGCGGGGCGCGCGGCGCCCGACGTGAGCGCGGCGTACCCGATCGTGCCGCCGTCGTCGTCGCTCGAGTCGATGTCGGGGCCGGTGAGCCTGGACCACGCATCGGCCTCGAACGCCGCGCTCGCCCACGCGGCCCTGGCCGGCGCGGCCAGGCCCGGGCCGGCCGCCGCCGCCGCACCAGCCGAGGTCGTGCGCACCGGCGACACCCAGCCACCGGGGTGGTGAGCCCGCGTGGGCGAACGATCCGCGCGTGCATTCGCGGCGACGCTGTGGCAGCTTCGCGGACGCCATGCGCCTGTTGTTCATGATCGCGGGGTTCGCCCTCGCGTGGATGATGTTCCGCCTGTGGATGCGACGCGGCCGCGTGCGCCCGCGAGAGGCGCGCGAGTTGGTGCGCGCCGGGGCCTTGCTGGTCGACGTGCGCTCACCGCAGGAGTTCGCGCAGGGCCACATCGAAGGGGCCCAGAACATGCCGCTGCAGCGTCTGTCGCAGGACCTCGAGGCCAGCGCCGCGCGTGGACGTCCGATCGTGGTCTACTGCCGCAGCGGCATGCGCAGTCGCCTCGCGGCCCAGCGGCTGCGGCAGGCCGGCTTCGCGCAGGTGCACGATCTCGGGCCCGCGTCCGCGTGGCCCGGCTGACCGAATCGCACCCACGCCTCGCGGGTCCCGTCGTGCGTGCGTGCGCGTGGTCGCTGCGGCGTTGCCGGATGGCGGCCGTCCCGCCCTCGTCGCGTGCGGGTTGTAACGTTGACCGTTCGGCGACCCGGGCGTAGCTTCCCGGCCGTGCCGACCCCGGCCGAGTACGACCGCTCCGGACCGAGTCTGCGCCTGGTTGCAGGCTCGATCGCAGCGCTGGCGATCGTGCTCGGCGTGCTGGCCTACTGGCGCTACACCGTGTCCGAGCGCCACTTCGCCACCGCGCTCGCGCAGATGGACGCGGTCGCCCCGACCCTCGACACCGAGGGCTGCGTCACCGAGGTGCTCACGTGGCATCGCACCTGCGAGGCCAACAAGCCCCTGTGCGACGACGGCGTGCCGCGCGTGATGACGCACTGCCTGATGGGCGCCGACCGAGCCGAGTACTGCAAGGGCCTCGATCTGAGCTCGGCCAAGGCGCAGTGGGTGTTCGAGAAGTGCCGCGTGCGCGGCAACGAGTGTACGAACCGCAAGTCGTGTGCGTGCGCGGATGCCTACCGCGCCATCGACAGCTTCTGCCGCCACGAACAGAAGGGAGTCGCGCTGTGAAACCGCTGCGTCTCGCGCTCGCCACTGCGATTGCGACCTGGATCCTCCTGCTCATCGGTGGGCTCGTGAACCCGATGGGCGCGTCGATGGCGTGCCCCGACTGGTACTTCATCCCGACCTGCAACGGCGAGCTGTTGCCCGAGATGAAGGGCGGCGTGCTGTACGAGCACGGCCACCGTCTGTGGGCCTCGTGGGTCGGCATCCTCACGCTCGCGCTGGCGATCGTCACGTGGAAGAGCAAGCACGCCGACGCCACCGCCAAGCGCTACGCCGTGATCGCGCTGCTGCTGGTGTGCGTGCAGGGGGCGCTCGGCGGCATCACCGTCAAGCTCAACCTCTCGAGCGCGGTGTCGACGCTGCACCTGTCGACCGCGATGGCGTTCTTCCTGCTGCTCATCGCGCTCGTGGTGCGGCTGCTGCCAGGGGATCGCGCAGTCGGTTCGAAGCCGAGCGAGCGCGGCCTGGTGCTCGCCGCAACCGTCGCCGTGTTCGCGCAGATCATGCTGGGTGGGCTCGTGCGCCACCTCGGCGCCGGCCTCATCTGCGGCGACGACATCATCGGATGCGGCCCGGGCGGTTGGACCAAGCAGCCGCTCGCGCACCTGCACATGACCCATCGCTTCGTGGCCTACGCCCTGGTGCCGCTGGTGCTGCTCGCCGCCCGCCACGCCGGACGCCAAGCCGCCGCCGTCGGTAACATCGCGGCCGCTCGGATCGCCAGGTGGCCAGCCGTGCTCATCGCCGTGCAGATCGGACTCGGCCTCGCGACCATCGCGAGCGGACGCAGTGCGGCGATCGTCACGTTCCACACCGGCGTGGGTGCACTGGTGCTGGCAAGCCTGTGGACCTGTTGGCTGCTGCTGGGTCGCACCGCGGCGCGCAGCGAGTCGGGAAGGGGCCGATGAGCGCTTCGCGGGATCCCCTGCGCGCGCTGTGGGCCCTCACCAAGCCCAGCGTCACACGCATGTGCGTGCTGACGACCCTCGGCGGGTTGATGCTCGCGCCTGGGCGCGTCTCGTGGGTGACCGGCGCGTGCGCGCTGTTCGGCACCGCGGCCGCGGTCGGTGGCGCCAACGCGTTCAACATGTGGTGGGAGCGCGACGCCGACGCGAAGATGTCGCGCACCCGCCGACGACCGCTGCCGGCACGCGTGCTGCCGCCGACGATCGCGCTGCGCTTCGCGTGGCTGCTCTCGGTGGTGGCGATCGCGGTGCTGTGGCTCGGTACCAACCTGCTGACGGCATTGCTCGCCACGGGGGCGATCGCGTCGTACGTGCTGGTCTACACCCCGCTCAAGTACCGCACGCCGGCCGCGCTGGTCATCGGGGCCATACCCGGCGCCGCGCCGCCGCTGTTGGGCTGGACCGCGGTCACCAACTCGATCGACGCGCCCGCGCTGGTGCTCACCGCGATTCTCTTCCTGTGGCAGCTGCCACACTTCATCGCGATCGCGCTGTACCGCGCCGACGACTACGCCAAGGCCGGCATCCGCGTGGTGCCGGTGGTCCGCGGCCCTGCGATTGCGAAGATCCAGGCGGTCGCGTGGAGCATGGTGTTGGTGCCGGTCTCGCTGCTGCTGGTGCCGATGGGCATCGCCGGTGACCACTACTTGCTGGCCGCGTTCGTGCTGGGCTCGGCGTTCCTCGGTTGGGCCTTCTCCGGGCTCGACGATCGCGCGGGCGTCCGCTGGGCCCGCGGCTACTTCTTCGCCTCGCTGGTGTACCTGCCAGCCCTCGTCATCGCGCTCGTCCTCGACGTGCGTGTCTAGGGGCCGCGCTCGGCCCGAACCGGGAACCGCCATGTCCACGACCCCGCCCGACTACCCCGCGCCGCCCCGGTTGGAGTGGCTGCGCAAGTACATCTGGGTGATCGGCGGCGTGATGGCGATCGTCACCATCACGGTCCTGCGCCCGCGGCTGCGCCACGTGCCCGACCCGCCGGCCAAGATGTTCCAGCTGCCGGCCGGCCTCGAGCTGGTCGACGAGCACGGCCAGCCGTTCTCGGTCGAGCGCATGCAGGGCAAGGTCTGGGTGGCCGGCTTCGTCTTCACCAGCTGCCCCAGTACCTGCCCGGCGGTGACCCGCGCGATGGCCGACCTGCGCGAACGCTTCGATCGCATGCAGGTCGACGTGGAGATGATCTCGTTCAGCGTCGACCCGGTGCGCGACACCCCCACGGTGCTGCGCGAGTACGCCGAGCGCGTCGGCGTCTCGACCGAGCACTGGCACTTCGTCACCGGCGACCCCGCGACGGTGCGGGCGCTGGTGCGCGACGGCTTCAAGCTCGGCATCGGAGATCGCGAGCCCAAGGGCGACGCGGGCATGTATGACATCGCACACTCGACCAAGCTCGCGCTGGTCGACGGCGACGGGGCCGTGCGGGGCTTCTATGACATCGAGCCCGACGCCGGACTCGACGAGATCTTCCACCGCTCGCAGCACGTCATCGCCGAGGCCATCGCGCTGCAGAAGGGGCGCACGTGAGGGCCGGGGGCATGGCGTCGTTGTTGGTGGCGTTGGCCGCCTGCGGCGAGTCGGCCCCCCGCTTCACGGCGCCCATGACCCTGGGTGGGGTCGAGGTCCCGGCCGCGGTGCTCGACGCCGGCGCACGGGTGTACGAGATGCGCTGCGCGAGCTGCCACGGCCCCGACGGCTCCGGCAACGGCAGCGCCGGCCGGGCGCTGAAGGTCCCGCCGCGTGACTTTCGCACGGCCGAGTTCCGCTACTCGTCGACCCCGGCCGGCGAGCTGCCGAGCGACGACGACCTCATGGCCACGGTCCGCGACGGCCGCATCGACAACGGCATGCCCGCGTGGAACACCCTCACGCCCGACGACCTGCACGCCGTCGTGCAGTACATCAAGACCTTCTCACCCCGGTGGGCGCAGGCGCCCTCGAGCGCGCCGTGACCGACAGCCGAGCCGCGGGCGGGCCCCATCCGAGGCCCATCCGATGGTGGTCACGCAAGCCCTGCGAGGGTGTCGGATTCCCGGCGGTGTGGCGGTCGTCGATCTTCGAGCGTCCACCGTGTGGGAACCGTTGCGGGCGCGTGGCGCAATTGCTAGGGTCCGCGCCGGTGACGGCGGGTCCAACGCCCCGGTCGAAGCGCTCGCGAGCTGCTCGCTCGCGTGCGCAGCTCCGTGGCGTCGTCCCACTCCGATGTCTCCCCCCTCGATCGACACGCGGTCGATCGACTCCTACCGCTTCATCTGCGGCGACTCTTTGCCTACTCGCATGCACGTGCGAAGGGCAGCGAAGGTGAACTGACGTGCCGGCCACTTTTCCCCGTTGGACGAACAACGTTCCGATCGTCATCGGCCTCGTCGCACCGCTCATCGGTGCGGGGCTGATCTTCGCGGTCTGGTACTGGTTCTCGCCCTGGTACACCGACGTCGGCTATCGACCGGAGCAACCGATCCCGTACAGCCACAAGCTGCACGCCGGTGAGCTCGGCATCGACTGCCGCTATTGCCACAACACCGTCGAGAAGGCCGCCCACGCCGCGATTCCGCCGACGTCGACGTGCCTCAACTGCCACGACCTCGTGAAGACCGACAGCCCCCGGCTGGCGCTCCTGCGCGAGGCCGACGCGAACAAGATGCCGGTGCCGTGGGTCCGCGTGCACCAGCTGCCGGACTACGCGTACTTCAACCACTCGCCGCACGTCGCGGCCGGCGTGGGCTGTGCGAGCTGCCACGGTCGCGTCGATCAGATGACGGTGGTCGAGATGGACAAGCCGCTGTCGATGGGCTGGTGCCTCGACTGTCACCGCGATCCGAAGCCGAACCTGCGGCCGCTCGATCAGGTCACCAACATGGCCTGGGACGCGAGCGAGACGCCCTACGATCCCGACCGCGACGCCAACCGCAAGCGCAAGGTCAATCCCCCCACGCACTGCTCGGGGTGTCACCGATGAGCACCGAAAAATTCTACGGAGCCACGTACTGGCGTTCGCTCGCGCAGCGCGAGCTCAGCCATGACCAGGCCGCCGACGGCTGGACGGAGTTCGATCCGACCCTCGCCGCCGAAGCGGCGCGCGGCCGCGGGCTACCCGTCGTCGGCGCCAAGCCGGTCCACGAGGACAACCCCGCGGAGATCACCCTCGAGCAGATGGTGCCGAACGACGGCGTCTCGCGCCGTCGCTTCTTCAGCGTCGTCGGGGCCTCGGCCGCGCTCGCCGGCGTCACCGGCTGCGTGCGCAAGCCGGTCGAGAACATCCTGACGTTCAACGATCGGCCCGAGGATCTCATCCCCGGCAAGCCGATGTTCTACGCCAGCGCGATCCAGCTCGGCGCCACCGTCGAAGGCATCGTGGTCGAGAGCCAGGATGGTCGCCCGACGAAGATCGAGGGCAACCCGAAGCACGGTGGCTCGCAGGGGGCGACCAGCGTGTGGACGCAGGCCGCGGTGCTCGACATCTACGATCCCGAGCGCACCCGCACCTCGCTCGACCGCACCACCGCTGGCACCGAGACCCCGGTCGATCTGCAGACGGCTCGCAACGCGCTCGGCAAGCTGCTCGAGGGCGCAGCGAAGTCCGGCGGCGAGGGCCTCGGTCTGGTGATGCGCTACCCGAGCTCGCCGACCCAGCGACACCAGCTCGAGCAGTTCGCCCAGCGGTTCCCGAAGGGCCGCGTGTTCGTCAGCGACGAGCTGGTGCCGTGGTCGGCGTTCGCGGCCGCCGAGCTGGTCGCCGGCGCGGGCGCGCGGGCGTGGCACACGCTGGCCAAGACCAGCATCGTGTTCGCGGCCGACAGCGACTTCCTCGGCGTCGACACCGACAGCGTTCGGCACGCACGCGAGTGGTCCAAGACCCGCCGCGTGGTCGGCCCGACCGACTTCATGTCGCGGCTGTACGTGATCGAGCCGTCGCTGTCGGGCACCGGCGTGATGGCCGATCAGCGCCTGCGCGTGAAGGGCAGCCAGGTCGGCGAGGTCCTGCTCGCGCTGGCGCACGCGCTGTCGAAGTCGCCGGAGTTCAAGCTCCCGCCGGGCGCCAACCTCGATGGCCTGCCGCAGCCCAAGCTCGATGCGGCCCAGCAGCAGTTCGTCGCCACGCTCGCCAAGGACCTCGGCTCGGCCGAGAACCGCGGCAAGAGTGCGGTGCTGGTCGGTCCGCGCCAGCCGGCGTGGGTGCACGTCATCGCGTTGCTCATCGACGTCGGCCTCGGCAACCAGCGCGTCGGCACCGTCACGCCCGAGCAGGTGCGGCCGGATCAGCCGACGCCGGGCAGCGGCAGCCTGCGCTGGCGCATCGACGGCTCCGCGCCGAAGACCGAGGATCTCGCGGCGCTCGCCGCCGCGCTCGGCAACGGCGGCATCAAGACGCTGCTGTGCCTCGAGGTCAACCCGGCCTACGAGGGCACCGGTGATCTCGGGCTCGCGAAGCTGCTGCCCAAGGCCACGATCGTGCACATGGGCCAGTACCGCGACGAGACCGCGCAGCTGGCCGCGTGGCACATCCCGACCTCGCACTTCCTCGAGGCCTGGGGCGACGTCGAGACCGTCGACGGTACGCTCAGCATCCAGCAGCCGCTCATCGATCCGCTGCACGACACCTACAGCACGACCGAGCTGCTCGGGTTCATCGCCACCGGCAAGATGATCGACGGCTACAGCCTGCTCAAGGGCTACTGGGGCGGCGCTGCAGGGGCGCAGTTCTCCGACCGCATCTGGCGGCAGTGGGTGCACGACGGCCTCGTCAGCGGCATCCCGCGCGAGCCCGGCATGCCCTCGCAGGAGGGCTGGGGTGCGGCCCTGGCCGCCGTCGGCCAGCGCGCGCCCGCCATCGGCGGACTCGAGATCGACTTCCATGTCGATCCGAAGGTGCTCGACGGTCGCATGGCCGGGAACGGGTGGCTGCAGGAGCTGCCCCACCCGATCTCGAAGCTCACGTGGGACAACGCGGTGTACCTGAGCGACGCGACCGCCAAGGAGCTCGGCGTCGGCAATCAAGACCGCGTCACGCTCACCGTCGACGGGCGCACGATCGAGGCGGCGCTGTGGATCCTGCCGGGGCAGGCCGACAACACCCTCTCGCTCAGCCTCGGCTACGGCCGTGTCGGTCACGCGGTCGCGCAGGGTGCTGGCTTCGACGCCAACCCGCTGCGCTCGGGCAAGGCGCCCTGGTTCGCCGCGGTCAACCTCGCCAAGGCCGGCGGCATGTACACCCTGGCCTCGACGCAGGACTACGGCACGATGAAGCCGCCGCCGAATCCGCTCGGCATCGACTTCCCCGAGCGTCCGATCGTGCTCGAGCACACCCGCACGCAGTTCCAGGCCGAGCCGAACTTCGTCGAGGCGGCCAACATGATGGAGCGCTCGCGGCTGCAGCACCTGTGGGACCCGCCGAAGTTCACCGGCAAGCAGCAGTGGGGCATGTCGATCGACCTCAACACCTGCACCGGCTGCAACGCCTGTGTGGTGGCGTGCCAGGCCGAGAACAACATCCCGGTGGTCGGCAAGGACATGGTCCTGCGCGCCCGCGAGATGCACTGGATGCGCATCGATCGCTACTTCCGCGGCGACGCCGACAACCCGACCGCGGTGGTGCAGCCGATGACCTGCCAGCACTGCGAGGCAGCGCCCTGCGAGACGGTGTGCCCGGTCGCCGCGACCACGCACTCGCCCGAGGGCCTCAACGACATGGCCTACAACCGCTGCATCGGCACCCGCTACTGCGGCAACAACTGCCCGTACAAGGTCCGGCGGTTCAACTACCTCGCGTTCAACCTCGATGTCCGCCCGGGTTCGATGTGGACCAACGACCCGGACGGCGCGTGGCTGCGACAGCTGCAGAAGAACCCCGACGTCTCGATCCGCTTCCGCGGCGTGATGGAGAAGTGCACCTACTGCGTGCAGCGCATCAACGAGGCCAAGATCGAGGCCCACGTCGCCGGCCGCGACCTGGTCGAGGACGGTCGCATCCTGACCGCCTGCCAGCAGGTGTGCCCGACCGAGGCCATCGTCTTCGGTGACATCCGCGACCCCGACAGCAAGGTCAGCAAGGCCAAGCGATCGCCGCGCGACTACCAGGTGTTGCGCGACCTCAACAACCACCCGCGCACGAGCTACCTCGCGCGCATCCGCAATCCCCACCCGGACGCCGAGCCCAAGGCCGCGGCGCCCGCGGACGCGCACCACGAGGGGGGACACGGGACATGAGCCACTACGTCCAAAGCCAACACGAGCACGATCAAGACCCGCTCGAAGGTCGCACCGCGCTCATCCAGGGCGGGCCGTCGTTCCACGAGGTGACCGAGATGGTCGCCGCGCCGATCGACAACCCGAACAAGGCCTGGTGGATCTTCTTCATGTTCTCGCTCGGCCTGCTCGGGGTGTTCGGCATCTCGATTGCGTGGCTGCTGTGGGAAGGCGTCGGCATCTGGGGTCACAACAACCCCGTGATGTGGGCGTGGCCCATCGTCACCTTCGTGTTCTGGGTCGGCATCGGCCACGCAGGCACGCTGATCTCCGCGATCCTCTTCCTGTTCCGACAGAAGTGGCGCACCTCGATCAACCGCGCCGCCGAGGCGATGACCATCTTCGCGGTCATCTGCGCGTTGATGTTCCCGACCATCCACGTCGGTCGCGTGTGGCTGCTCTACTGGGCGCTGCCGCTGCCGAACCAGATGGAGATGTGGCCGAACTTCCGCAGCCCGCTGCTGTGGGACGTGTTCGCGGTCTCCACCTACTTCACGGTCTCGCTGCTGTTCTGGTACGTGGGCCTCATCCCCGACCTCGCGACCATGCGCGACCGCGCCAAGACCCGCATCCGGCAGGTCGTGTACGGCATCTTCGCGCTGGGCTGGCGCGGCTCCCATCGCCACTGGGTGAACTACGAGTCGGCCTACCTGCTGCTGGCCGCGATGGCCACGCCGCTGGTGCTCTCGGTGCACTCCATCGTGTCGTTCGACTTCGCGGTCAGCCAGCTGCCCGGCTGGCACACCACGATCTTCCCGCCGTACTTCGTCGCGGGCGCAATCTTCTCGGGTTTCGGCATGGTGCTGACCCTGCTCGTGCCGCTGCGCAAGTGGTTCAAGCTCGAGCAGATCATCACCATCAAGCACCTCGAGAACATGGCGAAGATCATCCTGCTGACGGGCTGCATCGTCGGCTACGCCTACGGGCTGGAGTTCTTCATCGCGTGGTACTCGGGCAACCCGCTCGAGACCTTCGCGTTCGTGAATCGCGCGTTCGGCGATTACTCCTGGGCCTACTGGATCATGATGAGCTGCAACGTCATCACGCCGCAGGTCATCTGGTTCAAGAAGATCCGCCGCAGTCCGCTGGCGCTGTTCATCCTGTCGATCTTCGTGAACATCGGCATGTGGTTCGAGCGCTTCGTCATCGTGGTGACCTCGCTGCACCACGACTTCCTGCCCTCGTCGTGGGACTACTTCACCCCGACGGTCTGGGACTGGAGCACGTTCGTCGGTAGCTTCGGCCTGTTCTTCACGCTGTTCTGCCTGTTCGCGCGCTACATGCCGGCGATCGCCATCGCGGAGGTCAAGGGCGTGATGCCGCAGGCAAGCCCGCACTACGCCGGCCACCACCGGGCCAAGCCCGCCGACGCCGTGTCGGCGCGCCCGGCCGGTTCACACGGCCGCAGCGGCGTGATGGACTCCGTCCACGACGACGACGACGACGACGACAGCGGCGCCAGCAACTCGGCGAAGGTGGTCGTCGGTGGCGGACTCGGTGCGGTCGCACCGGCCCGGGACGGCGAGGGCATCGCCGACGTGCCGACCAAGGTCGAGCCAGCCCCGGTCGCGGCGACGCCGGAACCGAAGCCGGAACCGAAGCCGGAAGCCAAGGTCACCGTCCCCGACGTCCCGACCGTCGAGCCCGTCAAGGCCGAGGCGCCGAAGATCGACGTCCCCGAGGTGCCCAAGGTCGAGCCCGCCAAGGCCGAGGCGCCCGCGCCCGCCGTCGCGCCCACGGCCACGACCGCCAAGCCCGACGAGGCCAAGGCCGACGCCGACAAGCCGCAGGAGAAGGTCGACACCGACTTCCTCTTCGCGCCGCCCAAGCCCAAAGACGGTGACGCCGGCGGCGATGCCGGGAGCAAGGAGTAAGTCATGGCGAAGCGACCCAAGACCTATGGCTTGCTCGCCGAGTACGAGAACTCGGCCGACCTCTACCACGCGTGCGAGAAGGTCCGTGACGCCGGCTATGCCGCGTGGGACGCCCACACGCCGTTCCCCGTCCACGGCCTCGAGAAGGCCATGGGCGTGCGGCCCTCGATCATCCCGTGGATCGTCTGCGTGATGGGCTTCACCGGGGCCGGTCTCGGCTTCCTGCTGCAGTACTGGTCGAGCACGATCGCGTACCCGCTCATCATCGCGGCCAAGCCGTACAACAGCTACCCGGCGTTCGTGCCCGTGACCTTCGAGCTCGGCATCTTGCTGGGTTCGTTCGGCGCGGTGTTCGGCATGTTCGGCCTCAACCGGCTGCCGCAGCTCTACCACTCGCTGTTCAACTCGAGCCGCTTCGGGCGGTTCTCGGACGATCGCTTCTTCATCTCCATCGAAGCCCGCGACCCCAAGTACGACGCCGAGCGCACGCGCAAGCTGCTCGAGTCGACCGGTGCGACCGCGGTCGAGGAAGTCGAGGACTGACGCATGACCACCAAGCGACGAGTCTCGCGACTGCAGTCCGGATCGGCCCTGGCGATGACGCTGGGTCTCGCCCTCGCGGCGACGGCGGGCTGCCGTGGCACCCGCTCGGAGGACCCCCCGGTTCACCTGCAGCAGAACATGGACTTCCAGGAGCGCGGCGAGCCCCAGGAGTACAGCGCCTTCTTCGCCGACGGCCGCGTCATGCGGACGCCGCCGGCGGGCACCGTGGCGGTCGGCTTCCTGAAGGACGACGACCACCTCTACCGCGGCCGCAACCTCGACGGCACGCTGTCGGACGCGCTGCCGCCGTCGATGAAGCTCGACGACAAGCTGCTGGCCCGCGGCGAGCAGCGCTACAACATCTACTGCGCGCCCTGCCACGGCGAGACCGGTCACGGTGATGGTCAGGCCACGCGCCGCGGCGGTGGCTTCGCAGTGGCGCCGGCCAACCTCCACCTCGCGCGGCTGCAGCCCGAGCCGCTCGGCTACTTCTTCCACGTCGCCAGCAACGGCAAGGGCAAGATGCGCCCGTACAAGGGCCAGATCTCGGTCGAGGACCGCTGGGCGATCGCCGCCTGGGTCCGCACGCTGCAGGTCAGCCATCGCGCCAAGGCCAGCGACATCCCGGCCGGTGCGGCCGCGGGCGCCGCAGCAGCGCCCACCGGCGCCGCAGAACAGAAGGGAGCGACCCCATGAGCGCCCACGATCGACACGGTCCGCTCGTTCGCCACGAGCAGGTCCACATCTCCGAGGACTCGCCGTGGCGCCGCCTGCCCGGGATCTTCGCCGTGGTCGGCGTCGCCGGCCTCGCGCTCGGCTTCGTCATGTCGGGCAAGGATCCGGCGAAGTTCTACTCGTCGTACCTCACCGCGGTCATGTGGGGCCTGTCGCTGGGCCTCGGCGGCCTGTGGTTCGTGCTCGTGCAGCACGCCGCCCGCGCCGGTTGGTCGATCGCGGTGCGCCGCATCGCCGAGTGCATGATGCTCGCGCTGCCAGCGATGGCGCTGTTGCTGCTGCCCGTGGTCTTCATGGGCGCGCACGAGCTCTACCACTGGACGCACACCGAGCACCCCGATCCGGTGCTCGCCGCCAAGGCCTCGTACCTGAACGAGGGCGCCTTCCGCATGCGGACGGTGGTCTACATCGCGCTGTGGTCGCTGCTCGCGGTGGGCTTCTGGCTGTGGTCGACCAAGCAGGACACCGCGGCAGACCCGGCCCCCTACGGCCACAAGATGCGTTTCTGGGCGCCCATCGGCCTGCTGGTGTTCGGCGTCACGCTGACCTTCGGTGCCTTCGACTGGCTGATGTCGCTGGACCCGCACTGGTTCTCGACCATCTTCGGCATCTACTACTTCGCCGGCTGCGTCACGATCACGGCGTCGACGATCGCGCTGACGGTCATCCTTCTGCATCGCGCGGGCTACCTGCGCGGCGTGGTCACGGCCGAGCACTTCCACGACCTCGGCAAGCTCATGTTCGCCTTCTCGGTGTTCTGGGGCTACATCGGCTTCAGCCAGTTCTTCCTGATCTGGTACGCGAGCATCCCCGAGGAGACCGAGTGGTACTCGTACCGCGGCCACGGTGACTGGCTGACGCTGAGCCTGATCCTCGTGTTCGTGCGCTTCGTGCTGCCGTTCGTCGGCATCATGTCGCGCAAGATCAAGCGCAACCCCCGGACGCTCGCGTTCTGGTGCGTGTGGATCATCGTCGCCGAGTTCGTCGACATGTACTGGCTGGTCCAGCCCGCGCTGGCCCATCAGTCGAAGCACTCGACCGAGCACATCCGACCCGACCTGTTCGACATCTCCACGCTGGCGGGGGTCGCTGGGGTCTTCCTGGCGGTGTTCACCTGGGCGCTGACGCACAAGGCGTTGGTGCCGCTCAAGGATCCGCGGCTCGAGGAGTCGCTGAACCACGAGAACTTCTGACGCGAGGCTTTGGACTCCCATGTCGGACACACACGATCACGACCACGAGCACCACGATCACGGCGGCGGTCACGAAATCGACCGCATGCCGAACTCGCGGCTGTTCAACCTGCTGTTCGGGCTCTCCGCGTTGACGCTGCTGGCCGGTGTCGGCGTGGTGCAGCTCTTCAACATGCAGGTGCGCGCGCTCGAGGACCATCGCGGGGCCGAGCCGGGCTTCCGCATCGCCGAGTACGACGCGCAGATGCAGCGCGAGAAGAACGGCTTCGGCAAGGTCGAGGTCCGCGAGCTCGACGACGCCAATACCGTCTCCACGCGCTACTACATGCCGCTGGCGAACGCGCGCCGCATGGTGCTCGACGACCCGAAGCAGCTCGAGGCCTCGAAGGCGAAGCCGCCGGGCTGGAAGACCGCCGACGATCAGGCGCCGCAGGTGGTGCCCGCGGCGCCGCCCGAGGGCGTGAAGCCGGGCGGCCCCGCGCCCCGCGGCGCGGTGCCGACCGACGGTGCGAAGCCGGCCGAGGGTGCCAAGCCCGAGGATGGTGCGAAGCCGGCCGAGGGTGCCAAGCCCGAGGATGGTGCGAAGCCGGCCGAGGGTGCCAAGCCCGAGGACGGTGCGAAGCCGGCCGAGGGTGCCAAGCCCGAGAAGCCCGCGCGGCCGGCCAAGCCGCGCAAGCCCGCCGAGGCCCCCGCCGAGCCCGCCGCACCGGCCGAGCCCGCGCCCGCGCCCGGCGGCATGAACTGAGTTCGCCGCGCTCGAAGCACGCCCACCGATGACCATCCCCGTCATGCTCCGCTCGCGACTCGCCGCCGCCGCCCTGGCCGCGGCGACCAGCGGCGTGGTCGTGGCACCGGCGTGGGCGGACGATGGTGGCCCGGCCTTCGCCAACGAGAAGCCGCTGTCGCCCGAGATGCGTGCGATCGACGTCGACGAGCATCGCGGCGAGCGGCTCGATCCGGAGCTGCGCTTCCGCGATCCGAGCGGCGCCACCGTGCGCCTGGGCGACCTGTTCGACGGCCGCCGCCCGGTGCTCCTCACCATCAATTACTTCCGCTGCCGCGTGGTCTGCAGCGTCCAGCTCGCGGGCCTCGCCGACGCGCTCGCCGAGCTCGACTGGACCCCCGGCGACGAGCACTTCCGGGTCGTCGCGATCAGCCTCGATCCCGACGAATCCGAGCAGGACGCCGCGCACAAGCGCGAGCAGATCCTCGATCAGCTCGGTCGCGGCCCGGACGTCGACTGGCAATTCCTGCGCGGCGATGCCTTGTCGATCCAGGCGCTCACCGCCCAGCTCGGCATCTCCTACGCCTACGACGCCGAGCAGGACCAGTTCGCGCACCCCGCGGTCGCGATGTTCCTGATGCCGGACGGCACCATCGGACAGTACCTGTACGGCCTCACCTACCAGAGTCGCGACATCAAGTTCGCGCTGATGGAGTCGGGGCAGGGCAAGATCGGCTCGCCCATGGAGAAGCTCTACCTGAGCTGCTTCACGTACGATCACACCATCGGTCGCTACGGGCCATGGGCCTTCGGGTTCATGCGCATCGGCGCGACTGTCACGTTCTCGATCCTCGCGACCACGCTCGCGATCTTCTGGCGGAGGGAGCGACGCAAGCGTCGTGTCCCGACGCAGCACGACGAACACCGCGCGGAGGCGGTATCGTGATGTTCAGCATGTTCCTCGCCCCCGAAACCAAGGAAGCCGCCACCGCCGCCGCCAACGCGGCTGCCACGGCTGCCCCTGCTGCCGTCCAAAAGCTGCCGCCGCTGGAGACCGCGCACAACTGGGCGCTGCCGACCGAGGCGTCCACGTTCGCGGCCGGTACGGACAACCTGTACCTCTTCATCGTCGCGCTCGACGTGTTCTTCTTCGCGCTCGTCATCGGCGCGATGGTCTACTTCATGTGGAAGTACCGCCGTCGCAGCGAGGATCAGAAGACCAGCTCGATCACGCACAACGGCAAGATCGAGTTCCTCTGGAGCGCGATTCCGGCGGTGCTGCTGGTGGTCATCTTCGCATGGGCCGAGATCGACTACCTCAAGCAGTCGACCCCGCCCACCGACGCCATCAACGTGCGCGTGGTCGGGCGGCAGTGGTTCTGGACCGTCGACTACCCCGACAGCCCCGGCGCCACCCTGACCTCGAGCGTCGACGAGCCACAGCTGACGCTGCTGGTGCCCAAGGGCCGTCCGGTGCGCCTGACGATGACCTCCGAGGACGTGCTGCACTCCTTCTACATCCCCGCCTTCCGCGTGAAGAAGGACGTCGTCCCGGGCCGCTACACCACGTTGTGGTTCGAGGCCACCCGCGTCGGCGACTTCAACATCTTCTGCGCCGAGTACTGTGGCGACCGCCACTCGTCGATGACGGGCGTCGTGCGGGTGCTCGAGCCCGAGATGTTCGAGGCCGCGCTGAAGGATGCCTCGAAGCTCGAGGCCAACCCGGGCGAGGGCCCGGTGCAGTTCGGTCAGCGCATCTACAACCGCCGCGGTTGCAACGCCTGCCACACCCTCGACGGCAACGCCGCGACGGGTCCGACGTGGAAGGCGATGTACGGCCGCGAGGAGACCCTCACCAACGGTGAGAAGGTCAAGGTCGACGACGACGGCGTC
>WBZX01000641.1_pt1 | contig 30494 bp, 29 predicted proteins | sample 5204211 | NCBI WGS metagenome assembly WBZX01 (sample SAMN12344362, study PRJNA552823) | activated sludge metagenome | biome: Activated sludge suspended growth; feature: Nitrification reactor; material: Wastewater; isolation source: activated sludge from nitrification reactor of wastewater... | reverse complement strand
CGGTCTGCGCCGTCGTGCTCGAGCTCGACGTGTCGTCGCCACCGCTGCTGCTATCCGCCGCACCGCTGCTGCTGCTGCTGCCATCGTGCGTGGTGCTCGTATCGGTCGCGCTCGATCCAGAGCTGCTGCCGTCGGTGGTCGACGTGCCGCTCGACGAGCCCTCGGTGCCGGTGTCCGAGGAGCTTTTCGCCCCGGGGTTGAAGCAGGCGGCCGTGGTCGACAGCGTCACGGTGAGGACGGCACGCATCACGGTGCGATCGAAGCTCGGGGAGGTTTGGGGGTGCATCACGTCTGTGCTCCTTGGGCGGGGAACATGGCGATCGCGCGCAGGGCAGCAAGCGATCGCGTACTCAGTGTCGCTCGAAGATAGCGACGCCGGCCATGGGGCCGAGGAGAACGATCTGCGCGCGCGTCGGCCGGGCCGACGCAAAGAACCGTGGCGCTGGACCGCTGAGCAAAGGCCTACGGACGTGCGCGTGTTGCCCCGCGACGATCGACGGCGGCACGCGCTACGATCGCGATGCGATGGATCTGCGCACACCGCCGACGCCGCTGTCGATCGTCGCGCCGGCGGGACCGCTGCGCGGGTGGATCGCCGGCTACTGGTTCGTGCGCGACCTCGAGGGGGCACACCGAGGGCGTCCGGTGCGAACCGGGCCGGTGCCCTTTGCGGTGCTGTCGATCGATCTCGGGCGTCCGAACGCCGACGAGTGCGGCCGCCCGGTGCCGACGACCTCGCTGCTCGGGTTGCAGTCGCGCGCGCGGTGCTGGTGGCCGTCGGAGTGCACCGACTTCGTGATGGTGATGCTGACGCCGGTCGGGCTCGCACGACTCCTGCCGCACAGCGGTGCGTCGGCGGCAGCGTTGCTCGATCTCGGCGCGGTGATCGGCGACGCCGCCGCCGCGGGGCTGCGCGGGGCGATGTTGGCCGTGGGCAGCGAAGCCGAGCGTGCTGCGACCCTCGACGCGTGGTTCCTCGCGCTCGCCCAGCGCGTCGCGGCACCACCGGAGCTCGCGGCGATCACGAGGGCGCATGCATGCCTGCGCGCGGGCGCGAAGGTCACCGACGCAGCTGCGGCCGCCGACACGCACGTGCGCCAGCTCGACCGATGGTTGCGTCGTCACGTCGGCGTCGGACCCAAGGCGCTGATGGATCTCGAGCGCCTGCACGCGAGCGTGATCGCGGTGCAGCGCGGGCGCGGGGAGTCGCTCGACGGCTACAGCGATCAAGCGCACCAGATCCGCAGCTGGCGTCGACGCCTCGCGACCACGCCGGGTGCCTACCGACGCGCCGGGCGATCCGTGCTGGTGCAGGGCACGCTCGGGGCGGATGCGCCGGTGGCGTTCTATCTGTAGCCCCACCGGCGGTCGCGGGCGTCCGATTCGTTCAATCGTCGGCGCGCGTGCCGTGCTCAGCTGGGGCGCACATGTCCCCGGCGATCCACCGCGAGACCCATCGACATCGCATCGACCACGGGCGCTTCGAGGCCTACGTCGCGTGGCCCGAGGGCCCGCCGCGACCAGCCGTGTTGCTGGCCCACGACTGGAGCGGACTGCACGACGGCATCCGCGAGATCGCCGATCGCCTAGCGGGTGGCGGCCACGCCGTGTTTGCGTTCGACGTCTACGGCGAGGGGGTTCGCGGCGACCCGCTGGGCGACAACCACGCGTTGATGAACCCGCTGCTCGCCGATCGCGGGCTGCTGCGCGCGCGCCTGCTCGGGGCCATGGACGCGGCGCGTCGGCACCCCGCGATCGATGGCTCGCGCTGCGCTGCGCTGGGCTTCTGTTTCGGTGGTCTATGCGTGCTCGACCTGGTCCGCGCGCAGCCGGCGGGCCTGCGCGGTGTCATCAGCGTGCACGGGGCCCTCGCGCCGCCGTCGCTCGGCGAGCAGCGGCCGATCGACGCGCGGGTGTTGCTGCTGCACGGTTGGGAGGATCCCGTCGCACCACCTTCGGACGTGCTCGCGATCACAGCCGAGCTGACCGCCGCCGGGGCCGACTGGGAGCTGCGCGCGTACGGCCACGCCATGCATGCCTTCACGTTCGCGAAGGCGGCCGCGCCCGCGCACGGCCTCGCGTTCCATCCGATCGCGGCGGCCCGTGCGTGGGCGGCGATCGACGGCTGCTTGGCGGAGCTGTTGCGGTCAACGGACGACGCGCCTTCGGCTCCGACGAGGTGACGTCGCGGCGCCCGCCGCAGCGGCGAGCTATGCTCGCGCGCGCGGTCCATGGCGTCGTCGTCCCAAGTCCGCCACGCAGTCCTCGTGGTGGTGTCGCTCGCGGTGCACGGCCTGGCGTTCGTGCTGGTGTCGAGCGTCGACGCGCCGCCGCTGCTGCCGGATCTCGTGGGCGGGTCGGAGTCCTTCGAGCCGATCGAGGTGGTCCGATGGGATCCGTCGCAGCGGGCTGGTGCGCGCCCGGCCGCACCGCCGCCCGAGGCCGATGCCCCTGCGCCGCGCCCGACCACCGACACACCGGGGCCGAGTGCGGCGGAGACCGAGACGACGCCCCGTGGGTCGCGGTCCCGTGATCGTCGTGATCGCGCCGCGCCGACCGACCCCACGCCGCGTCCACCGGCGGCCGTGCCCGCGCCGTCCGAGGCGGCACCGCCCTCCGATCGCGCCGGCACGCGGGCCTCACCGCACGCGCTCGCGCTGAGCGGTCTGCGGGATCAGGCCACGGCCGGCAAGATGACGCTGCCGAGCCCGCGGCTGTCGGGCTCGAGCGCGGCGGCGCTCGGGGCCTCGCCGGGCGCAGACGAAGGCATCGGCGGCGAGCCCGAGGGGGACCGGCGGCGCACCGATGGCAAGCCGCGCACGCTGGCGGAGGCCGGCTTCGCGCGCGATCGTCGAGGCAACTACGCCTACCGTGAGCCCGCGGGTCACTTCACGGCGAAGCTCCTGCCCGACGGTCGCGTGCGCTTCAAGGATCACATCATCAAGGCCGCGCCCGGTGGCCTGAAGATCCCCGATCTGTACACGCTCGTGCGCAAGGGACAAAAGCGCGAGCTGTGGTCGCGCGACAAACAGCTCCTGCTCGAGCGCACGTTCGAGCTGCGCCTGGCGATCGCGGTGGCGCACGCCGAGGCGCAGATCGATCGTCGACTCGCGGCACTGTACCGCGATCTCCTCGACGTGTGGGGCGCCCCCGATCGCGACGCGCGATCGCGGCGGCGCACGCTGTTCGACCGCTGGGACGACTGCGACGAGCGCATGCGCGTGGCCCTGCCGGGCTTCGAGGACGCCGAGGTGCCGCGCATCGACGAGGTGCGCAAGGGCGCGGGTACCCGCGCACGCGAGAGCATCGTCGCGTTCGTGCGCAAGCACCTCCCGGCCGGCAGCGCCGACGCCTATCCCGCCGACGAGCTCGCGGAGCTCAACCGCGGCCGCAAGAGCGAGCAGCGCTTCGCACCCTACGCCAGCGAGTGATCGGGCCCGCAGTGACGCGGGGATCGGGTAGCGTTCGCGGGGTGGCGCGGCACCGCGTGCGTGGGGGATCGTGGCTGGTCGTCGCGTGCACGGCGTGTGGCCCGTCGACGCATGGGGACACGCGGGCGCCCGCGCAGCAGGTGGCCGTGGCCACGGACGACCATGTCGCCGAGGGCTGCTCCGACGCCGCACCTGCGGCATGGATCGCGTGCCAGGATTTCGATGCGATCGACGATCCGCGGCTGCAGCTCGCGGAGTGGCTGGTGTTCGACGACGGCTTCGCGATCGAGCCCGATCGATCGCACGGTGCCGAGGCAGGCGACCGGGTGTTGCGGGTGACGCGTGCGGCCCACGTGAGCTTCGGTGGTTGGGTCACGCTGCGGGTCGGTGCCGGCCCTGAGCCGGCCGGGCGCGCCGAATCGGTCGCCGCTGCGGACCGGCGCTTCGACGAGCTCTGGGTTCGCTACCGCGTGCGCACCGATGATGACTGGGGCGGCGATGCGCCGGGTGATCTCGGCGAGGTCATCGCGATGGATCCTGCACGGTGGGCGATCGCGGCCGAGGTCGCGATCCGCTCCGAGGCGCCGGCGCTGCTCGAACCGTTGGGTTGGAGCTGCATCGACGCCGAGGGCCGGCTGGGCTGCGACGGCCGCAACGACTGGCGCGGTGGCCTGCAGCGGCTGTGGGCGCGGCGCGGGAGCACGCCGTGGTTCGATGCCACCCACGTGGGGCGCTGGCGCTGCGTCGAGGCCTTCGTGCGGCTCGACCGGCCCGGCCTCGGCGACGGCGAGGCGCGGGTGTGGGTCGACGGTGAGCTGCAGATCGCCGTCACCGACATCCGCTTCCGTGGCAGCTGGTCGGCCGCGGGTTGGAACGCGCTGCGCTTCACGAACCACGGCGAGCCATCGGACCGCCGGCTGTCGTTCTTCGTGGACGACGTGGTGTTCGCGACCCAGCGTGTCGGCTGCTAGGGCATTGCGAAGAATCTCGCGCGCGCCGGTGATCGTTTCGCCTGGCGGGGCACCACCTCGGCTGCCATGGCGCGAACGCATCTCCCACACCTCGCCTCGTTGGTCGCCGCGGTGCTGGCGGACGGCTGCTGCGGTGGGCTCGAGACCGTCGAGACCACCGTGACGTCCGACCACGGCGGCACGCTCACCGCCGCGCAGGTGCAGCAGGTACGCGACGCCGAGGTCGACGACGACGCGCGCTGCGAGATGGCGTGCCTCCTGCTGCTCGACGGGGCCGAAGATCACGGCACCTATGTCACCGAGTGCAGCGCCGACGGTTCCGACGATGTCGCCGGGCCATGGTCGCCGGAGCAGACGGAAGTCACGGTGAGCTGCCGGGTCGAGACCGTCGAGGCGAAGCAGGTGGAGCCGACCTGCGGGCGACGGCCGCAGGGGCACCGAGCTGCGACGGTGACCGGCGACGGGCGGGGTCGGTGGTTCGCGCTCATGGCCCATCTCGAGGCCGCGTCGGTGCGGGCCTTCGAGGAGCTCGCGCGGGCGCTCGCGCGACACGGTGCACCGGCGGGGTTGCGCTCGCGCTGCGCCGCGGCGGCGCTCGACGAGCGTCGGCACGCGCGCACGATGGCACGTCTGGCCGCGCGAGAAGGCGTCGCCGTGCCGCGTTGCGAGGCCGGGCCGTCGCACGACGACCTGCTCGCGGTCGCGTTGCACAACGCCGTCGAGGGCTGTGTCGACGAGGCCTTCGCGGCGCTGCTCGCCACCGCACAGGCGCATGCGCTCGACGATGCACGGCTGCGGCGAGCGTTCGCGGCGATCGCCGACGACGAGTGCCGCCACGGCCAGCTCGCCTTCGACGTGCACGCTTGGCTGCTCGCACGCTTGCCGTCGGACCAGCGCGCGCAGGTGGAGGGCGCGCGTGCGCAGGCGCTGTCATCGTTGCCGGCGCGCGCTGCTGCGGTCGCGGCCGCGACACCACCGGGGCTCGGGTGGCCGAGCCCACGGCGCGCGGCCGCGATGGCGCAGCGCTTTGCCGCTGCCCTCGGTGCGATCGCGTAGGGGTTGCGCCGCGACCGTCAGCCGTCTGCGTCGAGCAGACGCCGCACGGCGCCCTCGGGCAGCGTGCCGCTGTTGCGCGCCACGAGCTCGCCGTCGCGGAGCACGACCACCGTCGGCACGCTGCGCACGCCGTACTTCACGGCGAGCTCCGGTGACGCGTCGACGTCGACCTTCACCAGCGCGACGCGGTCGCCCATGGTGGTGACGACGCGCTCGAGCAGCGGGCCGAAGCTGCGGCAGGGGCCGCACCAGGTCGCCGAGAAGTAGAGCGCGGTCGTGGGTGCGGCGGCGGTGGGGACGGTGGCGTCGACGGTGCGGGGAAGCAGCTGGGACATGCCCGGGGAGGTCGCGGGCGCGCTCGATCTTACCGGCGTAAGATCGACGGGGCCCGGGCACCTCACGACCACGGATGACTGCGTCCTTCGATCCCCTCGCGCTCCTGCAGCGGTTGATCCTCGTGGATCGCGCCGCGCTCGCCGCGGTCGCTCGCCGCGAGGGCCTCGCCCCCGAGGACGCAGTCGACTGCGTGCAGGATGGCCTGTGCACGCTGCTGTCGATGCTGGCCCAGGGTGAGCTGGAGCTCGACGACGACGAAGCACTGCGGCCGTACCTCGCCGGCATCGTGCGCAACGCCGCGCGCAACCGTCGACGCCGGCATCATCTCGCCAAGCCGCACGTGCCGATCGATGGCGCCGAGCCCAGCGGCGACATCGACGACGCCGAGCTGTGGATCGCCCGCGCCGAGGAGCACGTGCGCGTGCAGGCCTGCGTCGCGCGGCTGTGCGACACGCAACGCGCGGTCGTCACGCTGCGCCTGCTCGAAGAGCAGGGCGGTGAGGATGTCGCGGCTGCGCTCGGGCTCACCCGTGGCCACGTCGATGTCTTGCTGCACCGGGCCAAGCACGCGCTGCGAGCCTGCCTCGTCGAGCAGGCCGCCGCTGCACATGCGTGACGTTGATCTGCGTCAGCGACCGGGCCGCGGGCCCAGCAGGTCCCAGCGATTGCCGGCGATGTCGACGAAGATCGCGACCCGGCCATACGGCTCGTCGCGGGGCTCGCTGACGAACTCGACCTGTGCGGCGCGCATGCGGGCGTAGCTGGCCTCGAAGTCGTCGACGCGCAGGAACAGGCCCACGCGGCCGGCCATCTGCTGGCCGATCGCAGCGCGCTGGCGCTCACCGTCGGCGCGCGCGAGCAACACGCCGGTCTGGCCGCCGGGCGGTCGCACCACCACCCATCGCTTGGCGCGGCCGTCGTTCGTCGTCGACGGCGAGTCTTCGACCAGATCGAACCCGAGCGCGCCGACGAAGAAGCGGATCGCCGGGTCGTAGTCGTCGACGATCACCGTCACCAGTTCGAGCTGTGCCACGGCGCCGACGATAGCACCCCGGCCGACCCGCAGCGCCGCGGCCCCGCGGCGCGGGCAGGTCTCGTCGCCGCCGTTCATTGCTAAGCTCGCGCGGCGTGAAGCCCTCGCCCAACGCGCCGTGCCCGTGCGGCTCCGGTGCCAAGCTCAAGCAGTGCTGTGGCGTCTACCACCGTGGCCGTCCGGCCGCGCCGCCGGCGTTGATGCGAGCACGCTACAGCGCGTATGCGACGGGTGACGCGAACTTCCTCATCGACACCACCCATCCCGAGAGTCCGCACGCCCAAGCCGATCGTCGCGCGTGGAAGCAGGAGCTGGTGGCCTACTGTCGCGCGACCGAGTTCGTGGGGTTGACCGTGCACGCGCACGAGCGCGACGACGCGGCCGGTCGCGCGAGCGTCACCTTCACCGCCGCGCTGCGTCAGGACGGTCGCGACGTCGGCTTCACCGAGCACAGCACCTTCGTGCGCGAGGGCATGCGTTGGTACTATCTCAGCGGCGAGTCGAGCGACGCCGAACTCCCCTGAAGCGGCGCGCTAGCGAGCGGTGCCAGTGAACTCCGCGGGATTCTTCGCGTCGCACATCGGCAGGCCCAGCTCGTGGCACAGCGCCCGCAGTCGTGCGGTCGACTTCTCGTTGAGCCCGTAGGTGTCGGTGCCCTGGACCGGCTTCATCTTCGGCAGCGAGGGCAGCGCGACCATCATCTCGCACATGAAGCACAGCGAGAGCTCTGCGACCGGTGTGCCGGCCGCGTCGTAGAACACGAAGCCGTGGTGCGGCAGGAAGCACGACGAGCCCGACCCGAACGTGCTCTTGCTCGACAGCATCGCGAGCAGCGTCTTGGTCTGCGCGTCGGTCAGCACCACGCCGGGCCGCTCGACCGTCTCGCACGGTGTGCCGTCGGCATCGAGCGGCATGCCGCACACCGAGCGCTCGTCGACATGCAGATCGAATGCGAACGCCCGCACCTCGGTGAACGCCACACCCGGGAAGGGGCCCTTGCGCGATGCGGGGATCGGTGTGAAGCCGGGTGGCGGCGTGTCGTCGGCACGCACCGGTGTCGCCGGCGTGGCGGGCTCGACCGGGGTCGCCGCTGCGGCCGGTGTGGCTGGCGTGGCCGCTGCGGCCGGCGTGGCCGGTTCGACGGGCGACGTCGGCGTGGCGGGCTCGACCGGCGCCGCCGGTGAGGTCGGTGTCGCGGGCTCCACCGGGGCGGTGTTCGAGCTGGGCGACGTCGGTGGTGTGCACGCGACGAGCCACGCCACCACGCAGGTCATGCCCCGATGAGCGCTGCCGTTTGCCATGACCGCGATGATAGCGGCGACGACCAAGGGGTGTCGCCGGCGTCGTCCGAGCGGTGTCGAGGAACTCTCGACCCCGTTGCAGCGTGAGCCCTTGCATGCGGCCGGTCGCGCGCCGCGCAGAGCCCTGCTCGGGGGAGTGTCCTTGTCGATCGCGTCGCAACATGCCATCGCCCGGGCCTATGCGGCCGATCGCGCCTACGTCCGGGCGTGCCTGCGGAGGCACGGGTTGGGCCTCGACGGCCTCGACGACGGGGTGCATGACGTCTTCGCGGTGGTACTGCGCCGGATCGACGACTTCGACGCGTCGCGATCGATGCGGCACTGGTTGGCGGGCATCGCCCGGTTCGTCGCCGCCAACCACCGGCGTCGCGAGGGCCGGCGCAGCGCCATCGTGCGCGGCGGCGACGACGAGGGCGCCGAGCTGCCCGCCCTCGACCTGCGCCTCGACCTCGCCGCGGGCGCACGCGCGCTGGCAGCGGACGAGCGCACCGCGCTGGCGCTCGCGCTGGCGCAGGGCCACACCGCCGGTGAGATCGCCGAGCACTTGCGGGTGCCACTCAGCACCGCGCAGTGGTGGATCCGCAGCGCGCGCACGCAGCTGCGAGCGGCGCTTTGATGGCCCATCCGCATCCGATCGCGATCAGTACGGCGACCAGACCCGCACGTCGACCGGTCGCGTGGGCAGACGGAGCTCGGGCTCGGGCTCGGGCTCGACGTGGATGACACGCGGCTGACGTTCGAATCGCACCGACACGGTGCACGCCTCGTTGGGCGATGCGCGGCAACAGTGACAGCCCGAGTCGGGATCGCTGCAGCGCCGGACCTCGCGGCACTCGATCGGCCTGCGCGCCTCGGCACGGCATGCGGCCGACCCGTCGGCAGGGATCTCCCGGCAGCCGGCCTTGGTGCCGTCGAGCGTCGCCTCGCAGCAGTACGACGTCCACGCGTGCCCCCGCGACCCGCCAGCCGCGGCCGCGCAGCCGATCAGCAAGCCGAGCGAGGCACGCAGCAGCCACGCCGCGAGCGAGCGAGGGGATCGCACGGTGTCCATGCCCGGTGGTTGTCGCCAGCACCTCGGCGATGGAGTCGCGTGTGCGAGATTTCGTGACGATGTGTCGCGCGTCGCGTCGCGCGTGCCACACTCGCGAGGGATGTCGCTGCCGGTGCCCGTGACGGTCGTGACCGGCTTCCTCGGCGCCGGCAAGACCACGCTCGTCAACGCCTGGCTGGGCGGGTTCGTTCGTGGCGAGGTCGCGGTCATCGTCAACGAGCACGGCGACATCGGCATCGACGGCGAGCTGCTGGCGTCGCGGGTGCGTACGCTCGTCGAGATCACCGGCGGGTGCATCTGCTGCAGCACGCAGGCCGAGCTCGTGCGCGCGCTCGACGAGCTCGCGGCCGCTGCGACGCCGCCGCGTCGGATCGTGATCGAGACCTCTGGCGCGGCCTCACCCGCCGGTGTCGTCACCGCGATCGCCAGCGGTGGTCGCTCGGGTTCGTTCGTCCTCGACGGTGTGATCACCGTGGTCGATGCCACGCGCGTGAACCTGCTCGAGCGCCACGACCTCGCGGTCGAACAGGTCGGCTACGCCGACGTCGTGGTGCTCTCGCGCGCCGACCTGTGCGACCACGTCGCGATCGCCGACGCCACCGGCGTGATCGCGGCGTACAACGGCGCGGCGGTGGTGGTCGCGGGCGTGCGCGGCGAGATCGCGGCCTCGGGCTCGCTCGACGCGTTGCTCGCCGCACGCGACGGCGAGCTGCCCGTCTACCGCGGGCCGGCGCCCAAGCGGATGCGCCACGTCTACGAGTCGGTCTCGCTCAGCCTCGACGGCGACGTGGACGGGGATCGCTTCGCCGAGTTCATCGAGACCGAGCTCGCACCGTTCGCTGGTCGCATCTTCCGCACCAAGGGCATCCTCGCGGTCGCCGGCGTCGACGAGCGCATGATCCTGCAGGGCGTCGCGGACCTGGTCGAGATCACCTTCGGCGCGCCGTGGAGCGCCACGCCGCGCCACGGTCGCATGGTCGTGGTCGGCTACGCCCTCGACGGCGACGCGCTGCGCCGCGGCTTTCGCTGCTGTGCAGCCGAGGCCGACTGAACGCGACACCGCGTGGCGACGCCGCACACCGTGGCGTGGGCGACCGTCGCAGGGCGCTCGCGCGACCGGCTTCCCCGCGAGATCCCAGTGGTCCCGATCCTTGCAGTGCACCGCGTCATGCGAATGCCGTCCTTCAGGAGCCCCGACGATCTCTTGCGCAGCCTCGGCCTGCAACGCCGGCGCAGCGCGATGAACTACGTGATGCCGACCCTGGGCGTGCTCGGGGTGGGTGCGGTGCTCGGCGCGTCGCTGGGGCTGCTGTTCACGACCCGCCGTGGCGCGCAGGTCCGGCGTAGCGTGCGGCATGCGGCGAGGCGTGCGGTGGGCCGACCGACGCCGACGGTGGCCGAGGTGCTCGACGAGGCGCGCGACTCCGAGTACGCCCACGCGGACTACGGGGTGCGTGTCGGCGCGGCCAAGGCCTGACGCCCGGCCCGCGTGGGGGTGACGTCGCCGCAGGGGTGGGCCCGAGCCTTCGGGCGGCCGCATCCACGCTGCGGCGTTTGGGGCTGGACAGCAGGCGCTCCGATTCGTCACGGTCGTCCCAGCAAACAAGCCGGGATGGACACTCAAGCACAGGCCCCCGGCATCGACACCGCCGCGACGCAGGCGATCGTCCAACAGCGGCTGTTCGATCCGAGCACGCCGCTGCAGTGCATCGGTCGCTATCGCATCGTCGCCACGCTCGGGCGTGGTGGGATGGGCAGCGTCTACGCGGCGTTCGATCCGCTGTTGGATCGGGGGGTCGCGATCAAGCTGTTGCACGCGCACGCGGCCGACCCCGAACAGCTGCGCAGCGAGGCGCGGGCACTGGCGCAGCTGAACCACCCCAATGTCGTCGCGGTCTTCGAGGTCGGCACGCACGAGGGGCAGCTGTTCGTGGCGATGGAGCAGGTGCAGGGGCAGACCCTGCGCGCGTGGTTGCGCGCGGCGCATCGGCGCCCCCGCGCGGTGCTGCAGCTGCTCGTGCAGGCCGGTCGTGCGCTCGCGGCCGCGCACGCGGTCGGGATCGTGCATCGCGATTTCAAGCTCGACAACGCGATGCTCGGCGACGATGGGCGTGTGCGCGTGCTGGACTTCGGACTCGCGATCGCCAGCGGCGTCGATGGGCGCGAATCGGACGGCAGCGCGCCGACACCGGCCGAGTCCAACGCAACTGGTGCTCGCATCGCGGGCACGCCGGGGTACATGGCGCCCGAGCTGTTCGCGGGGGCCACCGCCGATGCCCGCTCCGATCAGTACGCGTTCTGCGTGAGCGCCTGGGAGGCGCTGTGCGGCGTGCGACCCAACAGCCGCGTCACGCAGGAGCCCGATCGCGGCGAGCACCCCATGGTCGCGCAGCCCGAGCCCGCGCTGCGTCGGGTGCTCGCGCGTGGGCTCGAGGCCGACCCCGCCCGTCGCTTTGCGTCGATGGATGCGCTGCTCGACGCGCTCGCCCAGCTGCGTGCGCGCAGGCGCCGTCGCGTCGCCCTCGGTGCGCTCGGGCTCGTGGTCGCGGTGGCGTCGATGCGGTGGGGCTGGCAGGAACTCGACGAGCGACGCCGTGCGACCGGCTGCGCCGAGGCGGGCGAGTCGATCGTCTCGGTGTGGCCGGGCGTCGACGACGGCGTGCGCACGGCGGTGCGCGAGGGCCTGCTGGCGACCGGGGCGGGGTACGCCGCCGCCACCGACGAGCGGGTCGAAGCGGGGCTCGATGCCTACGCCGCGGAGCTCGCGACCGCGCGCGCGGAGGTGTGTGGTCATGCCGAGCTCGCGCGCGATTGGGATCGAGAGCTCGTCGCGCGCGCCGATGCCTGCCTCGCGAACCGCCAGCTCGTGCTCGCGGGCCTGGTGCACCGCCTGCCGACCGCCGATACCGCGATGCTACGGCTGGCGGCCGGCGCCGCGCTCTCGCTGCCCAGCGTCGCCACCTGCCTCGACGACGATGCGCTGCTACGACAGCCTGCGCAGCCTTCGGGTGCCGACGACGAGATCGCGTCGGTTCGCGAGCACCTCGCCAGCGCCGCCGCCACGCGGCTGACCGGCCGCATCGACGAGATGCTCGAGTCGCTCGAGTCCGCGGTCGCGCAAGCCGATCGACTCGCCTGGGTACCGCTGGTGGTCGAGAGCCGCATGCGGCTGTCGGTGCAGCTCGGCGAGGTCGGGCAGCTGCCGCGCGCCGAGGCCATGATGCTCGACGCGTACTACCGCGCCGCCGGTGCCGGCCTCGAGCAGGAGGCCGCGCATGCGGCGGCCAGCCTGCTCGCACTCATCGGCGCCCGGATGCGGCGCTTCGAGGACGGGCTCGCGTGGGCCGAGCGGGCGCAGCTGCATCGCATGCGAGCCGGCGATCAGGATTCGTATCTCCGCACGCGCCTGTTCTCTCATCTGGCGCTCTCGCTGATGGAGATGGGCGAGCTGCCGCTCGCGCACGCGTATGCCGAGCTGGCGGCGCAGAGCTCCCGCGAGACGACCATCGTCGGCAGTCCCGAGGCCTCTCGCGCCGACACGTTGCTCGCGGCGATCCGATTGCAGCTGGGCGACACCACGATCGCGCTCGACATCATGCGGCGACTCGCGGACGACAGCGAAGCAGCGCTCGGTGCCGACCACCCCGACACCGCCTTCGCGATCGACAACCTCGGCACGGCGTTGGTGCAGGTGGGTCGCTACGACGAGGCCCGCGTGCTGATCGAGCGTGCGCTGTTGATCCGCGAGCGATCGCTGCCGCCCGATCACCCGGAGCTGGTGTCGTCGCTGCTGTCGCTGGGTGTCATCGAGGATGCGCGCGGGGAGCATGCGAGCGCCCGCGATCTCGATCATCGGGCTTACGAGCTCGCGTCGCGGGTATACGGCCCCGAGCATCCGATCACGACGATGGCGCTCGGCAACCTCGCGAGCGACGAGATGTCGCTGGGCAATCTCGATGCCGCGCGCGAGGGCTATCTCCGCGTGTGTGCGCTGCGTGAGGCCGCGCTGGGGCCCAACCACCCCGACCTCGCGCGCGCACTGTCGTACCTCGCGGCGACCGAGATCGAGCTCGCGCGTCTCGATGACGCCCGCGAGCACGCCTCGCGGGCGATCGCGATCTACGAGTCCAAGTTCGGCCCGCAGCACATCAAGCTCGCGTCGTTCTTGACGCTGCTGGGCGAGGCGCAGCTGCGCGCGGGCCAGGTGGACGAGGCTCGCCCTGTGCTCGAGCGCGCGCTGGCGTTGCAAGCCAGCGAGCCCTTGCCGAGCGACGAGCTCGCGGCCACGCGTTGGGCCCTCGCTCGTGTGCTCTGGACGCAGCCACGCGAGCGAGCACGGGCGCTGTCGCTGGCGCGCGAAGCCGTCGCACTCTACCGCGAGCACCCCGAGAAGACGCCGCTCGATCTGGCCGCCGTACAGGCGTGGCTGCGCGAGCACGACGGCCCGCGGTGACGCTCGTGACGCGACGCGCGGTGAGGCGTCCAGGGACTCCGCGCTACGGCAGCGGCAGGCCGCGTGTGCCGATGCCGACCCGCAGGATCCTCGCGCCGAACAGCTGCGTGACGTAGATCGAGCACGGGTCGAAGCCGGCGCCGTGGCCGAACGCGAGGCTCGCCGGCGAGCCGAGGCCATCGCTCACCAGCTCGCCGGGCACGACCTCGGTCGACCCCCCGTCGACCCGCCAGATCTCGCCCTTCAAGTTGGCGGCGACGTAGACCATGTTGGCCTCGTCGACCGCGATGCCGTCGGGCGTCGAGACCGGGCCGATGCGGAGGATCTCGACCCCGGTGCCGGCCACGGGCAGCCCCTGGGCGTCGACCTCGAAGCGTGTGATCGGGGGATCGTCGGCGAAGGTGGTCGCGACGTAGAGCTGGCTCCCGTCGGGGCTGTAGGCCATGCCGTTGGGTGACTCGATCATGTCGAGCGCGACGGTGACGGTGCCGTCGGCCGCGACGTGGAAGATGCGGGTGTCGAAATCGTCGGATACCAACGCGCCGCCGTCGGGCGTGAGCGCGACGAAGTTGGGGCTGTCGATGCCGGTCGCCCACTGCGTGGCGGTGCCGTCGGCGTCGACGCGATACACCGCGCCGTCGGGCTGCATGTTGACCCCGATGGACGCGACCACGAAGCCGCCCTCGGGTCGCGGCGCGAGTCCGAGGGCGTAGGGCACGTGGGCGAAGTCGACGGCGTTGGCATCGGCATCGAGCTGCCACAGCGTGCCGTCGGTGCCCGCGATCGTGGTCGCGTAGAGCTTGCCGTCGGCACCGAACGCGAGCCCCTCGCTGCCGTCGGCGAAGCCGTCGTAGAAGACCTCCTGCTCGCCGAACGCGAGGTCGGTCCAGCACGCGTCGGGATCGCCGGTGGTGCCGGTGCTGCTCGAGCCGTCGGCGGCACCGGAGCTGTCGCTGGTGCCGGGGTCGGAGGTGCCGGGGTCGGAGGTGCCGCTGTTGCTGGCGTCGCTGCCGGTCGAGGAGCTGCTGCCGTCGCCGGAGCTGGTGCCGGTGTCACCGCCCGAGGGCGACCCGCAGGCGAGCACGACGAGGGACACACCGAGCGAGGCACGACGCGGGAAGAGCATCGCGGGTGACGATACTACGCGGGGTCGTGCGTGGTCGGATCGCCGGCCACGGCGCGCAGGCGGGCGTGCAGCGCGTCGACGATCGTACGCGCCCGCTGCACGTAGGTGTGATCGGCGTGCACGCGGTCGTGGGCCGCCTGCGCGAACTCGCGTCGCCACGGCTCGTCGACGAGGGCCCGGCGCAGCTTGGCCAGCATGTCGGCGGGGTCGTCGAACAGGCACAGCTCGCGGCCGATCTCGAGCGCGTCGTGGACCCCGCCATCGGCCCAGTCGAAGTCGCCGTCGGAGCGCGCGAGCACGAAGCCGCCGCTGGCCGCCGCTTCGAGCACGCGGGGATGCAGGTTGCAGCGGGTGTTGATGTGCAGCACGACCTTGTGGCGCTGGTACATCGCGCGCAGGTCGGGCCCGGCCGCGATCTCGCCGTGGGCGTGGGCTGCGAAGCGCTCGATGCGATTCCACCCGCGGCCGTAGAGTCGCAGGGGCAGACCCGCGGCGAGGATCTCGTCGGCCACGCGGGTGCGCTCGACGTGGCGCGCGACCAGCAGGGCGTCGTAGGCAAACGTGCTCGCGAGCGGCTCGGGCACGATCACGCCGGTGCGCGCGAGCAGCCGCTCGATCACGGGTGCGAGCTCGACCAGGCCCGACGGTAGCTGTGGCATCGTCTGCAGCACGCGCTCGAGCTCGGCGTAGATGCCAGGGGCCCAGCGTGGCTCGAACGGCAGCGTCAGGTGGGTCGCGTAGGCGATCGCGTCCTCGGCGGGCAGCGCATCGCGGGCGTGGTAGGTGGCGGGGTCGACCGCGAACAGCAGCTTGGCGCTGTGGGGATGGCCCCGCTCGGCGTAGGCACGCGCCAGTGGAGCGCTCCACGCGAAGGTGAGATCGAGCGCGCCGAGCTTGGCGACGAGCGCAGGATCCGACAGCGGCGGCAGCTCGTCGAGCACCCACGCGGCGACCGGGAGACCGGGCGCCAGCAGCGGGCCGTACTCGGGTCGGATGTGATCGAGCTGGATCGCCAGGTCGGCATCGAACGCCGCCAGTGCATCGGCGACAGCTGGGAGGTCGTAGTTGTCGCGCGGGTCGTGCTCGATCTGCAGCTGCGGGGTGTGGCCGAGCGCGTCGAAGCCGGCCATCAGACCCGCGCCGACGTGGCGCAGTACCGTGGTGTGGATCGACGACCACAGCCACACGCGCAGGGGTGCGCCGGCGTCGAGCTTCGCGAGCGCGCGGGCAGCGGTGTCGCGGTGGTGGTCGGCGAGCGCCGCAGTCGTTCGGTGCCAACCCTCGATGCGCTCGCGATCGAGTCGCGCGAGCGCGGGATCGATGGCATCACAGCCCACGCGAATCCTCGGTACCGGTCGCAGTCGCTCGCTCGCGAAGAATCGCAGGGCCTGCGAGGTGGCATCGTCGCCCACGAACACCGCCGCGAACACGCCCGACGCGAGCACGGCGCGCAGATCGATCGCGCCCAGCAGTCGTCGCAGGACTGCGGTGTCGTCGGCGAAGCCGTAGACCTGCTGCGTCCAGCCCGGCAGGGTGGTGGTGACGCGGTTGCCCACCAGGTTCAAGACCGCGGCCCAGTCGGCGAGGCCGACCATCGCGTGCCGTCCCGCCGCGCCGACGCGCGCGGTCATCTGCGCGCGCAGTCGTGCTGGCGACTCGGGATGCGCGTGCACGCGCACGCGCTCGCGCATGCCGTCGTCATCGATGCTCACGACCAACGGATACGGATCGCGCCGGACCCCGGCCGCGCTGGACCAGCGCCACGGCAGGGCATCGGTGCACAGGATGTCGAGACCGCTGCGCGACGCGGCAGCGAGGGCCTCCGCGGCTGCCGGCCAGCGCTCGCGCAGGGCCGCGAGGTTGGCGTCGCGCTGGGCCTGCTCGGCCTGGGCCTGCACGGCCGCATCGGCGCGTGCCTGGGCGACCAGCTCGTCGATCGCTGCGGGTGGTGCATCGGCGCGCGGCAGCCATCGCGCGGCGTGCTGGGGTGCGCCGAGCTTGTCGTAGGCGATCGCCACGCGGGTCGCGATTGCGGGCGATCGCGTGTGCGCGTAGAGCAACAGCCACAGTCGCAGCGCCGCCAGTGAGCTCTGCTCGGCCTCGAGTCGCTCGGCCCATGCACCCAGCACCGTGTGCGCGCGCGCGTCGAGCTGAACCATCGTGTCGAGCCACGGCTCCAGACCACGCCAACCGAGCGCACGCACCAACGCGGTCGCAACGTCGCCATCGTCGGCATCGGGGTCGTCGATCCACGCGACCCGAGCTGCGCGCACGCCTGCACGCAGCAGAGTCTCGAGCAGTGCGAGGCCGTCGTCGCGTTGGGTGTCGGCGTCACCGATGACCAGCGAGGTCGCGCCGACGAGCGGCAGATCGCTGGCCGTCGACGACAGCACCACGATCGCGCGCAGCTTCGGTGCGAGTCGTCGCAGGCTCACGATCGCGGCGGCGGGCTGCGGGATCGCCAGCACCACCGCGTCGAGCTCGGGCAGCGGGAGCCCGGCGTCGAGCAGTGCCTCGTGGATCCGCGCCTCGGACCAGCGCGCGTCGGCGGCGGTCGGCTCGACCGGGGTGTCGGTGGCTACGGGTGCGTTCATCGGGTCACAGGCTCGCGAGGTCGTCGAGGATCCCCTGCGCGCGGTGGCGCCAGGTGTGGGCGTCGCGGATGCGCGCGGCCGCGGCGTCTCGCATGGCCTGCGCGCGCACGGGGTCGGCGAGGTACGGCGCGAGGGCGTCGTCGATCTCGTGCAGGTGGAACGGCACGAAGTGCACGTGCGGCTCGAAGCCGAGGTGGATCGCATCGACATGGCTGCCGAGATCGCCCTCGCGGAACGACACCAGCGCGCCGGTGCTCATCGCATCCATCGATCGAAAGTGCACGCCGGTGCCCTCGTGCAGCACGATCTCGCAGCCGGCGTAGACCTCGGACATCTGCGCGGGTGTGGCCAGCCAGCCGTGGTAGTGCGGCGCGAAGCGAGGCCACCGCGACCAGTTGGGCGTGCCCCAGATGCCGAGCCACCGTGCGAGCGCGTCGCCTTGCAGGCCGCGCCGCGCTGCCATCGCGAGCGCCGCGTCGGCCAGCTCGGTGCGGTTGAGGTGCCGTACGACGCGGCACGTGATGTCGTAGGCGAGCGCGTCGTCGATCACCAAGGGATGGCCGCCGATCGCATAGCAGGCGCCGTCGATGCGACGTAGGAAGTCCTCGACGCCGAGCAGAGCTTGGTGCGGATCGTCCGGTCGCAGCAGCCGCTCGATCGCCGGCAGCAGACTCCCGAAGTCGCACACGCCAGCCCCGCCGGTGACGTCGCGCGCGAGCTCCTCCGGGGTCCACGGATTCGGGATGTGGCCGAGGAACGCCAGGCGATGGTTCGAGCTGTGGGCGCGTTGCGGGTAGTCCTGCGGGCATGCGCCGGGGCCGAGCCAACGATGCGGCGCGTCGAGCGTGAAGTGGGGCAGCCACGCGTCGCTGAAGAGGTACGTGTACGCCGAGCCCGCGAAATCATCGACCGCGCGACCGCCGAGGTCGACGACCCACGTCAGGTGCACGACGTCGTCGGGCACGAACTCCGCCATCGCGCGCGAGCGATTCATCTCGAGCAACACGTCGGGGCGCACGCTGGCGCAGAAGTCCTGCATGTCGTCGGCCGTGAGCAGACGCAGCACGCTGGTGGCCTCGACGCCGCAGGCCTCGAAGCCGCGGCACATCTGCACCGCGAGTGCGCGGTAGAAATCATTGTCGCGCGGCAGCGCGATCGCGATGCGTTGCGGTCGACGAGCGGTCATGGTGGTACTTCGGCGGCGACGGGGCCGCATGCGGTGAGCAGCTCGACCAGCGCGGGGACGAAGCGCTCGATGTGGAACTCGGACTGCGCGGCCCGGACTGCGCGCTGCAGCGCGGGGTAGTCGACGACGTCGAGGCGCTCGCGCAACCGATCGTGATCGCGCTCCTCGACGACCAGGCCGATGCCGTGGCGCTCGACCAGCTCGGCCATGTACGCCAGCTCCGGACTCACCAACACCGGCAGGCCGGCGGCGACGTAGGTGAACAGCTTGCTCGCGAGCGCCGTACGCAGGTGCGCGCGCCCGACCGCGAGCTCGCGCGGGAACGGATACAGCAGTAGGCCGTAGTCGTGGGCACCGTGCAGTGCGCCGACCAGCTCACCGATCGAGCGGTGTCGATGCAGCGCGAAGGCCCGATCGCGGCGCGCGAGCGCCTCGTAGTCGACGAGTGCATCGGCGGCCGGTGCGACCCCGGGGTACGCGCTCACGTAGAGGCCCTGACGGGTCCAGCGCTGGAACAGCGATGCGAGCTGCAGGTCGCCGAACGCCCGCACCGGTGCGTGCTGCGACTTGATCTGTCCCACGTGTACGATTCGCCACGGGCCGGGCTCGCGGCGCAGCGGCGGCCGCGACCACGCGCGCGGCGGGCACGGCATGATCCGACACTCGCGCGCCGCGGCGCCGGGTGGCCACGTCGGCTGCTCGCGCCCACCGTGCTTGTGCACGACCGCGTACGCGTGGTCACGCACCCACGCCTCGGCGCCACGCATCAGCGCGAGCTCGGCGTGGGTGAACACGCCGTCGTCGACGAAGTCCTGCGCGTGTGCGGCGGGCGCGAACTGATCCATCCAGTCCCAGATCTCCTGCACCAGCCGCAGTCGCGGTGCGACCGCGGCGACCAGCTGCCCGAGCCACACCCAGCGGGCGTGGGCCTGCAGATAGATCGCGGTGCCGTCGGGCAGTGCCCGCAGCAGCGCCGCCAGCCGCGAGAGCGAACCACCGCAGCGCTCGGTGTGGTCGAAGCCCTCGCCGTGCGCGTCGCCCTGCAGATAGATCGCCAGCGTCGTGTGCCCGCGCTCGCGCAGGGCCGGCGCCAGGAATTCGAGGCTGGGGAAATTGCCGTGGTGGACGGCGACGAAGACGATCGTGCGTGCGTCGACGCAGGCTCGCACGCGTGCCACGGCGTCGTGGTCGTGGTCGTCGGTCCAGCGCGTGCGCAACAGCTCGCGCACGTAGGCGGCGCAGGCAGGGTCCTGCAGCACCGGCAGTGCGAGCGCGGCGGGATCGAGAGCCGGCGGCATCCTCTCGCATTCATCTGCGGTGATCGCCGCAGGTATGCGTGGCCCGATGCGGGCTCCGGGTACGCGCCAACGTCCGAGCGCGGAGCGCTTTTCAGTGCAACGTCACCGTCTGTGTGGTCACGCTCGAGGAGAACCCGCGCGCGGCAGCGTCGTTGCTCTCGAAGGTGCCCTCGCCGGCGTCGAAGCCCAGCGGGCAGCTGTGTAGCACCGCGGTGCTGCCACCGGCGTCGTACAGCACCTCGACGAGGTTGGCGCCGCGGGTGTGCGCGTTCTGGCGCAGGTGGTTGTCGCCGAAGGCCGTCACCGCGGCGACCGGCTGGCAGTACTGCGCGATGCGGATCGCCATGTCCTGGCTGGGGCGCACGACGACCACGGCGAGTTCCTCGGTGCTGAGGTACGGCGGGGCCGGTGGCGCCAGCTTGCACGCGAGCATGAGGGTCGAGGTGGCGAGCAGGGATGCGAACGTCTTCATGATGGAGTTCCTCGCGGAGTTCACGGCAGGGTCATGGGGTGGGCGTGCGCGACCGGTTCGCTGGCCGCGGCTTCGCTGGGCGGCACTTCGATCTCGACCGCGGCCTCGGGCGCGCGCTCGCGGATGATGTCGCCTTGCACGAAGACCTTGCTGCACCCCGGCCACAGCGGCACCGTGCTCAGCACCCACGCGCTGTTGAGGCCGCACTGCCGGCTGGTGACGCGCAGGTTCACGACCGCCTGACCGCCGGCGCGCTCGATCTGATCGTTGACCTGTGTCGAGAGATCTTTGTTGGGCGTCAGCGGCACCGCGGCCCACAGCAGGCCGTAGACCTTGGTCTCGATCTCGAGCTTGCCGACGACCTCGCGGCGTGCGGGCAACAACACGACGCCGTCGGAGCCGAGCACCGTCGGCGACAGCGACACGGGGTAGCGCGTGTCGTCGAAGCGGAGGTTGGAGCGCCCTCCGGCGCAGCCATCGAGGAGCGCGAGGACGACGCAGGAGATCGACGTGAGAGCACAGATGCGGCGGGTCATGGTCCGGGGCCTTGGTGTCAGTGCAGGTTGGAGTTCGCAGCGGGTGTCGTCGTTGCAGCCGCGTTCGAGTTCGTGGTGTCACCCGGCGGCGATTCGATTCCCGGCGCGAGCGCGGGCGCATCCGGCAGCACGACATCGCGGCCGACGTGGCCCTTGATGCGCACGCGGCTGCTGATCCACGCCGCCGAGTAGAAGAACCCGCTGTACGAGTTCACGCGCAGCTGGTCGACGCGGACCAGACGGTTCTTGGCGCCGTTGGCGGCCAGTCGCACGCGGGCGTCGACCAGGCCGGCACCGGCGGTGGAGGCGGTCGCGGTGGTGGTGGTGACGGTGACGTTGCCGCTGGTCTGCGAGCTGCTCGAGGCGGTCACCGTGCGATCGACCTTGATGTCGAATTGCGGGCCGTCGTCGGCGCTGCTCGGACGCGGTGCGCCGCCGATCTGCTCGACCGGCCCGACCAACACCGGCACCGGCACGCGATGCGCGGTTGCGGTGGACTCGAAGGCGCATGCGCCCGCGAGCGCGGTGAGGATCAGCAACGATGGAACATGCGTGGCGCGTGTCATGGGTCTCGACCTGCACGTGTAACCCGCGGCCAAATCGATCCGTGGCAGCGCCGCCCATGTGCGCGACGGTCTCGGGCGGGCCCCTGGCGGGCGCTCGGGTGGGGTGGCGACTCTCGTGGCCACGGCCGGCCGGGCCGGCCCACGTGGGTCACGTCGGGGTCACGCGTTCAGCGAAAGCCCCCGAGATCCCGCGTGCGGGTCCGTGACAGACCGCGGCGCCGAGGTTGCACAGCGGCCGGTCGAGCTCGACATGCGCGCCTCCATTACCGCACTCGCCGCCGTTTCCCTGTTTGCCTGCAGCGCCGACGATCGCAGCGACGCCGTGATCCCCGAGCTGGGCGATGGCAAAGGCGACGCCATCGATCACGTCGAGGACCTCGGCACGCTCGAGCTCGCGGCCGCCCGCACCGGCAGCTTCACCGAGGACCTCGAGTTCCACGGCTATCACCTCTCGGTCCGCGAGGGCGCACGCGTGCGCATCGAGATCACGCGACAGGGCACCGCGAAGGCGCTCGACACCACGCTGTTCGTGTACGGCCCCCGCCAGGGCGACGCCTTCGGCGACACCGCGATCGCCTTCGACGACGACGCGGGCTGGGGTCGACAGTCGCGCATCACCGGCCTCACGCTCGCCGCCGGCGAGTACCTCGTGGTGGTCGGCACCCACGACGCGCGCGGCCGCGGGGCCTATCGTCTGTCGGCGACTTGTGAGAACGGTGACTGCGCGCCGCTGCCCCCGGCGCCCGCCGGCTGTGACGAGACCGTCGCCAACAACATCCTCGCCTGCATGAACGCGCAGGTCGCCGACTCGGCCGCCGATCCCGAGAGCCCCGATCTCACCCCCGCCGAGGCGCTGGCGATCTGCACCGATGGCGAGGCGCTCGGGCCGGTGTTCGATCGCCTGTGCGAGGCGCCGATGCCGGCGGCCTTCTGTGCCGCGGGCTTCGATGCCTTCGCGCAGGAGATGGGGCCAGCATGCTTCGACGAGCTGTCGCCGTTCGCCGTGCAGTGCGTGTTCGGGGACCAGTATCACGACCTGCGCAGCTCCCACGACGTCGTCAGCGGCCCGCGCGTGCGGCTGCAGTCGCCCGCTGGCCTGAGCGAGCTGCAGCGCGCGCAGGTGGTCGAGGCCGTACGCAGCTCCGCGCACACCGACGTGACCGATGTCGACGACGCGTTCTCCCGCGCCGACGAGGGCGAGATCAACCGCACCGAGCTGTGGGACCGCACCAGCGCGCGCGCGTACGTGGTCTACGAGTTCGGCGCCGGCGACACCTCGGTCGGCGCCTACTTCCCGCTCGACGCTGCCGAGCGCGTGGCCGTGATCAGCGACGGCGAGATCGAGCGTTGCAGCGCCGGCGTCGGCTCGCAGGGCCAGGATTGCAGCTCGAACGCGGACTGTGCCGAGGGCACCTGCGTCGGCAGCTCCGAGGCCTCGAACGTGGGCCGCTGCACCGTGCTCTCGGGCTTCGGTGAGCAGACCGAGTGCAGCGCATCGGCCCCGTGCGACCTCGGTCAGGGTCTGATGTGCGCCGGACTCACCCGCGGCGACGAGGGCCTGTGCCTGCCGGCGTGGATGGTCGGCAACTTCGCCGACGGCAGCTTCGAGACCTCACTCGACGTCGCGATCCCCGACGGCGACGCGCAGGGGCTGTCGCGCTCGCTGCTCGTCTACGGCCTCGCGACCGTCGACATGGACGTCGAGATCGACCTGCAGATCGACCACGCCAACCCGCAGGACCTCCGCGTCACGCTCACCAATCCCGCGGGCAACGAGGTGCTCGTGGCACAGGACCAGGCCGATCTGTTCCGCTTCCACGCCGCGCCGGTGGGCTTCTCGGGCGACGAGTCGGTCAACGGCGAGTGGACCCTGCGCGTGGTCGACCCCGTGGCCGGCAACACCGGCGTGCTGGGGTCCTGGACCCTGCGCATCGGCAGCCGCTTCGATTGATCGCGATCGTCAAACGCGGGGGCGACGTCGGCGACGCAGGCCGATCGCGAGCACTGCGAGCCATGTCGGCGTAGCAGCCGTGCGCGGGGCGACGCTGCATCCCTGCGCCGTCTCACCCTGCGCATCGGCGTCCGGATCCTCGCCGTCGTCGTCGGGATCGGCCTCACCGCCGTCGTCGGCCTCACCGCCGTCGTCGGCCTCACCGCCGCCGTCGGCCTCACCGCCGTCGTCGGCCTCACCGCCGTCGTCGTCACCGCCCGGCGCTGCATCACCCGGCAGCGGCTCGACGAGCGCGCCGTGCATGACGAGGTAGATCGCAGGGTCGTAGAAGAACTGGAAGTGGCCGACGAAGCCGTCGCACAGGCCGATGTTGCGGGCGCCGGGGATGATCGAGGTCTCGTAGGGTTGGATGTACTCGTCGGTGCAGGTGTAGATCGACGTGATCGGCAGGCCGTCGGGTAGCGGCGCGTCGTTGACGGCCGAGAGGAACTCGCTGCCGGGGGTGAGGTCGTCGAGCGCGGGCCAGCCGACGATGTCCTGCGCCCAGGGGGCCTTGGGCAGGCCGTGCTGCGGTGAGATGAAGGTGACGAGTCGCGAGACCTTCGGCGCGCCGCCGAGCGATTGCACGTAGTGACGCGCGATGAGACCACCGGTGCACTCGGCGAGGATGTCGATGGTGTCGACGCCGTGCTCGGCGCGGACCTGGTCGATGACGTCGGCGAGCCGCTCGGAGTTCTCGAAGAGGTCACCGCTCAGCAGCTCGGGTGGCTCGTAGACCACGGGCACGAAGCCGTCGCGCTCGAGCCGTGCGATCATCGGCTCGAACCACGCCGCGGGGATCGTGACGCCGGTGATGAGCAACACCACGCGCGGTTGCTCGAGCGGCGCGGGCCCGGGCTCGAGCTCGTTCAGCACCAGCTCGTCGGCATACTTGGCGAGGAAGAGGTCGCCCCAGTACTGCGGCTGCGTGATGTCGCCGGGCGGCAGATCGAGGTCGCAGGCGGTGGCGGTGGTGAGGGTCAGGGCCAGGCCCATCAGGGCGGGGAGGGATCGGGTCGTCATGGTGCTCCAGATTTCCTGATTGAATGTTCGTTCGAAAAATCCGAGGCGTAGAGAAGCACCGTGAAGGCCACCTGGCAAGCGGATTTCGGATGCCCCTGGTGAAGCGCCCGAAATTGTTCGAACATTCATTCGGTATTTTGGAGGGCAAGCCGAGACGGGGCCGACCGCCAGCCCGGCCGGACCGGCGCGAGTCGATCATGACCGCCGCGCTCGCGTGCTTCGTGGAGCGCGGCTTCCATGGCACCGCCATGCCGCAGATCGCCGAGCGTGCCGAGGTCGCGGCCGGCACCATCTACCACTACTTCCCGAGCAAGGAGGCGCTCGTCAACGAGCTCTACCGCAAGTGGAAGTCGGTGGTGATGCAGCGCGTGTTCAAGGCCTTCCCGCAGGGCGCTGGCGCGCGCGAGCAATTCCGCGTGATGTGGCTCGAGATCATCGCGTTCGCGCGTGACGACCCCGACGCCTTCATGTTCATCGAGACCCACAACCACGCCTCGTATCTCGACCAAGAGAGCGTGGCGCTCGATCGCAACCTGAAGGAGTTCGCGCGCAGCATGCTCGGGCTCGCGCAGTCGCAGGGCCTCGTGAAGCCGCTCGACCCGACCTTGCTGATGGAGCTCGTGTTCGGTGCCTTCGTGGGCATGATGCGCGCGCACACCGAGGGCCGGCTCGTGCTCGACGACGAGGTGGTCGCACAGGCCGAGCGCGCGTGCTGGGACACCATCGCGGTCCACCCCGGGCGTGGCTTCGGCTCTGGCACCGCGAGCGCACCGTCGGTGGCGTGATCCGCCGCCCCGTCGTCGTTTCGAGCCTCCACGGCTTGGTGCAAGGGCGGGCAGGGACGGTCGTCGTGTCAGGACCGCGGTGCAGCGTCGTTCGATCCGCCACCATGCCGCTGCATCGCGATCGTCTGCCGGTGATCGGGCCGTGTCCGAGTGGGGTCGAGCTGGCGGCGCGCGGTCGCGGACGCGCGTGGTGTGAGCAGTGCAGCAAGCCGGTCGTGCGCCTGGGCGAGATGACCGAGCCCGAGGTCCGCGCGCTGCTGGCTCAGCACGACGGCGAGCGGATCTGCGTCGAGTACCGCACCCGAGCCGACGGCATCATCGCGCTGCGACCCGAGCCTGCGAGCCCACGGCCGCTGCTCGCGGCGGCGCTGGCAGGGCTCGCCGCATGCACGGGTCACGGCGAAGTCTCGCCCAGCACGTGGCCCGAGGCCGAGTCGACGCGGCCGTTCGATCTCGCCTACGCGCCGGTGGTCGACGCAGCGACGGCCCCGGTGGCGCCCGCCGATGTCGAGGCGCTGCGGATCGCCGATGAAGACACGATAGAGCCCGGCAACGCGAGCGATGCAGATGCGACCGCCGACGCACCGTGTGACCCGCACGGCCAGGCCGCCGACGAGGCCGATGCGGACGAACAGGACCCGCGCCTCGTGGCGGGCGCCACCGTCTCGCGCGGCGCGGTGCTCGTCCAGACCCACGTGGCCACGATCGAGCCGCAGTACCGGCGCAGTGATCGGCTCGAGTACGTTCCCACCAAGACGCTGTGGCGCGAGTTCGTCGAGCGCGTGCGGGTGCGTCGGGCCGCGCGCGTGGCCCGACGTGACTGATCGCGATGGAACACACTGCTCCGTACGCGCGAGACCAGACGCACGCGCGCGCGTACCCTGCAGCGCGCATCGGCTCGCTATCCTCGCGCGGTCCCCTTGACCGCGAGGAAGCCCATGCAGTCCTGTCGCTCGTTCGCTCCGCTGCTCGTCACGCTCACCCTCGCCGCATGTGGCGACGCCGGTGGCAGCACCAGCGCCGCAGACACCAGCACCGGCGCCGCCGACTCGACCACCACCGGCGATCCGATCGCGCCCGTAGTCGACTGGCCGCACGTCGCGTGCGATCCGCTGGTGCCGAGCTTCTGCCCGCTGCCGTTCCCGAGCAACGTGTACACGGTGGCCGACGACGCGACCCAGACCGGTCGCCGCGTGCAGCTCGAGGTCGACGCGATGCCGATGGACTACTACGGCGGTCGGCCCCAGGCCGATCCGTGGAACCGCGCCGATGGCTTCACACCCGGCATCGCGATGCTGGCCCACTTCCCGGAGCTGGTGCCCTACGGCCTGGTCGGCTTCCCCAGCTCGAAGGACATCGCGCGCTCGATGGCGGCCGACTGCCCCAGCATCCTGCTCGACGCCGAGACCGGCGAGCGTGTGCCCCACTTCGTCGAGCTCGACGCGACCACCGACGATCCCGAGCAGAAGCTGCTCATCATGCATCCGGCGATCCGCCTGCGCGACGATCACCGCTACATCGTCGGCTACTCGCACCTGCGCAACGGCGTGGGTGACGAGCTCGCGCCGACCGCAGGCTTCGCCGCCCTGCGCGACGGTACCGCCTCCGACGAGGCCTCGATCGAGGCCCGCCGGCCGCTCTACGCCGACATCTTCGCCAAGCTGGCGGACGCGGGCGTGGCCCGCGACGGCCTGCAGCTGGCGTGGGACTTCACCACCGCGTCGCGCGACAACCAGACCGGCTGGATGCTGCACATGCGCGACGAGTCACTCGCGATCGTGGGTGACGACGGCCCCGAGTTCACCATCACCAGCGTCGAGGACGACTACGAGCCCGACCACATCGCCTACCGCATCTTCGGCGAGATGACGGTGCCGATGTACCTCGATCAACCAGGGCCCGGCGCCAAGCTCGTCTTCGGCGATGACGGCCTGCCGGTGATCAACCCCGCGATGCCCACCGCGAGCTTCGGCTTCGAGGTGCTCATCCCGCACGCGGCCGTGCAGGCGCCCGCGGGGCTCATCCAGTACGGCCACGGCCTGCTGGGCGAGAAGGAGCAGATCGAGAGCGGTCACTTCCTCGAGTTCATGGACGCCTACGGCTACATCATGTTCGGCGTCGACTTCATCGGCATGGCCGCCGACGACGAGCTGCAGATCGGTGCGCTGATCGCTGCCGGCGAATTCCACCGCTTCGCCGACGTCGTCGACCGCCAGCACCAGGGCATGCTCAACTCGCTGCTGGCGATGCGCATGATGAAGGGGCGCTTCGCCGCCGATCCGGACTACGGCGGGTTCATCGATCCCGAGCGCGCCTACTACCACGGCATCAGCCAGGGCGGGATCTTCGGCGCCACGTACATGGCGCTCACCACCGACGTCCAGCGCGGTGTGCTGGGCGTGCCGGGCATGCCCTACAACCTGCTGCTCAGCCGCAGCGCCGACTTCGATCCCTTCTTCGAGATCATCCGCGCGAGCTACCCCGACACCCGCCAGCAGACGTATCTGCTGGCGCTCACCGACATGCTGTGGGAGCGCACCGAGCCCGCTGGCTATGCGCCCTACGTGCTGCGCGACATGCTGCCGGGTACGCCCGCGCACCAGGTCTTCATCAACGACGCCGTCGGCGATCACCAGGTCACCACGCTCGGTGCCCACGTGATGGCGCGGACCATGGGCATGCCGCACATCGACAGCGGCGTCCGGGAGATCTACGGGCTCGAGACCGTGACCGCGCCGCACGAGGGCTCGGGCATCGTCGAGTACGCGTTCGGCCTGCCGCCCGACCCGGTCGGCAACCTGCCGCAGCGCGCCTGCGAAGATCCCCACGGGAAGCTGCGCAAGCTGCCGGAGTTCCAGCGCCAGCTCGACACCTTCCTGCGTACCGGCGTGATCACCAACGAGTGCACCGACGGGGTCTGCGCGTTCCCCGACATGAGCGGGTGCCTGTAGCCCGCGAGGGCCTCCGAAAAAAAACGCGACGCGATGTCGAGAACGCGGGCGGTGGCTCCGACAGGGCCGTGAACGCCGCCCGACGGCGGCCGAGCACCCGAGGAGACGAAGCCATGAAGTTCATGTTGATGATGAATGCCCCCCGCGGCGACGGCGACTGGAACGTCATGAAGTGGCCCATGGAGGCCATTCAGGCCCACGTGCGGTACATGTCCGAGATGACCGAGGCGCTGCAGCGAGACGGCGAGCTGGTCGCCGCCGAGGGCCTCGCGCCACCGGCCCAGGCGCGGCTCGTGCGCGCGGGGGCCAAGGGCGCACCCGAGGTCACCGACGGGCCGTTCGCCGAGTCGAAGGAGTTCCTCGCCGGCTACTGGATCGTCGACGTCGAGACGCCCGAGCGCGCCCACGCGATCGCGGCGCAGGCCTCGTCGGCGCCCGGCAAGGACGGCAAGCCGTTGCGCATGCCGATCGAGATCCGCGAGGTCATGAGCGCGCCGCCGGTCGAGCCGTGAGTACGGCCGCAGCGGGGTCGACGGCGACGCTGCTGCGCGAGCTGGCGCCGCAGGTGCTGGCCAAGCTGGCCCGTCGCCACCGCGACTTCGCGGCGGCCGAGGACGCCCTGCAGCAGGCACTGCTGGCAGCGGCGCGTCAGTGGCCGGACACGGGCGTCCCGCAGCAGCCGCGCGCGTGGCTGCTGCGGGTCGCGTCGCGCAGGCTGGCCGATCACGTGCGCGCCGAGCTGGCGCGTACGCGCCGTGAGGGCTTCGTGTTCGATGCCGGGCCGGTCACAGCCCCGGCACCCGATGACGATGCCGAGGTCGCCGCCGACGACACGCTCGCGTTGGTGTTGATGTGTTGCCACCCCGCGCTGACGCGCACCTCTGCGATCGCGTTGACGCTGCGCGCGGTCGCGGGGCTCACGACCGGAGAGATCGCGCGGGCGTTCCTGGTGCCCGAGGCCACGATGGCGCAGCGCATCAGCCGGGCCAAGCAGACCATCGCGTCGTCGGGCATCGGCTTCGAGCTGCCCGGACCGCACGAGCTCGATGCCCGCCTCGATGCCGCGCTCCACGTGCTCTACCTGGTCTTCAACGAGGGCTACGCCAGCGGTGGCGCGCACCTGGTGCGGGTCGACCTCGCGCGCGAGGCCATCCGGCTCGCGCGCATGTTGCTGACGCTGCGGCCGACCCATGGCGAGTTGCTGGGCCTGCTGGCGCTGATGCTGCTGACCGATGCCCGTCGGGATGCGCGGACGGGGGCCCGCGGCGAGCTGGTCGCGCTCGACGAACAGGATCGCAGCCTTTGGGATCGCGCCGCGATCGCCGAGGGCATCGCGTTGGTCACCGAGGCGCTCTCGCGACGGCGGTTCGGGCCCTACGCGATCCAGGCTGCGATCGCGGCGCTGCACGACGAGGCGCCCTCGACTGCGCAGACCGACTGGCCGCAGATCCTCGCGCTATACGGCGCGCTCGAGGCGATGGGCGACAATCCCATGGTCGCCCTGAATCGCGCCGTCGCGCTCGCGATGGTGCGCGGGCCGGCGGCGGGCCTGGCTGCGCTCGACGCCCTCGCCGACGAGCCGCGGCTCGCGGGCGGCCATCGGCTCGACGCGGTGCGAGGGCACCTGCTCGAGATGGCCGGCGACCGCGCGGCCGCGCTCGTGCACTACCGGGCCGCGGCCGCGTGCACCACCAGCGTTCCGGAGCGCGACTATCTGATCGCGCGCGCGGCTCGGCTCGAGCAGTGCCCGGGGTGATCGCATCGACGCGGGCATGGTTTGTGCTCGCGCCGGCTGCCCCGCTCGCATGCCTGACCCGCGGGGCGACGTCTCGGCCGGCGTGCAAGCGCCGGCACGCGTGGGTCGACCGGCCACCGGCATGCCCGAGCACGCACGTTGCGGCCGAGCCCCCGGCCGCGCGCCCCCTTGGCGGGCACGACCCGGCGATGCAGCATGGCGCCTGCACGGCCCTTGGCGCGGCGAGCGACCAGGTCCGGCACGGGCAGCAGCGAGGGGGGCGGCCATGGCCGGTCGCCCACCGTCGGCGCTCAAGGGCCACACCGCCCGCGTCACCTGCGTCGACTTCAACGCCGAGGGCCGCCGCCGCACCGACGCGCCGGCGATCGCCATTCCTGGCGCGCTGCCGCTCCCCAACGACAGGGAGTCGAGCACGCAGGCCGGCTTCGGCAAGATCCTCAACGCCATAGCGGGCGAGGACAGCGAGCTGTCGCGCCGCATCGTCACGACCTCGCCCGACGTATCGGTCTCGACCAATCTCGGCGCGTGGATCAACCGGCGCGGCCTGTTCGGCCACACCGAGGCGGAGGACGTGTTCCG
>WBZX01000609.1_pt1 | contig 30531 bp, 30 predicted proteins | sample 5204211 | NCBI WGS metagenome assembly WBZX01 (sample SAMN12344362, study PRJNA552823) | activated sludge metagenome | biome: Activated sludge suspended growth; feature: Nitrification reactor; material: Wastewater; isolation source: activated sludge from nitrification reactor of wastewater... | reverse complement strand
AGCTTGACGCTGGATGCCTCGGGCAGGGCGCGCACGATGTCGAACAGCTTGCGTGCGGCGATGGTGATGGCGAAGTCCTCGCCGCCCTTGGCCTCGAGCTGGGTGCTGATCTGCAGTTCCAGGTCGGTGGCCAGCAGCGTGAGCTTGCCGCCTTTCTTCTCCAGCAGCAGGTTGGACAGGATGGGCAGGGTATGGCGCCGTTCGACGACACCGACGACGGCAGACAGGGCACTGAGCAGGGCGTTGCGTTCGCTTTGTATCAGTAACATTTATATATTCCTGGAATTCGTAATTAAGGACGCCGGTTTCTGGGAGTAAGTGTGTTTACGCTTTCGGATCAGGCGCTTGCAAGCCCGATTCGCTGTGGATAAAGACTGTGGCCACCGGGAGGAATGGGGACAATTCCGGAGACTTCGCGGCCAGGGTCCGATTTATGCACATTCCGTCCTCAGCCTGTCAGGGTTTGTAACAACACCAGGTAGTCGCGGCCGATGTCGGCCTCGGTCTCGCGCAGTTCGGCCACCTTGCGGCAGGCGTGGATGACCGTGGTGTGGTCGCGGCCGCCGAAGGATTCGCCGATTTCCGGCAGGCTCTGGTTGGTGAGTTCCTTGGCCAGCGCCATGGCGACCTGGCGCGGCCGCGCGAGATTGCGGGTGCGCTTCTTGGAGAACATGTCGGCGACCTTGATCTTGTAGTAGTCGGCGACGGTCTTCTGGATGTTCTCGATGGAGACGATGCGCGAGGTCGAGGCGATGAGGTCGCGCAGGGCTTCCTTGACCAGATCGAGCGTGATGGGCTTTTCGTGGAAGCGCGAAAAGGCGACCACGCGCTTGAGGGAACCCTCGAGTTCGCGCACGTTGGAGCGCACCTGCTTGGCGATGAAGAAGGCGACCGCCTCGTCGAGCTTGACGTTGTCCGCCTGGGCCTTGGCCAGCAGGATGGCGACGCGCATTTCGAGCTCGGGCGGTTCGACCGCCACGGTGAGCCCCCAGGCGAAGCGGGATTTCAGGCGGTCGTCCAGGCCGGCGATTTCCTTGGGGAAGGTGTCGCAGGTGATGACGATCTGCTTCTTGTTCTCGATCAGCGAATTGAACACGTAGAAGAATTCTTCCTGCGTGCGGTCCTTCTTGGCGAGGAATTGGATGTCGTCGATGAGGAGCAGGTCGAGCGACATGTAGCGGCGCTTGAGGTCGTCGAACTGCTTGTTGAGGTAGGCCTTCACCACGTCGTCGACGTAATCGTTGGCGTGGATGTAGTTGATGCGGGCGTCGGGGTTGTTCAGGCGCACCGTGTTGCCGATGGCCTGCAGCAGATGGGTCTTGCCGAGGCCGACGCCGCCGTAGACGAACAGCGGGTTGTAGGCGGTACCGGGGTTGTCGGCGATCTGCAGGGCAGCCGCACGCGCCAGCTGGTTGGCGCGGCCGGACACGAAATTGTCGAAGGTGAAGCCGGGATTGAGCCGCATGCCGGTGCCGATGGCGCCCGCCGGCGCGGCGACCGCAGCCGGGCCGGGCGGTGCGACGGCGGGGGTCGGCTTGTGGGGGGCGGTCTGTTTGCGCGTGAGGGCGTACTGGACGGCCATCGGACGGCCATGGAATTCCTCGGCCCAGGTTTCGATGTGTTCGGCGAACTTGTCCCGCACCCAGTCCATGACGAAGTGGTTGGGCGCGAGGATGCGTACTTCCCCGCTGGCGTCCTCGAACACCAGGGGTTTGATCCACGTGCTGAATTGCTGCTGGGTCAGGCTGGCGCGAAAGCGCTCTTGGCAAAGGTCCCAGAAGGAATCCATGGTGGGGTGTCGGGGGGTGGAAAGCAGCATCGGGGTGAGGGGGCATCTTACTCCGCTTCGACGAGGTTATCCACAGCCGGGCGGCCGGCCCCGCCCGGGCCGGATGCGCACGAAACTTGACAGCGGCCCGGGCGGGCGGGTCTAATACGCGGTTTTTCAACGGATTTTTTTGTCGCCCGCCGCAAGGCGCGGCGGCGTCAGCGAGAAAGGAAGCAACATGAAGCGCACTTACCAGCCCTCCACCGTCCGCCGCAAGCGTACCCACGGTTTCCGTGCCCGCATGAAGACCAAGGCCGGTCGTGCCGTGATCAACGCGCGCCGCGCCAAGGGCCGCGCGCGTCTGGCGGTCTGATCGTCACGCAGGCAGTCCGGACGGAATCCGTCCGATTCCGGAATGCACGGCTGACCGCCCCGGCCGAATTCGACCGGGTTTTTGCCGACAGCCAGCGCGCCCGCATCGACCATTTTCTGGTGATGGCACGGCCGAATCAGGCCGGCCATGCGCGCCTGGGCATGATCATCAGCAAGCGCCAGCTGCCGCGTGCGGTGGACCGCAATCGCGTGAAGCGGTGCGTGCGTGCGAGTTTCAGGCAGGTTTTCCCGGAACTGCCGGCGTGCGACTTTGTCGTTCGTCTGCTCGCCAGGCCGGTATCGGGCGAGGAGTCGCACGGTCTGGCCTCCGCCCTGAAACGGGCGGGCCAGCGTGCAATCGAAAAATGGCCGGGTGATCCGGTCCCATCCCACCTCACGCAACCGTCCCATGGATAACCAGCGGCTGATCCTCTTCGTAGTCTTCTCGTTTTCCCTGCTGCTGCTCTGGGAGGCCTGGCAGGACAAGCACGCGCCGGCCCCCGCCCCGGTCGCCACGCAGGCTGCCCCCGCGAGCGGCACCGTGCCGTCGCCCAGCCAGGCGCTCAATGCCCCCGCGGCAGTTGCGCCGGCGAGCAGCGGTTTTGCCAAGGGCGTACGCGCGGTGGTGGAAACCGACGTGCTGCGTGCCACGATCGACGCCAACGGCGGCGATCTGCGGCAGCTGCAACTGCTGGGTTATCGCGAGACGACCGACAGGAACCATGTTCTCGACCTGTTCGAGGACAGCCAGACCCGGCCCTATTTCGCGCAGAGCGGACTGGTCGGCAAGGGCCTGCCGACGCATCGCAGCGTCTACCAGCTCAATCCGGGCACCTACCGCCTGACGAACGGCGCGGCCCTGCTCGAGGTGCCGCTGGTCTGGAGCGATCCGGCCACCGGCCTGCGCGTCGAGAAGACCTATGTCTTCAAGCGCGGCAGCTATGAAATCGCCGTGCGCACCCGCGTGATCAACACGGGCACGCAGACGGTCGATCTCACGCCCTACTACCAGTTCACCCGCCACGACCAGGCGCCCGAGGGCGAGTCCATCTTCATCCACAGCTATACGGGCCCGGCGTTCTACACCGACGCGAAGAAATTCCAGAAGGTCAGCTTCAAGTCCATCCAGGAAGGCAAGGCGGAGTTCGAGAAAAACGCCGGCAACGGCTGGGCGGGCATGGTGCAGCATCACTTCGTCGCCGCCTGGCTCCCGGTCGATGCGGTGAAGCGCGAGTTCTACGCGCGTGCGCTGGGCGACGGCCTCTATTCCAGCGGCGTGATCCTGGCCGAGGGCACGCTGGCGCCCGGGCAGCAGAAGAGCTTCACCGTCGGGCTTTATGCCGGCCCGCAGATCCAGAAGGTGCTCGAGAAGACGGCGCCCGGCCTCGACCTGTCGCGCGACTACGGCTGGCTGACGCCGCTGGCCTTCCCGATCTTCTGGGCGCTCAAGATGATCGAGAGCCTCGTCGGCAACTGGGGCTGGGCGATCATCATCCTGACCATCCTCATCAAGGCGGCCCTGTATCCGCTGTCGGCCGCCGGCTACAAGTCGATGGCCAAGATGCGCAAGCTCACGCCGCGCCTGCAGCAGCTCAAGGACAGCTATGGCGACGACCGCGCCCGCCTGCACCAGGCGATGGCCGAGATGTACAAGACCGAGAAGATCAACCCGCTGGGCGGCTGTCTGCCCATCCTGATCCAGATCCCGGTATTCATCGCGCTGTACTGGGTGCTGCTCGCGGCGGTGGAAATGCGCGGCGCGCCCTGGCTGGGCTGGATCACCGATCTGACTGCGCCCGACCCCTGGTACATCCTGCCGATCGTGATGGGCATCACCTCGATCCTGCAGGTGAAACTCAACCCGCAGCCGATGGACCCGATGCAGGCCAAGGTCATGATGCTCATGCCGGTCGCCTTCACCGTGATGTTCGTCTTCTTCCCGGCCGGCCTGGTGCTCTACTGGGTGGTCAACAACATCCTGTCGATCGCCCAGCAGTGGGCGATCAACCGCCAGGTCGAAGGCGGTGGCAAACCGGCCGCCGGCAAGGCCTGACCTGATCGCGGCCATCGCCACCGCGCCCGGGCGCGGTGGCGTGGGCGTGGTCCGGATATCGGGCGCCGACGTGGCGCCGCTGGCGGAGGCCATCCTCGGCCGCTGCCCCGCGCCGCGCCGCGCAAGCTACGCGGCCTTCCGCGATGCCGACGGCAGCGTGCTCGACGAGGGCATCGCCCTGTATTTTGCGGCGCCGCATTCCTTTACCGGTGAGGCGGTGCTCGAATTGCAGGGGCACGGCGGCCCGGTCGTCCTCAACCTGATCCTGCAGCGCTGTCTGGCGCTGGGTGCCCGCCTGGCCGAACCCGGCGAATTCTCCCGACGCGCCTTCCTCAACGGCAAGCTCGACCTGGCGCAGGCCGAGGCCGTGGCCGACCTGATCGACGCGGCTTCGGCGGAGGCGGCGCGGTCCGCGGTGCGATCGCTGTCGGGCGTTTTTTCCGCGCACGTGCACGAACTGGTCGAAGGGCTGACGCGTCTGCGCACGCTGGTCGAGGCGACGCTCGATTTTCCCGACGAGGAAATCGACTTCCTGAAACAGGCCGATGCCTTCGGTCGCCTCGATGCACTCGACCGGAAGCTGGCGGAAATCCGCGTGCAGGCGCGCCAGGGCGCCCTGCTGCGCGAGGGATTGAACGTGGTGCTGATCGGCCAGCCCAACGTCGGCAAGTCGAGCCTGCTCAACAGGCTGGCCGGTTTCGAGGCGGCCATCGTCGCCGAGGTCGCCGGCACCACGCGCGACACCGTGCGCGAGGCGATCCAGATCGACGGCGTGCCGCTGCACGTCATCGATACGGCGGGGCTGCGCGAAACCGACGACCCGGTGGAGCGTCAGGGCATCGCCCGCACCTGGGCCGCGGTGGAAAAGGCCGACGTGGCGCTGCTGCTGGTGGACGCCGCGCACGGGGTGGGACCGCACGAGGCGGCGATCCTGGCGCGCTTGCCGTCGATTCCGCGCCTGACCCTGCACAACAAGATCGATGCGACGAACGAGCCGCCGCGCGTGCAGGGCGACGCATTGTGGCTGTCGGCCAAAACCGGCGACGGTGTGGAGGCCCTGCGCGCCAGGCTGCTGCAGGCGGCAGGGTGGCAGGCGGCGGGCGAGGGCGCCTTCATGGCGCGCACGCGTCATCTGGACGCGCTGGCCCGCGCGGCCGGGCACATCGCCGCCGCGCGCGCGGCGGCCGGCCAGCTGGAGCTGTTTGCCGAGGAACTGCGCCAGGCGCAGGCGGCACTTGCGGAAATCACCGGCGCCTTTACGGCCGACGACCTGCTGGGCGAAATCTTCGGCAGCTTCTGCATCGGCAAATAGTGCCCTGTATGCTTGCGCCTGCCTGCCGATTCGAGCGAACGTCGTCGTGCTGAGCTGGACCTATATCTTTTCCGAAATCCGCCGTCACCGCTGGCGTCTGGCGCAGGCCAATCTGGCCGCCCTGCTGGCCGTGCTCGCCGCGGTGCCGGTACCCCTGCTGTTGCCGCTGATGGTCGACGAGGTGCTGCTGCACCATCCCGCGCGCTTCGTTGCGACGGTGGCGGACTGGACGCCGCCGGCCTGGCACGGGCCGGTGCTTTTCGTCGGCGCCGCCCTGCTGCTGACGCTGGTGCTGCGCCTGACCGCGATCGTGCTCAACGTGTGGCAGGGCCGCAGTTTCTCGCTGCTCGCCAAGGAGGTGAGCTACCGCATCCGCGTGCGCATGCTCGACCGCCTGTCGAAGATCGCGCTGTCGGCGTTCGAGACGGTGGGGGCGGGCCGGGTGACCTCGCATTTCGTCACCGACCTCAATGCCATCGACACCTTCCTCGGAGCCTCGATCTCGGGCTTCATCGTGTCGATCCTGACCCTCGTCGGGGTGGCGGCGGTGCTGTTCTGGATGCACTGGCAGCTGGCGCTGTTCATCCTCCTGCTCAATCCGCCGGTGATCCTGTTCTCCACCCGGCTCGGCAAGCGGGTGAAGGACCTGAAGAAGCACGAGAACCGTGCCTTCGAGGTGTTCCAGGACGCGCTGGCCGAAACGCTGGATGCATTGACGCAGATCCGCGCGATGAACCGCGAGCGGCATTATCTTGCGCGCATCGCCGACCGCGCGGACGACATCCGCCGCCACGCGGCGGCGTATGCCTGGAAGTCGGATGCCCTGGGCCGGATCGCCTTCTTCGTCTTCCTGGCGGGTTTCGACATCTTCCGCGCAGTGGCGATGCTGATGGTGGTGTTCTCCGACCTGACCATCGGCGAGATGCTGGCGGTGTTCGGTTACCTGTGGTTCATGATGACGCCGGTGCAGGAACTGGTGAACATGCAGTACGCCTGGTTCGCCGCGCAGGGCGCGCTCTCGCGCATCAACGCGCTTCTGGGCATGCAGGATGCGCCGGCGCATCCTGCCCTGGCCGACCCCTTCGCCGGCAAGGCCACGGTGGGCATCGCGCTGGAGCACGTCAGCTTCGCCTACGAAGAAGCGGGCGAAACGGTGCTGGACGACGTGAGCCTCGTCATCCGGCCAGGCGAAAAAGTAGCACTGGTGGGGGCCTCGGGCGGCGGCAAGTCGACGCTGGTGCAGGCGCTGCTGGGCCTGTATCCGGTGAAGTCGGGGCGCATCCTCTACGGCGGCGTGGCGGTGACCGAGATCGGCTGGGAGACGGTACGCGAGCACGTGGGCGTGGTGTTGCAGCATCCGGTGCTGTTCAACGACGACGTGCGCGCCAACCTGACGCTGGGCCGTGAGGTGAGCGATGCGGCGCTGTGGCAGGCGCTGGAGATGGCGCAGCTGAAGGACATTGTCGCGGCGCTGCCGCAGGGGCTGGACACGGTGGTGGGGCGACAGGGCGTGCGGCTGTCGGGCGGACAGCGGCAGCGGCTGGCCATCGCGCGCATGATCGTGGCCGGCCCCAGCGTGGTGGTTTTCGACGAGGCGACTTCGGCGCTGGATACGGACACGGAGCGCCGGCTGCACGAGGCGATGCGGGGCTTCCTCGCCGGCCGCACCACGCTGATCATTGCGCACCGGCTGTCGGCGGTGCGCCAGGCAGACCGCATCCTGGTGTTCGAGAATGGCCGCGTGGTGGAGGAGGGCGCCCACGCCGTGCTCATCGAGAAGGGCGGGCTGTATCACAAGCTCTACCACCATCCGGTTTGAGCACGGGCGAAAAAACACTCGGGAAAATCAGCGTTTTCTGATAGACTGCATCGCGTTGTGTTCACAGCAGCAGACAGGCAGGGTTTCAGCAGCCGTGTCTCGGGACTGTACTCACAGCCCCATCGTCCTCGACCTCTCTTTTGTGCAGGCACCTGCCTGCGACAAGTCTTGCGGTTGGCGCCGATGTGATCGACGCGACCCGTTATCGATATTGCGGCGTATTCCACGCCGACCGTTTCCGGTTCGTAATTTGTGGCCTGCCGGGCTGGTTGCCGGGCGCTGGCCGGGTTTGCGCCTGTGCGCGCACTGAAAAAAGGTTACACATGAGCTTCTCCGAACTGGGCCTGGATCCCCTCGTCCTGCAATCCGTACTCGAGGCCGGCTACGAAAACGCCACGCCGGTCCAGATGCAGGCCATTCCCGCCGCGCTGACCGGGCGCGACCTGCTGGTGTCTTCGCACACCGGCAGCGGCAAGACCGCCGCCTTCCTGCTGCCGTCGATCCAGCGCCTGCTGGCTGAACCGGCGGTGAAGAGCATCGGCCCGCGCGTACTGGTGCTGACGCCGACCCGCGAACTGGCCCTGCAGGTGGAAAAATCCGCGATGAAATACGGCAAGGCGCTGCGCCGTTTCCGTACCGCCTGCCTGGTCGGGGGCGCACCCTACGGCCTGCAGCTCAAGCGCCTGTCCACGCCGGTGGACGTGGTGGTGGCGACCCCCGGCCGCCTGATCGACCACCTGGAGCGCGGCAAGATCGACTTCTCGCGCCTGGAAGTGCTGGTGCTTGACGAGGCCGACCGCATGCTCGACATGGGCTTCGTCGACGACATCCACGCCATCGCCGCGCGTTGCCCCGAGTCGCGCCAGACCCTGCTGTTCTCCGCCACGCTCGACGGCGTGGTCGGCAACCTCGCGCGCGAGCTGACGAAGGACGCCCAACGCATCGAGATCGAGGCGGCGCCCAAGCAGGAAGCCAAGATCGAACAGCGCCTGCTGTACGCCGACAACATGGATCACAAGATGCGCCTGCTCGACAGCCTGCTGCGCGACATCGACCTGACGCAGGCCATCGTCTTCGCCGCGACCAAGAAAAGCGCGGAGGAGATTTCCGACATGCTGGCCGACAGCGGCTTTGCCGCCGATTCCCTGCACGGCGACATGCAGCAGGGCCAGCGCAACCGCGCCCTGCAGCGCCTGCGCGACAATCGCACCAAGGTGCTGGTCGCCACCGACGTGGCCGCGCGCGGCATCGACGTGGCGGGCATCAGCCATGTCATCAATTTCGACCTGCCGCGCCAGGCCGAGGATTACGTGCACCGCATCGGCCGTACCGGGCGTGCCGGCCGCACGGGTATCGCCGTCAGCCTGGTCGGCATGCGCGAGGGCGGGCTGGTGAAGGCCATCGAACGCTACACCGGCAACCGCATCGACGTGCACACCCTGCCCGGCCTGGAGCCGACGCAGAAACCGGCGGCGGGCCGTCCCGCGGGCAAGCGTCCGCAGGGCAACGGCGGGGCGCGCGGCTTCGGCGACAAGCGCGCCTGGAACAACAAGGAGCCGCGCAGCTACGGTGACCGGCCGCCACGCGGCGAGAGTCGCGACAACCGCGACCGGGGCCACCGTGCAGAGACCCCGTATTCCGACATTCCGCGCGGCAGCCGGTTCGAGCACGCCGCCCGCGCCGACCAGGCGCAGCGCGCCTACGGCAATCGTGCCCCGCGCGAGGAAGCGCCCAAGCCCGAGGTCGACGGCAACAGTGTCGAATACTGGGCCAAGCGCGAGCGCGAGGCAAAGGCACAAGCCAAGGCCAAGCCCGCCGCGCGCGGTTACGGGGACCGCCACGCACCGCGTGCCGCGCGGGCGCCCGGCCAGGAGAAGCGGAGCAACGGCGGCGCCCGCCAGGGCGTGCGCGGACGCTTCAAGGACTGACCCGGCCGCGCGGCCCAGCCACGCGTGGCCGGGCCGCACGTTGCGTGTCGGCATCCTTTACATTTTCCCCCCCTGTCCGGTCGCGGCGGGGGCGTGTCCCGTCCCTATCCAGATGATTTTCAAGTGAATTTATTTGGAGCGTCGGAATGGGTCCATTTTTTGCTGCCTGTACGCCATCAAGGCGAATCAGGGAGTCGAAAAATGAGAAAAACATGTACATGGGCAGCAGCAGTCGGCGGGCTTTTTCTCGCCAGCCAGGCGGGTGCGGCGGTCATCAGTTACCCGGATTTCTCGAGTGTTGCGGGCCTGACGATCAACGGCAACGCGGCACAGTCCGGCAATGCCCTGCGCCTTACCCCGGCGAACTTCGGCCAGTCCGGCAGCGCCTTCTCGACCAGCACGGTTTCGCTGGCGTCGAACGCCTCCTTCAGCACCTACTTCCAGTTCCGTTTCACCAATCCCGGCGGCGCGTGCGATGGCCTAGGCTGTGGCGCGGACGGTCTGGTGTTTGTGGTGCAGACGGTCGGCAATAACGTCGGCGGCGCCGGTGGTGGCATCGGGTACGACGGCATCCCCAACAGCCTGGGCGTCGAATTCGATACCTGGAACAACGGCGGGATCGACAACAACAGCAGCAACCACATCGGCATCGACATCAATGGCAGCGTGAATTCGGTCCTGCTGACCGAAGTGACCGAGGCCGACATGAACGACGGCGACATCTGGAACGCCTGGGTGGATTACAACAGCGCGACCCAGTTGCTCGAGGCGCGCCTGACGCGTTCTTCGACCCGGCCGACCTCGGCGCTGCTGAGCTACACGGTGGACCTGGCCTCGGTGCTGGGCACCACCAATGCGTTTGTGGGCTTCACTTCGGGCACGGGCGCGGCTTTCGCCGATCACGATGTGCTGTCGTGGACGCTTGAGGACCGCTTTGCCCCGATCGGCGGCAATACGGTGCCGGAGCCGGGCTCCCTGCTCCTGCTGGGTACGGGGCTGGTGCTGGGCGGCGCGATGCGCAAACGGCGCAAGGCGTGATGGCCGCGTAGTCGTCCGGCGTACGCAAAAAACCCCGCACGCAACGGCGGGGTTTTTTATTGCCCGGTTTCGGGGAAGCGCAGGCTTGCCAGCATGGCCTCGAAGGCAGGCAGGCCGCGCTGGAAATAGACGATGGCGGGGGCTTCGTAGAGCAGGGATAGCCGGCCGCGGGCATCGACCAGGGCGACCATGAGCCGCTCGATCGGCAGGCCCCGTTCATTCCTGTAACGCACATGCAGGCGGATGGCGGGTTTGCCGCCCAGCCTGGTCGGGGCGTTGGACAGGACTTCCAGGTTGGCGGTGGCGTCGTTGTTGCGCCATTCTGCCAGCGCCAGTTCGGCCAGCTCGAAGGGCAGCATGTCGGCGCGGGTCTCGCGTTTGGTGCGCGGCAGCTTGCGGTCGTGCGGCTGGCGGGCGACCACGATGTAATCGAGTGCCGGCCCATCGCGCGTGAGGAAGACATCGTTGACGTCGGCCGTGCGCTTGACCCAGCCGGCCGGCATATCGAGCGCGTAGTCGCCGGGTTTGCTGAAGCTGCGGCCGTCAGGTTCGACGAGCGCCCAGGGCGCGCAGGCCGAGAGGGTGAGGGCGAGCAGACAGGTCAGGTAACGCCGGGCATTCATGGCGCGGACGCCTCCCTGAGGACGGCTTCGACATAGCCGCGATCGGGTGCGGCGGGCGCGAGTTCGAGGTAGCGGCGAAAGAAGCCGGCGGCGGCGGTCTTGTCGCCGCGCTTGTAGAGCAGGTAGCCGAGTGCGCGATGGGGCGGCGCGAAACGCGGCGCGGTTTCGATGGCCAGGCGGAATTCCTGCTCGGCGCGGTCGAGATCGCCGGTTTCGTTGCGCAGGCGATAGGCTTCCCCGAGGTAATAGCCGGCTTCGGGCGGATATTCGCGCCGCGTGTCGCGGTCGCCCAGCACCAGAAGGATCTGCTTGTAGCGATAGGCCGCCAGATCGGCATCCAGAGATTCCAGTCGCAGCGGCGCGGTCGACTCGACGAAGCGGTCATGGGCGACCTCGCCGCCCTGGGCGTCCTGCGAGAGTTCGGTGAAGTTGTCGATGCGCTCCTGCAATTTGGGGTGGCTGGAAAAGAAGTAGGGCTCCTTGATGTCCGCCGCCTTGATTTCGGCCTGCAGGTGCTCGAAGGTCTTGATGCTTTCGCGCGGCGCGTAGCCGGCGGCCACCAGACGCTGGTAGCCGATCTCGTCGGCCTGGCGCTCGTGCTCGCGTGAATAGCCGAACATGGACGAGAGGGCGACGAGGTCGCCGACCAGCGGCACGCCGAGCATGCCGACGACGAGAGCGAAGGCGGCGGCATTGCGCACGCGCTCGGCCTGCTGCAGGGAATGGCGATACACGAAGTGCGCGCCTTCGTGGGCGAGCACGGTGGCGAGCTGGGCCTCGTTCTGGAAGCGCGCGACCAGCCCGGCGTTCACGTAGACGCTGCCGTTGGGCAGGGCAAAGGCATTGATCTGCTGGGCCTTGAGCAGGCGGACGGTGAGGCGGCCCCTGAATTCGGGGTAGAGCCGGTCCAGGATGCCCTGCAGGTAGGCGGCGAGCGCGGGATCGGTATCGACCCGTCCGGCACGCGCAAGCGCACGGTCGAATTCGTCAGCCTCCTGCCACAGGCTTTTTTCGCCCGGGTCGAGGGCCTGCGGGGAAACGGCGCCGGTCCAGGGCGGCAGGCCGTCGGCGCGCACCGGCCCTGGCGGCGTGGCGGCCAGGGCGGCGGTGACGAGACTTGCCACGACGCGGTTCATCGCGGTCCCGGCCAGGTCTCGAAGAGCGTGCGCATCATGGCGTTGACGTCGTCCGGATTGCGCGTGTCGAGACTGCTGCTGGAGTCGAAGCCCATCCATTGCACGTCGCCGGTTTTCAGGTCGACTACGCCGGCGGCGACGAAGGATTGCCCGAGCGGCATGATCATGCCGAGCGCCAGTCCGGCGATGAACGCGGCCTTGCGGCCGCCGGATGAGATGTAATCCGCACCCAGCACGATGAGCGCCGCGTCGGCGCCGGTTTCGTCGCGCAGGAAATCGAGCCCGCCGCCCAGGGTGTAGTCGAATTCGTTCTTCTTGTGTGCCCAGGCGGATTGCTCGCCGCGCCCGTAGACGAAAACCGATTCGGCGACCCGGTCGTACAGGCCGATATGGGCGTCGAGGGTTGCCTGTTCCATGGCATCGGGCGCGGGCGCCTCAAGGAGTTCGAACACACGCGATTCGGCGGCGCCCTGCCTGGCCGCAGCGCTGAGGTTGGCACGTGCGGCGGCTTCCCAGTCGCTCATGCGGGTGGGTACGCCGCCGGCGGATAGCTCGAAAACGAAAATCTGCGGCGGCAGCAAGACGACTTTCTTCGGGCGGGCGTCGAGGTTCTGCACCAGAGCCGGATTGACGGCGCTCATCGCGGCGCGTGCCGGGTTTGCCGTTACACTGATCAAGGCGAACAGGATCGCCGCGCACACTGTTTTGAACATGGTCGCCCGCAACCGTATGGCAAACCCGATTCCCGGTCAATCGCACCTGCCGCAGCCCTGGCGCTGGATGGGCGAGCGCGGCCTGCGCGTGGAAACCGGGGAACAGACGCTGGCACGCTACGCTCAGCTTGTTTCGGGTGATTTCAAGGAAATTGAAGACATATTGCCGGCTGAAGGCAGCATTTTGTTGATATTGCGCCGTGGTGCAACGGTGTCGGCGTCATTGCGCGAAGCCCTGGCGGCGCCGGTCGAAGCATCGCACGCCGGGCCGGGTGCGATTCATACGCTGCGCATGGTGTTTGGCGGCGAAGAGGGGCCGGATCTCGAACTCTGCGCGGCTCGTTCGGGGCGCTCGCCGGCTGCATTCGTGCAGGCGCTGACGGACATCGAATTCACGGTTGCCTTCCTGGGTTTCCAGCCGGGCTTTCCCTATCTTGCCGGGCTGCCGGCCGACCTGGTCATGCCGCGGCGCCGGACCCCGCGCACGCGGGTGGCGGCAGGCAGCGTGGCACTGGGCGGCAGCTACGCCGGCATTTATCCCGCCGCCGGGCCTGGCGGCTGGAATGTGGTCGGCCGGACCGGGATGCGCCTGTTCGATCCGGCGCGGCCCCAGCCGGCCCTGCTGGCGCCCGGCGATCGGGTGCGACTGGTGGCGGTGGACGCATGATCGTCGAAGTGCTGCGCCCGGGCTTGTGCGACCTGGTGATGGATGGCGGGCGCCCGGGCTGGGGCCGCTTCGGTGTTCCTGCCGGCGGGGCGGCGGACCGCGATGCGCTGGCAGCAGCCAACCGTCTGGTCGGTAATCCGCCGGCGGCGCCCGGGCTGGAGATCGTGGGCCGCGGTCCGCAGCTGCATTTCCCGCGCGGCGGCGTGATCGCCCTGACCGGCGCCCCGTTCCGCAGTGCGCGCGCCGCGGGGCTGGCGGCGGGCTGGAACCAGACCCTGGTGCTGGCAGCCGAGGAAATCCTGCGCCTGGGCGAACCGGAAGCCGGCTATCGCTGCTGGCTCGCGGTGCGCGGCGGCCTGGCGGTGGTGCCGGTGCTGGACAGTGCCAGCACCTTGCCGCAAGCGGGGTGGGGCGGGCATTACGGGCGCCCGCTCCGGACCGGCGACGTCCTGCATACCGGCAGGACGGGGGGTGGGGTGCATCTGCTGCGCGCCCACCCGCCTGCCTTGCCGCACGCCGCCCCCTTGCGGGTGGTGGCGGGTCCGCAGTCGGCGGCGTTCACGGATGCGGGGCTGGCCGCTTTCGTCGGCGGGACCTTTCGTGTCGACCCCGCCTCGGACCGGCGCGGTATCCGGCTGACGGGTCCGCGCGTGGCCAGCCGCAACGCGGACTGGCCGACGCAGGGCGTGCTGCCCGGTGCCATCCAGGTGCCGCCCGACGGCCAGCCGATCATCCTCGGCTGGGACGGGCCGGTCACCGGCGGCTATCCGGTGATCGCCACCGTGATCGACGCTGACCTGCCGCGCCTGGCGCAGGTGCGGCCGGGCACGGCGCTGCGCTTCGAGACGGTGTCGGTGGAGGGAGCCCGGGCCGCGCAGCCGGTGGCATGGGAGCTGGCCGAATGGGGCTGATCGAACTGAACGCGGACGTCGGCGAGGGTTGCGACGATGCCGGCCTGATGCCCTTTCTGGATCGCGTGTCGATCGCCTGCGGCGGCCACGCCGGGGATGCCGCGAGCATGCGGGCGGCCCTGCAGCTGGCGCGCATCCATGGCGTGGCGGTGGGTGCCCATCCAGGTTACCCGGACCGTGCCGGTTTCGGTCGCCGCGTCGTTCCCGGGACGCCGTCCGACGTCCGCGACTGGGTGACCCGGCAGACCGCCGCGCTGGCGGAACAGGCAGATCGCCTTGGAATGCGGCTGGCGCATGTCAAACCGCACGGCGCGCTTTACAATGTCGCCGCCGTGGATGCGACGGTCGCCCGTGCGATCGCCGAGGCGGTGGCGGCCTTCGACCCGGCGCTCGCATTGCTGGGTTTGTCGGGGTCGCGGCTGATCGAGGCGGGGCGGGACGCGGGCTTGCGGGTGCTGAACGAGGCCTTCGCCGACCGACGCTACGCGTCGGCAACGACGCTGGTTTCACGTGAAACACCCGGCGCGGTCGTCGAAGACCCCGAAGCCGCGGCGTTGCAGGCCCGGGTGCTGGCACGCGGCGACGGCGTGGTCGCGCCCGACGGCAGCCGGCTCGCGATCGTGGCCGACACCCTCTGCCTGCACAGCGATACCCCGAACGCCGTGCGCATCGCCCGCGCCGTCCACGCCGCCCTCGGTGGCGCATAATCCTGCACCACGCACCACGCACCACGCACCACGCACCACGCACCACGCACCACGCACCACGCACCACGCACCACGCACCACGCACCACGCACCACGCACCACGCACCACGCACCACGCACCACGCACCACTCACCACTCACCACTCACCACTCACCACTCGCCGCTCGCCACCCATGCCGCTCCTCACCTTTGATCGCCTCGAACTCGCCTACGGCCACCATCCCCTGCTCGACGGGGCGTCGCTGGTCATCGAGGCTGGCGAGCGCATCGGCCTGATCGGCCGTAACGGTACGGGTAAATCCAGCCTGCTCAAGATCGTCGCCGGCCTGAACCAGCCTGACGCAGGAGAGGTGTGGCGGCAACCCGGGTTGCGTCTGGCCTACGTATCGCAGGAGCCGGTTTTCCAGCCGGGGCACAGCGTGTTCGAGGCGGTGGCCGAGGGGGTGGGCGCGGCGCAACGGTTGCTGGCGGAATACCATGCGGCGGCGCATGCGGCTGCCGAGGGTGGTGCGGCGGCGCTGGGCGAGCTGGAACGGGTGTCGAGCGCCCTGGAGGCGGCGGACGGCTGGCGCCTGAACAGCCGGGTGGAGGAAACCCTGCAGCGCTTGGGGCTGGATGCCGACCGCAGGGTCGACGAGCTCTCCGGCGGACTGAAAAAACGGGTGGCACTGGCGCGCGCGCTGGTCAGCGAACCGGAGTTGCTTCTGCTCGACGAGCCGACCAATCACCTGGACTTTTCGGCGATCGAATGGCTGGAAGGTCTGCTCAACGAGTATCGCGGTGCACTGGTGTTCATTACCCACGACCGGCGCTTCCTGGACAACGTGGCGAATCGCATCGTTGAGCTCGATCGCGGCCAGTTACGCGAATATCAGGGCAATTTCAGCGCATATCAGGCCAAGAAGGCCGAGCAACTGGAAGTCGAGGCGGTGCATAACCGCAAGTTCGACAAGTTCTGGAAGCAGGAAGAAGCCTGGATCCGCAAGGGCGTGGAAGCGCGCCGTACGCGCAACGAAGGCAGGGTGCGACGACTGGAGCAGTTGCGGCGCACGCGCGAGGCGCGCATCGCGCACCAGGGGCAGGTGGGGTTCCAGCTCGACGCCGGCGAGCGTTCGGGCAAGGTGGTGGCCGAACTGGATCATGTGTCTTACGGCTACGACGACCGGATGCTGGTGCGGGATTTCTCTGCCACCATCCTGCGCGGCGACAAGCTCGGGCTGCTGGGGCCCAACGGCGCCGGCAAGACCACGCTGATCCGGCTGATCCTGGGCGATCTCAAGCCCCAGACGGGCTGGATCAAGCAGGGCACCAAGCTGGAGGTCGCGTATTTCGACCAGTTCCGCAACCAGCTCAACGACGATGCGACGCTGATCGACACCATTTCGCCCGGTTCGGACTATGTCGAGATCGCCGGGCAGCGCAAGCACGTCATCAGCTATCTGGAGGAATTCCTGTTTCCGGCCGAACGCGCGCGTGCCAAGGTGTCGGCCCTCTCGGGCGGCGAACGCAACCGCCTGCTCCTGGCGCGGCTGTTCGCCCGCCCGGCCAATCTGCTGGTGCTGGACGAACCGACCAACGACCTGGACATCGATACCCTCGAACTGCTCGAACAATTGCTGCAGGAGTACGCCGGCACGGTCATCATCGTCTCGCACGACCGGGCCTTTCTCGACAACGTCGTCACCCAGTCCATCGTGTTCGAAGGGGAGGGGCGGCTGACCGAAATCGTCGGCGGCTATGCCGACTGGCGTGCCTGGCGGGAACGGCAGGCGGCCGTCGCGGCACCGGCACCCCGGCCGGCGCCGCCCAAGTCGCCGCCAGCCGCCAAGCCGGTCTCGCAGAAGGTCAAACTCAGCTACAAGGAAGCGCGCGAACTGGAGTCGCTGCCGGGCATCATCGAAGCGCTGGAGGCCGAACAGAGCGGGATTGCCGCCCGTCTGGCCGACCCGGCGCTGTACCAGACCGATCCGCAGGCGGCGGGCGGGTTGCACGCCCGCACCGAAGCCATCGAGCTGGAGTTGCTCGATGCGCTGGCGCGCTGGGAGGCGCTGGAAGCCAAACAGGCGGGTGCGGGCTGACGCTGTTTCACGTGAAACGCCCGGCAACGGGTAAAATGCGCGCACCATGAAATTCCCCGAATCCTTCGATGTGATCGTCGTCGGTGGCGGCCACGCCGGCACCGAGGCCGCACTCGCCAGCGCCCGCGCGGGCGCGAAGACGCTGCTGCTCACGCACAACATCGAGACGCTGGGCGCGATGTCGTGCAACCCATCCATCGGCGGCATCGGCAAGGGCCATCTGGTCAAGGAGGTGGACGCGCTGGGCGGGGCGATGGCGATTGCCACCGACGAGGCGGGCATCCAGTTCCGCACGCTCAATTCGTCCAAGGGCCCGGCAGTGCGCGCCACCCGCGCGCAGGCCGACCGTGTGCTCTACAAGGCCGCGATCCGCCGCCGGCTGGAAAACCAGCCGAACCTCACGCTGTTCCAGCAGGCGGTCGATGACCTGCTGCTCGAAGGCGACCGTGTCGCCGGGGTGAAAACCCAGCTCGGCATCGTGTTCGAGGGCAGGGCGATCGTGCTCACCACCGGCACCTTTCTTTCCGGCCTCATTCATGTCGGGCTGGAAAACTACCAGGCCGGGCGCATGGGCGACCCCCCCGCGGTGTCGCTGGCCGCGCGCCTGCGCGAACTGAGGCTGCCCGCGGGTCGGCTCAAGACCGGCACCCCGCCGCGCATCGACGGCCGCAGCATCGATTACGGCCAGACCCAGGTCCAGCCGGGCGACGACCCGGCACCGGTGTTTTCCTTCATGGGCAGCCAGGCGCTGCACCCCGAACAGCGGCCGTGCTGGATCACCCACACCACCGAGCGCACCCACGACATCATCCGCGGCGGCCTCGACCGTTCGCCGATGTACACCGGCGTCATCGAGGGGGTGGGGCCGCGCTATTGCCCTTCCATCGAGGACAAGATCACCCGCTTCGCCGACAAGGCCAGCCACCAGATCTTCCTCGAACCCGAGGGCCTGACCACCCACGAGATCTACCCCAACGGCATCTCGACCTCGCTGCCGTTCGACGTCCAGCTGGCCATCGTGCGCTCGATCCCCGGCCTGGAGCACGCGCACATCCTGCGCCCCGGCTACGCCATCGAGTACGATTACTACGATCCGCGCAACCTCAAGGCCTCGCTGGAAACCAAGTCCATCGCCGGCCTCTTCTTCGCCGGCCAGATCAACGGCACCACCGGCTACGAAGAGGCCGCCGCGCAGGGCCTGCTGGCGGGCCTCAATGCGGCCCTGCAGACGCAGGGCCGCGAGGCCTGGAACCCGGCGCGGCACGAAGCCTATCTGGGCGTGCTGGTCGACGATCTCATCACGCGCGGCGTATCCGAGCCCTACCGCATGTTTACCAGCCGCGCCGAATACCGGCTGCAGCTGCGCGAGGACAACGCCGACATGCGGCTCACGGAAACGGGCCGTGGGCTGGGCGTAGTGGACGACGTGCGCTGGGGCGCCTTCAACCGCAAGCGCGACGCCATCGCCCGCGAAACCGAGCGCCTGAAGGCGACCTGGGTCAATCCGGCGATCCTGCCGGCGGATGCGGCGACGCAGCGCATCGGCCAGCCCATCGAGCGCGAATACAGCCTGTTCGACCTGCTGCGCCGGCCGAACCTGGGTTACGCGCAGATTCTGGCGCTGCCGGGCGGCGGCGACGGCGTGGCGGATGGCGCGGTCGCCGAACAGGTCGAAATCGCCGCCAAGTACCAGGGCTACATCGACCGCCAGAACGAGGAAGTCGACCGGCAGCGCGAGCAGGAAAGCCTGCGCCTGCCGGCCGACCTCGACTACACGCAGCTCACTGCGCTGTCCATGGAAGTGCGCCAGCGCCTGCAGAAAGCGCGTCCCGAAACGCTCGGTCAGGCGGCACGGATGCAGGGCATCACCCCGGCGGCGATTTCGGTGCTGCTGATCTACGCCAAGCGCGGATTCAAGCCCGAGGCAGCACAGAAAAGCGCATGAGCATCGTGCGCCAACTCGCGGCGGGGATCGCCGCCCTGGGCCTGGATTTGCCGCCGGATGGCGAGGCCCGGCTGCTCGCCTATCTGGCGCTGCTCGACAAATGGAACCGTGTCTACAACCTGACCGCGGTGCGCGACCCGGAACGCATGGTGAGCCACCACCTGCTCGATTCGCTGGCGGCGGTCCCGTATTTCACCGGGCCGGCCGTGCTCGACGTCGGCAGCGGCGGCGGCCTGCCGGGCATTCCGCTGGCGATTGCGCGACCGGACCTGCAGGTGACGCTGATCGACAGCATCGCCAAGAAAACGGCATTTTTGCAGCAGGCCAGGGCCGAATTGGGACTGGGCAACCTGACGGTGGCGACGGGACGGGTGGAGAATTTCCGTCCGGAAACGGGCTTCGACGTCATCACCTCGCGCGCGTTTTCCGATCTCGGGGAATTCGTCAAGCTGACCCGCCACCTGCTGAAGCCGGGCGGGCGCTGGTTGGCGATGAAGGGCCTGTATCCGAACGAAGAGCTCGCCCTGTTGCCGCATGACGTGAAAGTAAGTGCTGACCACGTGCTCGTGGTGCCCGGGCTGGAAGCCTGCCGCCATTTGATCGTTCTGGAGTCCGCTTGATGACAAATAACCCGGCCATTGCGCATTGCCGCCAGCCCTTGGGAGACGTCCTGTGAAAATCCTGGCCATTGCCAACCAAAAGGGGGGCGTCGGCAAGACCACGACGGCCGTCAATCTGGCCGCCGCGCTGGCAGAACGGGGGCAGCGGGTGCTGCTCGCCGATCTCGACCCGCAGGGCAACGCGACCATGGGCGCGGGCATCGAGAAGCGCACGGCCCTGCCGACGGTGTACCAGATCCTGCTCAATCAGGTGTCCGTGCGCGACGCGCGCATGCGATCCGAGCCCGGCCAGTTCGACGTCATCCCCGCCAACCGCGAACTCGCGGGGGCGGAGATCGACCTGGTCAACCTGGAGCAGCGCGACCTGCGTCTGAAGGTCGCGCTGGCGCAGGTGGCCGACGACTACGATTTCATCCTGATGGACTGTCCGCCGACGCTCAACCTGCTCACGGTCAATGCCTTCGCCGCCGCCGAGTCGGTGCTGATCCCCATGCAGTGCGAGTACTACGCGCTGGAAGGGCTCACCGATCTCGTCGCCACCATCAAGAAGGTGAAACAGCGCCTGAACCCGGCCATCCAGATCGAGGGCCTGCTGCGCGTGATGTTCGATCCGCGCAGCACGCTGGCGCAGCAGGTGTCGGACCAGATCAAGCAGCACTTCGGCGACAAGGTGTACGACACCGTGATCCCGCGCAACGTGCGGCTCGCCGAGGCACCCAGCCATGGTCTGCCGGTGCTGGCCTACGATCGCCAGTGCAAGGGTGCGAAAGCCTACATGGACCTGGCCGACGAGACGCTCGCGCGCGCCGGCCTTTCAGCAAGGGAGACACAACATGGCCAAGCCTAAAGGGCTGGGGCGCGGGCTCGACGCGCTGCTGGGCGGCGAGGACAGCGCCGCGCCGCCGCAGGGCGACCTGCGCATGCTGCCGGTTTCGCAGCTCGCACCCGGCAAGTACCAGCCGCGCACGCAGATGGACAGCGAATCGTTGCAGGAACTCGCCGACTCGATCCGCGCGCAGGGCCTGATGCAGCCCATCCTGGTGCGCGAGGCGGGCGGGCGCTACGAGATCATCGCCGGCGAACGCCGCTGGCGCGCGGCGCAACTGGCGGGTTTGAACGAGGTGCCGGTGTTGCTGCGCGAAGTCGCCGACGACGCGGTGGCGGCGATGGCGCTGATCGAGAACATCCAGCGCGAGGACCTCAACGCCATCGACGAGGCGCAGGGCCTGCACCGACTCATCCAGGAATTCGGCATGACCCACGACGCCGTCGCGCAGGCGGTCGGCAAGTCGCGCGCGGCGGTGTCCAATCTGCTGCGCCTGCTGAATCTGTCGCGCCCGGTGCAGGACATGCTCACCGCGGGCCTTATCGAGATGGGCCATGCGCGCGCGTTGTTGCCGCTGGCAGCGGCGCAGCAGCGCGAACTGGCACACGAGATCGAGACGCGCGGCCTGTCGGTGCGCGAGGTGGAACGTCGCGTCGCGCGTCTGAAGGATCCGGCGGTTGCCAGCGCCAAGCCGAAGGCCGTATCCCGCGACCTGCTGCGGCTGGAAGAAGCCCTGTCGGACGCGCTGGGCATGACTGCGCACGTGCAGACGGGCAGCAAGGGCAGCGGCAAGCTGACCCTGCACTTCGGCAGCGCCGACGAACTGGAGGGTCTGCTGCAACGGCTGGGCATCCGTTTGTGACCCCCCAGGAAAAATCACTACGTACTGAAATTCGTCATCAAGCAGCCTGATGATTGCATAGACCATGCTAATTCAGTATCATCCGCGGCCAATGTTCACCAACAAGCGTCGCACCGGCAACACGGGCATCCGACGGGTTGTGCTGGCGCAAGCGGCCCTGATTCCGGCGGGCGGGTTGACCGGCAGTTTGGCGGCGAACATCGAGACGGGCATCGCGGTTGGTTACGGCATGCTGGTGGCACTGATGGTCAGTCTGGTGCTGTGGCGGCGTGAACGGCAGGCGATGCGTCATCCCGAATGGGATCAGCACCGGTTGTTTCGACTCTTCATCATAACGGGGGCGGAACGGCTGGCGGTGCTGGTTGCATTGCTGGCAGTCGGCATGGCGATATTGAGGCTCTCGCCCTTGCCGCAGCTACTCGGGCTGCTGGGAGCGCAGCTCGCGTGGGTGACCGCTGCAAGGCGGTAGGCCGGAAAGATAAGCCGCAAGGCGACAACAACAAATCATAAGGTTGGTTCTGCATGGGAGCGCTGCGCGCCCCCATCCAAAACTCACTTTGAAAATTCGATCACCATGGCTACGGAATACGCATCCTCCGGCGATTACATCAAGCATCACCTGCAGAACCTGACCTACGGCCAACTCCCGGCCGGCTACGAGCGTCACGACCATCACGGCAACGTCGAAGTGCTGCCGCAGGCCACCTGGACCGTCGCGCACAACGCGGAAGAAGCCAAGGCGATGGGTTTCAAGTCGATCAACCTCGACAGCATGGGTTTCACGTTCGGACTCGGCGTGCTGTTCCTGTTTTTCTTCTGGCTTGCCGCGCGCCGCGCGACTGCCGGGATCCCCTCCGGGCTGCAGAACTTCGTCGAATGGATCGTCGAATTCATCGACAGTTCGGTGCGCGGTTCCTTCTCGCACCAGAACCCGCTTGTGGCGCCGCTGGCACTGACCGTGTTCATGTGGGTCTTCCTGATGAACTTCATGGACCTGCTGCCGGTGGACTGGCTGCCCTATGCGGCCGGCATGGCGGGCGTCGGCCATCTCAAGATCGTGCCGTCCACCGACCCTAACGTCACCTTCGGCCTGTCGCTGTCGATTTTCTTCCTCGTGCTGTACTACAGCGTCAAGATGAAAGGCCCCGGCGGTTTCTTCGCCGAGCTGGCCTTCCAGCCCTTCCCCAAATTCCTGTTCCCGGTCAACCTGCTGCTCGAGGGCGTAGGCCTCATCGCCAAGCCGATCTCGCTGGCGCTGCGTCTGTTCGGCAACATGTACGCGGGCGAGATGATCTTCATCCTGATCGCGCTCATGTTCGGCGGCAACTTCATTCTGGGCCTGTTCGGCGGTGCCCTGCAGTGGGCGTGGGCGGTGTTCCACATCCTCATCATCACGCTGCAGGCCTTCATCTTCATGACGCTGACCATCGTGTATCTCGACATGGCGCACAGCGAGCATCACTGATCGCACGCAAGGATTTCTGGTTTCTTTTTCAACTTCAATTTTCTTATCAGGAGTATCAAAAATGGAAATGACTCAAGCCGTTCTGTACATCGCTGGCGCTCTGATGATGGGCCTGGGCGCGCTCGGTGCCGCCGTCGGCATCGGCATCCTGGGTGGCCGCTTCCTCGAAGGCGCTGCACGCCAGCCCGAGCTGATCCCCATGCTGCGCACCCAGTTCTTCATCGTGATGGGCCTGGTCGACGCCGTGCCGATGATCGCCGTGGGTCTGGCCATGTACGTCCTGTTCGCGGTTGCCGGCTAATTCGGGAGCGATCGTTTTTGATCCATTCCCGTCATTGATAAAGGTGCGGACATGAATTTCAACGCAACTTTGATCGGCCAATCCATCACGTTCATCCTCTTCGTGTGGTTCTGCATGAAGTTCGTGTGGCCGCCGATCATGAACGCGCTCGAGACGCGCAAGAAACAGATCGCCGACGGCCTCGCCGCCGCCGATCGCGGCAAGCACGAGCTGGAACTGGCTGCAAGGAAGGCAGGCGACAGCCTGCGCGACGCCAAGGCACAAGCGGCCGAAGTGATCGCCCAGGCCGAGCGGCGTGCAGCGCAGATCGTCGACGAAGCGAAGAACGCGGCCAAGCAGGAAGGCGAGCGTCAGCTCGCCGCAGCGCAGGCCAGCATCGACCAGGAAGCCAACCGTGCGCGCGAAGCGCTGCGCGAACAGGTTGCGGCGCTGGCCGTGGCCGGTGCGGAAAAGATCCTGCGTCGCGAAGTCAACGCGCAAACCCACGCCGATCTGCTCGCCCAGCTGAAAGCCGAGCTGTAATCATGAGCGAACTGTCTACCCTGGCCCGCCCCTACGCCGAAGCGGTATTCCGCATGGCGCAGGGCGAAAACGACCTGGCAGGCTGGTCTTCGCGCATCGCCACGCTGGCGGGCATCGTATCCGACGCGCAGATGGGCCGGCTGATCGCCGACCCCGCCGTATCCACGGAGCGCGTGGCAGGGCTGATCGTCGACGTCGCCGGTGCCGGACTCGGCATCCACGGCGGCAATTTCGTCAAGGTGCTGGCGGACAACGGCCGCCTGATGCTCCTGCCCGAGATCTGCGCGCAGTTCGAGACCCTGAAAGCCCGTGCCGAAGGCACGCTCGAAGCGACGATCACCAGCGCCCAGCCCCTGTCGCAGGCGCAGGTCGACGATCTGGTGGCCGGCCTCAAGGCCAAGTTCAACCGCGCGGTGAACGTGCAGGTCGCGGTGGACGAGAGCCTCATCGGCGGCGCGGTTGTCGCGATCGGCGACCAGGTGATCGACGGTTCGGTCAAGGGACGGCTGGAAAAGATGGCCTTCGCCCTGCACGGCTAACCTCACTCAACCATTCGGAACCGCCAAGTGAATTCGGCACTGGGGTTCGGAGAACAGACATGCAATTGAATCCAAGCGAAATCAGCGAACTGATCAAAGCCAAGATCGAGAACCTGGGCGCATCGAGCGAACTGCGCACCCAGGGCACGATCGTGTCCGTGACGGACGGCATCGTCCGCATCCACGGCCTGTCGGACGTGATGTCGGGCGAGATGATCGAGATGCCGGGCAACACCTTCGGCGTGGCGCTCAACCTCGAGCGTGACTCGGTCGGCGCCGTGATCCTGGGCGATTACGAACACATCAAGGAAGGCGACGTCGCCAAGTGCACCGGCCGCATCCTCGAAGTGCCGGTCGGCCGCGGCCTGCTCGGTCGCGTCGTCAACTCGCTCGGCCAGCCCATCGACGGCAAGGGCCCGATCACCGCCGACAAGACCATGCCGATCGAGCGCATCGCCCCGGGCGTGATCGACCGCAAATCGGTCGACCAGCCGGTGCAGACCGGCCTCAAGTCCATCGACGCGATGGTGCCCGTCGGCCGCGGCCAGCGCGAACTCATCATCGGCGACCGCCAGACCGGCAAGACCGCCGTCGCGATTGACGCGATCATCAACCAGAAGGGCACCGGCGTGAAGTGCATCTACGTCGCCGTCGGCCAGAAGGCTTCGTCGGTTGCCAACGTCGTGCGCAAGCTGGAAGAGCACGGCGCGATGGATCACACCATCGTCGTCGCCGCGACCGCCGCCGACGCCGCCGCGATGCAGTACATCGCCCCGTACTCGGGCTGCACCATGGGCGAATTCTTCCGCGACAACGGCGAAGATGCGCTGATCGTGTACGACGATCTGACCAAGCAGGCCTGGGCCTACCGCCAGGTTTCGCTGCTGCTGCGCCGTCCGCCGGGCCGCGAAGCCTATCCGGGCGACGTGTTCTACCTGCACTCGCGTCTGCTGGAGCGCGCCGCGCGCGTCAACGCCGATTTCGTCGCCAAGCAGACCGGTGGTGCCGTCACCGGCAAGACCGGCTCGCTGACCGCGCTGCCGATCATCGAAACGCAGGCCGGCGACGTCTCCGCCTTCGTGCCGACCAACGTGATCTCGATCACCGACGGCCAGATCTTCCTGGAAACCGACCTCTTCAACGCCGGCATCCGTCCCGCGATCAACGCCGGTCTGTCGGTGTCCCGCGTCGGCGGCGCCGCGCAGACCAAGGTCATCAAGAAGCTCGGCGGCGGCGTGCGTCTGGCACTGGCGCAGTACCGCGAACTCGCGGCCTTCGCCCAGTTCGCCTCCGACCTCGACGAAGCCACCCGCAAGCAGCTCGAGCGCGGTCGTCGCGTCACCGAGCTGATGAAGCAGGCGCAGTACTCGCCGATGTCGGTTTCGGAAATGGCGCTGACCCTGTTCGCCGTCAACAAGGGCTACATGGACGACATCGAAGTGGGCAAGATCCTCGCCTTCGAAAGCGCGCTGACCACCTTCGTCAAGACGAAGGCCGGCGCCGCGATGGAAGCGGTGGAAGCCACCGGCAACATGGACGACGCGAGCGAAAAGGCGATCACCGCTGCCTGCGACGAGTTCAAGAAAACCGGCGTTTACTGATCGGGTGAACGGGAAGCCGGTTTTTACTAGGAGCTAGCATGGCAGCCGGAAAAGAAATTCGGACGAAGATCAAGAGCGTGGAAAACACGCGCAAGATCACCAAGGCCATGGAAATGGTCGCGGCGTCCAAGATGCGCAAGGCGCAGGACCGCATGAAGGCCGCGCGCCCGTACGCCGAGAAGATCGCCCGCGTGGCGACCCACCTCGCGTATGCGCATCCCGAATACAAGCATCCCTTCGTGATCGCGCGCGACAACGTCAAGCGCGTCGGTATCATCGTCGTCAGCTCCGACAAGGGGCTGTGCGGCGGCCTCAACACCAATGCCTTCCGCGTGGTGCTGAACCAGATGAAGCAGTGGAAGGCCGCGGGTACCGAGGTCGACGTTACCGCCATCGGCAACAAGGGCCTGGGCTTCATGCAGCGCCTGGGCTCCAACGTGGTGTCGCAGCTCACCGGCATGGGCGATACGCCGCACATGGAGAAATTGATCGGCCCGCTGAAGGTCATGCTGGATGCGTATCTGGAAGGCCGCGTCGATGCGCTGTATCTGGTCTACAACCGCTTCATCAACACCATGAAGCAGGAGCCCACGCTCACGCAGCTCCTGCCGCTGGCGAAGATGGAAGACGCGGAAGAAGCCAGCCTCAAGACGCACTGGGACTATATCTACGAGCCCGACGCCAAGCCGGTGGTCGACGCCATGCTGATGCGCTACATCGAATCGCTGGTTTACCAGGGCGTGGCCGAGAACATCGCCTGCGAACAGTCGGCACGGATGGTGGCGATGAAGGCGGCTTCCGACAACGCCAAGAACGTGATCGGCGAACTGAAGCTGGTCTACAACAAGACCCGCCAGGCCGCGATCACCAAGGAACTGTCCGAGATCGTCGCCGGAGCCGCCGCCGTCTAAGGCCAACAGAATTTTATTGATTAGGAAATCAACATGAGCAACGGAAAAATTGTTCAGATCATCGGTGCGGTGGTGGACGTGGAATTCCCGCGCGATGCCATGCCCAAGGTCATGGAAGCGCTGAAGATGCAGTCCCCCGAACTGACCTTCGAAGTCCAGCAGCAGCTGGGCGACGGCGTGGTTCGCACCATCGCCATGGGCTCGACCGACGGTCTGCGCCGCGGCATGGACGTCCTCTCCACCGGCAACCCCATCATGGTGCCGGTCGGCCAGAAGACGCTGGGCCGCATCATGAACGTGCTGGGCGACCCGGTCGACGAAGCCGGTCCCATCGGCGCGGAAACCAGCATGCCCATCCACCGCAAGCCGCCGGCCTACGCCGACCAGGCGACCGCGATCGAAATTCTGGAAACCGGCATCAAGGTCATCGACCTCATCATGCCGATCGCCAAGGGCGGCAAGGTCGGCCTGTTCGGCGGCGCCGGCGTGGGCAAGACCGTGACCCTGATGGAACTGATCCGCAACATCGCCGTGCAGCACAGCGGCTTCTCGGTGTTCGCCGGCGTCGGTGAGCGTACCCGCGAAGGCAACGACTTCTACCACGAGATGAAGGAAGGCGGCGTGCTGGACAAGGTCGCCCTGGTCTACGGCCAGATGAACGAGCCGCCCGGCAACCGTTTGCGCGTCGCGCTGACCGGCCTGACCATGGCCGAATTCTTCCGTGACGAAGGCCGCGACGTGCTGCTGTTCGTCGACAACATCTACCGCTACACCCTGGCCGGTACCGAAGTGTCCGCGCTGCTGGGCCGGATGCCGTCCGCGGTGGGCTACCAGCCCACGCTGGCCGAGGAAATGGGCCGCCTGCAGGAGCGCATCACCTCGACCAAGACCGGTTCGATCACCTCCTTCCAGGCCGTGTACGTGCCGGCGGACGACTTGACCGACCCCTCGCCCGCGACCACCTTCGCCCACCTCGACGCCACCCTGGTGCTGTCGCGCCAGGTGGCCGAACTGGGCATCTACCCCGCGGTGGACCCGCTCGACTCGACCTCGCGCATCCTGGATCCGCAGGTCGTCGGCGACGAGCACTACTCGGTCGCGCGCAAGGTGCAGGGCACGCTGCAGAAGTACAAGGAACTGCGCGACATCATCGCGATTCTGGGCATGGACGAACTGTCGCCGGAAGACAAGCTCGCCGTGTCGCGCGCTCGTAAACTCCAGCGCTTCCTGTCGCAGCCCTTCTTCGTGGCGGAAGTGTTCACCGGCGCGCCTGGCAAGTACGTTTCGCTGAAGGACACCATCGCCGGCTTCAAGGCCATCGTCGAAGGCGAATACGACCACTTGCCCGAACAGGCCTTCTACATGGTCGGCCCCATCGAGGAAGCGGTCGAGAAGGCGAAGACGATTCAGTAATGGTAAGCGGCAAGCGGTGAGCGGCAAGCCCGACGAGCTGGCCGCGCACCGCGCACCGCGCACCGCTCACGAGGTTCCAAAATGGCCATGACCCTACACGTCGACATCGTCAGCGCAGAAAAGTCGCTCTACTCCGGCGAAGCCGAAGTGGTGATCGCTCCCGGCATGCGCGGCGAGCTCGGCATCTATCCACGCCACACGCCGCTGCTCACGACCCTGAAACCCGGCTCGGTGCGCATCAAGGTGCCGAATCAGGCAGAAGAAGAACTGGTGTACGTGTCCGGCGGCATTCTCGAAGTGCAGCCGCACGTCGTCACCATCCTGTCCGACACCGCCATCCGCGGGGCCGATCTCGACGAAGCCAAGGCGCTCGAAGCCATGCGCGCCGCCGAAGACGCGATGAAGGACAAGGCGGCCAGCATCGACTATGCCCAGGCGCAGGCCGAACTGGCGCAGGCGGTCGCCCAGTTGGCGGCGATCAAGAAGCTGCGCAAGCTCAGCTGATCGCACCGGGCATCGGGAAAAGGCAACCTTCGGGTTGCCTTTTTTCATGGGGGTGCCGACGCGGGACGCTATACTTGGCGCGCGTCTTGCAAAGCCCCCTCAACCCGACAGTTTCCCTTCATCGCGCATGGCCCACCCCCTCGAAATCCTCATACTCGCCGCCGGCAAGGGCACGCGGATGCGTTCGGATCTGCCCAAGGTGCTGCACCGGCTGGCCGGAAAACCCTTGCTGGGCCACGTGATCGATACCGCGCATCGCCTGGGGGCCACCCAGGTCTGCGTGATCTACGGATTCGGCGGCGACGCCGTGCCGCAGGCCCTGGCTGACGACAAGCTGACGTTCGTGTTGCAGGCCGAACAGAAGGGCACCGGCCATGCAGTACAACAGGGCTTGCCGGTGCTGTCGGATACCGGGGTCACGCTGGTGCTCTACGGCGATGTCCCGCTTACGCGGGCGGCCACCCTGCAGCCGCTGGTCGGCGCGGCGCAGGCCGGCAAGCTCGGACTCCTGACCGTCACCCTGGCCGACCCTGCGGGCTACGGCCGCATCGTCCGCGTCGACGGCGCGGTCACCCGCATCGTCGAGCACAAGGACGCCGACGATGCCGAACGCGCGATCCGCGAGGTCAATACCGGCATCCTCGCCGTACCGACCGCGCGCCTCAGGGCCTGGATCGGACGGCTCGACAACAACAACGCGCAGAGTGAGTACTACCTTACAGACATCATCGCCATGGCGGTGGCGGAGGGCATCCCCGTCGAAACCCACCAGCCTGCGCACGAATGGGAAGTGCTGGGCGTAAACAGCAAGGCCCAGCTCGCCGAGCTGGAGCGCATCCACCAGGGCGAGATCGCCCGGACACTGCTGGAGGCCGGCGTGGGCCTGGCCGACCCGGCCCGCCTCGACGTGCGCGGGTCGCTCGCCTGCGGACGCGATGTCAGCATCGACGTCAACTGCGTGTTCGAAGGGCACGTCGTGCTGGGCGATGGCGTGCAAGTGGGCGCCAACTGCGTGCTGCGCAACGTGACCGTGGCGGCCGGGACACGGATCGATGCCTTTACCCTCATCGACGACGCCGTCGTGGGCGAGGACAACAAGCTGGGCCCCTTCTCACGCATCCGCCCGGGCACCACGCTCGCGCGCGACGTGCACGTCGGCAATTTCGTCGAGATCAAGAACAGCCAGATCGACGACGGTTCCAAGATCAACCACCTGTCCTACGTGGGCGACACCACCATGGGCAGGAAGGTCAACATCGGTGCCGGGACCATCACCTGCAATTACGACGGCGCGAACAAGCACCGCACCGTCATCGAGGACGAGGTCTTTGTCGGCTCGGACACGCAACTGGTCGCGCCGGTCACGGTCGGCAGGGGCGCCACGCTCGGCGCCGGGACCACGCTGACCAGGGATGCGCCGGCGGGTGAACTCACCCTGTCGCGCGCCCGGCAACTCACCATCGCAGGCTGGAAACGGCCGGTCAAACAAAAGAAGGAAGGCTGATCATGTGCGGTATCGTCGGCGCGGTCGCGCAACGCAACGTCGTTCCCATCCTGCTCGAAGGCCTGCGGCGGCTCGAATACCGCGGCTACGACTCGGCCGGCCTCGTCATCATCAACGGCGGGCTCAGGCGCGTGCGCAGCGTCGGCCGCGTCGCCTCGCTGGCGGAAGACTGCACGCAGCAGCAGGTGCACGGACACCTCGGCATCGCGCATACCCGCTGGGCCACCCACGGCGCTCCCAGCGAAGCGAACGCTCACCCTCATGTGAGCAACGGGCTGGCGGTGGTACACAACGGCATCATCGAAAACCATGAAGCCCTGCGCGCGCAACTCAAGGCCGATGGATTCACCTTCACCTCGGAAACCGATACCGAAGTGATCGCCCACCTGATC
>WBZX01000640.1_pt1 | contig 30539 bp, 27 predicted proteins | sample 5204211 | NCBI WGS metagenome assembly WBZX01 (sample SAMN12344362, study PRJNA552823) | activated sludge metagenome | biome: Activated sludge suspended growth; feature: Nitrification reactor; material: Wastewater; isolation source: activated sludge from nitrification reactor of wastewater... | reverse complement strand
AACCGGGTCAGGCCACGATTCAGCATCTCCACCCGTATCGATATCCCATGCGGTTTCTTGATCAATGCTTACCCAGCGCCGCCTTGCCCAGATCCCAGATCGGCAGGAAGATGCCCAGCGCGAGTATCAGCACCAATATACCCAGGAAGACGATCATGATCGGTTCAATCTGCGCCCCCAGCGTCTTGAGCTCATATTCGACTTCGCGCTGATACATGTCGGCGATTTCCTGCATCAAATCGTCCAGGGCGCCGGATTCCTCCCCCACCGCAATCATCTGCAGCACGACGGGCGTGAACACGCCGCTGTTGGCTGCGGTACGCAGCACGCTTTCGCCGCGCTCGATGCCGGAGCGCATCTGGTTGACCTTGTCGGCAATGTAATCGTTATCGACGGTTTCTGAAATCAGTGTCATTGCCTGCACAATAGGCACGCCGCTACGCGCCGCCAGTGCAAAACTGCGCGCAAATCGGGCCAGCGTGGCTTTTTGCACGATCTTGCCCGAGATCGGGATGCTCAGCTTGAGTTTGTCCCATTGGTATTTGCCCGCCGAAGTCGCCACCCACGACCGGAAACCGAAAACCATCGCCGCCAGCAGCACCAGCAAGATCAACCAATGGTTGACCATGAAATCGGAAAAGCCGATCAACATGCGCGTCATCAGCGGCAGCTCGGCATTGAAACCTTTGAACACCTTGGCAAAGGCAGGAATCACGAACAGATTGATGATGACAATGGCCACCGCCATGGCGATTATGACGAAACTCGGGTATCTCAACGCGGCCTTGACCTGGTCGCGCATGAATTTTTCGAACTCGAGGTGATCGAACATCCGGATGAACACGGTATCCAGCAAACCCGTGCCTTCACCAACCCGTACCATACTCAGGTAAAACGGCGAGAACACCTTGGGATGCTCGCGCATGGCGACAGAAAGCTCGCGCCCGCTATCGAGGCTCTGACGGATTTCACCGATGACGCCAGCCAGTTTCTTGTTGACGGTCGAAGCCTGCAAACCGCCCAGCGCATTCATGATGGGAATGCCAGCCTTGAGCAAGGTGTACATCTGACGGCTGAACATCATCAGGTCCACCGTGGTGATTTTTTCGGCAAACAACTCGCCCAGCGCATCGCTGCCATCGCTCTTGGGCGCGCTGGTCGCAGAAATATCGATAGGCGTCACGCCCGAATTCAGCAACAGGACGGCCAATCCACTGCTATCCGGAGCTTCCTGCACCCCCTGGACCAGATCGCCCTTGGCGTTTCTGCCTTTATATGCGAAGAAAGGCATGAGTTAAACCACGGGGAGCACGGGGGACACGGGGAAAAAAGAGTCAGATTGACACACGTTTTATACCATCCTTGAGCAGTCTGGCGTTAAAGTTGAGCAAGAAGCCGCGCTTGATTTTTGTGAGTTTGAGATAAGTAATCACTTGTGACAAGTGGAGCGCAACAATGCCCTCAACGGATTTAATTTCAAGCAGCAACCGATCCTCGACTATCAAATCGGCACGAAATCCAACACCCAAACTAACGCCACGATACAACACTGGTATTTCCACCTGTCGTTTTGCGGCAACTCCGGTATCTAATAACTCCTGCAGCAACGCCAACTCATAAACAGACTCTAACAGACCTGGCCCCAATTCCCGATGAACGTTTGTCGCGGCCGTCAGCACAGTTTCGATCAATTGCTCATCGCAGTCCCTGTGCTCCCCGTGTTCCCCGTGGTTCAAATTAATCCTCAAACTGATTGCTAATCCGCATGATCTCGGAAACCGTCGTGCGGCGGGCCAAGGCCATATCGACCGCATTCTTGCGGATGGTGTTGCCCGCGATATGGGTGCGCGCTACTTTGACGAAGTGGTTGATATCGTGATGGTTGGCCGCATCGGTCAATTCGGTATTCATTTCCAGCATCTCGTAAACACCGACACGTCCGGCATATCCGCTGCCGTTGCAGTGGCCGCAACCGCGGCCGCGAACGAAGGCGTGGTCGTCGACCGTGTCGCCCAACTCCAGTTTGAGCCATTCCCTTTCAAAGGGTTGCGGGGTATAGGGTTCGGCACAGCTCTCGCAGACTACCCGCACCAACCGCTGCGCGACGACGGCCACCAGCGACATGGCCACCATGAAACGTGGTGCGCCCATGTCGATCAGGCGCACCGGCGTGCTGATGGCATCGTTGGTATGCAGGGTGGATAGCACCAGGTGACCAGTCATGGCGGCGCGCAGACCGATCTGCGCGGTTTCCTGGTCACGCATTTCGCCCACCAGAATGACATCCGGGTCTTGCCGCATGGCGGAGCGCAATACCCGTGAGAAATCCAGCTCGATCTTGTCGTTGACCTGCACCTGATTGATGCCCGGCAAACGATACTCCACCGGATCTTCGACGGTGATGATCTTGTTGGCGGTGGTGTTGACCTCGGCCAGTGCCGAATACAGCGTCGTGGTCTTGCCGCTACCGGTCGGCCCGGTGACCAGCACCATACCGCTGGGCCGGTGGATCAGCTTGCGGAAGCGCTCCAGCATCTCGGGCGGCATGCCGAGCTTATCCAGCGAGAAGCCGGAAGTGTTCTGGATCAGCAAACGCATGACCACCGACTCGCCATGCTGGGTCGGCATGGTGGAGATACGCACGTCCACCGGCATTTGCCGCACGCGCATATTGAAACGGCCGTCTTGCGGCAGCCGTTTTTCTGATATATCCAGGCCAGAAGTCAGTTTCAGCCGCAACACCAGTGCCGTGGCAATGCGGCGATCGGCTTCGGTTTGCAGGTGCAGCACGCCGTCGATGCGGAAACGGATGGCGAGCTTGTCTTCTTGGGGTTCGATGTGAATGTCCGACGCCCGCACCTGCACGGCATCTTCAAAAATGGTTTGCAACAGCTTGACGACCGGCGCCTCCTCCAGATTGCCAGCCGCGCCAAGCGTGGAAAAATCCACCACCGAGTCGCCGAGATCCTGTCCCAATTCCTGCGCAAGATTGGTGATTTCCTCAGTTCTTCGATAAGTCCGGTCGATGAGTGCCAGCACATCGGATTCGGTCACGACGGCAAGCACGAGTTCCTTGTTGAGCAGGCGCGCCAGTTCGTCGTACGCGAACATGTCGATCGGGTCGACCATGCCCACCAGATAGGCGTCGCCGCGATCCTCCAGCACCAGCGAGCGAAAACGCCGGGCCTGGGCTTCCGGCAACACGCGGACCACTTCGGGTTTGGCATTGAACTGCTTGAGGTCGATGAATGGCACCTGCAATTGCCGGGCTATGGCCTGCGAAATCTGAATCTCGCTGGCATACCCACCTTCGATAAATACCCTTCCCAATTTCTTGCCCGAAACCTTCTGCAACTCCAGCGACCGGGTTAACTGATCGTTGGACAACAAGCCCTGCTGCACGAGAATTTCACCGAGACGGAATTTTTCCGGACGCGCCATGACTACCTCAATTGGTTAGGGTGACTTATTATGATTGCATTGTAGGCTATTGATCTGAAAAAAACAGCGCCCATGTTCGACCTCGTCCTTTACCAGCCGGAAATTCCACCCAACACCGGCAACATCATCCGGCTATGCGCCAATACCGGCGTCCGGCTGCATCTGGTCAAACCGCTTGGGTTTGAAATTACCGACAAACACCTGCGCCGCGCGGGGCTGGATTACCACGAATATGCGAGCATACAGGTGCACGAAGGCTGGGAGGCTTGCCTAAGCAGCCTGCAAGGCCGACGGATGTTCGCGATGACGACCAAAGGCTCGACACGCTACACAGAGATCAAATTCGAGATCGACGATGTGTTCGTCATGGGGCCGGAAACCCGGGGATTGCCTGCGGAAATCCTGACGCAATTTGCGCCGGATCGACGCCTGCGGCTGCCCATGATGCCGCAGAACCGCAGTCTGAACCTATCCAACAGCGCGGCGGTTTTGCTGTATGAAGCCTGGCGGCAGAATGGGTTTGAAGGCGGGGTGTGAAAAACTTTTAACCACGGGGAACACGGGGAAAAGAACAACAAGGTTCGGGTTCTCCCCGTGTCCTCCGTGCTCCCCGTGGTTGATTACTTTTCAGTAAATTTCCGATTTCTGCTCGCGAGAGAGCAGATTTTCTACCGCAGCGCGGGGCGGCAACCCTTCGGACAGCACTTGATGCACTTGATGGGTAATCGGCATTTCGATGCCGAGTTTTTGTGCGCGGTTGTAAACCTCGCGGGCGGTATGCACACCTTCTGCCACGTGGCCGAGGCCTCCCAGAATGGCTTCCAGCGTCTCCCCTTTTGCAAGACGCAAGCCAACCTGGCGATTGCGCGACAGATCGCCGGTTGCCGTCAGGATCAAATCACCCGCACCAGCCAGGCCCATCATGGTTTCGGCTTTTCCGCCCAACGCCACGCCGAATCGGCTGATTTCGGCCAGGCCGCGCGTAATCAGGGCCGCACGAGCGTTATTGCCGAACTGCATGCCGTCACAGATGCCTGCGGCAATGGCAACCACGTTCTTCAACGCGCCGCCAACCGAAACGCCGATTACGTCGTTGCTGCTGTAAACCCGCAGGCTGCGCCCGTGCATCATCGCTGCGGCCTCCTGCGCGAAAGTGATATCGTTGGAGGCCAGCGTCAGCGCCGTCGGCAGGCCACGAGCCAGCTCGATGGCGAAGCTGGGGCCGGATAGCGCACCGAATGCATGCCCGGCAGGCAATTCGTCGCGCGCGACCTCGTAGGGAAGTTTTGCGCTGAATGCCTCCAAACCCTTGCAGGCCCAAGCTACCGGCGCTTTTGTGCCGGATTCGCGCACAGCCTTGAGGATGTGCCGCAAGCCCGCAGTCGGAACGACAGACAGCACGAACTGCGCCTGCTGCAATACCGCATGCAAATCGCTTTCGAGCTGTAAATGACCGGGAAAACCGATACCTTCAAGATAAAGGTGATTAGCCCGCGTCTCGCGCATGGCGGCGAGGTGTTCCTGATTCCGCGTCCACAGAATAACCGGATGCTGCTGCGCGATGTGAACCGCCAACGAGGTGCCGAAAGCACCTGCGCCTAACACTGCAATCTTCATATACCCCAAACCTGTGAAGAGAGAATAAAACCGGTCAGCCCGTCGCGGTGCCGCACCTTGATCCAGCCATTGCCTGCCGATTCGAGCAGTTCCAGCGCAACGTCCTTTTCGACACGAAAGACCACAGGGGCCGATGCATCGGCTGTTCCGCGCACATCGGCGGTGTCCAGCGCCAGCACGGTACGTTTGGATGCCAGTTGGTGACTGTCGATCCAGGCCAGCTCGCCAGTTTTGTCGCGCACCTTGACCCAGCCGCCGAGATCGACAATGACCTCGACCGGGTAAAATTGACTGACAACAAAGAGTTTTTTTGCGCTGGCAGAGGGCGCATCAAACAATACGCCGCGTGGAACGCTGACAGAACGGTAGTCGAGTGCGTAAGCTGCTGCCGGCAGCAAGACCAGACCAGCGGCAAGACACCTCAAAAACAGCTTGACCACGAGGAGCACGGGGGAAATCGTCAAGGCACAAGTGCCATCGCGGTGCTCTCCGTGCCCCCCGTGGTTTCCAGCCTTTTTAGTGAGTCGTCGCATTCTCGGCTTGCTGCTGTTGCAGCTGCTGCATGTACAGCGCCTCGAAATTGATCGGGTTGAGCAGCACCGGCGGGAAACCGGCACGCGTGACCAGGTCCGATACCGCTTCGCGAGCGTATGGGAACAGGATGTTGGGGCAAGCCACGCCGAGGATGCCGGACACGTTTTCCTGCGGTACGTTGCGGATGATGAAAATACCGGCCTGCGCGACTTCAACCAGGAAAGCAACCTTGTCCTGGATCTTGGAGGTGACGGTAATCGTAATCACGACTTCGAACACGCCATCTTCGATCATGGCGGCCTTGTTCTGCAGTTCGATCCCGACTTGTGGCGCTTCATTTTGCAGGAAAACGCCTGGAGCATTGGGTACTTCGAGAGACAGATCCCTGACGTAGATCTTTTCGATATTGAATATCGGGTGTTGTTCTTCCTGATTTTCCTGTGCTTGCTGTTCTTCTGCCATGATGGTTCCTAAGGTTGCCCTGTTTCAGGGAAAAGGGAGCATTCTATCAGCCCGCCAGCAAGGCATCCAGTTTACCCGCATGATCAAGTGCATAGAGATCGTCGCATCCGCCGACGTAATGGTCGCCGATGTAGATTTGCGGCACTGTTCGCCGCCCTGTACGCTGCATCATCTCGGTTTTCATTTCCGGATCAAGGTCAACGCGGATTTTCGTAATTTCGCTTACGCCCTTGTGCTTGAGCAACTGCTCGGCCCGCACGCAGTAAGGGCAGACGGCGGTGGAATACATAGTGATTTGCGCCATGATCAGCCTCTCGTGACCGGCAATTTGGCCGCTTGCCAGGCTGCAAGTCCGCCTGCGAGGTTGGAAACCTGATTAAAGCCGTTCTTTCCAAGAATTTTGCATGCCTTGGCCGAGCGCACGCCTGACTGGCAATTGACGATCACGGGCTTGTCTTTCCATTTTTGCAACTCGTTCAGCCGTGACGCCAGTTGCGATAGCGGAATATGTTTGGCATCGGCAATATGGCCAATGGCAAATTCGACATCTTCACGCACATCCAGCACCAGCACATTGCCCCGATTGATCAGCGCGACGGCTTCGTTATGCGTCACGCTACCGCCACTTTTCAGCATCGGCCGCACCAGCATCACGCCGGAACCGAGTGCCAGACCGATCCACCAGATGTTTTCCGTTGCGAATTTTACAAGTTCATTTTGAGCCATTTGCACATTCTTTCAAACCAAGTCGAGTAAAGATTCTATCCATCGGACAGAAGTTGGTGAAGCCACTTTGAAACAAATTCATTCCGACAAAGGCGGTAAACCATAGCCAGGACAGCTTGGACAGGTCCGCCTGCCCGTAAAAATGCGCCATTGCCAGCGACAGCATGATGAAAAATCCGGCAATGATGCGTACGGCACGATTGATGGTCATTTGTGATCTCCTGAAATTTAACCACGGGGAGCACGGGGAAAACTAAAACCAGAAGGGTTTCCCCCCAGTGCCCCCGTGTTCCCCGTGGTTAATAGCTTTTGTAATTAACTGCGTAATACAACACCGGAATCACCACCAGCGTCAGCACAGTGGATACCAGGATGCCGAAAATCAGCGAAATCGCCAGCCCGTTAAAAATCGGGTCGTCGAGAATAAACAGCGCACCGATCATGGCGGCCAGCGCCGTCAGCACGATAGGCTTGGCCCGCACGCCAGCGGCGCTGATGACGGCTTGTTGCAGCGCCATCCCTTGCGCCACTTGCTGCTGGATGAAATCCACCAGCAGGATGGAGTTGCGCACGATGATCCCGGCCAAAGCGATCATGCCGATCATCGAAGTGGCGGTAAATTGCGCTCCGAGCAGCGCGTGGCCCGGCATGACGCCGATAATGGTGAGAGGAATCGGCGCCATGATGATGAGCGGAATCAGGTAAGAGCCAAAAGTAGCGACCACCAGCAGATAAATCAGCACCAGCCCGACCGCATAAGCCGCACCCATATCCCGGAAAGTCTCATAGGTAATCTGCCACTCACCATCCCACTTGAGGCTGTAACCGGCAAATTGATCGACTGGCTGACGGATGAAATCTTCGCCCAGGTGCCCACCCTCTTCCAGCACCATGCCGTTGACCCGCGAACGGATACCGAACATGCCGTACAGCGGCGAATCGAGCTTGCCTGCCATGTCGCCCACCACGTAGACCACCGGCAGCAGATCCTTGTGGTAGATGGTTTTCTCGCGCGTTGTCGTAACCGGTTCCACCAGTTCCGACAACGGCACCAGTGTGTCGTCGCGGGCACGCACCTTGAGTTTGAGCAGCGCATCCAGATTGCCCTGCCTTTCCGGCGGCAGGGTGATGCGCACCGGCAGTTCGTACTTCACAGCCGGGCTATGCACAGGCGTTACGTATTCGCCGCCCAGCCCCATTCTCATGGTCTCGACGATATCCTTTTGCGCCACCCCGGCCAGCGTTGCCTTGCTTTGCAATACCCGCAATACGATCTTCTGCGCGTTGTCCTCGACGCTGTCGTCGATATAGACAATATCCGGCGTACTCTTGAATTGTTGCCTGACATGCCTGGCCACCTGCATCTGGCCTTCGTAATCCGGTCCATAGACTTCGGCCACGATAGGCGACATCACAGGCGGCCCCGGCGGCACCTCGATCACTTTCAAATCGGCACCGAACTGCGCGGCAATTTTCTCCAGTTGCGGCCTAACCTTGACGGCAATCTCATGGCTTTTGAGATTGCGGTGGTGTTTGTCGGCCAGATTGACCTGGAGATCCCCCAACTCCGGCCCTGCACGCAGGTAATACTGCCGCACCAGCCCGTTGAAATTGATCGGTGCAGCGGTACCGGCATAAGCCTGATAATCGGTCACCTCTTCCACTGTCGAAAGATAGGCGCCCATTTCGCGCAGTACGCGGGCGGTTTGTTCCAGCGGCGTGCCTACCGGCATATCGACGACCACCTGAAACTCCGACTTGTTGTCGAAAGGCAGCATTTTCAACACCACCAGTTTGAACACGGCAAGCGAGACAGAGGCGGCAATCAGGATAAGAATTGCCAGCCCCAGCAGGCGACGGTTCTTTGTACCGCGATCTTGCTGCAAGAATGGCAGCAAGATGCAATGGAAAAAGCGATTAACCACGGGGAGCACGGGGGACACGGGAAAATCATGAAGAGGGTTCCCTGTGCCTGCCGTATCCCCCGTGGTCGCTGAATGCCGTTTCAAGAATCGTAGCGCCATCCAGGGCGTAAGAGTGAATGCGATCGCCAGCGAAATCACCATGCCGAAACTGGAATTGATCGGGATCGGGCTCATGTACGGCCCCATCAGGCCGCTGACAAATGCCATCGGTAGCAGCGCAGCGATCACCGTCAGCGTTGCCAGAATGGTCGGCCCGCCCACCTCATCGACGGCTTCCGGGATCAACTCGACAAAAGCACGGTGCGGCTCCAGTTCGCGTCGCCGATGAATGTTCTCCACCACGACGATCGCATCATCCACCAGTATCCCGATGGAGAAAATCAGCGCAAACAGCGAGACACGATTGAGAGTGAACCCCCATGCCCAGGAAGCAAACAACGTCGCAGCCAGCGTCAAGGCAACGGCCACGCCGACGACAATGGCTTCGCGCCTCCCCAGCGCCAAAAACACCAGCAGAACGACCGCAGTTGTCGCAAACACCAGCTTACCTATGAGTTTCTGTGCTTTTTCGCTCGCGGTTTCGCCGTAGTTACGGGTTACGGTGAACTGCACACTCTCCGGGATCAGCGTACCGCGCAGTTGTTCCATGCGTTCTATTATTTTTTGCGCGATATCAACCGCATTTTCTCCCGGTTTTTTGGAGACTGAAATCGTGACGGCAGGATATTCGCCGGTCTTTTTTACACCTTGCAGTTTGGCCGCCGGACCAGTACCCAGCCAGACGTAACGACCGGGCTGGTCCGGACCGTCCACAATTTGCGCCACATCGCTCATGAACACTGGCTTGCCTTCGTGCACGCCTATCATGAGTTTTTTCACATCGGCGCTGGATTCGAGGAATGTCCCTGTCTGGACAAGAATTTCCTGATTGCCTAAAACCAGATTGCCTGCCGGCTGCGAGGCGTTGGCGACCTGTAGCGCATCCTTCACATCCTGTGCGGCGATGCCGAATGCACTTAGCCGTTCGACATCCAGCAGCACTCGCACCACATTATCCGGCCCACCTATAGTGGTCACTTCACGCGTGCCGCCGATGCGTTTCAGCTCGATTTCGACTGCATGCGCCACGCGCTCCAGCTCAAATGCACCTCGTGTTTCATCCGGGGTCCACAAGGTCAATGCCACGATGGGAACATCGTCGATGCCCATGGGTTTGATGACGGGTTCGCCAGTTCCCAGATTCGGCGATAGCCAATCGCGTCGCGACAGCACCGTGTCGTAAAGTTTGACCAGCGACTTGGTGTTGTCTTCACCCACCTTGTATTGCACTGTGATGATGGACATTCCCGGCTTCGACACCGAAAACACGTGATCTATACCGGCAATGCGCGACAGTACCTGCTCCGCGGGCGTGCTGACCAGGCTTTCCACCTCCTTGGCCGACGCGCCGGGGAAGGGCACAAATACATTCGCCATGGTGACATCGATCTGCGGCTCTTCCTCGCGCGGCGTCACCACTACCGCAAACACCCCCAGCAACAGACCGAGCAGGGCCAGCAATGGCGTTAGTTGCGAGTGGAGAAAAAACCGGGCGAGGCGGCCCGATACACCGAGTGTAGCGGTCGAAAATCTGGTCATGGCCGCCTATCGAGCCTTGAGATAAATACCGGCCTTGACCGGTTCGATTGCAACACGCTCCCCGGCGCCAAGCCCGGACAGCACTTCCAGGTGACCTGCGGCAACACTTTCACCCAATCTGATCTGGCGAAACTGAACCTTGTCCTGACTTCCCACCACATAGACACCGGTCACCTCACTCCTGCGCACTACTGCCGCAATTGGGATCAGCAATTTTTTCGATTGCCCGGTGGCGAAGTGAGCACGGGCAAACATCCCGGGGTAAATCCCGTTAACTCCATTGGGCAATTCCAGCCGCACACGCGAAATATGCGTCCGGCTATCGGCCTCCGGCAGCACCGTCACCGATGCCGCATCGACCCACCTGCCCAGCGACGGAAATTCGATACTACCGTGCCCGCTCTTGCGGATTTCATCCAGCTTGTCCTGCGGAATGCTCGCCACGATGCGCAAGGTTGCCGGATCGAACAGCGTCAGCAGTTCACGCCCAAGGCTGGCCATTTCACCAGCTTGGGCATGCCGCGCAGAAATCAACCCTGAAAACGGGGCTGAAATACTGGAAAAATTTCGTGTGGCAGACGCTTGCGCAACCCCGGCCCGAGCCGCCGCCACCTGCGCCTGCGCCGCATCGTAATTGGCTTTTGCCTGATCTAGCGCCGACTGGCTGATGAATTTTTTCGCGACCAGTTTTTGCGTGCGCTCGTACTGCGCCTGCGCGTTGGCGAGGTTGGCTTGCGCCTGCGCGACCTGCGCCTGATTCCCGGCAATATTCGGCCGGATATCGGAATCGTCGATACGCGCCAGCAACTGCCCCTGTTTGACGCTATCACCCGCGTCCCACTTGAGCTCGATGATACGGCCGGGCACCTGTGCGGCGATCGTGGATTGCCGACCGGCCTCCACCACCGCTTCGGCCGCATACCCGGCATCTACCGACCGGTATTCGACCGGCGCAACAGCAAACGGCAAGGCCGCAACCGCGATGTGCGGCAAGCAGAGCAGCAAAAGAAAATATTGTCTGGATTCCATATCATGACCAATTAATTTGATTATTAGAATATTCTAATATTTAGATTAAATCAAGACTGACATCGGAATTTCAAACGCTTACTCGCAGAAAACGTCGCGCATCATCCCGATCAACTTCAGGGTTCTCGGGTCAGAAACGCGATAATAAACGCGGTTGGCATCCTTGCGGGTGCGCAGTACGTCCTTGTCGCGCAGGATCGCAAGATGTTGCGAAATATTGCTTTGAGAGGTACCGACCTGTTCGACGATATCCTGCACGCTGATTTCCTGATCTCCCAGTACGCACAGGATCTTCAGCCGCAAAGGATGGGAAATTGCCTTGAGTGCACGCGCCGCCTGCTCGATATGTTCGTCGTGTTCGATCAGGGCGGGGTTAGGCGTATTTTTCAGGTCAGCTTTTTGCATGATGCAATGCGGATGGAGGCCAGAGGCGGCTATCGTATTGGGTTAACTGCTTTAATTATAATGCGGTTTCAATTTATTTATCTTAGAATAAAGTCACATTCCTGAAGAAATCCCCTCTCGGAAACCGGCAATGAATCCAACACCAAAAATCACGCCCGCCTTGCTGTTAATCCTCGACGGCTTTGGGCAGGGTGCAGACACGGCGGACAACGCCATTGCCCGCGCCCACACGCCAAATCTGGATGCTCTCAAGGCAAAATACCCGCACACCCTGATCAATGCCTCTGAATCATATGTCGGTCTGCCTGCCGGACAAATGGGGAACTCTGAGGTCGGCCATCTCAATATCGGGGCAGGCCGGGTGGTATACCAAGAGTTTGAGCGTATCAATCACGCCATCGAAACCCGTGCGTTCTATGCAAATCCGGCACTGGTTGAAGCCGTGCAAACAGCCCGCGAATCGCACCGGGCACTGCATATTTTCGGGTTGCTTTCGGATGGCGGCGTACATAGTCATGAATCGCACATCCACGCCATGCTTGAGCTGGCGGCGCGTGGCGGGGTAAAGCACATCTACATCCACGCCTTTCTGGACGGCCGCGACACACCGCCCCGCAGCGCAGAACGTTATTTGCATACGCTCGAAGAAAAATGCGCTGAACTCAAGTCAGCCCGCATCGCCACCATCGTCGGGCGTTACTACGCCATGGACCGGGACAAACGCTGGCCACGCGTGGAATCGGCTTATCGCCTGATTGCCGAAGGCAGGGGCGAGTTTACTGCGGCTACGGCTGCCGATGGGCTACAGGCTGCCTATGCGCGCGACGAGAACGACGAATTCATCAGGGCAACCACCATCGGTGAACCGGTACGGGTAGAAGACGGCGATGTCATCGTTTACATGAATTTTCGCTCCGATCGCGCCCGCGAGCTGACCAGCGCCTTTACCGATCAGACTTTCGACGGCTTCGAGCGCAACTATGCGCCCAGGCTTGGCGGCTTCTACACCCTGACCATGTACGACCAGAACGACACCACTTCACGTGTGGCGTTTTTGCCGGAACCCATCACCAACGGCTTCGGTGAATACATTGCATCACTGGGTCTGAAACAATTGCGTATTGCCGAAACCGAGAAATACCCGCATGTCACGTTTTTCTTCAACGGTGGCGAAGAGCGCGTTTACCCGGGCGAAGATCGCATCATGGTGCCTTCACCCTCGGTCGCCACCTATGACCTCAAACCGGACATGAGCGCCTACGAAGTCACCGACAAGTTGGAGGCCGCGATCCTCAGCCGCCAGTACGATGTCATCATCTGCAACTACGCCAATGCCGATATGGTCGGCCACACCGGCAGCCTGCCTGCCGCAATTGCAGCTATCGAAGCCATCGACCAGTGTGTGGGACGCGTCACCCACGCCATGCAATCCATCGGAGGCGAAGTGATCATTACTGCCGACCACGGCAATGCAGAAGCAATGGAAGATCATGCCAATCACCAGCCGCACACTCAGCATACGACCAATCTGGTGCCATTCATCTATATCGGACGCTCAGCCGGTGTTGCCGAAACCGGTGCATTGTCCGATCTGGCTCCCACACTGCTGAACATCATGGGGCTACCGCAGCCGACCGAGATGAGCGGGCACTCACTTGTCGCAATTAATGGGTAACCCAGGCAACTCAAAAACCCGCCTGTGGCTATTCTCGGCACTCCTCCTGATCGCATCCAGCGCGCATGCAGGGGTCACCGCGACCAAGGAATCGCTACAGGAACTACAGAAACGTATCGAGTCGCTCAAGCAGGAAGTCGACCTGACCGAAGGCGCACATGCCGAAGCCAGCGATGCTCTGAAGCAGAGCGAGCAGGCCATTAGCGAGTCTAATCGCAAACTGCACGAACTCACTCAGCAGCAAAAATCCAATGCCTCCACGTTAAATGCCATCCGCAAGGACAGGAGTGGCATGGAAGCGACCATTGCCCAGCAACAATCGTTACTGGCAAACCAGCTTTACCAGCAATATCTCAGCGGTGAGCAAAATTATTTGCGCTCGCTGCTGCAAGCCCGCGACCCCAGCACCATCGCGCGCGACCTGCAGTATTTCAGCTATGTAGCGAAGGCACGAGCCGACCTGATCTCCAGTCTGCGCAAAAACCTGGGCCGAGTCGCAGCACTTGACGCCCAGGTCGAAACAGCGCTCAAGGAAGTTGCCCAACTCAAGGAATCTCAGGTACAGGAGCGTCAGGAACTGCAAAAACAGCAAGCCGAGCGCCGCACCATGCTGAAAAAACTGGCATCCCAGCTTAAGGCCCAGCGTGGAGAAATCACACGCCTGCAACAAAATGAGAAGCGCCTTTCGCAGTTGGTGGAGCGTCTGGCGAGAATCGCTCCCAAAGCACCGGTGCGCAAACCAAAGAAAAGTCCATCGGCCAAACCGGAGAAACTCCAGCGCAACGAAGCTTTGCCTACGCCAGACATCGACTCCGGCGTCTTTGCCTCGCTCAAGGGCAAACTGCGGTTGCCCGTACGTGGCGAACTGGTTGGCCGCTTCGGCGCGCAGCGCGAAGACAGCGGCATCTCGTGGAAAGGTTTATTCATCCGCGCAAGGGAAGGCGACGAAGTTCGTGCCATCGCAGATGGTCGCGTCGTGTTTGCCGACTGGCTACGTGGTTTTGGCAATCTGATGATCGTTGATCATGGTAGTGGCTACATGAGCCTGTACGGCAACAATCAGGCGCTGTTAAAGCGCGTGGGTGACGAAGTCAGAACCGGGGACAACATCGCTGCGGTTGGCAGTAGCGGAGGCAATCAGGAACCAGGCTTGTATTTCGAGTTGAGACGTCAGAGCAAGCCATTCGACCCGCTGAACTGGTGTGTCGTCAACTGAGCGAATTAGGGCGTTTTCACACTAAATTCGCGAATACGTGAATTTAGTGTGAAAACGCCCTAGCCCAAGCTACCGCCCTTGCGCAGCAAGGTTTCCATTTCATCCGCCGGTAGCGGCTTGCTGAAGAGATAGCCCTGGATGTAATCACAGTTACGCTCGCGCAGAAATGTGGCCTGCTGCTGGTTTTCCACCCCTTCGGCCACGCTCGCAATACGCATGCCCTGCGCCATGGTGAGCACCGCACTGGCAATCGCACTGTCGTCGTTGCTATGGGGCAGATTAAGCACAAAGGACTGGCAGATCTTGAGCGTGTCGATCGGAAAATCTCTCAAGTACGACAGCGAAGATGCGCCACTGCCAAAGTCGTCAATCGCAATGAACACCCCGAGTGACTTGAGTTTTTCCAGTTTCCTGACATTATCCGGAACGCTGTCGATGAACATGCTCTCGGTCAATTCGATTTCCAGCAGATGCGGTGGCAAGCCGGTTTCGGCCAGAATCCCGGCGACTTCATCGACAATCCCCGGTTGATTGAACTGCCTGACCGACAGGTTGACTGCAACCCGTGTCGGCAGCCCCGCATCGTGCCATCGCCGCGCTTGCCAGCAAGCCGTCTGCATGACCCACTTGCCCACCTGAATGATCATCCCGGTTTCTTCCAGCAAGGAGATAAACTCGCCTGGCGACACCAGCCCACGCTCTGGGTGTTGCCAGCGCAGCAACGCTTCCACTGCTGTCAGCCCCGCGCCTTCGACCGCCACTTGCGGCTGGTAGTAGAGCAGAAACTCGCCGCGCTCCAACGCACGGCGCAAGTGATTTTCCATTACCAGCCGGTCATAGGCGACCTCATCCATCTCGGTCGAGTAAAGCTTGAAATTGTTCCTTCCCTGCTCCTTGGCGTGATACATCGCCACATCGGCTTTTTCCAGCAAGGTGTCCATGTCGTCGTGACCGGGGCGGTAGAACGTGATGCCAATGCTGGCACCGATAAATACCTCATGCTGCTCGACCTGGAAGGCAGGGCGCAGGATGTCGATAATTTTCTGTGCCACGACACCCGCATCGCCATCTTCGCGAATATTGGTGAGGATCACTGCAAATTCATCGCCGCCCAATCGGGCAACCGTATCTGTTTCACGTACACAGGTGCTGATCCGGGTCGCTACCAATTGCAACAGCTTGTCTCCAACCAGATGCCCAAGCGTATCGTTGATATTCTTGAAACGGTCGAGATCGAGGAACATGACAGCCAGGGTATCGCTGGTCCGATTGGCGTGAGCTTGCGCGCGCCGCAGGCCCTCGTTGAACAGCAAGCGGTTGGGCAAGCCGGTCAGCGCATCGTAGTGGGCGAGATAATGCAGGCGCTGCTCGGTGCGCTTGCGCTCGCTGATATCGCGCACGATACACAGCGCCTGCCCGTCATTGGCGCGGATAAATCTGGCTTCGAAGTCGGACTGCCCTTCGGGTAACTCCATGGCATATTCGAAAGAAGAGATTTCGCCACTATTCATGGCCTTGTCGAGGCAAGTCATCGCCTGGTCGATGATTTGCTCGGGCATTGCCTCTTTCAGATTTTTCCCAAGAAAACGTTCAGGGTCGAGAAACGCCTGGAACTCTCTGGCAGGCTTGTACTCAATGAAATGTCCGTCACGATCGAGAAACAGCAGCAAATCCGGAATCGCCTCGAACAGCGCCCTGACTTTGGCTTCACTTTGGCGCAATTCAAGCTCGGCACGCTTGCGCTCGATAGCGTAGCGCATGGCACGCAACAGCGAACGTGCTTCCACGCTGCCCTTGACCAGAAAATCCTGTGCCCCGGCCTGCACCAGCTCGGCTCCCAGCACTTCGTCATCCAGCCCGGTCATGACAATGATAGGGATGCTAGCCGTTTCGTCATGCATCCGCCAGAAGGTCTGGTTACCCATCGAATCGGGCAGCGACAGATCAAGCAATATGATGTCGCAGGTTTCCGCATGTATCGCGGTTATTGCACTTGCCATCGAATCCGCGTGCGTCAGGCGGAATTCGGCAAGAGCATCCTGCAGCATGAACTCCATGAGACGTGCATCACCAGGATTATCTTCGACCAGCAGGATGTGCATTAGACGTTAGCCTCCCCAGGGTTGAGATGGCGCCCACGATTGAGCAGATCGGTTGCAGCATTACTCGACAAAGGGTAACAGTAAAGATGACCTTGCGCATCATCGCAGGCAATATTGCGCAAGGTGTCAAGCTGCGCCTGGGTCTCTACCCCGCCCGCCAAGCCCTTCATCCGGAAAACGTGCGCCACCTGGATCACGGCGCGCGCCAGATCGGCACCATCCGTGGTGGATGCGGCTTCCTGGATGAGTGTACGGTCCAGCTTGATCGAGTCGAAAGGGAATTTACGCAGAAAATGGAATGAGGCTCGCCCGCTGCCAAAATTATCCAGGGCGAGGCGTACTCCCAGATGGTGAACGGCTGTCAGTACGCGCAAAACATGATCCTCATCTTCCCAGATCGCGCGCTCGTTGATATCCAGTTCAAGATTCTGCGGTGCCAGGCCGGTTTCGGCCAGAATACCCGCAAGCATTTCGGCGAAATCATCCTGCATCAATTGGCGGTGGGAAATATTGACCGAAACCGTCAGAGCCGATTGGCCTTCCTTTTGCCACTCGCGCCCCTGCTGGCACACCGAGCGCAACATCCATGCGCCGATTTGCGTGATCAGCGGCAGGTTTTCCAGCATGGACATAAACTGCCCCGGCAGTAGCAGGCCTCGTTGCGGGTGTTGCCAGCGCAACAATGATTCCATACCAATGATACGGCCGGTGCCAATATCCACTTGCGGTTGGTAATAAGCCACGAACTCCTTGTTAAGCAGCGCATGGTTCAACTGCTCTTCCATATCGCGGCTGGCGCCGATGCGGGCATCCAGGTCGGAGGAATAAAAACTATAGGCGTTGGCACGCTCCTTTTTGGCCCGATACATTGCAATATCCGCATTGCGCACCAAATCCTCCAGGTTATCGGCATCATCCGGAAACAGGCTGATTCCGATACTGGCGCACATTTTCAGCTCATGTTCGTCGACAAAATAAGGACGCTCCATCTGCTCCAGAATCTTGCGCGCCGCAGCCGCCGCATCTTCGGCATGGCTGATATCGGCAAAAATAAAGGTGAACTCGTCCCCACCCATCCGGGCCACGCAATCGGCTTCACGCACGCAATCGCTGACACGGCGCGCCACTTCCTGCAGCAACTGGTCGCCGACCTGATGGCCGTAGGTGTCGTTGACCGGCTTGAATTCATTGAGATCCAGCAGCAACAGCGCCAAAGGCAGTTCATGTCGCCGCGCGGAAGCCAGCGCCGCCTTGAGCCTATCGTAGAACAGCTTGCGATTGGCCAGCCCGGTCAGGCTATCGTGATGCGCCAGGTCATGCAGGCGCTCCTCCATCAGCTTGCGCTCAATGGCATAACGCAACGACCGCAACAGCATATGGCCATTGACATGATCCTTGACCAAGAAATCCTGTGCACCACGCTGAACCGACTGCACCGCCAGCCGCTCGTCGGCAATATTGCTGAGCACCACAATCGGCACGCCCTGCACAATCGCATGAATACTCAGCAGAGAATCCAGGCCATTGCCATCCGGCAGTTGCAAATCGAGCAGGACGGCATCGAACTTTTTCAATTCAAGCAAGGAAATCGCGTCATGCAGGCAATCGGCGGTCGTCAGGCTGAACTGGCCTTCCCCCTCGATCGCAAGAATCTCCTTCACCAACCGGACATCACCGGGGTTATCCTCTATCAACAGCACGCTGATGGATGTTGTTGTAATCATGGTCAGGAAACCAGATGGCGTTGGCTAATCTTCCAGATCGGAAGGCAGCTTAACGACATGCACCCAGAAGTGTTTGATGGACTGGATCACCTGAATGAACTGATCCAGATCGACCGGCTTGGCGATATAGCAATTGGCGTGCAGGTCATAAGACGCCAGAATATCTTTCTCCGCTTCGGAAGAGGTCAATACAGCCACCGGGATACGCTTGAGTCCAGGATCGGCCTTGATCACGGCCAACACCTCGCGCCCATCCTTTTTGGGCAGGTTGAGATCCAGCAACACCACGTCGGGGCGGGGTGCATCGGCGTACTGCCCTTCGCGACGCAAGTAAGCCACGGCTTCCATCCCGTCCTGCACCACACTCAGATTATTAGGAACATCGCACTCCAGCAGCGCCTCACGGGTCAGACGTACGTCTCCCGGGTTATCTTCTACCAGCAAAAACTCGACTGCTCTACCCACCTTCTTCTCCTTGGATTACTTTCCCACCAGCTTTAGCGGGGATTGTGAAATAAAAAACCGTACCTTCTCCCGGCTTGGATTCCAGCCAGATGCTGCCTTCATGCCGTTCGACAATCTTTTTGCAAACGGCAAGCCCGATTCCCGTACCAGGGTATTCCTGCTTGCCATGAAGGCGCTGGAAAATCACAAAAATACGGTCAAAATATTCGGGGGCAATACCAATCCCGTTATCGCGGATCGAGAACTGCCAGTCGCGAAGTTTGCGCTCCACCCCGACATGCACTTTGAGAGGCTGGTCGCCACGGAACTTGAGCGCATTGCCAATCAGGTTCTGGAACAACTGCGTCAACTGTGAGATATCCGCGACGATATTTGGCATGGCATCATGCGTCACTTCGGCCCCGGACTCCTGAATGGCAATCCGCAAATTGGTCAATGCCCGCGACAGTGCCAACTCCGACTCGCACGGCCCCATGGGCTTGGCATGCGTGCCGATCCGCGACAACGCCAGCAAGTCGTTAATCAAGGCCTGCATGCGGGTTGCCCCATCGACGGCGTAATGAATAAATTCGTTGGCGTCGTCGTCCAGCTTGTCCTTATAGCGACGCGCCAATAGTTGCGTATAGCTTGCCACCATGCGTAGCGGCTCCTGCAAGTCGTGGGACGCCACATAGGCAAACTGCTCCAATTCGCGATTTGAATGAGCCAGCTCCTCGGTGCGCTTGGTCAGGGCGTCCTGTGTCTGCTTGAACGACGTGATATCGGAGAATTCCGCCACGATGTGCGTCATGTTGCCCTTGTGATCATTAACTCCGGTCGCACTCATCCAGGCCGGGAACTCTTCGCCATTCTTGCGCCGCAGCCAGATCTCGCCCTGCCAGCGCCCACCGGCCTTTACCGTACTCCAGATGGTATCAGCCAATTCCTGTTCTTTTTTCGCGTGCAGGGCATGCAAATCGACCCCTTCGACTTCCTGCTGGGTATATCCCAGCACCGCCACCACACTCTTGTTGCCATGCTGAATAATGCCGTTAAGATCGGCAATCACCACTCCTTCGAGGTTGGTCTCGAACACAGTGGAAAACAGGCGAAGTTTTTCCCGATCGGCATGGACAAAAAATGAAACGGTTTGAGCAATATCAAACAGGGAAAGCCGAGTCAGGACGGCGTAATACTCCGCCAGTTTCTGCACGTCATCCCCTGCAATGCGCTGCACTTCGGGTAGCAGACGATCGAGGAAGAAGGCGAAAGACCCGAAAAACCAGCGCAACCTGAGTTGATGATTCTGGTGTGCCACCCCCGCCCGCACTCGAGCCCGCGCGTAACGATCATCAAACTCACCCGACAGCAACTCGGAAAAGTACTCTCGCTGATGTTGCTTGAGCCGCTCCGCCATCGCAGGGTTTCCGAGGATGTCGCGATTCTCGTCGAAGTTTTCCAGATACTCGTGCAAGGCTTCGACAATTTCCGCCTCTTTCCCGGCCAGCTTCTGCCCAAGCTCCTTGATGAGCGCGATTTCATGCTCGCCCAGATTGAACAATTTCTTGCGGGCCATCTGTTCAGCCGCATCCGGCATCAAACGCTGAACAAGATTCTCGAGCTCAAAATAATGGGCGTCCATCGATGTTTGAAATCTCCCGACAGTTAACAAAAACCAGCCTGATCACCGCATCAGTTGCGGTCGCATCAAGGCTGGTCAGGCACCGCTCAACAGCATCGCTTATCGGCGACCGGGATCGCTCAGATACGACGCAACATGTTCAAGTGTAATGTTTTTTCAAGCAGTCAGATAGTGGCGGATTCCGGCCGCATGTGCGGGAACAGAATCACATCCCGAATGCTCGGAGAATCGGTCAAAAGCATGACCAATCGATCGATTCCGATACCACACCCGCCTGTCGGCGGCATGCCGTATTCCAGCGCACGGATGTAATCGGCATCGTAATACATGGCCTCATCGTCGCCCGCCTCCTTGGCAGCAACCTGCGCCTGGAAACGCGCCGCCTGATCCTCGGCGTCGTTCAGTTCCGAGAAACCATTGGCAATTTCGCGACCGGTAATAAAAAGCTCAAAGCGCTCGGTAATGCCGGGGCGCGTATCGGATGCACGCGCCAGCGGCGACACCTCGACCGGATAGTCGATAATGTAGGTCGGCTCCCACAACTGGGATTCTGCCGTTTCCTCGAACAACGCCAGTTGCAACGCGCCCAGCCCGAGGTAATCGGCGGCATCAACGCCGAATTTCTTGAGCTCGCCCTTGAGGAAAGCCCGGTCCTGTAGCTGGCTTTCGGTATAGTGCGACGCATATTTGAGGATGGCACCGACGATAGTGAGCCGCTGGAACGGCTTGCTCAAATCCACCTCGCGCCCCTGATACATCACCACCGCATGGCCGGTTGCGGCCACGGCCGCCGCACGGATGCAGTTTTCCGTAAAATCCATCAGCCACTGATAATCGGTATAGGCCGCATAGAATTCCATCATGGTGAATTCCGGGTTGTGCCGTACCGAGAGGCCTTCGTTACGGAAGTTGCGATTAACCTCGAACACGCGCTCGAAACCGCCGACAATCAGGCGTTTGAGATACAGCTCCGGTGCGATACGCAGGAACATCTGCATATCCAGCGCATTGTGGTGCGTGGTAAACGGCTTGGCCGCTGCGCCGCCGGGGATCGGGTGCAGCATCGGCGTTTCAACTTCCAGAAACTCGTTCTGCGTCATGAAATTGCGGATTGCCGTGACCACCTTGCTGCGCGCAAGAAAGGTATTGCGCGTCTCTTCATTCATGATGAGATCGACATATCGCTGACGGTATTTGACTTCCTGATCGGTCAGGCCGTGGAATTTTTCCGGCAGCGGGCGCAAGCTCTTGGACAGCAAACGCAGTTTTTCCACTTTAACCGACAGTTCTCCGGTCTTGGTTTTCATCAACAAGCCTTCGGCAGCCAGAATGTCGCCCATATCCCACTTCTTGAAGGCGTCGTAAACCTCTTCGCCCACGCCGTCGCGCGAAATATAGAACTGGATGCGCCCGGTGGCATCCTGCGCAGTAGCAAAACTGGCCTTGCCCATCACCCGTTTCAGCATCATGCGCCCGGCCACGGACACCTTGACCGCCTGCGCCTCCAGCACCTCACTCGCCACTGCGTCGTATTGCGCATGCAGGGCGACGGCACGATGCTGCGGCCTGAAATCGTTGGGGAAGGCCACACCCTGCTCGCGCAAGGCTTTCAGCTTCTCGCGGCGCTCTGCAATAACGTGGTTTTCATCCTGAACGGATTGTGGGTTTTCTTGTTCGCTCACTTTAAACTCCCTGCTTCAAACTTGCACTGATAAACGGATCGAGGTCACCGTCCAGCACGCCTTGGGTATTGCCGATTTCGACATTGGTGCGCAAATCCTTGATGCGCGACTGATCCAGCACATAGCTGCGGATCTGGTGCCCCCAGCCGATATCGGTCTTGGCATCTTCCATCGCTTGCTTTTCTTCGTTGCGCTTGCGCAATTCCAGCGCGTACAACTGCGCCTTCAGCATCGCCATCGCCTCGGCACGATTGCGGTGCTGCGAACGGTCATTCTGGCACTGAACTACGGTATTGGTCGGGAGGTGGGTGATACGCACTGCGGAATCGGTCTTGTTGATGTGCTGGCCGCCAGCGCCAGATGCCCGATAGGTATCGATGCGCAAATCGGCCGGATTGATGTCCACCTCAATGGAATCGTCGACTTCAGGATAAACAAACACACTGGCAAATGAAGTGTGGCGACGCGCGTTGGAGTCGAACGGCGATTTTCTGACCAGCCGATGTACACCGGACTCGGTACGCAAGGTCCCGTAGGCATAATCACCGGAGATTTTCAGGCTTGCACTCTTGATTCCGGCCACGTCGCCCTCCGACTCCTCAAGCACTTCGATGGTGAAGCCCTTCCTTTCGCAATAACGCAAATACATGCGCAACAGCATGCTACCCCAGTCCTGCGCCTCTGTTCCACCAGAACCGGCCTGGATGTCGACGAAGCAATTATTGGGGTCCATCGGATGCGAAAACATGCGGCGGAATTCCAGCGTGGCGACTTCCTGCTCCAGCGTCTGGGCGTCGGCCTCGATTGCCAGCAGCGTCTCTTCGTCGTCCTCGCCGCGCGCCATCTCAAACAGCTCTTGCGCATCATGCAAACCGTTGGTTACGGTTTCGAGCGTCAGCACAACGGCTTCCAGCGATTTCTTCTCGCGGCCCAGCGCCTGGGCTTTTTCGGCGTCGTTCCAGATGGCGGGATCTTCCGCCAGTTGATTGACTTCGGTCAGGCGTTCCTGCTTGCCATCGAAGTCAAAGATACCTCCGCAAATCGACGCTGCGGGATTCCAGATCCTGCAGGTGGTTGGCGATGGCGTTGATGCGTTCGGCTTCCATAATATTCCCGATAAGTTCTGAATAAGGGTGAAATGGATTTGCCTGGAGGAGGGGTGGGGTGGCTGATGGGACTCGAACCCACGACAACCGGAATCACAATCCGGGACTCTACCAACTGAGCTACAGCCACCACTGAAACTAAGATCCTGGCCTGCCCGACAGGAATCGAACCTGTAACCCCCAGCTTAGAAGGCTGGTGCTCTATCCGGTTGAGCTACGGGCAGATTGATATCGGACAAATCCTGGTCGGGGTGGAGAGATTCGAACTCCCGACATCCTGCTCCCAAAGCAGGCGCGCTACCAGGCTACGCTACACCCCGAGGGGCGAAACTATAGCCAAATTGCGCTTTGCCGTCAATTTTAATCTGCTAAAATATCGCGTTTTTATTAGCCAAGACTCAGAATGACCGCACAAATCCTTGATGGCAAGGCCATTTCCGCCAGCTTGCTGGACAGCCTCAAACAACGCATCGCGCAGCGTACGGCCAAAGGCCTACGCGCACCCAGCCTGGCCGTAGTACTGGTTGGCGGCGATCCGGCATCAATGATTTATGTGCGCAAAAAACGCGAAACCTGCGAGGCTCTGGGTATGCGCTCACTGGCTCACAACCTGCCTGCGGATACTTCAGAAGAAACTCTGGTTGAGTTAATCCACAGCCTTAACCAGGATGCCGGCGTGGATGGCATTCTGGTGCAACTGCCGCTTCCTCCGCATCTCAATTCAACACTGGTGATCGAAAGCATCGACCCCGCCAAGGATGTCGATGGCTTCCACCCCTACAACGCAGGTCGCCTGATGCAACGCATTCCCAAGTTGCGCCCTTGCACCCCAAAAGGCATCATGACCATGCTGGAAAGCCTGGATGTCGATCTTCACGGCTTGAATGCCGTCGTCGTCGGCGCATCCAACATCGTCGGACGGCCGATGGCTCTGGAACTGTTGCTCGCAGGCTGCACCGTCACGGTCACCCATCGCTTCACTCGCAACCTGCCGGAACTTGTAGCAAGCGCCGATATCGTCGTTGCAGCAGCTGGAAAACCGGGCCTGGTCAAAGGCGAGTGGATTCGCGAAGGCGCTATCGTGATCGATGTCGGCATCAACCGCCTGGAAAACGGCAAGATCTGCGGCGATGTCGAATATCCAATTGCCAGTCAACGCGCCAATTGGATCACCCCGGTGCCGGGAGGCGTTGGACCCATGACTGTTGCCACGCTGATGGAAAACACGCTGACAGCACTGGAAAATCGCGAAGCGAAAAACTAGCCGAACCAGCGCCCCAGCAGCGCAAGGTCGACATAGCGATGACCGCAAGCGTCACCCGCAAGCATGGTAAACGCGGTATCCGGCTCGCCAAGATCGCTCAGCACCGCCGCAGCCCCGCCAAAATCGTCTCGTGCCGTATAGCCGTTAACGGTTACAACCGTCCTTAGCCCCGCACCCAAACTGGCCCTCAAGCCGTTACCGGAGTCCTCGATCGCAACACAGCGCTCAGGCCCTAGCTGCAACTTCTGCAGCGCCCAGAAATAAATATCAGGTGCAGGTTTTTTCGCCGGGACGATATCTCCGGCAGCGATCACCTCGAACCAATCCAGCGCATCCTCCGCCAAACTGTAGCGTAGCAATGCAGCAACATTCTCTGGCGTCGTCGTTGTCGCAACCGCCAAACGCACTCCGGCAGCTCGTGCCTCGTTCAGCAAGCGCGTGACACCCGGTCGCATCGGAATCAGGCCTTCAGCCAGCATCTCCGTGTAATAGCGAGTCTTATCCTTATGCAAAGCGGCAACGAGATCGCCAAAACCTGCCGAACGACTAAATGCCGGGAGATATTTTTCGACGTAGTGGCGAATACGTTCTTTGCCACCGGTAACGGCAAGCAACTCCCCGTAAAGATTTTCATCCCAAACCCATTCCAGCCCATGGGCCTCAAAAGCCTTATTAAAAGCGGGTCTATGCCCATCACGCTCGGTATCAGCCAGAGTGCCATCCACATCAAACAAAATTGCTTCAATCGCCATGCTGGATTTATTTCCCATTCATCAGTAAACTTGCGCCTTCATTGATTTTTCAACTAAAAGTCTCTGAATTTCGAGACCCATGAACGCCATGCCAGAAGAAATCAACCACCACTTCACGCCTTATGTACCCAAGCCGGACGAAGAGTACATGAGCGCTCCACAGCGTGACCATTTTCGCAAAATCCTGAATAGCTGGAAAGCCGAATTATCGGACGACATCGACCGTACCGTGCACACCATGCAAGACGAAGTCACGATGTTTGCCGATCCTAACGATCGCGCCAGCCAGGAATCGGACATGGCTCTGGAACTGCGCAACCGCGACCGCGAGCGCAAGCTGATCAAGAAAATCGACGAAACGCTGGGTAAGATCGATGCTGACGACTACGGCTACTGCGAAAGCTGCGGCGTCGAGATCGGCCTCAAACGCCTGGAGGCTCGCCCTACCGCCACGCTTTGCATCGACTGCAAAACACTGGACGAGATTCGCGAGCGCCAAGTCGCCAAGTAACCCCACTTCAAGGTCAAAGTAACGCTGCTTGACCTGACACCAACAAAAAGGCCCGGATGCGTAGCATCCGGGCCTTTTTGTTTCTGGCTGCAGTTACGCCTGCTCAGTAGGCGCAACCGGCTCATCCGCCTTTGTCGGCGGATCAATCAGCGCCTTCATGGACAAACGAACCTTACCCTTCTCGTCCACTTCAACCACCTTGACGCGAACTATCTGGCCTTCCTTCAGGAAGTCGCTTACCGCATTAACGCGCTGATGTGCGATCTGGGAAATATGCACCAAGCCATCCTTGCCCGGCAACAACGAAACCACTGCACCAAAGTCGAGGATGCGTTGTACGGCACCCTCGTAAATCTGGCCGACTTCCACTTCGGCCGTGATTGCTTCGATACGACGCTTGGCTTCTTCACCCGATTCAGAACTGGTACAACCGATCTTGATCGTGCCGTCATCTTCAATATCAATTGTCGTACCGGTTTCTTCGGTCAGCGCACGAATCACTGCGCCGCCCTTGCCGATCACGTCACGAATCTTTTCCGGATTGATCTTGATGGTGATGATGCGCGGGGCGAAAGCCGACATTTCGGTACGCGAATGATCCAGAGAGGATTTCATCAGCCCGAGGATGTGCATACGGCCTTCCTGCGCCTGCGCCAGCGCCACCTTCATGATCTCGGCGGTAATACCGGTGATCTTGATGTCCATTTGCAGGGCAGTAATACCGTTCTCGGTACCGGCCACCTTGAAGTCCATATCGCCGAGATGATCTTCATCACCCAGAATGTCGGTCAGCACGGCAAAGCGGTTACCTTCCTTGATCAGGCCCATGGCAATCCCCGCCACGTGCTCCCTGACCGGCACGCCCGCATCCATCAGCGCCAGGCAACCGCCGCAGACAGAAGCCATCGAACTGGATCCATTGGACTCAGTGATTTCAGACACGACGCGGATGGTGTAGCCGAATTCATCCTGGCCAGGCAGCACGGCCAGCAGCGCACGCTTGGCCAAACGCCCGTGACCGATTTCACGACGCTTGGGCGTACCCACACGACCGGTTTCGCCAGTTGCATACGGAGGCATGTTGTAGTGCAACATGAAGCGATCGGTGTACTCGCCTTGCAGCGCATCGATGATTTGCTCGTCACGGCCAGTACCCAACGTTGCAACAACCAGCGCCTGCGTTTCACCGCGGGTAAACAGTGCTGAGCCATGGGTGCGCGGCAACACGCCGGTACGGATGGTGATCGGACGTACCGTGCGAGTATCGCGACCGTCGATGCGCGGTTCACCGTTCAGAATCTGACTACGCACAACCCTGGCTTCCAGTGCGAACAAAGCATCCTTGATCTGGTTGGCGCGGGCGGTGTCAGTATCTTCCTTGATCATTTCGCCCAGCACACGACTCTTGACTTCGTCGAGTTTGCTGGAGCGCGCCGACTTGGATTTGATCTTGTACGCCTCGTTGATATCATTGAATGCCAGCGCATTCAACTGTTCGATCATCGCGGCATCGGTTTCCGGCGGTGCCCAATCCCATGGAGCGTTGCCGACTTCGGCAGCCAATTCGTTGATAGCATTGACAACGGCCTGCATTTCGTTATGGCCGTAGACCACAGCGCCCAACATGACATCCTCGGACAATTGCTTCGCTTCGGATTCCACCATCAGCACAGCCTTGTCGGTTGCGGCAACCACGAGATCAAGCTCGGTTTCCGCAAGCTCGGTTTTGGTTGGGTTGAGCACATACTCGCCATTGATGTAACCCACGCGAGCAGCGCCGATCGGGCCGTAGAAAGGAATGCCCGAGATTGCCAGCGCGGCAGATGCACCGATGATTGCAGGAATATCAGAATCGATTTCAGGATCGGACGACATCACGGTCGCAACGATCTGCACTTCATTGTAGAAAGCTTCCGGGAACAGCGGGCGCAGCGGGCGGTCGATCAGGCGGGAAGTCAGCGTTTCCTTTTCGGAAGGACGGCCTTCACGTTTGAAGAAGCCACCGGGGATTTTCCCTGCCGCATAGGTACGCTCTTGATAGTCCACGGTAAGCGGGAAAAAATCTTGACCCGGCTTGACTTCACGCTTGCCGACAGCAGTAACCAACACCACGGTATCATCAAGGCTCACCAGCACCGCACCATCCGCCTGGCGGGCGATCTCGCCGGTTTCCAGCGTTAACGTGTGGCGTCCGTATTGTATTGTTTTCTTGATTGGTTTCACGACATTATCCTTTATATAGCAAACAAGCCGATGCACGCAGCGGTATCGCGGCGCCCATCGGCTTGTTCATGAATGCAACAGGTACTTACTTACGGATACCGAGGCGCTCAATCAGCGAGCGATAGCGGTCGACGTTCTTACCCTTTAGATAATCCAGCAGCTTGCGGCGTTGGCTCACCAGCTTAAGCAGGCCACGGCGAGAATGGTGGTCCTTGGCATGAGCCTTGAAGTGCTCGGTCAGGTAAGAAATACGGCTGGTCAGCAGCGCAACTTGCACTTCCGGAGAACCGGTATCGTTCTGGGCTTGTTGGTATTCGCCCACAATCTTTGCCTTGTCGGCAGCGGTAACGGACATCTTGACTCTCTCTTTAACGTTCTGTAAAAAATCAGCCGCGCATTTTAACCCCAAACCCACCAAAGACTCAAGACCTTTTTAGTCGCGCACCCTTTCACTCTACCGGAGCCAACCCAAAGCGCACCGCACCGGTCTGATTCAACTCCATTCGCAGCACATACCCCAACTGCTGTGCAAGCCTGGCCGCCTGATACAGCCCGATCCCGAGGCCGGATGCGGACTGTACCGGAGCGCGAAACAACTGCCCCGCCAATGCCGCTGGCACCGCTTCGCCATCATCTTCAATACCAAGCGATGCCTTATCGGCAACCTCCAGAAACACCGTAATTCTCAGCTCCGGGCTAAGTTTGCGCTTTTCCAGCGCGTTTTGAATCAAGTTATCCGCCACGCTGTCAAAAAGCTCGCCAGGCAATTGCATCTGCGGCCCCAGATGATCGCTGACAAAAACAACCCCCGACTCCCGGTAGCGCTGCCTCAATCGACTCCACCAGGTAATCGCATTCATCTGTTCTGCCGCCTCGGGAACTGGCGCGTGCAACTTATCAAGCGTCAACTGCAACCTCTGCGTCAACTGCGGCAACTGCCGCCGAATCAACGCCACAAGCCGCACCTGGTCCGAATCGGGACCTTGCTCGACAGCAGAGCATAGCGTGCGCAAGGATTGCAGCAAGTTCTTGATGTCGTGTGTCAATCGCGCCCCGGTCTCATACACCGCTTGCAGATAGGCACTATCCCGCATTTCCTCTTCGCGCAATTTTGCCTCATGAAACTCACCCAGCAACTGAGCCAGCAATTTAATATGCAGCGTCAACGCCGGACTCAAAGTGCTACGGGAGAAAATTGTCAATCGCAAGCCATGATATGAAAAACTGGCCTTGTGTGGCGAAGTCTCGCCAAAATTCCCGCCAGAAGTTTCCGCCTGCCACACCCCGCCACTTACCCAGGGTAGCGCGGCCAGTTCTCGCGACGCCGCCTCCAGAAACTGAGCGGCCGTTGCACTGGTTTCGGCAAGCACGGCAATGCGCTGCAACCACTGCTCAAACGGCATGCCCACGCTCAAAAGATAACGCGAAAGCAGTTGCCCCAGCCCGGCAAACCCCGCCCGGGGGTTCCATAGCCAACTCAGCACCAGCAGCACCGCCGCGATCCCGAACAGTGCCCGCACCAATCCCAGCACATAATCCTCGTGCGTCACTGTCTGGATGACAAAACTGGCAAGCAGAAGAATCGTCACAAGCAAAAACAGCATCAAGCCATAAAAGAAATCCAGCGTTGCCGCCGGGCCCTGCTGCCTCTCTCCGCGTATAAAGAGCAGCACAAACGGAATGACAGGCAGCACAAATTGCACAATATACTCAGAGCCGGACAACGGGTTTGCAAGTGCCAGCAAATGCGGCTCCACCCAGACAAGAAGCATCGTCAGCAGATATCCAACCGCGCCCAGATATGCCCAGCGCTCCCGCTTGGCGCGGCTGGAAAACACCCGCCCACCGAGAATGCCAATCAAACCTGCCAGCCAGAACGCCAGCAACCACCAGTTCAGCCACAACAGCAACAGGCCACCGCAGGCCACGAACAGCACGGCCGCAACCCAGCCCAAATGCTGCTCGCCCCGCCAGATCGGCTGCCAAAGCAGAAACAGCCCGTAATGCACCACCATCAGCGCATCCACCCAGGCGCTGCCCGGCCCACCGAGCAGAACCCCGTGCAGCACCAGCAGCATCATGCCCATCCCCCACTGCCGGGGCATGGATGCGAGCAATTTATTCATTCGGCTGATCACGACAGAATCGTTCAGGGATTGTCAGGCATGTTGACATTTTGACACCCACAAATTCACTCGTCATAACTATCAAAAACAAAATCATTAATAAACAATCGATTATAAAAATATACGTGGCGGCATCACCTTTGCTTATGTTAAGACACAGAGCCCAATGGGCGCGCGCACTCACCGCCCTATGTAACGACAACTTATCGAGGATATCATAATGAAAAAACAAACAGGTTTTACGCTGATTGAACTGGCGATCGTGCTGGTAATCATCGGCTTACTCCTTGGCGGC
>WBZX01000635.1_pt1 | contig 30596 bp, 34 predicted proteins | sample 5204211 | NCBI WGS metagenome assembly WBZX01 (sample SAMN12344362, study PRJNA552823) | activated sludge metagenome | biome: Activated sludge suspended growth; feature: Nitrification reactor; material: Wastewater; isolation source: activated sludge from nitrification reactor of wastewater... | reverse complement strand
GGCTGCTGGATGATCATCGGGATCATCATCGTCGGATCGGTGCTGGTGTTCCTCGCCCGCGGCGAGAAGTCCGCGTCCGCCGACGAGGCGCCCGTGGCCAACCAGGACCACTGGCACGCCGCGTTCGCCATCGACATCTGCGGCGAGCTGCAGGAGAACCCGGGCGACGACGGGCCCGACACCAAGGGCATCCACACCCACCAGGACGGCCTGATCCACATCCACCCGTTCGTCGGCGCAGCAGCAGGCGAGAACGCCACGTTCCAGGTCTTCGCCGACCAGACCGGCATCGAGGTCAGCGACGACTCGATCACGCTGCCCGACGGCACGACCTACACCAACGGCGACGACTGCACCGACGAGGACGGCAAGAAGCAGGAGGGCCGCGTCGCGATGTACGTCTGGCCGCCGCAGGCCACCGACGCGACCGACCCGGAGATCATCACCAAGGACATCGCCGGCGTCCGCTTCACCGAGGACGGCCAGACCTTCGTGCTCGCGTTCGTGCCCAAGGGTGCCGACGTGCCGCTGCCGCCGTCGGTCGAGGCCCTGGCGAACCCGTCCGACCTGGAGACCGCGCCCGAGGAGGGCAGCACCGAGTTCACCACGACGACCGCCCCCGCCGGCGACGCCGCCACCACGACAGCGCCGACGACCACCGCGCCCACGACGACCACGCCCGGCAACGGCTGAGCCGATGAAGGCGATCGTCCTGGTCGGTGGGTTCGGCACCCGCCTGCGACCCCTGACGCTGCGTGCGCCGAAGCAGATGCTGCCCGTGGGCGGCATGACCATGCTCGAGCGGGTCGTGGCCAAGCTCGGTGACCACGGGGTCGACGAGGTCGTGCTCTCCCTGGGCTACCAGCCCGACGCCTTCACCTCGGAGTTCCCCGACGGCCGCTGCTGCGGCGTCCGGTTGGTCTACGCCGTCGAGCCCGAGCCGCTCGACACCGCCGGCGCGATCGCGTTCGCCGCCCGGGTCGCCGGCCTGGACGAGCGGGTCCTGGCGGTCAACGGCGACGTGCTCACCGACCTGGACGTGGCCGAGCTGTGGCAGCGCCACGAGCAGCTGGGCGGTTCGGCGACCATCGCGCTCACACCGGTCGAGGACCCGTCGCGCTACGGCGTCGTGCCGATCGACGCCGACGGTCGCGTCGAGGCCTTCATCGAGAAGCCCGACCCGGGCACCGCCCCGAGCAACTGGATCAACGCCGGCACCTACGTGCTGGAGCCCTCGGTGCTCGCATCGATCCCGACCGACCGCAAGGTCTCCATCGAGCGCGAGACGTTCCCGGCGCTGGTCGCGCAGGGCGAGCTGTTCGCGGTGCAGTCCGACGCCTACTGGATCGACGCCGGCACGCCGGCCGCGTACCTCCAGGCCAACCTCGACCTGCTCGACGGCGTCCGCGGCGCCTTCGAGCCGGGCATCGACCCGGCGGCACGCATCGACCCCGACGCAAAGGTCAGCCGCTCGATGATCGGCGCCGGCGCGGTGATCGCCGCGGGGACCGAGGTCGTCGACTCGGTCGTCATGGCCGGTGCACGTGTGGCGGCGGGCAGCCGCGTCGAGCGGTCGGTCATCGGCGCGCGGTCGTCGGTCGGTGAGTCCAGTGAGCTCACCGAGCTCACCGTGGTCGGCTACGACCACGACATCGCCGCGGGCACCGTGGCCAGGGGCGGGTGCTTCCCCGACCCCGACAGCTGGTAAGGGGAGTACGCCATGAGAGCACTGGTGACCGGCGGAGCCGGGTTCATCGGGTCCAACCTCGTCGACCGCCTGCTCGCGGAGGGCCACTCGGTGGAGGTGGTCGACAACCTCTCCAGCGGCAAGCTCGCCAACCTGGCCGACGCCCGGGCCGATCGTGACCACGACTTCTCGTTCCACCAGATGGACATCTGCGACCCGTCGGTCAGCGAGCTGATCGAGCGGCGTGCTCCCGAGGTCGTGTTCCACCTGGCCGCCCAGATCGACGTGCGTGTCTCAGTGAGCGACCCGGCGCTGGACGCCCGGATCAACGTGCTGGGCACGCTCAACGTGCTCGAGGGTGCGCGCCGCGCCGGCAGCCGCAAGGTCGTGTTCGCCTCCTCCGGCGGCACCATCTACGGCGACGTGGACGCCGAGGACCTGCCGGTCACCGAGGCACACCCCCAGCACCCGGTGGCGCCCTACGGCGTGTCCAAGAAGGTGGCCACCGACTACCTGCACGCCTACCGCGAGCTGCACCAGCTGGAGTACACGTCGCTGGCGCTGGCCAACGTGTACGGACCACGCCAGGACCCCCACGGCGAGGCCGGGGTGGTCGCGATCTTCGCGGGCAAGCTGCTCGCGGGGGAGCGGTGCAAGGTGTTCGGCACCGGCGAGCAGACCCGCGACTACGTCTACGTCGACGACGTCGCCGACGCGTTCTGGCGCGCGGCGGACCGGGGCAGCGGGCTGCTGTGCAACATCGGTACCGGGACCGAGACCTCGGTCAACGAGCTGTACCGCTCCATGGCCGACAACGCCGGTGTCGCCGAGGGCCCCGAGTACGCCCCCGCACGCGTCGGCGAGCTGGATCGGTCCTGTCTGGATGCCTCGCGCGCCAAGCTGCACCTGGGCTGGGAGCCCTTCACTTCGCTCGACACCGGCACGGCAGCGGTCATCGACTGGTTCCGCGCACAGGGCGGTTGAGCTGCCCGTATGATGCGCCCACCCGCGACCTGACACCCCGTCAGGTCCGGATCCAGGGGGTGTGAGGTGCAGCGTTTCGCCGACAGGTCGGTGCTCATCACCGGGGCCGGTTCCGGCATCGGCCGTGCCACCGCGGAGCGGTTGGCCGCCGAGGGCGCGCTCCTGACGCTGAGCGACGTCAACGCCGCCGGCCTCGAGGAGACCGCGGCGACCTGCCGCGAGATCGGCGCGACCGTCATCGAGTCCGTCTCCGACGTCGCCGACGAGGCAGCGGTCGGCGCCCTGGTCGGTGGTGCCGTGGCGGAGTTCGGACGCCTCGACGTACTGGTGAACGTCGCCGGGATCCTCCAGTTCAAGGACTTCCGGCTCACCACCCTCGAGGACTTCCAGCGCATCATCGGGGTCAACCTCACGGGCACCTTCCTGACGTGCCGCGACGCCATGCCGCACCTGCTGGAGTCGCAGGGCAACATCGTCAACATCACCTCGACCGCGGCGCTCGCGGGGCATCCGTGGACGTCGTCCTACTCGGCGTCCAAGGGCGGCGTGCTGGCGCTGACCCTCACCCTGGCGGTCGAGTTCGGCAAGCAGGGCGTGCGCTGCAACGCGGTGGCCCCGGGCTCGATCAACACCCCCATCCAGAACGCCTTCGAGCTGCCCGAGGGCGCGGACCCGAAGCTGCTGCACCGCATCATGCCGCTCGACAAGATGCGCGGCCCCGAGAACATCGCCGGCGCAGTGGCGTTCCTCGGCTCGGACGACGCCGCCCACGTCAACGGCGAGGTGCTGCGCGTCGACGGGGGGACCCTGGCATGAGCGCGACGACCATGGAGTTCGCGCTCGCGCTGCCGATGCTGCCGACGGCGCACTTCCTGCCCCTGGCGCGCGCTGCCGAGGCGGCCGGCTTCGCGTCGATCGCGGTCCCGGAGTCGGTCTTCTATCCCGAGGAGGTCTCCGCGGACTACCCCTACACCGCCGACGGCGGCCGGTTCTGGGCGCCGGAGACCCCGTTCCTGGACCCGTTCGTCGCCATCCCCGCCATGGCGGCGGTCACCGAGCACATCTCGTTCTTCACCAACGTGTTGAAGCTCGGCATCCGCGATCCGCTGCTCGTGGCCAAGACCGTGTCGAGTATCTCGGCGCTCGCCGACGGCCGGATCGGCCTGGGCGTCGGTCTGTCGTGGATCCCCGAGGAGTTCGAGTGGCTCGGCAAGGAGATGCGGACCCGCGGCGCCCGCACCAACGAAGCCATCGAGATCATCCGTCTGGTCTGCAGCGGCGAGTTCGTCGAGTACCACGGCCGCCACTACGACTTCGGTCGGCTGATGGTGCGACCGGTGGGCACCCAGCCCGTGCCGATCTACGTGGGTGGGCTCTCCGAGCCGGGGCTGCGGCGCGCGGCACGCCTGGGTGACGGGTGGATCTCGGTGGCCAACACCACCGCGGAGATCCGCGAGGTGCTGCCCCAGCTCGACGAGCTGCGTGCCGAGTACGGGCGCGCCGACGAGCCGTTCGCGATCAAGGCCCTGTGCACCGACGTGTTCGACCGTGCCGGCTTCGAGGGCATGGCCGAGATGGGCGTGACCGAGGCGATGGTGTGCCCCTGGTACTACCGGCCCGGCGACGTCGAGTCCCTCGAGCACCAGCTCGAGTCGGTGGCCTGGTTCGGTGAAGAGGTCGTCGGCGCCCTGCGCGCCTGACCCGGGCGAAGGAGCACTCCGCTGAGCGACGAGCGCACGGTCCGGGCCCGGGCCGCACGGACCACCCCGGTGCGGCGGCTGTGGTTCGCGGACCACGTGGTCGCGTCGTTGTGGTTCGTGCCGATGTGCGTCGGTGTCGCTGCCTACGTGCTGTCGCGCACGTCGCTGTGGGTGGACCGCCGCATCGACACCGCCGACGTACCGGTCTGGTTGTTCACCGGGGACGCGGACGCCGCGGCGCAGATCACCTCGACGCTCACCGCGGCGATGCTCGCCTTCCTGGCGGTGGTGTTCTCGACCACGCTCGTCGCGGTGCAGCTGGCCAGCAGCCAGTACTCGCCTCGGATCGTGCGGGTGTTCGTGCGTTCCCGGGTCACCCAGGCGACGCTCGCCACGTTCCTGGCGTCGTTCGTCGTGTCGATCAACGCCATGGCAGCCACGCGGGGAGGTCCGGGCGGCGACATTCCGGTGGTGACCATCACGGCGCTGTACGTGCTGGTGCTGGCCACGGTCGCGATGTTCGTGGTGTTCTTCCACCGCATCATCCGCCTGCTGCGGGTCCAGTACCTGTTCCTGTCGATCAGTCACGAGTCCCGACATGTCATCGAGGCGGAGTTCCCCCCGCCCGAGAGCTACCGGGCGGTCCCCGAACCGCAGCCCGCCGCGTCGCCCGAGGTCGTGCTGCACCACGGCACGCCGGGCGTGCTGCAGGCGATCGACATCGGGGGGCTCGCCGAGGCGGCCCGCGGCGGTGGGGCGTGGGTGGAGTTGCAGGTCGCGGTCGGTGACCACGTGGGGTACCGGACCCCGATCGCCCACGTCCACGGCGGCGCGGGTGGAGCGGCCGACGTGCAGGTCGAGCGGTACGTGCTCGTCGGCGGCGAGCGCACGCAGTTGCAGGACCCCGCCTTCGGCATCCGTCAGCTGGTCGATGCCGCGTGCCGGGCGCTGTCCCCTGCGGTCAACGACCCGACGACCGCCGTGCAGTCAGCACACCGGATCGCGGACCTGCTCGCGCGGATCGGGGAGCGTCCGGACCCGACCGGCTGGTACACCGACCGGGACGGCAGCGCTCGTGTGCGCCTGGTCGAGGACGACTTCGAACGGCTCGCGGTCCTGGGGTTCACCGAGATCACGCGCTACGGCGCCGACGCCCCGCAGGTGGTGCGGGCGCTGCGCGCGATCCACGCCGAGCTGAGCTCCAAGGTCGACGACGACCGCTGGGCGGTCGTGGACCGGCTCACCGCCCAGCTCGACCTCGCCGTCGCGGATTCGATGCCCGCCGCCTTCCGGGACCTGAGCGCCGCACCTGATCGGCTCGGCCTGGGCTGAGCCGTCGTGCGGTGAGTTGCGGTGCGGCGTCGGCGTCAGCCAGCGACCATCTGCTCGCTGCGACGCCACAGCTCGGCAGCAGCTGCGTCGTCACGGGCCGCCCGTGACGGGGTCGACCGCCGGCTGCGTGCCCAGTACTCGCCGGTGGTGCGCAGCGCATCGGGTGACGATGCCAGGTGCACCGAGGTCCGAGCGCCCTCCTCGGGCGAGATCAGCACGTACTGGGCGATCCAGAGCAGCGCGTCGTTGAAGCCATGCAGGTCGCCGTCGCGGCCGAAGCCCGACGCGACGCTGCCGGGGTGCAGCGAGTGGGCGACGACGCCGCGGTCCCAGAGCCGCCGTGCGAGCTCGCGGGCGTGCAGCAGGTTCGCCAACTTGGACTGTGCGTAGACGGTCCAGGCGAAGTACCTGTGCCGTCGGTCGATGTCGTCCCAGTCGATCCCGCGAGGAGCCATGCGGTGGGCGAGCGAACCCACGTTGACGATGCGGCCGTGGGGCGCGGCGACGATCTGCTCGGTCAGCAGCGAGGTGAGCAGGAACGGGCCCAGGTGGTTCGTCGCGAACGTCGCCTCGTGGCCCTGTGCGGACTCCTGGCGCTGGTCGAGCATCAGGCCTGCGTTGTTGATCAGGACGTCGATGCGGTCGAGCGAGGACAGCTCCTGGGCGAAGCGGCGCACGTGCTCCAGGTCGGAGAGGTCCAGCGAGTGCGTCTCGACCATCTCGTTGCCGCTGCGGCGGCGGATCTCGTCGACTGCTGCGGCGGCGGTGGTGGGGTTGCGACACCCCATGACGATCCGGGCGCCCGCGCCGGCCAGTGCCGCGGCGGTCTCCAGTCCGATGCCCGAGTTGGCACCCGTGATGACGACGGTGCGGTCCTCCATCGAGGTGATCGGCGGTCGGGGTCGGGGCATGTGGTCGGCTCCGTGTGTCGGTACGGCGGGGCGGGATGGCGCCCGGGTCAGCGGAACAGGTCCTCGGCGGGGGAGCGCACCACGTCGCTCACCACGCCGGCACGGCCGGGGTCGGGGTCGAAGGCTGCGGCGTCGATGCCCCGCACGATGGCGACGGGCACGCCGGTGGCCTTGCCCATGACCAGGTCGGCGGCGCCGGCGATCTCGTCGACGATCGCGACCTCGGTCACCTGCAGCTCGCGTCCGTAGGCGTCCTCGGTCCCTCGCAGGTCGAGCACGGGACGCAGCCCGGCGGACCCGATGGCCACGTCGGTGACGCCCCTGCGCCACGGCCGACCGAAGGTGTCGGAGACGATCACCGCGACGGTGGTGCCGAGCCGGCCCCGGAGCCCGTCGCGGATCCGTCGTGCGGAGCGGTCGGGGTCCTCGGGCAGCAGCGCGGCCTGGCCTCGTTCGACGTTGGACAGGTCGATGCCGGCGTTCGCGCAGACGAACCCGTGGCGGGTCTCGCTGATGATCAGCTCGCCGCGGCGGCGCAGGATGCGCACCGACTCGCGCTCGACCAGTGGCTTGTGGCTGAGGGGGTCGTCGGGGTCGACCGCCACCATGGCGCCCTCGGCCTTGGAGACCACCTTCTGGGTGACCACGACGACGTCGCGTTCCTGCAGGGTCTCGCCGGCGGCGGCGACCGCGTCGGCGATCAGCCCCGCCAGGTCGGCGGCACGCGTGATCTCGGGCATCCCGGGCACGGGGATCACCTCGAGCCGGTTCATCGCACGGCCTCCTCGAGGCAGCGGCGGGCCAGCGCCGCCGATTCGGCAGGGCCGGACATGATCGTGGGGGTGACGACGCAGCGCAGTCCTGCTGCGGCGACGTCGTCCGCCAGCGCCGCGTCGACGTCGTCGATCACGAGCGTGGCGGCCAGCGGGGCGTACCACCGTGCGATCCCGGTGACCGTCGCTTCGTGGCCGAGCTCGCGCAGCAGCCGGTCGGCGGGTCCCTTCAGGGCGGCGCCGCCGACGATCGGGCTGACGGCGACGGTCCGACCACGGGCCGCGACGACTGCGTCGCGCACGCCGGGGACCGCCAGCACCGGGTCGATCGACACGACGGGATTGGACGGCGCGACCACCACGACGTCGGCGTCCTGGATCGCCTCGAGCACACCGGGTGCGGGTCGGGCGGCGTCGGCGCCGACCACCTGGACCGATCGGACCTCGACCGAGTGCTGCTCGCGCACGAAGTACTCCTGGAATGCCAGGCGTCGGCCGTCGGCGGTGGTCAGCTCAGTGCGCAGCGGGTCGTCGCTCACGGGCAGGACCGTCAGGTCCAGGTCCCAGGCGCGCACGATCTCCGCGGTCACCTGGCTGAGCGTGGCCCCGGCGCGGCGACGGGAGGTGCGGTACAGGTGGGTCCCCAGGTCCCGGTCGCCGAGCGAGAACCAGCCGGCCGCGTCGTTGCCGACCTCGTCGTGGGCGCCGATGCCGTTGGCGGCCGCGTAGCGACGCACCTGCTCCATCGCCTGCCAGGTCTCGTCGACCAGGCCCCAGCCGCGCTCCGGGTCGATCGCACCGGCGAGGGTGTAGGTGATGGTGTCCAGGTCGGGGCTGATCTCCAGACCGTGCAGCACCGAGTCGTCGCCGACGTTGACGATCGCGGTGACGTCGCCCGGGTCGACGACCTGGAGCAGCCCGCGCAGGAACCGGGCTGCGCCCACTCCTCCGCAGATCACCGTGACACGAGGCATCGGCGGGCGACCCTAGTGCTGCGGGCCGCCCGGCCTGTCCTCAGCTGATCGAGTTGAGCTTGCCCGACAGCAGGGCGACGTCGGCGTCCACCATCATCGTGACCAGGTCCTCGAAGCCGACCGTCGGGGTCCAGCCGAGCTTGGCCTCGGCCTTGGCGGGCGTGCCGATCAGCAGGTCGACCTCGGCGGGCCGGTAGAACTTCTCGTCGATCACGACGTGGTCCTCGTAGTTGAGCCCGACGTGGCCGAACGCGACCTCGCAGAAGCGGCGGACCGAGTGGGTCTCGCCGGTGGCGACGACGTAGTCGTCGGGCGAGTCCTGCTGCAGCATGAGGTACATGGCGCGGACGTAGTCGCCGGCGAAGCCCCAGTCCCGCTCGGCCTCCAGGTTGCCCAGGCGCAGCTCGGTGGCCATGCCGAGCTTGATCTTGGCGACGGTGTTGGAGATCTTGCGGGTCACGAACTCCAGGCCGCGACGCGGGGACTCGTGGTTGAACAGGATGCCGCTCGAGGCGTGCAGGTCGTAGCTCTCGCGGTAGTTCACCGTGATCCAGTGGCCGTAGAGCTTCGCGACGCCGTAGGGGGAGCGCGGGTAGAACGGCGTCGTCTCGGACTGGGGCACCTCGACGACCTTGCCGAACATCTCCGAGGACGAGGCCTGGTAGAAGCGGATGTCCGGATCGGCGATCCGGATGGCGTCGAGCAGGCGGGTCACGCCCAGGCCGGTGACATCGCCGGTGAGCACCGGCTGGCTGAAGCTGGTCTGCACGAAGCTCTGTGCGGCCAGGTTGTAGACCTCGGCCGGGCGGTACGTGCGGAGCAGCTCGATCATCGACGCCTGGTCGAGCAGGTCGCCGGGCACGGTGGAGATGCGGTCCTGGAGGTGGGCGATGCGCTCGAAGGTCACCGTCGAGGACCGGCGCACCATGCCGATGACCTCGTAGCCCTCGTCGAGCAGCAGTTCTGCGAGGTAGGAGCCGTCCTGGCCGGTGATGCCGGTGATGAGCGCGCGCTTGGTCATGGCTCCGTTCTACGCTGTCGGCGACGCGGTGTCTGCCAACTGGGTTGACGCCGAGCCCGATTTCGCCGGATTTCCTCGTGACCGACCCCTCCACCGCCCCTCGCCCCGACGGCGCCCCGCGCGACCCGTCGCCCGGCCACGTCGGCCGCCGCATCGCCGAGTGCCGGGTGCAGCTGGGCATGACCCAACAGGAGCTGGCCGGGCGGGTCGCGATCTCCCGTGTGGCGCTGTCCAACCTGGAGTCCGGGCGCAGCGAGCCGGGGGAGCGCACGGTCACCCTGCTCGCCGGCATCTTCGGGATGGAGCCCCACGAGCTGGTGCAGGGCACGACCTACCCGGCGGCGAAGGCCGACCGTCTGCCGTTGGTCGCGGCACGTCACACCGAGGTCGAGCTGCAGCTCGCGCTGTTGGAGCGTGACCTGCGGTGGCTGGAGTCCGCGCCGGCGGCGATGGCCGCGCAGGTGGTGGGTGCGTGGCGCCAGGACCTGGTCGAGCTGGCGGGACGCACCGCCGAGCCGAGCCAGCTGGCGCTGGTGCGCTCGGCGCTCGAGCGTCTCGCCGGATTCTGAGAGCGAGGGGGACCTTCTTTTTCGCTTTGCCAAACCGTTCCGTTTTTCGGGACGGTTCGGCAAAGTGGATCGGGGTCATGGCAGGACGAGCACCTGACCCGGGTACAACAGGTCCGGGTCGTCGGGGTCCACGAGGCGACTGCGGTTCGCCTCGACGAGCAGCTGCCAGTACCGCCCGACCGGGACGTCGATGCCGCGGTCGTTGACCACTCGTTCGGCGATGCTCCAGAAGTGCTCGCCCGGCTGGACCACGTGCTCGGCCTGGTCCGGTGCAGGCGAACGCTCGATCACGAGGGGCGGCGGCAGCTGGTCGGGCCCGACCGTCGGTGGATCGACGGTCGTCAGGCGAGGTGGATCGGGGAGCGTGGTCGTGGTCGAGGATGGAGCCGTCACCGATGTCCGCGGGCCAGCGGCCCACGGCAGCATCGTCCTCGGCGCCGGGTCGTCGACGCCGGCGTCCCGCACGACCTCGAGGGTGACGTCGGCCCGTGTGACGCCGTCGCCGGCCGGGTCCGCCCCTGCGGCAGGCACGAGCATTGTTCCGCCCGCCAACATCCCGACCGAGGCCATGGCCAACCAGCGCGGCGTGAGCCTCGCTGCCCACGTGGCGATCCAGGTCAGCCTCCCGACCGACCCCAGCGTGACCGCCACGAGGTTCAGCGCGCTCGCCAACGACAGGTACCCGAGCAGCAGCGTCGCGGTTGCACGCAGGAACACGGTCGCGAACTGGTCGGCCACGGTGAGGTCGGTCGTCGGCGCGTGCAGGAGCGTGCGCCAGTCGAGCGCAGGCAGCGCCGCCGACCACAACAGGGCGATCGCTGCAGCTGCGCCGATCAGCGTGAGCAGGTTCCGTACGACCCGTGGTCGGTCGTCGGCAGGTGGTTCGGTGGTCATGACGTCGCTTCCTGTTCGGTCGGAGCTGCTGCGGGAGGTCGTCGATCCTCCGAGATCGCCGCGACGGTCGTCGTGGGTGGGGTCACCCCTACGAGCGGCTGCGCTGTCCCGTCCGGGTGTGTCACCACCGCCGTCCTGCAGCTGCCGTGGTCGGCCACACCGAGGGAGGCCCCCGGCCGGGTGACCGTCACCATGCGGCCGGTCGATGGTCGGGCCGTCGATGGCCACTCCTCGAACACGAAGACCTCGCCGGTCGCCGGACGCAGCAGCACCACCCGTGCGTCCTGGCGACAGTCCATGGCAGCCACCACGACCTGGTCACCGTCGCGACCGGCACGCACCGTGGTACCCGCAGTACGGAGCAGGTTCCCTTCGACCGCCACCGGGTCGAGACACCCGTCGGTATCCACGTCCATCGCAGCGGTGGCATCGACCTGGACGCACTGCGACCGGGCTCCCTGGCCGGCCGAGCGAGTCGGCGCTGGTTCCGGCGTCACCGTCGGGGTGCCGCCAGCGGCGCCCATCGCACCCCACAGCAGCGCCGTGACGCCGACGGCCACCGCGCCGACCACCAGGGACGCGGATGCTCCAGCCAGCTGCGTGCCGGACCGGGATCGGTGCTGAGCGCGTCCCCGTCCAATCGCCGGACCGCCGTCGTCCACCAGGCGTTCGAGCAGTTCGGCGAGCTCCGTCGCGGTCATCGGCCGGCCGTGGTCGCCCGCGGCGTCAGCGGTGCGCAACCGCCCGGCGTACCGCCGGCCGACCCGCCGCCACCGCCGACGCTGCTCGGCCGACCAGCAGGGATCCGTTCGACCGAGGAGTCGATCGATGACCGTTCGCAACTGCACGACGTCGTGCTCCATGCCCTCGCGTTCGTCGTCGGCGGGGTGCGCGGAGCCGAGGGAGCAGAGCACGACGTCCCTTTGTCCGTCGGCGACCAGGTGCTCGGCGCAGATCGCTCCATGGGTCCAGCCGGCCGCATGGAGCGCTGCGACGGCCGATGCGGCACTCGCCAAGGTCCGGAGGAGCTCGTCCGGCGCGCGGCCGCACGCCGCCGAGAGATCCGCGCCGCCGTCGGCGGTCACGAGGTCGGTGCAGTCGTCGGACTCGCGCACCGCGACGAGGCGGACCACGGGTAGGTCGTCGAGGTGTCCCAGCAACTCCGCCTCCCGTCGAAGCCGGCGCCTCGCCGCGCCGGTCGCCCGCTTCGCCACCAGCGGAGTCGACCTGACCTCGAGCCGGTGTACGGAGACCTTCGACAGCGGGTGTCGGGGCGCGGGCGCGGTGGGCGGGCGGCGTTCGCTCATCGGTTCAACCGCCCCTCGACGACGATCGTGATCCGCTCCCGGTCGGCGTGACCGGGCAGGGCCCGCAACATCACGTGATCGACATCGATCGTGACCGAGATCCTGACGATGGCGCCGTCGGCGGCCACCGACACGGTCGGTGTCTGCACGGGCGAACCCGGTAGGCCCATCGCGTCGATCTGCGCCAGCGCCACCCGTCGGGCCGCGACGGGGTCGATCACCAGATCGCCCGTCTGCTGCAGGCGTGCGGCGTCGATCATGCCCGCAGCGTCGTCAGCGGCTGCCGACAGGACCCGATGGGCGCCGCGGTGGGCCCCGTGGACGATGCTCAGATCGATCGCGATCCCACCGAGGCAGAGCAGGACGAGGAGCATCGCCGGCACGAGGACCAGCGCGCTCGCGGCGTCCGAGCGTCGGCGGCGACGGTCACCCTTCGGCGCAGGGGGTGGTCGATGGGTCGTGGTCGGGTCCACTCGTCACCTCGCGATGTGGATCGACGAGCTCGCGCTGGGTGACCCGGATCCGCCGGGCCCCGAGATCGTCGAGGAAGGGGAGGCGGGCCGCGGGGACCTCCGCCTCGATCGCCACCGTCACGGGTTGGCACGGTCCGAACGTCGCCGCGTCCGGTGGGTCGATCCGGAGCAGGTGCAGCGGCGTGCGTCGCTCATCGAGGACCTCCCTGGCGGCCGCCTCACCCCTGGCTGCTGCAGCGGCGGGGGAGGACTGCTCGGTGTAGCTGCGCAGGTACTCGCGGGCCGCTGCGTCCAGTGCCGACCGCGTGTCGACCATCGACCAGATGTTGACCAGCGCGAGCGAGCCTGCCAACAGGATCAGGACGCCGAACACCAGACCGTCGCTGCCCGCGAGCACTCCGGCCTGCCCGCGGCATCTCGGTGCGTTCTGGCGGCCGTCGGCACGACCAGGCGCGCTCACGGCGACTCGTTGCGGACGACGATGTGCCGATCCAGGGCACCGACGGTCGGACCTGCGTCGATCATCGCTGGCAGCAGGTCGATCCCGGGAGCCCGGACTCTCAGGACGGTCGACTCGCCATCCAGCGCCTCGACCTCGAGGCTGACCTCATCGCCGTAGGTGCCCAGTGACTCGGTGGCGCGACGAACCACCGAGTCCGCGATCCGGGCCCGGTCGGCGGCGTTCGGCGCGGTGGCGATGTCGCGTGCGGCGTCGTATGCCACGGCGTCGACGGTGGACCTCGTCCAGAGCCCGAGTGCCACATCGGCGGCGAACCCCAGCAGGGCGGCGACGCAGGCGACACCCAGCACCGTGCTCAGCAGCCCTGAGCCCCTCTGGTCGCGGTGGCGCTCGAACAGCGCAGATCGGCGGCTCATCCGCCGATCTGCTCCACCTGGGTGCGGGTGCGCTCGGTGGCGCTGTTCATCATCGAGTCGAATCCGGTCCACAGGGCGATGCCGAGGAACGCGACGATCAGCACGGCGATGGCGGTCGAGATCACTCCCTCCGCGCGTTCGTCGCGTCGACGGCGTCGGTCGGGTCGGCCTGGAGCGGATGTGTCGTACGGGCTGTGCATGTCGTTCCTCCGTGGTTGGAGTTGATGGGGAGATCGAGATCGGCTGGTGACCGGGGCGCTGGACATGGGACGTGGGCTGGTTCATGCCCCGCCGCTGACCTGGGCCATGGCGGACATGAAGGGAACGGCGAGGAAGATCAGTCCGGGGACGAGCGTCGCGACCGTGACCGGTATCCAGACGAGCTGGGCGCGGCGTTCGATCGTCTCGAGCAGGTCGCGGTGTGCCGCGGCCCGGATGCTGCGTGCCTCCTCGGCGATCAGCGCCCCGAGGTCACCCGCGTCGTCGTGCAGACGGAGCACGGCCACGAGCCGCTCGATCTCCTCGATGCCGGTTCGGTCCGCCCATTCCCCGAGGGCGACTGCAGCGGCGAGGCCCTGTCGGATCCGCCGGGCGACCTCGCGGAGGTCCTCGGCGATGGCGCCGTCGCTGCGAGAGGCGAGACGCCCGATCGCACTCGGGAGCGAGTAGCCGGCCGACAGCAGCAGGCCGAGCTGCTCCGCCACGACCGGGAGCTCGGCGCGGATCGCGGCGCGCCGACGTTCCAGCGTGGCGCTCACCCGGTGTTCCTCCGCGAGCAGGGTGAGCAGAGGCGCTGCGAACATGACACCGAGCGCGAGTGCCGCCGGAGGTCGCAGCGCGAGGACGCCGGCACCGGCTGCCAGGAGCGCCAGCAGCCCGCGAGTCGTCTGCCGGATGCGGAACTCCGCGGTGCTGACCGCGATGCCGGCCCGGTCCAACCGCGTTGCCAGGTCCTGGCGGATGCCGAGCGCTGCGCTCGCCCGGCCGCCCCACCGCTCCAGGCCCGGCACGACGATCTGACGGAGCGTCGCCGCCGCGCCGGATCGAGCCCGTGTGCGTCGCCGGAGTGCGTAGGGGCCCAGGCGGTCCAGCAGGCGGGCTCGCCGGAACCACGGCGCCTCGCTCAGGAGCAGGCAGACGCCGAGCGTGGCGATCAGCCAGCTGGCAGCGAGAACCGTCGGGCTCATCGGTCGAACACCCTCTCGGCCTCGGGCAGGCGCATCACTCGCCCGGCCCACCACCAGCATCCACCGATCATCAGCAGTCCGGTGGCGACGAGCAGCTGGCCCTGTGGCGTCTGGTAGGCAGCCCGGCCATCGCCGACGCTCAAACCGGCGAGCGCCATCCCTGCGGGAACGAGGATCACGAACGAGCGGGCGAACCGGGCACCCGACTGCTTCGCCTCCGCGTCGCGACGACCCGCCAGGTCGTGCCGGCGATCCTCGGCCAGTGCGGCGAGTCGATCGTCGATCTCACCGCCGACCTGCGCGGCGACCAGGAGGGTCTCGCATGCCGCGTCGGCGGTCGGGTCGTCCAGCTGCTCCTTGAGCACGCGGAGCATGCGCTCGAGATCAGTCGTGAGGGACCACTCACGTTGAGCTGCTCGGAATGCCGGTCGCATCTCGACCGGACCCCGGAGGCCCACTTCGAGCAGTGCCTGGGGGATCGACCGTCCGACCGAACCCGTCAACACCCGGAGCTCCTCGATGAGCCTCGGCCACGCCGCCCTGGCCGCCCGGCGGCGGCGGGTCCGTTCCCGGCGCCACAACACTGTGGGTGTCGCTGTCGCAGCGAGCGCCACGATGGCCGCTGGCAGCCCGATGCCGAAGATCGCCATGGCGGGCACGGCCGCGACGAGTCCGACCGCGGCCGATGCGCCGACGAACTGGGCGGGTCCGATGTCGTCGAGTCCTGCCTGGTCGAGCCGCAGCCGAGCCAGACGTGCGCCGCGCGTCAACAGCCGCTCGGCCGGTGCCGCGCGGCGGCGATCGGCGGTGACCAGCAGGTACGTGCCGATGCCGGCCAACGCAGCGAGCGCGAGCGCCGTCACAGGTCCGCCGTCCCGTCGAGCAGGAGGGATCGCGCGTCGATCCCAGCGCGCTCGAGACGTTGGGACGCTCGCAGCGGCAGGAGTCCGGTCGGGGTGAGCGGCGCCTCGTAGCGGCTGCGGCTGAACAGCTCGGTGGTGGTGAACTGCACGGCGTCGTGTCCGGCCGTCAGCTCCTCGACGGCGATGATCGACATGACCCGCGGCCCGGATGGGCCGCGCATCGCGTGGACCACGAGGTCGATCGCTTCGCTCACGAGGTTGTTGAGCGCTGCGACGGCGAGCTGGTTGGTGTCGGCGAGCTGCGCGACGAAGCGCAGCCGGGTGAGCGCCTGTCGTGCCGAGCCGGCGTGGATCGTGGTGTAGCCCGTCACCCCGGACGAGAGGGTCAGCAGCAGTGGCATCGCTTCGCGGTCGCGGACCTCCCCGACGATCGCGACGTCGGGCGCCATCCGCAGGAACCCTGCGACCAGTCGCCGGAGGTCGACCTCGGAACGATCGGCCCGCGCCGGTCTCGTCTGCATGCTCGCGACGTTGGCGAGCGGGACATCGGCTTCGAAGACCTCCTCGGCGATGACGACCCGGAGCGTCGGGTCCAGCTCGGCGGCGCAGCACGACAGGAGGGTCGTCTTGCCGGCACCGGGGGCGCCGGCGAACACGATGCTGAGGCGAGCCGTCACGGCCGCAGCGAGGAAGCGCGCTGCCGCGGCCGAGAGGGTCCCCCGTGCGACGAGCTCGGCCAGTGAGTTGATCGCGACGCCGGTGAACTTCCGGATGTTCACCATCAGGTGGTTGCCGCGGCTGAGGTCGCCGTGGACGATGTGCAGGCGCGCGCCGTCATCGAGCTGGGCATCCTGGAGCCCTTCGGTCGGGTCCAGCTTGCGGTGCGATGCTGCGGAATCCTCGAGCAGCTTCGTCAGGGTCCGGGTGACGTGGTCGTCGTCGTGGAAGACCTCGTGGTGGAACCGGCTCCCGCCGGAGTGCCGTCGCACGAAGATCTCGTCCGGGGCGTTCACCATGATCTCCCAGACGTCGTCGTCGTCGAGCAGATCTGTCAACGGCCCGTACCGCGCGAGATTCCGGAAGGCGCGCTCGGCGAGCGCTTCGGGGTCCGAGAGTCCTCGCTCGCGATGGCCACGACGATGCTCGTCCAGATGGTCGTCGATCACGTCGGCGATCAACTGTCGCAGGTGGCCTGCCCCTTCGATGGTGTCGACATCGATCGCTGACCGGGTTGCTCGGACCTGCACCTCGCGTTCGATCTGTTGGAGCGGCGATGGTGTGCTCATGCGACCTCGCCCCGGGTCGAACGTGTCGGGTCGCCGGCACCGAACACTGCGCGTTCGTCAGCGACCCCCAGCTCTCCGGGCCGGACCCTGTCGACTTGGCCGTCGTGGTGCGGGCGGGGTTGGAGCGTGTCGAGCAGGTGTGCCACCTGGCGTCCGAGCGGCTGGCACAAGGGCCGTGGCAGCGGCCTGACGCGGTCATGGGTGTCGTCCAGGCCGCGGACGTGGCGGAGGTGCAGCACCGGCAGCGCCGGACCGTCGCCTCGCGGATCGTCGGAGAGCAGGCGCCCAACCGTCGCGGTGATCGACGACCGCTCACCCGTCGAGCGGCCGCCGATCACGACCGGCAGCAGTCGGTGTGCGGGCACCCCCGCCTCCAGCAGGTCCTCCGACAGCGCCACGAGCGAGTGGACGCCGTGCAACCCCGCCCGACCCACCGCGAGGACCAGATCGGCGACCTCCAGAGCGCTGAGGGATGCGGCGTGGCGGTCTTCGACGTCGGCGGCACCGGTCTGGGTCTGACCGTCCACGTCGCCGTCGACATCCATCACGACGAGGTCGAACGACCGCTGCAGGCCATCGGTCGCGGCAGCCACCGCACGACGGCGGAGCGTCACCCAGTCGGCGACTCGGCGCCGACCGAGGAGGACCGAGTAGCCGCGTGCGGGGACCTCGAAGGTGAGGTCGCGGATCGCCTCCGGATCCAGCCGGTCCGAGCGGTGGGCCTCGACGAGTTCGGGCAGCCCGGGAATCACGTCGCCGACGTCGTGGTACATCGCCAGGGTCCCGCGTCGGGCTCCGTCGACCACGACCACGCGGTCGAAGCCGGCGCCCGTGCGGGCGAGTGCCTGGGCCGTGGCCATCGCCACGGTGGTTGCTCCCGCGCCGCCGCTCCCGACCACCGTGACCAGCCGGCCTCGTCGTGGTCCGCCCTCCCGCCGGATGGTCGTGCGGCCGGGTCGCCGCGTCCGGTCCACAGCGACCGTGTGCCGCTGCAGCACGTCGAGAAGAGCATGCAGCTCGAGGCCGTGGTCGACCACGGCAGCGCATCCGAGCGCCTCCCAGTCGCGGTGGACGCTGCCGTCGCTCACGACGATGGTCGGCACATCGACCTCCGCAGCCGCAGCGATGAGCTCCCTGTCGACGCCCGGTCCGCGGGCGTCGAGCAGCAGCGCGGAGGCACGCCGGCCCGAGCCGAGCACCGCCCGTGCCTCGTCCGCAGTGAGGCACTTCACGAACTCGATCGGCGCAGCGCCACTGGTGGACCAACGGGCCAGGTCCGAGGACCACCGTTCGCGGGCGCGAGCGACGCCCACCAGCACGAACTGCTCGGCGCCAGTCACCCCGCGCCTCCGGTGTCGGCGGACGCGGGCGATGGCAGCGCCAACGTGACCTCGGAGCGCACTGCTGCGTCCACCACCGCTTCGGCGGTGGCCGCATCGGGGAGGCCGATCCGCACGCGCACGGTGCCGGTCGCCCCGATCCCGGCGCCGTCGCCGTCGACGACGGCACTCACAGGGACACCTGACGCGACCGTCGCCGTGCCGCTGCGATCGGGGTCGGTCGACAACACGTCGACGTGGTCGCCCACCTCCAGGGTGCCCACGAGCGCTCGTGCAGGTGGCAGATCGAGCTCCACCTCGGTGGTGTCGGCGGTGGTGAACCGACCGGCCTCGTACAGGTCGCCCGGACGGAGCAGGTCCATCGATCGCAGCGGCACGCGGGCGACCCTGCCCACGAGCTCGTCGGCGTCCTCGTCCCGGACGACCTCGACGCCATCGGGCACCTCGGCTGCGATCGTGCCGAGGTCACCGGCACCGACCGGCCGGCCGACGGCCACGTCGCTCGTCACGACCACGAAGCGGGTCGTCGGCGGTTCCGACGCGGCGCGATGAGCCACCAACACCCCGGCCGCGGCGGTCACGACGAGCACGCCGCCCAGGACCGCACGTCCGGTGGGCAGCCAGGTCGGCGCGGCACTCCGCCGGTGTCCCCGTCCGTGCCGCCCTGCGTCAGCAGCGTTCCCGTCGGTGACAGGGCCACCTACCGATGTTGTCCGAGTCCGAGTCTCCGCCACCCGTCCGCCTTCCGCTCTCCGCCGCACCGAAAGGTATGAAACATCATGAAAGATGTCAAACAGCATCTTATGTCGTCGTACGTGCCGTGGGCACTCAGCGGGGTGGGGCACGCACCGGAATGTCCTGAACGGTGCCGGCGGGTGGCTACGATGGCCGGGTGAGCACCGCCGACATCGAGTGGCTGAACACCAACGAGACGGCCAAGCGCCTGGGCATCACGCCGCGGACGCTGTACCGCTTCATCGACGACGGCAAGATCCCCGCCTACCGGTTCGGGCGTGTCATCCGTCTGAAGGAGAGCGAGGTCGCCGCGTTCATCGAGGCGAGCCGCATCGTGCCGGGGACTCTCGACACGGGCGTCGTCGAGGACGAGGCGGTCGGGCCGGCCTGAGCCCTGCGGCCTGAGCCCTGCGGCTGCGCGTCAGCGCGTTGCCGGGTCGCCGCGCAGCGCCACGCCGACCACGTGGTCCAGCTCGACGAGCACGGCAGGCGCCGGGTGCTCCTGGTGCAGCCACAGCGACACGCCGACCGCGGTCACGGTTCCGTGGAACCGTGCGCCGCTGCGCACCAGCACGGTCACCGGGCGGTCCGCGTCGACAAGGTCGGCCAGCAGCTCGACCAGTGACGTCGTCGAGCGGTCCGCGGGGTCACCGGGTGACAGCTCGGCGGCCTCGACCGCGGTGATCTCCACCACGCGCAGCCACCAGGTGCGGGCGGAGCCGTGCAGCTCGACCACGTCGTCGCCGACCGCGACGACGGTGCCGTGGAACGGCTCGGGCACTGCAGCGGTGTGGATCGTGACCGGGCGATCCAGCGCACCGAGCAGCGCCGAGACCACGGTGGTGCCCTCCCGGCGCCGACCGTTGGCCGCGGCGCGCCGATGGCGCTCGCGCACCGCGTCGCTCACCCGGGCGCGCCGGGCGACCTCGTCCAGGTCGGCTTCCGCGGGATCGAACGGCATCCCCGGAGTGTGCACGACAGCGCCCGGCGAGTCACTCGCGCCCGCAGGCGATTACTCGCCCCCGGAGCAGGTGGGCTTGGCCACTACACTTGGCCGGGTAATGGAACCACTCGACATCTCCGGAGCGGCCGACGCGTCCGGTGGGGCGACCAGCACCGCCACCGACGACACGCTCCGGACGCTCGTGCGGGTGCCGGGCAACCACCTCATGACGGACCTGCTCGGCCCGCGCGACGAGCTCCTCGACCTGGTCGAGGACGCCTTCCCGCGCACCGCCATCACCGTGCGCGGCAACGAGATCTCGGTCTCGGGTCCCGACTCCGGCACCGTCGGCACGCTGTTCGCCGAGCTGGTGGTGCTGCTCGAGCGAGGCCACCCGCTCGAGGCGGCCTCCATCCGTCGCACCATCGAGATGGTCAAGGCCGACGAGTCGCCCTCCGAGGTGCTGACCGCCGAGCTGCTGCGCACCTCCCGCGGAGGCCGCGTACGGCCCAAGACCTCGGGCCAGAAGCGCTACGTCGACGCCATCGCGTCCAACACGATCACCTTCGGCATCGGTCCCGCGGGCACCGGCAAGAGCTGGCTGGCCGTGGCCATGGCCGTGCAGTCGCTGCAGGCCAAGGAGGTCGAGCGCATCGTCCTGACCCGCCCCGCGGTCGAGGCGGGGGAGCGGCTGGGCTTCCTGCCCGGCGACCTGATGGCCAAGGTCGACCCGTACCTGCGGCCCCTGTACGACGCGCTGCACGACATGGTCGGTGCCGAGGGAGCCCAGAAGCTGCTCGAGCGCGGCGTGGTCGAGGTCGCACCCCTGGCCTTCATGCGTGGCCGCACGCTCAACAACTCCTTCATCATCCTGGACGAGGCGCAGAACACCACGCCCGAGCAGATGAAGATGTTCCTGACCCGCATCGGCTTCGGCTCCAAGGCCGTCATCACCGGCGACGCCACCCAGGTCGACGTGCCCGGCGGCCGTTCGGGCCTGGCGAAGATCGAGTCGATCCTCGGTGACATCGACAGCCTGGCCTTCGTCCGCCTCACCGGCCGCGACGTCGTGCGCCACCGCATCGTGCAGGCGATCGTCGACGCGTACGAGCGCAACGCGGCCGAGGCCGACCGCGCCGTCGCCGCCCGCCTCGCCAAGGACGTCGAGCTGCCCGTCGTGCAGCCCCTCTACGGCGCGACCGAGGACACGCCGTGAGCCCGACCTCGTCGGGGGACGAGCCTCCGTCGCCCTCGCCGCGAGCCACCGGGGTCCTCGATGCGTCCGCATCCGAGCTGCCCGCGGTGACCGCGGCGGACGACCGGACCGACGACACCACCCCCGTGCCGCTGGAGGACCTGGCGGCACTGCTGGCGCGCGTGCTGGCCGACGAGGGCGCCCCCGGCGACGCGGAGGCCTCGCTGACACTGGTCGACCCGGCGGCGATCGCCGCGCTGAAGGTCGAGCACCTCGACGGCGACGGCGCGGCCACCGACGTGTTGAGCTTCCCCGTCGACGGCGTCGGACCCGACGCCGAGCTGATCGGCGACGTCGTGCTGTGCCCGTCGGTCGCGGCAGCGCAGGCCTCCGAGCATGCGGGCAGCGTCGCCGACGAGCTGGCGCTGCTGGTGGTCCACGGCGGGCTGCACCTGGCCGGTTGGGACCATGCATCCGGTCCCGAGCGGGTCGCGATGTGGGATCGTGAACGGGACCTGCTGACAACGCTGCACGGGGCACCTGCCCGCGACCCCTGGGGTGAGCAACCGTCATGAACACCGCCGACCTCGCCATGCTCGTGGTGATCATCGTGATGACGTTGCTCGCCGCGGTGCTGGCACTGGCCGAGACGTCGATCACCCGCATGACCCGGTCGCGGGCCACCGCGCTCGCGCAGAACCAGCCCAAGGGCGGCGCTCGGGTGCTGCGCATCGTCGAGAACCTCGAGCGCGACCTCAACTCCATCTACCTGTCGGTCAACATCGTCCAGACCATCCAGTCCGCCCTCGTCGGTGTGCTCGCCGCCCGGCTGTTCGGCGCCGCCGGCGTTGCGATCGGCATCGTGTTGAACGTGCTGGTGCTGTTCGTCATCGCCGAGGCAGCACCCAAGACCTGGGCGCTGCAGCACACCGAGCGGGCCGCGCTGCTCACCGCGCCCATGGTCGAGTTCGCCGGCTGGGTGCTGCGCCTGCCCGCCCGGGCGCTCATCGGGGTGGCCAACATCATCCTGCCGGGCAAGGGCCTGAAGAAGGGCCCGTTCGTCACCGAGGAGGAGATCCTCGCATTGGCCGAAGAGGCGATGGAGCACTCCGTCATCGAGGAGTCCGAGCGCGACCTGATCGAGTCGATCATCGACTTCGGCGACACGGTGGTGCGCGAGATCATGATCCCCCGCACCGACATGGTGACCATCGGCGCCGACGCCACCGTCGCCGGGTGCATCGACCGGGCGATCGACAAGGGCATGTCGCGCATCCCGGTCTACGGCGAGAACACCGACGACATCGAGGGCATCGTCTACATCAAGGACGCGATGCGAGCCGAACGCGAGGGCGGTGCCGAGCGCTGCGTGATGGAGCTGGTGCGCCCGGCGATGTTCGTGCCCGAGACCAAGCGCGTCGCCGAGCTGCTCGCGGAGATGCAGTCCCGGCACACCCACATGGCGATCGTGGTCGACGAGTACGGCGGCACCGCCGGCCTGGCCACGCTCGAGGACCTGCTCGAGGAGCTCGTCGGCGAGATCACCGACGAGTTCGACGAGGAGGTGCCCAACGTCGAGGCCCTCCCCAACGGCGACGTGCTGGTCAACGCCACGCTCAACGTCGACGACGTGAACGAGGAGCTCGACCTGGAGCTGCCAGAGGGCAACTACGACTCGCTGGGCGGCCTCGTGTTCGAGCTGCTCGGGCGGGTCCCCGTGGCCGGCGACTCGGTCGAGGAGTCCGGTGTGCGGCTGATCGTCGAGCGGGTCGACGGCCGTCGTGTCGTGCGCGTCCGCCTGGTGCGGATGGAGCCCTCCGAGCTGGCCGACGCCGAGGAGTCCGCATGAGCCGCCCGGTCGACGCCGAGGGCGCCGACGAGTCGGTGACCTCCGATCTCGACGCGATGTTGGCCGCGGCGGGGATCGCCAGCGACGACGAGGTGCCCGAGGGCTTCCGGTCCGGGTTCGTGACCTTCGTGGGGCGCCCCAACGTCGGCAAGTCGACGCTGCTCAACCGCATCCTCGGCCAGAAGGTCTCGATCGTCTCGGACAAGCCCCAGACGACCCGGCACCAGATCCGCGGCGTGCTCAACCGCCCCGAGGCCCAGATCGTCTTCGTCGACACCCCCGGCATCCACAAGCCGCGCACCCTGATGGGGGAGCGGCTCAACGACACCGCCACCACAGCCCTCGACGGGATCGACGTGGCGTGCCTCCTGGTCGAGGCCAACGCGTCGATCGGGCCGGGCGACCGGTTCGTGGCCGAGCGACTGCCCAAGAACTCGGTGCTCGTGCTCAACAAGATCGACCGCGCCGAGCCCGAGCGGATCATGGCCCAGCTCGCGACTGCGGCCGAGTTCGGCTTCGCCGAGTACTTCCCCGTCTCGGCCCGCACCGGCAAGGGCGTCGACGCGCTCGTCGAGTACCTGCTGTCCCGACTGCCCGAGGGACCGCGCTGGTACCCCGCGGACGAGGTCACCGACGTGCCCGAGCCGTTCATGGTCGCCGAGCTCGTGCGCGAGCAGCTGCTGGCGGTCACCCGCGAGGAGCTGCCGCACTCGATCGCCACACGCGTGGCCGAGTGGGAGTGGCCCCGCATCCGCGTCGAGATCATCGTCGAGCGTGACTCCCAGAAGGGGATCGTCATCGGCAAGGGCGGCTCGGTGCTCAAAGAGGTCGGCACCCGGGTGCGCGCCCAGCTGCCGCCCGGCGCGTTCCTGGAGCTGCACGTCACGGTGGACAAGGACTGGCAGTCCAAGGCCGCGTCGCTGGAGCGCCTCGGCTACTGAGCCGTCGCCGGCGCCGCAGCGGCGCCGTGTACCGGGTGCGGCGCGGCCGTCGGGTACCGTGCGGATCGTGGAACTCAGCGAGCTCGACCAGACGCGCATCCCCACCCACGTCGCCATCGTGATGGACGGCAACGGGCGATGGGCCCAGCGTCGTGGGCTGCCGCGCACCGACGGCCACGCCGCCGGTGAAGAGGCGCTGATGGACACCATCTGGGGTGCGCACGCCGCGGGCATCCGCTGGCTCACCGTCTACGCGTTCTCCACCGAGAACTGGAAGCGTCCCGTCGACGAGGTTCGCTTCCTCATGAACTTCAACGAGCGGCTGCTGCTGACCCGCCGCGACGAGCTGCACGCCAACAACATCAAGATGCAGTTCATCGGCCGTCGCGACTGGCGGGTGCCCAAGCGCATCCTCCGCCGCATCGACGAGACGCTCGAGCTGACCCGGAACAACACCGCCATGACCGTCTCGATGGCGTTCAACTACGGCGGGCGCGCCGAGCTGGTCGACGCGATGCGGGCGATCGCGGCCGAGGGGATCAAGCCGGACAAGATCACCGAGAAGACGATCAAGGCGCACCTGTACGACCCCGAGATGCCCGACCCCGAGCTGATGGTGCGCACCTCGGGCGAGTACCGCATGTCGAACTTCTTGATGTGGGAGCTGGCGTACTCGGAGCTGGTCTTCACCGACGTGCTGTGGCCCGACTTCCGGCGCAGCGACCTGTACTCGGCGATCGACGAGTACCAGCGGCGGGACCGTCGCTTCGGCGGGCTGTCCGACGCCGACGGCGCGTCCTGAGCCGCACCGGAGCGTCCGCTCGGGCGGGCACCACCGGGACCCGCTGCGGTGGGAGACTGAGCGGGTGAGCCTCTACCGCGACACCGCCATCGTGTTGCGCACCCACAAGCTGGGCGAGGCCGACCGCATCGTGGTGCTGCTCACCCGGGCGCACGGCAAGGTGCGTGGTGTGGCCAAGGGCGTCCGTCGCACCACCTCCAAGTTCGGCTCCCGCCTCGAGCCGGGCAGCCACATCCAGGTGCAGCTGCACGAGGGGCGCGGCGAGCTCGACATCGTCACCCAGGCCGAGACGGTCGAGCCGTACCGTCGGACCCGTGAGGACCTGTCGCGGCTGGCCCGGGCGTCGTCGCTGCTCGAGGCGATCGAGCAGCTCACCCAGGACCGCGAGCCCGCCCCGCGCCTGTTCGACATGCTCGTGGGCGGACTGCGGGTGATCGACGAGCGCAACCCTGCGATGGTCTCGGCAGCGTTCTACCTGAAGCTGCTCGCTGTCGAGGGTCTGGCCCCAGAGCTCGACGTCTGCGTCGACTGCGGCGAGGAGGGCGGCCCCCTGTTCTGGGCCCTCGAGTCCGGTGGTGTGCGCTGCGGCAGCTGCGGCGGTGGCCGGGTCGTGTCCGACGCCGCGCTGGCGGTCAGCCGTGCGGTGCTGAGCGGCGGGCTCAACGCCGTGCTCGACCTGCCCGAGGATGCGGTGACCCACGAGGTCGAGGGGCTGGCCACCACGGCGCTCGAGGCCCACGTGGAGCGGCGGCTGAAGTCGCTGCGTGTGCTCCACAACGGCTGAGGCTCAGGGTGCGACCGGCTCACCCTCCAAGATGCGGTAGCTGACCGCGATCATCAGGATCGCCACCGGCGTGGAGGCCAGGAGCCCGACGTAGCAGGCGAGCGAGCCGACGTAGTAGATCGCCCCCGCCAGCAGCATCACGACGACCACCTCCCCGAGCCGCGCCCGGACCATCTCGATGCTCCGGCGGATCGACTCGATCGGGCCCGCACCGCGATCGAGTGCGATGAACGGCGCGTACGCGCAGAACACGAGCACGACCAGGCCCGGGAGGATGCAGAGCATGTACCCGACCATGAACGCGAGGGAGACCAGCAGCACGGTGCCGAAGAACGTGGCCAGGTGCGTCCGTTCGACGAGCATGCCCAGCCGGGGCTCCTCGCCCCGCGTGATCGCGAGGCTGGCCCGCAGCAGACCCGCCTGCAGCACGTACCCGCCAACGGTGACGAGCACGATCATGACCATGTAACCCGTCCACGAGGCGGCCAACGAGGTGCTGTCGGTGCTGCCGCCGATCACCGGGAGCAACGTGAGGAACGCGAGCAGCATCCCGGCGATCGTCAGCGCCACGATGACGAGCATCATCACCACCAGCACCTGCCAGCACTCGGTGAACTTGCGCCACGAGTACGAGCAGATCGCGCCGGCGTCGAGCCGGGACGAGGGTGCGCCGTAGGACTGCGCCAGCGGCTGGTGGTCACCCGGTACGGGGATGCCGGGCGGTGTCGCCGCGACGGTCCACCGCTGTCCGTCCCACCAGCGCAGGGTGCCGGTCGGGTCGGGGTACCAGCCGGGAGGTGGCAGGTCGGTCATGCGGGCTCGCGATCGGTCAGGGGATGGGCGGACTGACGGTCGGACGGGTGGTCGACCGGACGTGGGCCGGACGCGACGACGGGGGCCCGCAGGCCCCCGTCGGGTCGCACTCGGATCGATCCGGGCTCAGGGAGCGACGGGCTCGTTGTTGAGTGCCCGGTAGCTGTAGATGATGGCGACCAGGGCCACCGGGGCGGTGACCAGCAGGCCGATGCAGAAGAAGCAGATGCCGACCAGGTAGATCAGGTAGCTGACGATCAGGATGCCCAGCACGGGGCCGGGGCGCTCCTTGACCCAGTTGATCGACGTCATGATCGCATCGACCGGTCCGACGCCCTTGTCCAGCGCCACGATCGGCGCGTACGCCGTCAGGAAGAACCAGATGATGCCGGGGATCACGCACAGGATCAGGCCGATGAACAGGCCGAGCCCGACCAGGATCACCGTCAGGATGTAGTTGGCGATGTTGCCGGTCTCGGTGAGCTGGCTCACCGACGGCGCCTGGCCCTTGGTGACGCCCAGACCGGCGCGCAGCACGCCGGCCTGGATGATGCTCGAGATGACGTAGTACGTCACGCCCAGCAGCGCGCTCCAGATGAAGGCCAGGAAGCCCGTGCTGTCCGGTGTGAGGATCCCGCGGATGATCCCGAGCACCACGCTCGCCACGAACACGGCGATCATCAGGATGATGAACTGCCCGAGGTTCTCGGTGTACTTCTTCCAGCCGTAGCTCAGCGCCGCGCCGACATCGAGTTGGGGCATGCTGCCGCCCCCGGCGCCGCCGTAGGGCTGTGCCGGCGGCGGCGCGAAGCCGCCACCGCCGCCGTAGTTGCCCGGCGGCGGGCCGCCGGGCGGGGGTGCGGCGGGGGGCATGCCACCGGGTGGCGGCGGGGTCGGTGCTGCCGGCGGAGGGCCGGGCGGCGGGGGCGGAGGTGTCCCACCGGGCGGCGGGGGCGGGGGTGGCGTGCCGCCTGGCGGCGGGGGAACGTTGGGATCGCTCATGTCTTGATTCTCTCCTCGATGGACGTGTGGGAGGGCGATGGTCGCGGCCGGCTCAGCGGGTCGCGATGACGTAGGTGCCGCCGACGTGGTCGAAGACGTCCCGTCGGCGGTCGTCGGCGAAGATCATGACGAGGTTGGCGACGACCAGCACCAGGCGCGCCAGGCCGCCCAGGATGCTGACGAGCGGGATGGCGCTCAGGGCCAGGACGAGCAGCATGGGGGACCATCGACGGAAGGCGATGCCGGCGTCGACCTTCGCCCCGTCGGTGGTGACGATCCGGAGCCCAAGGAGCAGCTTCCCGGGCTGGCCGCCGAACGCGGCGACCAGGACCACGTTGTAGACGGCGTCGATGACCAGCCCGACGATGGCGACGGTCACGGTCAGCGCCAGGTTCTGGCCGAACATCAGGCCGCCGTCCGACGCGAACCCGCTGGAGCCGGACGACACGAACACCATCGCAGCGATGAAGCTGACGATGAACTGGAGGATCACGATGAAGATCGTGTCGATGACCTTCGCGCCGATGCGGATGCCGGGCTCGGCGATCCGGGACTCGAGCCGGTCGTCCCACCGAGCGCCACCGCCCGGCACGTAGGGCACGGCCGGGGTCTGCCCGTACGGCTGCGGATCGAAGGTGTGCTGACCGGGGGCCGGTGGCGCGCCCCACTGGCCGGGTGCGGGTGGTGTGGGCGGCGGTGGTGCGCCCCACTGGCCGGGTGCGGGTGGTGTGGGCGGTGGTGGTGCGCCCCACTGGCCGGGTGCGGGTGGTGTGGGCGGCGGTGGTGCGCCCCATTGACCGGGTGCGGGTGGCACGCCGGTGGGCGGCCCCTGCGGGACCTGTGGGGGACCGTCCCCGTAGGGCGGTGGCGTGGCGGCCGGGTCGTTCATGGTGCTGCGTTCATGATGCTGATGGAGCACTCCGCCACACGCTCGTGGAACCGAACGGTACCGGCCGGTTGCCGGTGTGCCGCGGACCGTGGGGTCGGTGGAGCTCCTCGTGTCCTCTCCGAGGTTCCATCGGCCGGTCGGCGCACGGAATCAAGCGTTGCGGGCCCGGGTACGGACCGCGGCGGTCGGCCCGGTAGCGTGTCGCTCCATGTCAGCGTCAGACGAGACGTCCCCCGAACGCGCCGCCAACCCCGAGCTGTTCGACAAGATCGTGAACCTCACGAAGCGTCGCGGCTTCGTGTACCCCTCCGCGGAGATCTACGGGGGCTTCCGGTCCACCTACGACTACGGGCCGATCGGGGTGCTGCTGCTGCGCAACGTGAAGGACGCCTGGTGGCGTTCGATGGTGCAGCTCCGCGAGGACGTCGTGGGGCTGGACGCGTCCATCCTGTCGCCGCCGCAGGTCTGGGAGGCCTCCGGCCACCTCGCGAACTTCACCGATCCGTTGGTGGACTGCACCACGTGCAACACCCGCTGGCGGCTCGACAAGCTGGAGGACCCCGAGGTCTGCCCCAACTGCGGCGCCCGGGGAGCATTCACCGAGCCCCGTCAGTTCAACCTGATGTTCAAGACCCAGGCCGGACCGGTGGAGGACGCCTCGGCGGCGGCCTACCTGCGGCCCGAGACCGCGCAGGGCATGTTCATCAACTTCAAGAACGTCGTCGACACCACCCGGGTGCGCCCGCCGTTCGGCATCGCCCAGGTCGGCAAGTCCTTCCGCAACGAGATCACCCCGGGCCAGTTCGTGTTCCGCACCCGCGAGTTCGAGCAGATGGAGATGGAGTACTTCGTCCCGCCCGAGGACGCCCAGCGCTGGTACGAGTACTGGTGCAACGAGCGCTACCAGTGGTACCTGGACCACGGCATGCCCGCGGACCTGCTGCGACTGCGTGCCCATGACGCGGATGAGCTCTCGCACTACTCGTCGGGCACCTCGGACGTGGAGTTCCTCTTCCCCTGGGGCTGGGACGAGCTCGAGGGCATCGCCAACCGCGGCAACTACGACCTCACCCAGCACGCGCTGCACTCGGGCGAGAAGCTCGAGTGGTACGACCAGGCGGCCAACGAACGTTGGGTGCCCCACGTCATCGAGCCGGCCGCGGGCGCGACGCGCACGGCGATGGCCTTCCTGATGGCCGCCTACGACGAGGAAGAGGTCAAGGGCGAGACACGCGTCGTGCTCCGGCTGCACCACCGCATCGCGCCGTACAAGGTCGCCGTGCTGCCGTTGTCGAAGAAGGCGGAGCTGTCCGAGCCGGCCCGTGCGCTGGCCGCAGAGCTCCGCGGCAGCTTCATGTGCGACTACGACGAGACGCAGTCGATCGGCCGTCGCTACCGACGCCAGGACGAGCTGGGCACGCCGTACTGCATCACGATGGACTTCGACAGCCTCGAGGACCAGGCCGTGACCGTGCGCGAGCGGGACTCGATGGAGCAGGAGCGCGTGGCGATCGCCGAGGTGGCGTCGTACCTGCGCGAGCGCATGGCCTGAGGCCTGTGGGGTGACGCTCGCCCGTCAGCGGGCGATGGTCACCGCGGCCACCATGACGCCGGCCAGGGAGACCATGATCGCCGCCAGGCTGAGCGTCATGCGTTGGAAGCCCTGGTGCATCTCGGTGCGGATCTCCGCGAACCCGACGTGCATCTCGGCACGGAGCTCGATCACCTCGGTCCGGACGCCGGCCATCTCGGTCCGGAGCAGCGCTGCGCCGTCGGCCAGCTCGGCGCGCAGTCCACTCGCGCCCTGGGCCATCTCGGCGCGCAGGCTGGCCGTCTCGGCGCGGTGGAACTCCTTGGTCACCGGCTCGTCGAGGTCTCGCGACGGAAAGTGGGACAAGAACTCCTCCACGGCATCCGGGTCGGTTCCCATGTCGGACAGCGCCTCGTAGATGGCGGTCCGGCTCTTCTGGCTGAGTGACATCATGCGCTCCATCGGCGTCGTTTGTCGATGGGGGAAGCGGTGCGATGACGGTACCGGGGCGCACCGACAACGGGGCCGGCGGACCGCGGGGATCGCTGTCGGGGGCGCCCGGTAGCATCGCGGCGCTGTGGGAATCGTCGACGAGGACATCGGTCGGGTGCGTGAGGCGACCGACATCGTCGCGGTCATCTCCCAGTACACCCAGCTGAAGCGGGTGGGCCAGCGGTGGAGCGGATTGTGCCCGTTCCACGCCGAGAAGACGCCGAGCTTCTCGGTCAACTCCGAGGAGGGCTTCTACCACTGCTTCGGCTGCAAGGCGTCGGGTGACGCCATCACCTTCCTGCGGGAGAAGGAGCAGCTCGACTTCGTGGGTGCGGTCGTGAAACGTACGCAATTCAGCAATGCGCCGCTTGTCGATGTCGAAGCCGATAACCGGAACCCCGGCCCGCGCGAATGCGGCTGCGACCGGCAGGCCGACATAGCCA